>Ga0335082_10007381_pt1 | contig 11932 bp, 14 predicted proteins | sample Lox_Sample_41_FD_206718 | JGI IMG/M metagenome (GOLD analysis project Ga0335082, IMG submission 206718) | Soil microbial communities from Loxahatchee National Wildlife Refuge, Florida, United States - Lox_Sample_4.1 | ecosystem: Environmental > Terrestrial > Soil > Wetlands | place: USA...
GATCTCGTGGCCAGGCACCACGGGGAAGACGCCGCCCGACGGCACCGGCGGGTGCCCCTTGAACTGGTCGACGTCGCTGTGGCAGATGCCGACCGCCTCCACTGCGAGCACGGCACACCCGGGCCGGAGCTTCGGCATCGGGAACTCCCGTTCCTCCCAGGTCTCGTCGCCGTTGAACACGATGGCTCGCGGCATCCGGGCCTCCGATTCCGGTGGATCTACGGTAAATCATTCTTCGGGTGCATCGACGGGAAATCGATCGAGGCGAGGTGCGCAACATGAATCGGCTCGGCATCGAACACATCAGCGTCTTCGGCCTTCCGCCCGTCGAGTTCGTGAATCTCGCGGGCGATCTGGGCTGTGCCCACATCGCCATCGCGCTGACGCCGATCCATCTGAATCCGCACGGCTACCCGCCGTATTCGCTGCGCGACGATGCGGCGCTGCGCCGCGACACGATGGCGGTGATGCGCGACCGCGGCGTCTCGATCTCGCTCGGCGAGGGCTTCGCCGTGCGCCCGAATGCCGACGTGCGCGACCGCGCGCGCGATGCGGAGCTGATGTGCGAGCTCGGCGCCGCGCGCCTGAACACCGTGAGCATGGATCCAGACCTCGCGCGCAGCTTCGATCAGTTCGCGCTGCTCGCCGAGATGGCCGCCGGGCTCGGGCTCGACGTGGGACTCGAGTTCGCGATCGGGATGAGCGTGGCCGACCTTCCCACGGCGCTCGCCGCCGCGCGCCACGTCGCTCGTCCCAACTTCCGTGTCACGATCGACACGATGCACTTCGCGCGGTCGGGCGCGGCGCCTGCCGATCTCGACCGGGAGGACCCCGCGCTGTTCGGCTACATCCAGCTCAGCGACGTCCCGCGCGTGTCGGCGTTTCCGAGCTACATGGAAGAGGCGATGACGTCGCGCAGGGTGCCGGGAACCGGCGAGCTGCCGCTGCGCGAGATCCTGGCTGCGCTGCCGCGCGACCTCGTGGTCGGGATCGAGGTGCCGCGCCTGCGCGAAGCCGCGGCGGGCGTTGGTCCGCACGAGCGGCTGAGGCCCTGTGTCGAAGCGGCGCGCGAGCTGCTCGCTTCGCTCGACTGACCGCGCGGCGACTCAGATCTGCGACCTGCCGCGCGCCGTCACCGCGGCGCGGCGCTCGGCCACCCGGCTCGTACCGGCCTGCCAGGTCTCGGCCATGTAGCCCTCGATCAGGTGCGCTTCGTCGAGCGTGGCCGCGTTGGCGATCTGCCGGTAGTGCCGGAGCAGCCGGCGCACCGCCTCGCGGTCGTTGCTGGCGATGTCGGCGGCGAGCCGCCGCGTGAAGGGCAGCAGCTCCTCGTGTGGCACCACGTGGTTGACGAGCCCGAGCCGCAGCGCCTCTTCGGCATCGATGAAGTTGCCGGTGAGGGAGAGCTCGATCGCGCGCCGGAGCCCGATCGACTGCGCGAGCAGCACGGTGATCCCGCCTCCCGGCATGACACCGATCCGTGCATGGGTGTCCGCGAAGCGGGCGCGCGCCGAGGCGACGAGAAAGGTGCACTGCAGCGCGATCTCGAGGCCACCCGTCACCGCCACGCCGTTGATGGCGCCGATCACCGGCTTCTCGATCACGGGGAAGAAGCGATACAGGCCGTTCGCGTGGCGCTCCGGACCCCGCCCCGGCTCGCGCGGCGGCTCGGACGGCGGGACCTCGCCGGAGGCCTCCTTGAGGTCGACGCCGGCGCTGAATGCCGGGTCGGCGCCCGTCACGATCACCGCGTCGACGCCGGGATCCGCGCCGGCGCCGGCCACGGCATCCCACAGCGCGTGGAGCAGCGCGCGGTTGAGAGCGTTGCGCGCCTGCGGCCGATTCAAGGTGAGGATCGCGATGCGCTCCTCGACCCGGACGAGAACGGGACCTGCTTCGCTCACTCGGGAACCTCCACCAGTCGCGCCCGCAGCGCGTCGAACACCTCCGGCGCGACACGCGCTTCGCGCTCGAGATAGCGCTCGATGGATCCGTGCCGCTCGCGCAGGGTCGCGAGCAGGGAGGCGAGGGCGTGTCTCGGAGCACCGAACACGGCGCGGAAGCGCTCGATGTCGATGCCCGCCTCGTCGAGCTGCTGGCGCGACCTCGCCACCTGCACGTCGGTGTAGTGCGCGGCGCTGAGCTCGTAGTCGTCGAGGATGCTCGGCGTCTCGACGCCGAGCACCGAGAGCAGCAGCGCCGCGCAGACGCCGGTCCGGTCCTTGCCGGCCGTGCAGTGGATGAGAGCGGGCGACCCTTCGGGATCGGCGAGCCCGGTGAGGAGCCGGCCGAACGTCGGTGCGGCGAACTCGGCCATCGCCTCGTAGATCCGTTCGAGGAAGTCGAGCGGGACCTCGGCGAGCCTCCCCTCGAGGACGAGGTCGGTCAGCTCCTTCGTCCGGGAGGCGGCGCCTTCGATCGGCATCCATTCACAGCGCACACCGCCCGGCAGCCTCGAGGGCGCGACCTCGCGCTCGGCGTCGGCGCGAAGGTCGTAGACGACGCGCAGGCCGAGCCGCGCGGTCGCGGCGAGATCGCGATCGGTCAGCCGGTGCAGCGCCGCCGAGCGGAAGACGAGCCCCCAACGCGTGCGGCCGCCGCCCTGCGTGGCGTAGCCGCCGAGATCGCGGAAGTTCGTGCCCCCCTCGAGCGGGATCACGCGTCGGGCTTCCATCATGATGGGTCGTACGGGTAGCCTGAGCGGAACCGCGGGTCGATGACCCGATGCGCGACGGCCCATCCCGGACGCGCCCCACGCAGGAGATCTTCGTGACCGCTACGCAACCCGGACCGCAGCCGCCCTTCGAGCGTCAGCGCGCCCTCATCTACGGCGCGGCGCGCGGCATCGGTCGAGCCGTCGCGCTGGAGTTCGCGCGCCGCGGCGCCGCGCTGGCGATCGCGGACGTCGACGCCGCCGGCGCCGACGAGACCGCGCAGGCGATTCGCGCGGCCGGTGGCGAGGCGATCGGCATCGCCTGTGACGTGCGGCTCGACGACTCGGTGCGCGCTGCCGCCGACGAAGCCACGCGTCGCCTCGGCGACGTCGACATCGTGATGAACAACGTCGGCGTGATCCTCTCGGGTCATCCGGAGGACATCCCGGTCGCCGAGTGGCAGCGCATCCTGGACCTGAACCTGATGTCGGCCGTGCGGAGCCTCGCGGTCTTTCTGCCGAGGATGCTGGCGCGCGGCCGCGGCTACATCGTCAACACGGCGTCCTTCGCGGGCTTGTATCCCTACGCCACGAATCGCATCCCGTACGCCGCGGCAAAGGCCGCCGTCGTCACGATGACCGAGAGCCTGGCGCTTCACCTGCTGCCGAAGGGCATCCACGTGAGCTGCCTGTGTCCGGGGCCGGTCGCGACGCGCGTGAGCGAAGGCATCAAGAGCTGGTCCGCGGACGCCGTGATGCGCGGTCCGGGCTCGCAGTTCCGGCTGCTCACGCCGGAGCAGGTCGCGACGACCTTGGCCGATGGCATGCGCGACGGCCGCGTGATGATCCCGACCCACGAGGAGGTCTTCGAGGTGATGCGCGAGCATGCCGAGGCGCCGGACCGGTTCCTCCGCGCGAAGCTCGCCGCGTTCGAGCGCGGCGAGAAGGGATTGCCGGTGATCGCGCGGCCGGAGGGACGGTGAGCCTGCACGATCCGCGGGAGCGCAGCCGGCGCGGCAGCGAGCTGCAGAGCGCCGTGCTGGCGCAGCCGGAGTGCGAGCCGGCGACGCTCTTCGAGTCTTCGTGGCGCGACTTCGTCTACGCCGAGGTGTGGAGCCGGCCGGGCCTCGAACGCCGCGCGCGCTACCTCGTCGCCATCGCGGGCGCAGCGTCCGCCGGCGGGCCGCCGCCTGTGCTCGAGGGCTATCTGCGCGGTGCGCTCGAGAGTGGCGAGCTCACGCTCGACGAGCTGCGCGAAGGCGCGCTGCAGGTGGCAGTCTACGCGGGATGGTCCGCGGGCGCGCTGCTCGACGAATGCCTGACACGCGTCGCGAGCGCGCGGAAGCCGCGCGCGTCGAGCTACGCGCCACTTTCCGCCGAGCCCGGGGATGCGGCGGCCCGCATCGTCTCGGCCCGGGCGGTCTTCGAACGCGTCGCGCGCACGCCGAGCCCGCCGCCGTTCTCCCCCTACATCGAGGCCGGCGTGCTCGGGCTCGCGTTCGGCGAGCTGTGGACGCGGGCGGCGCTCGACCAGCGCGCGCGCCGCTGGCTCACGCTCACCTGCGTCGCGCACTCGGCCGCGCAGATGCCGATCCGATCGCACAGCTATTCGACGCTCGCCAGTGGCGACGCTACGCGCGAGGAGCTGCACGAGTTCGTGCTGCAGCTCGCCGTGCACGCGGGCTGGCCCAGGGCCGCGGTGATCCACGGCGCGATCCTCGAGATGGCCGAGCGCGTGGCGAAGGGCCTGCCGTTCGAGGGCTAGCACGATCTTCAGCGCGCGCGCCGCACGAGATTGTCCTGCATCGCGCTCGCGACGAGATGTCCGTCGGCGTCGTGGACGAGGCCGCGGACGAGACCGAGGTGCCCGGACAGCGACTGCATCTCCTGGGTGTAGAGGTGCCAGCGGTCGAAGCGGACCGGGCGGTGGAGCCAGAGCGCATGATCGAGGCTGAAGCCGACGAACCCGTCGGCGGCGAGGCGCTCCGGGTGCGCGCGGAGCGCCATGTCCATCAGCAGGTAGTCGCTCGCGTAGGCGAGCAGCGCGGTGTGGAGGAGCGGATTGCCGCCGACGTCGCGCGGAAGCCGCATCCAATGGGATCGAGGACCCGTGGCGGCGGGCCCGCCCATGAAATTCGGCGGCTCGCCGATCCGCAGCTCGAGGGGAGGCGGCTGCTCGACCCAGCCGAGGTGCGCTGCGCGCTTGTCCTGCGGTAGATCGCGGACCCAGGTCTGCAGCAGCGGGAGCTCCTCGGGACGCGGCGCGGGGGGTGCGGGATCGGACCGCCCAGGGCTCGTCGGACCGGCGTGGAAGGAGACCATCGAGATCAGCAGCGGCCGCTCGCCCTGCGTGACCGTGACGGAGCGTGTGGCGGCGCTGCGACCGTCGCGCACCGCATCGACCGCGAGCTCCACCGGTCGATCGGAAGTGCCGGCCTCGACGAAGCAGGCATGGAGCGAGATCGGACGCTTGTCGTTCACCGTCCGGCTCGCGGCCAACAAGGCCTGCGCGACGAGCTGTCCCCCGAAGAGGCGATCCCCGAAGCGGCCCGTCTCGTTGCCGGCGCGGAAGCGATTCGAGCCTCGTGGCTCGAGCTCGAGGGCTCGCAGCAGATCGTCGAGCGCGGCGGCGATCGCTCGCTCGAGACCCGCGTCCGGTCCGCCCGTCGCTGGGCGCGCGCTGTCGCGGGGCTCGGAGTGCACGGCACATAGGTAGATCAGCCCCGCAGCTCCGGCGAGCGCGCCGGCGCGTCGAGGGCGCCCACTGCGACGGCGCGTCGAGCGCGCTCACTGGTAGGATCGGGGCTCGCCGAAAGCCTCGGATGGCGAGAAGGAGCTCCACATTCTGAAGAACGAGAAGATCCTCGTCACGGGACCTGCCGGGCGGATCGCGTACGGGCTCTGCAAGTCCCTTGCGCGCGAGAACGAGGTCTGGGGCATCGCGCGCTTCAGCGATTCGTCGACACGAGCAAAGGTCGAGGCGCTCGGCGTGAAGACACGCGCTGCGGACATCGCGAGCGGTCGCTTCGACGATCTCCCCGACGACTTCACCTACCTCCTGCACATCGCCGCGGATTTCAGCGAGACCGACTACGACTACGCGCTGCGGGTCAACGGCGAAGGCACGGGATTCCTGCTCTCCCACTGCCGCGGGGCGAAGGCGGCGCTCGTGATGTCGACGGTGACGATCTACAAGCCGCACCCGGACCCCTGGCACGCCTTTCGCGAGGAGGATCCGCTCGGCGACCAGCTGCTCTCGCCGGCGACGTATTCGATCTCGAAGATCGCCGAGGAGGCGGTGGCCCGTTATTGCGCGCGCGCGTTCGACCTCCCGGTCACGATCGCGCGCATGGGCGCCGCATACGGAGAGCAGGGCGGGCTGCCGATCTGGCACCTGCAGGCGATCGCGTCGGGTCAGCCGGTGCAGACGCGCTGGGATCCCATTCCCTACAGCCCGATCCACGACGACGACATCGCGGCGCAGCTCGAGCCGCTGCTCGACGCCGCGAGCGTCCCCGCCACGATCGTCAACTGGACCGGCGACGAGCCGGTGAGCGTCCAGCAGTGGTGTGCCTGGTTCGGCGAGCTCCTCGGTGTCGGAGCGAGGGTGATCGTGAAGGAGATACCCGGCGCGTCCCGTGGCTCGGTGGGCGACACTACGAAGCGGCGCTCGATCACCGGCCCGGCGCGGGTCGGCTGGAAGGAGGGATTCCGCCGCATGGCGGAGCACTTCCATCCCGAACGCGTCCGCGGGCGGAAGGGGTAGGGACGCGATGCGACGCTATCCCGCTCCCGACGCGCTGATGGCCGACGCGATGGAGGGGACTGGCCTGTCGGATTTCGGTCCGGGGGATTTTCGGGAGGGTCTCGAGGTGCTGCTCGAGAGCCTCGAATACGACGCCGATCTCTCGCCGGCGTCGGACGCCACGCTGATCGGAGATCTGAAGAGGCGGCTTCGCAACCGGCTGGAGGTCGAGGCGTGGTTTCGCGAGCATCCCGAGCTCGAGAAGCTCTCGCTGCGAGGGCCGATCGACGTCATCGGATTGCCGCGCACCGGGACCACCGCGCTGGCCAACATGATGTCGCTCGATCCGCAGTTCCGTTGTCTGCGCGGGTGGGAGCAGGCGAAGCCGTGCCCGCCTCCGACACGGGAAGGCGAAGACGAGGATCCGCGGCGTCAGGCCTCGATCCAGCAGATGGAGTCGGTTCCGGCCGCGCTGAAGGCGATGCACCTGTACGACGTCGACGCGGCGATGGAGGACACCGAGGTTCTCGGGATGGCCTTCCATGGCCAGCAGTACACGCTTCCGGTGTACGGCTACCACGCGTGGTGGCGCGCCGCGGACCTCTCGCAGACCTTCGCCTACCACCGTCGCGTGGTGACCTTGCTCGGGTCGCGCCGTCCGCCGGATCTCTGGCTCTTCAAGGCGCCGCACCACAAGTTCCACCTCGAGCCGATCGCGGCGGCCTATCCGGACGTGCGCTTCGTCATGACGCACCGGGATCCCGCGAAGGTCGTGCCCTCCTACGCGAGCCTGGTCTCGATCATCTTCCCTCCCGCCCGGGGCGAGCGCGACGCGAAGAGACTCGGCCGCGAGGTCTGCGCGCATCTGCGCATCGGCATGGAGAATGCGATCGCCGCGCGCGCGCGGCTCGGCGAGGAGCGCTTTCTCGACGTCCATCACCGGGAGCTGAACGACGATCCCATGGGCACGCTCCAGCGCGTCTACGCGTTCCTCGGCCTCGAGCTTCGCCCGTCGTTGCGCGAGGCCCTCCGCGACTGGCAGCAGGCCAACCGCTCGGGCACGCATGGAACGCATCGCTACACCGCGGAGCAATTCGGCCTCTGCACGGCGCAGCTGCGCTCCGACTACGACTTCTACATCCGCCACTTCGACGTCGCGCTCGAAGGCTGAGCGGGTCGGGCAGCCGTCGTGCGCTACGGCGTCCTATAGCCGTCGCGCGTGATCAGCCGGACGGGATCGCTTCCATCCCACGCCGCACACGTCCGGGCGACCTTCGCCAGGTTCGCCAGAAAGGAGGGCGACGACTCCGCGACCTCGGTGAAGAAGCCGAAGTCTCGCACGGTGTCGTAGAAGGCGATGCGGCCCGAGCCCGCCTTCATCTCGCTGGCGAGCTCGTAGCCGAGGCTCTCGTAGTGGCTCCTCTTCCCGTCGTAGTCCTGCGTCACCGTGCAGATCTGGTGGAAGGCGTGGGATGCGCCCTGGCGGAGCCAATCGCGATAGACGCTCGGGCCATCGCCGTACTGCTGGATCAGCTCGATCTGGACGGGGCCCGCCTGGGCGACGGCGATCTGAAGGTCGAGCTTCGAGGGAGCGCCGCGATAGGTGCAGTCCGCCGCGACGCGCGGGAAGACGTGGAAGGGGCCGACACCCTGAACGCGCGTCCAGCGCTCTGCGACCTGCAGGAGGTCGTCCACGACGAAGCCGAGCTGGAAGAAGCGGAACTCGCCCTCGGGCCAGGGCTGCTGGAACAGGCGATCTCGGAGCGGTGTCATCGAGCTCTCTCGTTCAGACTAGGGGGCCTTGCTCGGCGCGGGCTTCCCGAGGACGGCGTCGGCCTTGCCTTCGATGCCGACCTGGACGCCGAAGAGGCCCGGCAGCGCGATCGCATGGCGCAGTGCGGTGTCGCGTGACATGTCGGCATAGCGATCCAGGTGCGCGAGGCACATCCGCACGCCTTTCGGGTTCATCTGCGCGATCGCGCCGGCCATCGCGAGCGCGTGGCCCATCAGGTCCGCCGAGGCGTGGCGCGCGGTGGCGAAGCCGATGCGGACCGCGTCATCGGCCGAGACGACGCGTCCCGTCAGAATGATCTCCTTCGCATTCTGGACGCCCACGAGGCGCGGCCAGCGCACTCCGCCGCCCCACCCGCCGAGCCCCGTTCCCAGGCGCTTCAGGTGCCAGTCGGACAGCTCCAGACCTTCGCCGACCACGCGGAAGTCGCAGCACAGGGCGAGCTCCGCGCCGCCGGTGCTGCACACCCCGTCGACCACGGCGATCGAGGGCTTCAGCAGGTCGTCGATGCGATCCGTGAGCCGTGCCCCGAGATGCGGATCGAGCGGTACGCCCTCGGCCACCGACTTGAGGTCGAAGCCCGCGCTGAAGCAGGGCCGTCCGTCGAGGCGGGGCGCTCCACACAGGAGGAAGACGCGGATCTCCGGATCCGCGTCGATCGCGCTCACGGCGGCGTCGAGCTCTTCGAGCACGCGGCCATTGATCGCGTTCAAGCGCTGCGGCCGGTTCAGACGCACGATCGCGATGCTGTCGTCGCGCCGCGTGAGCTCGAGGGTCTCGAAGCTCATCGCTCGCCTTGGGCGGCGGCACGCGCATAGTGCTCGCGGGCGCGACCGAAGCTCCACGTCGTGACCTTCTCGAGGGGCACCTTCAGCAGCACGCGGTCGCCGCGGCCTCGTCGCTCCCGCCGGTTGTCGCCGAACCAGTCCGGCAGTCCCTCGAGCCCGCTGCCGATGCGCGCGTTCTTCTCCGCGGCGGCCGCTTCCACGCGCCGCACTTCCTCCGGGTCCTCCACGCGCACGCAGCGACCCTGAATCATCACGCCCCGCAGCTCGAAGTAGGTCTCCCCCGCCTCGACGAGACAGCAGACGCGTGGATCGCGTCGGATGTTCCGGGCCTTGAAGCTCTGCATCTGGGTGTCGAAGTAGACGGCATCGTCCAGGTAGGTGAACCAGAGCGCGTGCGCGACCGGTGCCCCGCTCTTCCGGAGCGTGGAGAGGATCAGCGTGCGCTGCGTCTCCAGGAACTCGCGCACCTCTTCGGGTGTCATCGCCGTGGCCATGCTCGCTCCTACGGCGTGTAGCGGCGCACCATCTCTGCGACGAACTCCTCGATGCTCGAGGGCAGCTCGCCGATCGGCGCCATGGGGGTCACGGAAAGAGCGTCGTATTGGTACGCCATCGGAAGGGTCACGGCCCGTGCGACGGCGTCCGCCACCATCTCGGGAAACATCAGGCCCGTGTGGCGGAGCAGCCCGCGCCGGAACCAGTAATCGCGCGCTGCGTTCATCCGCTCGCTGCCGAACTCGCGCGCGGAGAACTCGGTCCCGGCCGTCTCGCCGCAGCGCAGACAGGTCACCCGGATTCCGGTGCCCTCGAGCTCGAGGCGCAGGGTGCGCGCGGCGTGCTCGACACCGGCGTTGGCGGCCGCGTAGGGCAGGTGGAACGGCCACGGCTGCGCGGCCGATGCCGAGCTGATGAAGAGGATGTCGCCGCCGGTGCCCGCCGCCCGCATGCTCTGGATGCCGCGGCGGGCCATGAGCAACGAGCCGATCAGCTTCGTCGCGACCTCGACCGCGATCTCGGACGGCGAGAAATCGTCCAGCGGACCGTAACGGCCGACGGCGGCGTTGTTGATCACCACGCTCACCGGTCCGAGCTCCGCCTCGGCGCGGTCGAAGAAGCGCTCGACCGACTCGCCGTCGGTGATGTCGAGCGCGTAGGCGAAGCACGTTCCGCCCGCCTTCTCGACGAGCGGAGCCGTCTCGCCGAGCCGGTCCACACGCCGGCCGCCGATCGCGACGCGCCATCCGAGCGCGCCGAACTTCGTCGCGATCGCTCGGCCGACGCCAGTCCCGCCGCCCGAGACGACGGCCACGCGATCGCGTTCCGGATCGATCACCTTCATGCTGGGCTCCGCTCGCCATTCTGCACAGTGCGACGGAACGGGACAAGCCGACGCTTCAGAGCGGGAGGTCCTGGAGCGGGAATGCCTCCAGGCGACCCTCCGTCGTGCGCCGCGCGAGCGTCTGGAACTGGCGCCGCGCGAAGCGCCATGCGCCATCCTGCCGCGCGTAGTCGTCGTGGTAGAGACCGTAGTAGTGGAACCACTGGCCGGATTCGCGTTCCTCGCCGACCTCGAGCGAGTACGCGCGGCCGCGGGCCGTCTGCGCGTCGGTCGTCGTCACCACGGCATTCAGGGGCACGTACTGGTAGAACGAGAATCGGCCGACCGACTTCGCGCCGAACTCGCCGAGCGCCGTCGCGCCGACCTCGATCACCCGCCCCGAGCGGGTGTCGAACGAGAAGCGCGCGTCGGGAGTCGCGAGCGAGGCGATCTCCGACCAGGCCCGTCGGGTCGCGATGTCGGCGTAGGCGTGCTGCAGCCGCAGGATCGCGAGGTAGGTGAGGGCGTCGTCATCCATGACGGCGGATTCTCGCATGGCGACCCGTTCGAGACACACGGTTCGTTGTACGATCCGCGCACGAGAGGGAGATGGGATGAGTCGGAGCGAAAGCGACGTCCGCGCGGTCACCGCCGACGAGGTGGCCCTCCTCTGGCAGCACGGCTGGGTGAAACTCGAGCGGCTGATCTCTCCGGAGCTGGCGGGCCGCCTGCTGGAGCGGGCGAAGCTCCACATGGGGCCGGGCGGAGACCAGCACGCGGCGCGCCAGGGAACGGACACAGGCAACCCGTACTGGAACGACCGCCACCGGGTTGCCGAGGACGACGAGGTTTTCGCCTCGGTGTGCTTCGGCCCGCAGATGGGAGCGAACGCCCAGCGCCTGATGCGCAGGGGCGTCGGCGTGCTCCAGACCGCCAACATGCTCGCGGTCAAGATCGGGACGAAGCAGGGCTCGTCGTGCGCCAGCAGCAAGCCGACCGTGTTCCATCAGGACGCGCTCGATCTCCCGATCGATCGCAACGGGTACGTCAGCTTCTGGATCGCGCTCGACCACATTACGCGCGAGATGGGTGGCATGCGCTTCGTGGATCGTTCGCACGAGCTCGGGATGCTGGGCCTCGTGGATCTCTACGAGACCTATCCGGAGCTGGAGGACATGGCGTCGACCGGGCCGGTGGAGCTCGCGCCCGGCGACGCGACGGTGCACACGATGTATACGATCCACGGCACCGACGCGAACGAGACGGCGTCGCCGCGCTGGGCGCTGATCGTCGCATATATCCCCGAGGACGCGATGTACACCGGGGGCTTCACCTGGTCGCGCGCGACGCTCGCGAAGCGCGCCGCGCTTCAGCTCCAGGCCGGCGACCGCTTCGGCGGCATGCTGCGGAAGGTCTACGGCTAAGAGGCGCTCAGCTCGCCAGCCGACCCTGCGCGACGTTCTCCCAGCGCGCGTCGCCCTCGAGCAGCGCCTCGAGCGCATTGGGCATGCGCACGGCCTCGGGCGCGCGAGCGCTGCCCGGCGGCAGCTTCCCCGCTCCGGCGGCGCGCAGCGCATCGAGCAGCATGCGGCGGGCCTGCGCTACGGCGACGTCGCTCGACGAGAGGTTCTCCTTC
>Ga0335082_10007383_pt1 | contig 11931 bp, 7 predicted proteins | sample Lox_Sample_41_FD_206718 | JGI IMG/M metagenome (GOLD analysis project Ga0335082, IMG submission 206718) | Soil microbial communities from Loxahatchee National Wildlife Refuge, Florida, United States - Lox_Sample_4.1 | ecosystem: Environmental > Terrestrial > Soil > Wetlands | place: USA: Florida...
CGTCGAAGCCGACGGTGGTGCCGCCGTTCTGCGCCGGGTCGATGATCTCGTCGAGGAAGTAGAGGCTCATCGCTCCCGACCCGGGCGAGACGAGGGTGAGGAGCTGGCGGTAATCGCCGCACGGATCCTCGGGAGAGCCGACGTCGAGCGAGGCGTAGCGCGCCTTGGCCCAGGCCGGCACGTCGTAGAAGGTGATCGTCCCGATGCACAGCCCGGCGGACGCGAAGAGCGCGGCCAACCGGCTCGCCACCCGCTGCATGGCCGCGTCGGCGGGGGCGGTGCTCGCCGAGGGGCCGGTGGTGGTGACCAGGTAGATGGCCAGGTCCAGCCGGCCCTGGTCGGCGATCGGCCCGGGGCGGGTGACGACCGTCATCCGGTAGCGCCCGGCGGGGCTCGTTCCCGCGTCGCATCCATCGACGAGCGGGCAGAGCCGCGCCAGGTCGTCGACGGTCAGGGACCACGTCCCGGCGGGCAGGCCTCCATCGAGCGCCAGGGCCACGCCGGGAGTGGTGTTCGGGAACACCAGCGTACCGGTGACGGCCGGGTTGAGGAAGATGCGCTGGTAAAGCTGAACCTCGGTGGGGTCGGGCGGCGGGTTCCCGTTGACGATGAAGTTCTGGCGAACGAAATCGAAGAAGGGGCTCCCGCCCGGAGCGAGCACTGGCGAGGGCGCGGGCGCGTTGGCCACCGCCTCGCCTTGGTAGTCGAGGACGTCCGCCGCGGACACCGCCTGGCTGACGATGGCGAAGGCCGCCGTGCCGGCCGGGACGTTGAACGGCACCTGGGCCCGCACGTCGAAGGTGCCCAGCTCCTGGACACGGGCGGCGGGCAGCGTGCTCTGCACGATGGGCTTCTGGCATCCGGCCGGCGGGCTGGCCGGGCCGATCAGCCCACCGGTGACGAGCTGGGGTGCGGCGCAGCTTCCCCCGGAGAGGGGCATGGCGGCCACCGGGACGCAGGCGTTGCCTGCGCTCCCGGCCACGCTGCACGAGAAGCCGAGAGGGCATTCGTCCGAGCTGCCGCAGGTCTGGAGGCAGAAATGCCCGGTGGACATGGTCACGCAGCCGTAGCCGCTCGGGCAGCCCGAGGCGGCGGTGCAGGTGTTGCTGCAGCCTCCGCCCGGGAAATCGGCATTCTGGACGCAGGCCAGCCCCGAGGCGCAGGCGGTGGCGCAGGCGGCGCTCCGGTCCTGGGTGCACCCGGCGAGGACGGACGAGACGACGAGGACGAGCGCGAGGCAACGACGTCGGGGACGGGCCACCGTGTTGTCTTCTCCGGTCTGCTTGTCGGGGGGAACGGCGGCGCCGAGCATAGCCGCTGGCCGGTCACCTGGCGTGGCTCGGTCGCCGCTCCGGCCCCCAGGGCTCACCCGCTCGCCAGGCGCGGGTGCCGCTCGTTCCCCACCCTGTCTCCCGTGCGCTCCCTTTCTCCCACACCATCCAGAAGATGGCGCCCTCCGGCTCGGCCGCCTCGTCCAGGCAGACCACCGCCGTACTGCTGCCGTCCGGATGCCGGAGCGTGGCGGCCAAGGATTCGTGCGAGTGCCCGCACCACAGCCAGGCGGGCTTCACCGCGTCCACCAACGAGCGGGTGATGGGGTTTCCCATCCAGGGACGTACCGGGCGGCCGGCCACACGCTGGAACAGGCCGCGGGGCCATTCGTGGACGAGCATGAGATCCACGTCGCGCACCGTCCGGAGCCGCTCCACCTCGGGCGTCCGGAAGTAGCCGGCCTGCTTCTGCGTCGCCGGCGTGGTGGGCGCCACGAGCACGGTGTCCACGTGCTTCGGCGCGTAGATGCCGGAGAGCCAGGCCAGGCGCAGCCCGTCGAAGCGTCGCGTGCCCACCCGCCCCAGGTAGTGGAGGTCCGGCGCCACGGTGGCTCCTCCCGGAACACCGTGCAGCGCGGCGAAGTCCTCGTTGTTGCCGCCGATGAACCACAGCGGGCGGTGGAGGCGGGCCGCGCCGCTGGCGTAGTCGGCGAACTCGGCCGGCATGGCGCGCTTGGCCGCCTTGCGCCGGTGGTCGTCGTTGGTCTGGAAGGCCTCCACGTCCCCCACCGAGAGCACCAGGTCCAGCGGCCGACCGCGTGCTTCCTCCAGCTCGCGCAGCCAGCCCTGGACGCGGTGAAAGCGTCCGTGGATGTCACCCACCCCGGCGATGAACAGGCGGCCCCTCCCCTCCCTGCCCCGTGTCTACCACCGGGGGGCCCTTTGGCGTGCCCGCCGTCCCCGAGACCTGTTATCCGAGGGCCGTAGGTCATGGCCGAGCCCGACTTCATCTCCATCCGCGGCGCCAGCGAGCACAACCTCAAGTCCGTCTCGCTCGATGTGCCGAAGAAGAAGCTGGTGGTGTTCAGCGGGGTGAGCGGCTCGGGGAAGAGCTCGCTCGCCTTCGACACGCTCTACGCCGAGGGCCAACGCCGGTACGTGGAGAGCCTTTCCGCCTACGCCCGCCAGTTCCTCGGGCAGATGGAGAAGCCGAGGTACGAGACGCTCCGGGGGCTCTCGCCCACCATCTCCATCGAGCAGAAGGCGGCGAGCAACAACCCCCGCTCCACGGTGGGGACGGTCACCGAGGTCCACGACTACCTCCGCGTGCTCTACGCCTCCGTCGGCGTCCAGCACTGCTGGAACTGCGGCCGCCGGGTGGGGCGCCAGTCCGCCCAGGCCATCGTCGACGAGGTGCTCAAGGCACCGGCCGGCTCCCGGGTCATGCTTCTCGCCCCGCTGGTCCAGAACCGGAAGGGCGAGCACCGCGACGTCCTCGCCGAGGCGGCCAAGCGCGGCTTCTCCCGGGCACGCATCGACGGGAAGGTCCACGCGCTCGACGAGCGCATCGAGCTGGACAAGAAGGCCAAGCACACCATCGAGGTGGTGGTGGACCGGCTGGTGCTCAAGCCCGAGGTGAGGGCGCGCCTGACCGACTCGGTGGAGACGGCGCTGCGCGAGGGCAAGGGGGTGCTCCTGGTCACCGACGAGTCGGGCGGCCAGGAGCGGGTCATGTCCGAGCTCAACGCCTGCCACCACTGCGGCCTGTCCTTCCCCGAGCTGACCCCGGCCGCCTTCAGCTTCAACAGCCCGCTCGGGATGTGCCCGGACTGCAACGGGCTCGGCACCCGTCCGGAGATGGACCCGGACCTCATCGTCCCCGACCCGCGCCGCACCATCCGGAGTGGCGCGGTGGAGCCGTGGGCGACGGGGATGGACCGGGGCGAGGGCTGGACGGCGGAGCTCGTCGAGCAGCTCGCCCGGGCGTTCAAGATCGACCTGGACACCCCCTGGGAGAAGCTGAGCAAGCGCGAGCGCGACGTCGTCCTCTACGGCTCGGGCGGCAAGCCCGTCTCCGTCCGCGGCTGGAAGATCGAGTGGGACGGGATGGTGCACAAGCTGATGAAGAGCTTCCGCACCACCCACAGCGAGGCGATGCGGAAGTACTACCAGAAGTTTTTCTCCCCCCGCCCCTGCGCATCGTGCGGTGGCGAGCGGCTCAAGCCCGAGGCCCGCGCGGTGCGCGTGCACGGCGAGACCATCGTCGAGCTCTCCCGCCGCACGGTGGAGGAGGCCCGGGCCTTCCTGTCCGGCCTGAAGCTCACCGCCCACGAGGAGCCGGTGGCCCGCGAGCTCCTCCGGGAGATCCAGAGCCGGCTCGGCTTCCTGGTCGACGTGGGCCTCGGCTACCTCACCCTGGAGCGGAGCGCGACCACCCTCTCGGGAGGCGAGAGCCAGCGCATCCGGCTCGCCTCGCAGATGGGCTCCGAGCTCACCGGGGTCATCTACATCCTCGACGAGCCGTCCATCGGGCTCCACCAGCGGGACAACGGCAAGCTGCTCGGGACGCTGAAGCGGCTCCGCGACCTGGGGAACTCGGTCATCGTCGTCGAGCACGACGAGGAGACGATGCGCTCCGCGGACCACATCGTCGACTTCGGCCCGGGAGCCGGCGAGCTGGGCGGCCAGGTGGTGGCCCAGGGCACCCCGTCGGAGGTGATGGCCTCCAAGGAGAGCCTCACCGGGGCCTACCTCAGCGGGCGGGCGAGCATCGAGCTGCCCCCCGGGCGGCGGACGGTTGGAGCGGGAAGGCTGGTGGTGGAGGGAGCGCGGGCCAACAACCTCCAGGACCTGACCGTCGAGTTCCCGCTCGGGCTGCTGGTGGCGGTGACGGGAGTCTCCGGAGCCGGCAAATCCACCCTGGTGAACGAGGTGCTCTATCCGGCGCTCGCCCAGAAGCTGCACGGCTCGCGCGAGGTCCCCGGGCGCCACCGGGCGCTGAAGGGCGTGGAGCAGGTGGACAAGGTGGTGGACATCGACCAGAAGCCCATCGGGCGCACGCCGCGGAGCAACCCGGCCACCTACACCAAGGTCTTCGACGGGATCCGCGACGTCTTCGCCCTCACCCAGGAGGCGCGCGCCTTCGGCTACGGGCCGGGCCGCTTCAGCTTCAACATCAAGGGCGGGCGGTGCGAGGCGTGCGAGGGCGACGGGGTGAAGCTGGTGGAGATGCACTTCCTCGCCGACGTCTACGTCACCTGCGAGGTGTGCGGCGGGAAGCGCTTCAACGAGGCCACCCTGCGCGTGCGCTTCAAGGGAAAGAACATCGCCGAGGTGCTGGAAATGAGCGTGCGGGAGGCGCGGGAGCACTTCGCCGCCCACCGGGAGATCGCCCGCATCCTCGGAACGCTGGAGGACGTCGGCCTGGGCTACGTGAAGCTCGGGCAGAGCTCGCCCACGCTGTCGGGGGGCGAGGCCCAGCGCATCAAGCTCAGCCGGGAGCTGGCCCGGGTGGCCACCGGCCGCACCTTCTACATCCTCGACGAGCCGACCACCGGGCTGCACTTCGAGGACATCCGCAAGCTGCTGCGCGTCCTGGAGCGCCTGGTGGACGCGGGGAACACGGTGGTGGTCATCGAGCACAACCTGGACGTGATCAAGAGCGCCGACTGGGTCGTCGACCTCGGGCCGGAGGGCGGCAGCGGTGGCGGGCGCATCCTGGCCACCGGCACCCCGGAGGAGGTGGCCCGGGTGGAGGCGAGCTTCACCGGCCAGTTCCTCCGCCGGGTGCTCGGGGCGCCCGGCCCGAAGCGCTCGTCCCGTTCCAGCGCCGCCTCCGCCTGAGCGAGCCCATGGTCTCCGCCGCCATCTACGACATGGACGGGCTCCTCCTCGACTCCGAGCCGTACTGGGTGCAGGCGGAGGTGGAGGTGCTGGGCGGCGTGGGCGTGCCGCTCACCCCCGTTCTCGCCCGGGAGACGACCGGGATGCGGCTCGACGAGGCGGTGGCGCACTGGTACCGGCGCTTCCCCTGGCAGGGCCAGAGCCAGGGCGACGTGCTCGCCCGGCTCACCCGCAGCGCCCATTCGCTCATCCTGGCCCACGCCACGCCCAAGCCGGGCATCGACGCCTCGCTCGCCTTTCTCGAGCGGCGGGGCATCCGGCGGGCGCTGGCCTCCTCCTCGCCGCTGGTCCTCATCGACGCGGTGGTGGACAAGCTCGGGCTCTGCGGCGCGTTCGAGCTCACCGTCTCCGCGGAGGGCGAGCCGTTCGGAAAGCCCCACCCGGCGGTCTACCTCACCTGCGCCCGGCGGCTGGGGCTCCCGCCGATGGTCTGCCTGGCGCTGGAGGACTCGGTGAACGGGCTGATCTCCGCCAAGGCGGCGCGGATGAGGGTCATCGCCGTCCCGGACCCGGCCCAGCGGAGCGACCCCCGCTTCAGCCTGGCCGACGCCGTGCTCGGCTCGCTGGCGGAGCTGGACGACGGCGTCTGGGAGCGGGTGGCCAGCGCTGGCGAGTAGGCTCCCGCCGGCCGGCGACACCCGCCCCGGCCCTCTTCCGGTGCAGCTCACCGGAGGCGACGACCGGACCGGCCTGGCCGGCATCGCTCCCGACGGGAGCGTCCTCCTCGGCCGGCATCGCTCCCGACGGGAGCTTCCTCCTCGTCTCGAGGGACCGGGGGGCGAGGAGTATCCGGGTCTGTACTGGCAGTCGCCCGACGGCGGGCCGCTCCAGCTCATCCAGCACACCCCGCGCGTCCAGACCTTCGCCCAGTTCATCAGCGAGGACTCGCGCTTCGTCTGCTTCCGCGCCAGCGACGTCAAGCCGGACGCCTTCGCCCTCTACCGGTGGGACCGGAAGACAGGGGCCAAGGAGCGGCTCTTCGACCAGGATGGGCTGTGGAGCATCGCCGACCATCGTCCCGACGGCCGCCTCCTCCTGATCAGGCAGCTGGGCAGCGCGGTGACCGAGGTCTACGAGTGGAACCCGGGGACGCGTGCCCTCACGTCGGTCATCGGACAGGGCGAGCGCGAGGAGTTCGATGCGGCGTACGGGGCGGCGGAGGGTGAGGTGCTCGTCCTCACCCCGAAGCTGGGGGAGTTCCGGCGGCTCTACCGCTGGCGGGCGGGGAAGCTGGAGCCGGTGACGCCGGAGATGAAGCACGACGTCTCGAGCTTCCTCGTCGACGACGCCCGCCAGCGCATCCTCTACACGGTCACCGAGGACGGCTACACCCGGCTCCACGCCCTCGACGCGCGCGCGCTGAAGCCCATCGCCCTGCCCCGCTTGCCCGAGGCGGACGGCGCGTTCCCGTCCTTCATGAGCCCCAACGGCCGGTACGCGACGGTGCTGGTGGACACCGGGAAGGCGCCGGCCATCGGCTACGTGCTCGACTGGCAGACCGGGAAGGCCATCCAGTGGCAGCTTCCCAGCGCGCCGGAGGTGGACCTCTCGCGGTTCGTGCGGGCGACGCTGGAGTTCTACCCGGCCCGCGACGGCACGCGCATCCCGATGCTGGTGCGCCGGCCGGCGAAGTGCGCCGAGCCCTGCCCGGTGGTGGTCGAGTTCCACGGCGGTCCGGAGGGCCAGTCGATGCCGAGTACGCCCAGCTCTTCGTGGACGCCGGTTTCGTTGCCCAACGTCCGGGGGCGCGACGGCTACAGCAAGACCTGGTTCCACGCCGACGACGGCCCGAAACGGCTGAACATCATCACCGACATCGAGGACTGCGCGAAGTACATCCGCCAGGCATGGGCCGTGAACGGCCAGGCGCCGAGGCTGGGCATCGTCGGCGGGAGCTACGGCGGGTACTCCGCGCTCATCGGAATGACCATGTTCGGAGGGGCCTACGACGTGGGCGTGGATATCGTGGGCATCTCCAACTTCCTCACCTTCCTGAACAACACCGCTCCCTACCAGCGAGCCCTGCAGGTCAGCGAGTACGGCGACCCGGAGAAGGACCGCGAGGCGCTGATCAAGCTCTCCCCGCTCACCTACCTCGACCGGCTCAAGGCGCCGCTGCTCATCATCCAGGGCGCGAACGACCCGCGCGTCCCTGCCGGCGAGGCGATCCAGATCCACGACGCGCTGGTGGCGCGGGGCATCAAGACGCAGCTGATCGTCTTTCCCGACGAGGGACACGGCGCCGCCAAGCGCTCCAACCAGGTGGTGGAGATCGGCGCGATGCTCGACTTCCTGGAGCAGAACCTCAAAGCCAAGCCGTCGAGCTGACCAGGACGGCCGCGGCTCAGGAGGCGGTGGCCGGCTTCCCCGCCGGGGCGGGCGGGGCATCGGTCACCTGCTCGGCGCCGTGGGTCATCCGCTGGAGCGTGCCTGCCAGGGCGAAGAGGAGCAGCCCGGCGGCGGCGCTGCCCACCGCCAGGCCGAGGAAGACGCTGAACTCGCCGTACCTTTCCCCGAGCGATCCGATCATCCCGGCCAGCTTGTTCCCGCCCATGTTGGCCAGGAACCACACCCCCATCAGAGCCGAGGCATAGGCCTTCGGAGCGAGCTTGGTGACCATGGACAGGCCGACCGGAGAGAGGGCCAGCTCTCCCAGGGTGTGGAGCAGGAGGGCGCCGACGATCCACAGCGGCGACGCCTTGCCGGCCAGCTCGACCTGCCTGGCGGCGGCGACCAGAAAGACGAAGCCCGCGCTGAGGAGCACGAGCCCGCTGGCCATCTTGGCCGGCGTGGACGGCTGCCTTCCGCGCGCCGCCAGCCAGGGCCAGAGCATGGCGAAGAGGGGCGCGAAGACGAGGATGAGGAAGCCGTTGACCGACTGGAAGGTGGTGGCCGGGATCTGGTGGCCGAGGACGAGGCGGTCCACCTTGCCCTTGATGAAGAGGTTCATCAGGCCGCCCACCTGCTCGAAGCCGGCCCAGAAGAAGATGACGAACAGGGAGAGAACGAAGATGACGATGACCCGATCCTTCTCCTCGCGCGTGAGCGGAGCCTTGACCACCGCCCCGGCGGCCGACTTCCGCTGCTCGTACCCGAGCCGACCCACGTCGCCGAGCAGCCGCCCCTTGAGCGCGGTGAAGATGAGCACCCCCAGCCCCATCCCCAGCCCGGCGGAGGCGAATCCGAGCGACCAGTCGACCGTCTCGGCCAACGTTCCGCAGATGAGCGGGCCGATCATCCCGCCGAGGTTGATGCCCATGTAGAAGATGGTGAAGGCGCTGTCCCGCCGCGGGTCCCCGGCGCGGTAGAGCTGGCCGACCATGGTGGCGATGTTGGCCTTGAAGAAGCCGTTCCCGACGACGAGGAAGACGAAGGCCAGATAGAGGAGCGGGACGCTCTTCAGGGCACAGAGAAACTGGCCGAACATCATCAGCGTCCCGCCGAGGATCACCGACAGCCGTTGCCCCAGGTACCGGTCGGCGAGCCACCCCCCGAGGACCGGGGTCAGGTACACGGTTGCCGTGTACCAGCCGTAGAAGGAGAGCGCCTGGCCCTGCGTCCATCCCAGCCCGCGCGAGGCGTCGACCAGGTAGAGGACGAGGAAGGCCCGCATCCCGTAGTACTGCACGCGCTCCCACATCTCGACGGAGAAGAGGAGGTAGAGCCCCCTGGGGTGCCCCTTCTCGATCGGCACGGCGGCGGCGGTGGTCATGCGGCCCTCGGGAAGCTGGCGTGGTAGCAGAAGCCGGGCGCGCGCGGCCACGGAAGATCCGCCACCGGCGTGCTCGCCCGGGAGTCGGGTCCTGGCGATCCACCGCGGCGAGCGTTATTCGTAAGGGCGATGGCCGTCGCCCTCGCCACGCTCGATCTGGAAACGGAGATCCGCCGGCTAAAGAAGGAGCTGAACGCGGTGATCCTCTCCCACTACTACCAGGAGAGCGACATCCAGGACGTGGCCGACTTCGTGGGGGACAGCCTGGCTCTCGCCCAGCAGGCGGCGAAGACCGATGCCGACACCATCGTCTTCTGCGGTGTCCACTTCATGGCCGAGACGGCGAAGATCCTCAGCCCCGACAAGCTGGTCCTCCTCCCCGACCTCAAGGCCGGCTGCAGTCTGTCCGACCGGTGCCCGCCACCCGCCTTCCGGGCCTTCGTCGACCGGCACCCGGGCTCCTTCGTGGTCACCTACGTCAACAGCTCGGCGGCGGTGAAGGCGATGAGCGACGTCATCTGCACCTCGTCCAACGCCGAGCGCATCGTCGCCCGTGCCCCCGCCGACCGCACCGTCCTCTTCGCTCCCGACCAGCATCTCGGCCGCTGGGTGATGCAGCGCACCGGCCGGGAGATGGTCCTCTGGCCGGGCACCTGCATGGTGCACGAGATCTTCAGCGAGAAGCGCCTCGTCCGGCTCAAGGCGCAGAACCCGGACGCGGTGGTGGTCGCACACCCCGAATGCGAGGCCTCCGTCCTGCGCCACGCCGACTACGTGGGCAGCACCCGAGGCATCCTCGAGCACGTGCTGAAGAGCGACAGAAAGGCGTTCGTCGTCGCCACCGAGGTGGGCATCCTGCACCAGATGCAGAAGCGCGCCCCGGACAAGACCTTCATCCCCGCTCCGCCGGACAACGGATGTGCGTGCAACGAGTGCCCGCACATGAAGCTGAACACCCTGGAGAAGCTCTACCTCTGCATGCGCGACCGGAGGCCGGAGCTGACCATGCCCCCCGAGCTGCTCCAGGCCGCGCGCGCACCGCTCGAGCGCATGCTCGCCTGGTCCTGACCGGCGCTTCCTTTGCCTCCCGGGGCAAGTCCGGGTAATCCCTCCCGTCCGTGGCCACCCGCTTCTTTTCCCTGCCGGCACACCTGCTCGTGTCGCCTCCGCAGCTCCTCCCGCTCGACCGGATCTTCCAGCCCGAGCTCCCGGCGGTGGTGGGCGCGGTGGACCGGGCCATGACCGGGGCGGAGTTCCGCGACCAGCGCCTTCTCGACCGGGTGGAGCAGCTCCTCGCCGAGGGCCCGCGCCTCGGCGCTCCCGGACCGGAATCCGGACCCTCGGTGGTCTTCGCCCGGCCGCCGGCGGATCTCCCCGCGTTGCTCCGCACCGCCGACCAGCTGGAGCTGCTCGCCACCCAGACCGAGGGCGAGCGCGCCCTGGTGTGGAAGTGCGACGAGTGCGGGACGCGCTATGCCGTGCCGCTGGCGCTGGCCCGCGACGTGGCCATCCGCTGCGAGCGGTGCGGCAAGCCGGTGCACCTCCTCCGCACCCGCTCCCTCGGGGAACAGTCCCTCGTCGACGCCCACCACAGCGCGGTGAACACCGCCCGGCGAGCCCTGGCCGCCTTCTTCCGCGAGTCGATGGCCCGCGGCTGGCCGGTGCTCGCCAGCCGCAACCGCTGACGCCCGTGGCGCTCTCCGCCCGCACCGGCCGGATCGCCTACGCGCTCGGCCTCGTGCTCGGCGTGGCCCCGCTCTGGGCGGCCCGGCAGCTCCCGATGGTGGACCTGCCGCAGCACCTCCTCCTCATCTCCGCCCTGCACCGGCTCGGCGACCCGACCACGCTCTACCCGGCCGTGTTCGCCGCCCGTGGTGAGCTGACGCCCTACCTGGGCTACTACCACCTCGTCTCGCTCCTGCACTGGCTCCTCCCGCTGGAGCTGGCCAACCGGGTGTTCCTCACCGCGGTGGTGGCCGGCCTCCCGCTGGCCCTGGCCTTCCTGCTCCGCTCGCTCGGGCGCCCGCGCTGGCCGAGCCTGCTCGCGCTGCCCTTCACCTACGGGGACAGCTTCGGCTGGGGCTTCGTGAGCTACCTGGCCTCTCTCCCGCTGGCGGTGCTGGCCTGCGGCTGCTTCCTCCGGGCGCTGGAAGACGCGCCCCGGCGCTGGCGCTGGGCCGGAATTCATGCCGCGGTGCTGCTGGCCGTGCTTCTCATGCACGTCCAGGGGTTCCTCTTCCTCGCCGTCGCGCTGCCCTGGCTCCTGGTCACCACGCGGGTGGAGGGTGGGCTGCCGGCCCGCGTGCCGGCGGTGCTCTCCACGCTCCCGGCGGTGGCGGTGTTCGGCGTGTGGGGCGCCGGGCGGCTCCTGGCGCCGGCGGAGGTGGCCGAGGGCGCGCCGTGGAAGGCCTGGGGCCCGCTCCTCTCCGAGCGCAACGTGGCCTACAAGAGCCTGGCTCAGAACCTGGACGAGCTGCCGCGCGTCCTGGCCAACCAGCTCCGCGACGGGTCGGACCGGTGGGCGCTCGGCGCGGTGGTGCTCCTCGCCGTGGCCGCGACCGCGGTCGGCCTGCTCGGCGCACGGAGCGGCGCCCGCGAGGTGGGGCTGGCCCGGCTCCGCCTTCCGGGCCTGGGGCTCATCGCCCTGCTCCTCTACCTCGTTCTCCCCTTCGACATCCGGGGCGCCATCTACTACCTGAACACCCGCTACGCGCACCTCGCCGCGGCGCTCCTCGTCGCCTCCGTTCCCCCGTTGGCGGCCCGACTCCGGCCGGTGTTCCTGGCCCTCGGGGCGGGGGCGGCGCTCCTGCTCGCCGTGCCGCTGGTGCGCGGCTTCCGCGGCTTCGACGCCGAGGCGGCGCCGCTCCTGCGCTTCGCCGAGCTTTCGCCGGCCGGTCCGCGGGTGATGGGGCTCCTCTGGAACCCCGGGTCTCGGGTGGTGAACCACCCCGTCTTCCTTCACGCCGCCGCGGTCCCGGCCCGCCTCCGCGGGGGAATCACCAACTTCAGCTTCGCCCTCACCCCTCACTCGCCGCTCCGGTACCG
>Ga0335082_10007384_pt1 | contig 11931 bp, 7 predicted proteins | sample Lox_Sample_41_FD_206718 | JGI IMG/M metagenome (GOLD analysis project Ga0335082, IMG submission 206718) | Soil microbial communities from Loxahatchee National Wildlife Refuge, Florida, United States - Lox_Sample_4.1 | ecosystem: Environmental > Terrestrial > Soil > Wetlands | place: USA: Florida...
AGCAGCGCGTTGACGTGGAACTTCACCGTGTGCCGGCTGATGCCCAGCCGGTCGGCGATGGCGCGGTTGGGGAGTCCCTCGGCGAGGAGCGCGAGGACCTCCAGCTCGCGCCGGGTGAAGTCGGCCGGGCCCACCTCCGGCCTCACCTCCGGCGGGGGGCGAAGATGCGCGAAGGCCTGCTCGGAGACGACCAGCCCCCGCGCGGCGGCGCCGAGGGCGGCCAGGAGCGTGCCCGGCTCGGAGCCGCGCAGCACCGCGCCTGCCAGCCCGGCCGCGAGCACGGCCCGCGCTGCGGACTCGTCCTCCACCAGCGCCACCACCGGAGGCGCCCCGGCCTCGGCCGCATCGGGGACCGGCGCGTGACCCGCGTCCCAGAGCACGGCGTCGACCGGCGTCTCCCGGAGGCCGGCCCGCGCTGCGGCGAGCGAGGACACCTCGGCGGCGACCTCCCAGCCGCCGGCGACGAGCACCGCGCGGAGCCCGGCGCGGGCGAGCGGGTCGGCGGAGACGAGGAGCACGCGGCGGGCGTCCGGAGGCATGGGGTTGTTGGCCCCCTGGCTGATAAGCACCGGCTCGGGCCTCCGCCACTTCCGCCCGGAGACCCTCAGTCGAAGAAGCCGTGGAGGTAGAAGCGGCCGTCCCGGGCGTCGCGGAAGATCCAGGTCGGGCCGAGCCCCTCGAAGTGCACGCGGTAGTAGTCCCGGGCGAAGGGGCCCCGGGTCCACCACTGCCCCGAGAGACGTTCCGGCCCGGCCAGGCCGAGCACCGCCCGGGGACGGCCGAAGAGGCGCGCCGAGCGCAGCTCGCCCACCGGGCCGAGGTCGACCGGGAGGGGTGCCGGGCGGGGAAGGAGGCGCACCGGGCGCTCGGCCGAGCGCGCGTCGGGCGCGGGCCGGGGAGCGGAGGCGCGGCGGGCCTCGGCATGCACTCCCTGCTCGGCCACGGGCGGCTGGAAGGGCGCGGAGGATCGCGCCGCCTCGGGGCGATGGTCCTCGGCGGCCCGGGGAGAAGAGAGCGCCTCGGGCCCGAGCGCGGTGGCCAGCCGGGCGAGCACGCTCTCCAGCCCGGCGTCGCCCTCGGGAAGGGCTCCCAGGACGCGCTGCTGGCCAGGGTCCTGACACCACGTCTTGACGCCGAGCACCACCGTGGCCACCGGCGCCGGCAGCCGGAGGTCCTCCAGGCGGCTGCGGAGGAGGTCGAGCAGGAGCCGGGGCACGTTGCTCGGACGGGCCAGGACGAGCGGAACCTCGCGGGGGCCGTCCGGCTCGAGGAGAAGGGTGAGCGTGAGCCGGAGCGCGGCCCTGCTCCGCCCGCGGAGCCGGGCGCACAGCGCATCCACCATCCCCTTGAGGACGAAGAGGAGCGGCTCGAGCGCCTCGGCCGGGGCGTCGAGGGTCCGCGCCTCCTCGATCTGCTCGGGCAGCGGTGCGGGAAGGAAGCGCGCATCGTCCCCGCCGCGGGCGAGGGCGATGGCCCGGAGACCCCGGGTGCCCAGCCGCACCCCCACCTGGGCCGGGACGAGGCGGGCCACCTCGCCCAGGGTGCGAAGCCCGAAGGCCCCGAGGGAGGCATGCACCGGGCTCTCCACCTCCTCCAGCGCCTGGAGCGGCAGCAGGGCGAGCGCCTCGGCGGACCCGCCCGGCGAGACCACCGTCACCCGCCCCCCGCCGAACCGCGCCAGCGCCCGGGCGGTGAACAGCTCCGAGGCCACCGCTCCCCGCGCGCGGAGGCCGAGCCCGAGGAGGTGCGAGAGGGCGCGCCGGAGGAGCCCCGCCTCTCCTCCGAAGAGCGGAGCGGCCGAGGCGTCGAGCCACAGCCCGTCGGGGGGCGAGGGCATGTACGCCGGGGCGAGCACGAGCAGCCCCTCGGCCACCGAGGCCAGTGCCCGGCCCTCCTCGGCCGGGTCATAGGGAAGGTCGACCAGGGCGGGAACCAGGGCGCGCGCCGCGGTGAGCGCCATCCCGCCGCGGACCCCCTGGGCGGAGGCGTGGGCCGAGGCGAAGGCCACGCGCTGGACGCCGCGCACGGCGTGCACCAGCGCCAGCGGCGGCTCGGCCTCGGGAGCGGCGGGGCGGCCGAGCAGCGGCCTTCTGCGCTGCACCGGGAAGCGAGGGAGATGGAGAAAGGCCACGCGCATTCAGGGTGCCTCACCCCTTGAGCCCGAGCGGGGAGCCGAGGGCGGGAAGCGCCAGGTCCCTTCCTGGGCGCTGCCCCTGGATGCCGCACAGCCCGTTGCGCACTTCGGAGGTGCGGGGCCTCTGGAGGGAAGGCGGAAGTGGGGCGGGGACGGGCCCGCTCTGCCCGAAGGGGTCGAGGAGACAGGAGGCCCGGGAGGGCGGTCCCCAGGGTCCGAGCGCCTCCCAGGGGACGTCCGCCGCCCGGGCCCTCATCCCCTGGCGGCTCCGCACCACCTCCACGTGCATGCCGTGGGGTCCGGCGGTGGTCAAAAGCCGCAGGCTCCCCTCCCCCGGCGCCTCCTCCGGGGTGAGGAGCAGGAGGAGCCCTCCGGCGCGTGCGGCCGCATCGTGAAGGCGCTTCGCTGCCGCCGGAGCGAGGCGCTGACCGGTGTGGGTGAGGTCCAGCACCACGCAGGCGAAGGCCCCGCTCCGGAGCAGCTGCAGGGCCGCCCAGCTTCCCTGGAAAGAGGCACCCGGGCGCACCCAGAAGAGCCTTCCGGCCTCCACCCCCAGCGCAGCGAGCGCCGGCGGGTAGAGCTCTCCCGGTCCGTCCACGTAGGCCGCCAGCCGGAGCGCACGGTGGGCTTCGGCCACCACCCGGAGCGCCAGGCGGGTACGGCCCGAGGCCGGGCTCCCCCACAACTCCACCACCTCTCCGAGCGGAAAGCCGCCCGCGGGCAGGAGCGCATCCACCGCCTCCACCCCGGTGCGCAGCACGGCGAGATGAGCCCGGGGGGCCGCCTGCAGCGCCTGGATGCGCGCGCGCAGGCGCTCCAACGTCTCGGCATTGACCCGCGCGGCGTCCATGGCCCTCTCGCGTGACTGTACTGGCGTTCAGTATCGCCAGGACCGCCGACACGCAAGGGGGAAGGGCGGGTCAGCCGGCGCAGAAGAGCCGGACCGTCACCTGGGTGTCCGAGGTGCGCCGCAGGCAGACCCCGTGGAAGCGCACCCGGGGGCTGCCCCCGTCGACGGGGCCTTCGTAGGTGATGCCCCCGTTGGCCACCGTGCACACGTCCGTTCCGCCGTCGGCGCGGGTGATGGTGATCTGGAGCAGCGCCGGATCCGGCACGTTGTCGTTCAGCTCCAGCGTTTGGCTCGCTCCGGCCACGGTGGCGATGTCCACCAGCGCCTGGTGGTAGGAGGCCTCGCAGATGGACGAGAGGTTCTGCGCCGATGGGTCGAAGGCGGTGGCCATCGCCCGGTGCCGGTAGCCCGGCCCGGCGCTGGTCGGGCAATCGACGTTCTGGATGACGGTTCCCCCGTCCCCGAGCGCGCCCTCCACCCCCTGGGCAATCTTGTCCGTCCTCGCCACTGGGGCGATGGCCGCCCAGACCACCTCGCGCTGCCGGCCGACGCCATCGGGGAGGTTCTGGAACAGGGTGTAGTAGTCGCCCACCGGGGTGAGCAGGTCCTCATGCAAGGTGCAGAAGTCCTGCCCGTCGACGGCGTTGAAGCGCACCACCGGAGGCCGGACGCGCTCGCTGCAGTCGTCCTCGTCGCTCACCACCACCACCAGGAGGCGCGCCCCGTCGCGGAGGAAGCCGACGTTGGGGTTGCCCCCATCGGGGAGAAGGCGGTTGAAATCCCGGCCGGTGAGGGCGATGCGCGCCGCCTCGAAGGGCGTCTCCTGCCCGCTGCCGTCGATGCCCAGAGAGGCGACCAGCTGGCTGAAGCGCGGGACGAGCTCCGGGTCGGTGCTCGGCAGGTAGCGCTGGGAGCTCGGCCCCCCGTCGAGGAGCGGGATGGTCCGGAGCCACCCGCCCTCGGGATAGGTGCGTACGGTCAGGTTTCCGGAGAACTCGGAAGCCTCGTACACCGAGGTGGTGGTCACCCCGACCTGGAAGTCCTGGGTCACGCCGCCGCCCTTGCTCAGCTCCTCGACGAAGGCCGGCAGCTCGGCCGCCACGCCCGCCTGCTCCTCGGCCATGGAGTTGCTGTCGTCGACGACGAAGAGGATGTCGGTGATCACCGGGCGCACGAGCGGGGCCTGGGTCTGACAGCTGGTCGGAACCTTCGAGTTCGGGGCGTCGGTGGGTGCCTCGCACGTACAGCCGGCGAGCGCCCCCAGCGCCACGGCCAGCGTCCACCACTCAGCCCTGAGCATGCTCCGCGCTCCTCGACCCCTCGCCCGGGCCCCGTCCCCTTGACGCGGCCGAAAACTGTCTTAGCTCGAAAAGCGTGGTGTCGTCCCCAAACGGGCAGCGTTTCTCCTTCGGACTTTTGATTGCTACCCTCGGGGTCGACCGGTAACCCATGGGCGTGAAAGGTGCGCTGGAGAAGGATGCCCCCTAGCGGGGGGTCCTCCAGAACGGAGTCGGGATTCATGTCGGAAGAGAAGAAGAAGGGCGGCCAGTCCACCGCCGTGATGCCCAGCATGGGAACGTCGCCGAACACGATGAATCCGGCGGACATCCCCCAGGTCCTGCCCATCCTCCCCCTGCGCAACTCGGTGTTCTTCCCCGGGGGCGTGCTGCCGCTCGCCGTCGGCCGCCAGAAGACCATCGCCCTGATCAAGGACGCCGTCCGCGACGACCAGGTGATCGGCGTGGTCACCCAGCGGCGCGCGGAGGAGGAGGACCCCGGCGCCAACGACCTCTACGCCATGGGGACGGTGGCCCGCATCGTCAAGCTGCTCAAGATGGGCGAGGACAACTACTCGCTCGTCGTCCAGGGCCAGGCCCGCTTCCGGGTGGTGGAGCTGGTCCAGGAGTCTCCCTACCTCAAGGCGCGCATCGAGGCGGTGGAGGACCGCACCTCGGCGGAGAGCATCGAGGTCGAGGCGCTGCAGATCAACCTCAAGAAGCTGGCCCGCGAGGTGATCGAGCTCATGCCCGAGCTCCCCACCGCCGCCACCGAGCTGGTGGAGTCGATCAACCATCCCGGCCACCTGGCCGACCTCATCGCCGCCAACGTCGACGTCCCCATCGAGGAGAAGCAGGCGGTTCTGGAGACGGTCGACCTCAAGGCCCGGATGAAGCTGGTGCTCGAGCTCCTCAACCGGAAGCGGGAGGTCCTCAAGCTCACCAACAAGATCGACTCCGCGGTGAAGGGCGAGATGTCGAAGACCCAGCGCGAGTACTACCTCCGCCAGCAGCTGAAGGCGATCAAGGAGGAGCTGGGGGAGATGGGCGAGGAGGAGGAGGAGCTGGACGAGCTCCAGGAAAGGCTCAAGAAGGCCGGACTGCCGCCCGAGGTGGAGAAGGTGGCCACCAAGGAGCTCAACCGGCTGAAGACCATCCCCGCCGCTTCGAGCGAGTACACCGTCGCCCGCACCTACCTGGACTGGATCGCCGACCTGCCCTGGTCGAAGCAGAGCGACGACAACCTGGACATCGAGAATGCCCGGTCCACCCTAGACGCCGACCACTACGGCATCCAGAAGGTGAAGAAGCGCATCCTCGAGTACCTGGCGGTGCGCAAGCTGAAGAACGACATGAAGGGGCCCATCCTCTGCCTGGTCGGCCCGCCCGGTGTGGGCAAGACCTCGCTCGGCCAGTCCATCGCCCGCTCGGTGGGACGGAAGTTCGTCCGCCTCTCGCTGGGCGGGGTGCGCGACGAGGCGGAGATCCGCGGGCACCGGCGGACCTACGTCGGCGCACTCCCCGGCCGCTTCATCCAGAGCATGAAGAAGGCCGGGACCAAGAATCCAGTGATGATGCTCGACGAGATCGACAAGCTGGGAGCCGACTTCCGCGGCGACCCGTCCGCGGCCCTCCTCGAGGTGCTCGACCCGGAGCAGAACAACAGCTTCTCCGACCACTACCTGGACGTCCCCTTCGACCTGTCGCGCGTGCTGTTCATCGCCACCGCCAACCAGCTCGACCCCATCCCCGGTCCGCTCCGTGACCGCATGGAGATCATCGAGCTGGCCGGCTACACCTTCGAGGAGAAGCAGCAGATCGCCCGGCTGCACCTGGTTCCCAAGCAGCTCAAGGAGCACGGGCTGTCCGGCGACCACATCGAGATCGGCGACGAGGCCCTGCTCACCTTGATCACCAGCTACACCCGCGAGGCGGGCGTGCGCAGCCTGGAGCGCCGCATCGCCGACGTGTGCCGGGCGGTGGCGGTGGAGGTGGCGGCGGGGAAGACCGAGAAGCAGACCATCACCCCGGAGCGGGCGAAGGAGATCCTCGGCCCGGAGGCCTTCTATTCCGAGGTCGCCGAGCGCACCGAGGTGCCCGGGGTGGCCACCGGCCTGGCCTGGACCGCGGTGGGCGGAGACCTGCTCTTCATCGAGGCCACCAAGATGACCGGCAAGGGCGGGCTGACCCTCACCGGGCAGCTGGGGGACGTGATGAAGGAGTCGGCCCAGGCCGCGCTCAGCTACCTGCGCAGCAAGGCCGACGTCCTGGGCATCAACCCCAACTTCCTGGAGAAGATGGACATCCACCTCCACTTCCCGGCCGGGGCCATCCCCAAGGACGGGCCCTCGGCGGGGGTGACCATCCTCACCGCCCTGACCTCGCTCCTCACCGGGATCCGCGTCCGAGGCGACACGGCCATGACCGGCGAGGCGACGCTGCGCGGGCTGGTCCTGCCGGTGGGCGGCATCAAGGAGAAGGTGCTGGCCGCGCACCGGGCGGGCATCAAGCGCGTCATCCTCCCCGAGCGCGTCCGGAAGGACCTCCAGGACGTGCCGGAGCAGGCGAAGAAGGACATCGAGTTCGTCTTCGTCAGCCGGATGGACGAGGTGCTGGTCAACGCGCTGGAGACCAACCCCTTCCAGGCCCCGACGGACCTGACCAAGCCGGAAGTGACGCCGCCGGCTCCCGAGGTTCGCGCCTAGAACATTGCCCCACGTCCGTGGCCCGGCGGGCGTTGCCGCTCGCTCAGGGCCCTGCCTAGACTCCGCGCGGGTCCAGGGCCAGGATGGGTTCCCCCGACGTGCAGGGCGGCACGAGCCTCGCCGGGCGGTTGCTCGGCCGCTACCGCCTGCTCGAACTCCTCGGCACGGGGGGGATGAGCGTCGTGTACAGGGGCCTCGACACCGCCCTGCAGCGCGAGGTGGCGGTGAAGATCCTCCACCCACACCTCGCCCTGCACCAGGACGCCCGTCGCCGCCTGGAGCGCGAGGCGCGGGCGGTGGCCAGGCTGCATCACGCCAACATCCTCGAGGTGTTCGACGTGGCCTCGCCGGATCTGGCCGATGCCTTCCTGGTCACCGAGCTGGTGCGCGGAGAGACGCTGCGCTCCTTCGCCGAGCGCGAGCGCTTCTGGCCGCCCGAGCTGGGAGCAGCGGCGGTCCACGCCATCGCCTCCGCCCTCGCCCACGCCCACCGTGCGGGCGTGGTGCACCGGGACCTCAAGCCGGAGAACGTCATGCTGCGCGAGGACGGGGTCCTCAAGCTGATGGACTTCGGCATCGCCCGCGTCCTCGACCCCGCCGAGCGGATGACGCAGACCGGAGCGCTGGTCGGCTCTCCGGCCTACATGGCTCCGGAGGTCATCGAGGGGGAGGCGGCCGGCCCGGAGGCCGACGTCTTCGCGCTGGGCACGCTGCTCTTCTGGCTCTGGACGGGCGAGCTGCCCTTCTCCGGCCCCACCACCCCCGCCACGCTGAAGCGAATCCTCGAGGGACACCACCCGGATCCGCGCGAGCGCACCCCGGCCCTCTCGGATGCGCTGGCGGACATCCTCGACCGCTGCCTGAAGCGGGATCCGGCCGAGCGCTTCCCAAACGCCGAGGCCCTGGAGGCGGCGCTCGGTGAAGCGCTGGCCGAGGCGGGGCTGCCCGACCCGGCGGCGGAGCTGGCCGCCTTTCATGCCCACCCGGCGGGCATGCGTCAGCGGCTGGTGGAGCGGCTCGCCGACCGCCTGGGGGCGGAGGCGGAGGCCGCGCTGTCCAGCGGACGCACCGCCCTGGCGCTCCGGCGCGTGGACCAGCTCCTCGGGCTCCGTCCGGAGGACCCGGTGGGGCGCTCGGTGCTGGCGCGGGCCCAGAGGGTGGACCGCGTCCGCCGCCGCAGGAGAGGGGCGCTGGCAGCCGCGGGCCTTCTCGCCGCGGCGGGGATGGTCCTCTGGGGAGGGCTCTCTGCCCTGCGGGCCTGGCACGGGGCGCCGAGGCCGGCGGCGCCTCCGGCCGAAGTCGCTCAGGCCCCGGCCACGCCGAGCGCGCCCGCCGGCGAGGCTCCCGCGCCCGTCCGCGCCGAGCCCGCGGCGCCCGCCGCCCCGGAGCGCAAGCCGGCTCGACCGGAGACGGTTCCCGTGGAGCTGCTCGTCCGGCCCTACGGCTATGTCCAGGTGGACCAGGGCCCGAGGAGCCGCGAGCCCCTGGCCGCACACGCGCTCGTGCTCTCCCCCGGACGCCACACAGTGCGCATCAGCTGCCAGTGGTGTGACCCGGCCGACCATGTCATCGAGGTGGCTCCGGGGGCCCCGCGCAGCTTCGCCCTCGCGGCGCGGCTCAAGACCGGCTACCTGAGCTTCGACTTCCAGCCCCGCGATGCCCTGGTCACCGTCGCCGGCGAGGGGAAGACGGCGGAGCAGACGCTCACCCGGCCCTTCGCCCTCTTCTCCCCGGTGGCGCCCACGCGCTTCGTCCACCGCGTGCAGTACGTCGTTTCCCGCCCCGGCTACCGTGAGGTGCATGGCACGGCGGAGGTTCTTCCGGGCCAGCAGCAGACGGTCTCCGGTAGGCTGGACGCCCGGTGAGCCCTGCCCTGGTCAGCGCCCTGTTGCTCGGCCTCACGGCCGCCGCCGATCCCTCGCCCGAGGGGGCGGCCACCCAGGCCGACCTGGCCGCTCTGCGTACGGCCTACGAATACGGCCGCTACTCCGAGGTGCTTCTGCGCGCCAACGCCCGCATCGACGGCGGCGGGCTGGACGAGAAGGCGCTGGTCGAGCTCCAGATGCTGGCCGGCCTCTCCGCCTTCAACCTGCGCCGCATGGACGAGGCCTCGCGCCACATCGCCGCCCTGCTGCGGCTCGATCCGGACTTCAGCCTCGACCCCTTCGTCCACCCGCCGCCGGCGGTGGCCTTCGTGGAGAAGCAGCGCACGGCGATGGCCGCCGAGCTGGAGTTCTTGCGCGAGCAGCGCCGGCAGCGCGACGCGGCGGCCAAGCGTGCCGCCGAGGAGCGCGCCGCCCTGGCCCGGGAGGCGGAGGTGCAGCGGCGCCAGCTGGAGGAGATGTCCCGGCAGGTCACGGTGCGCACGGTGGAGAAGCAGAACGTGCTGGTGAACTTCGTCCCCTTCGGGGCGGGCCAGTTCCAGGAGGGCCGCACCGGGCCGGCCATCGGCTTCGCCGTGGCGGAAGGGGTGCTCGCCCTGGCGAGCATCGTGGGCTACTTCGTCTACGGCGGCTTCATCACCACCCGGACCGTCCCGGTCGACGACCGCTTCCCCGGAGGCCCGGAGACCCTGACCCAGACCGGCATCCCGGCCTCGAGCGCGGACGCGGCGCAGACCTGGCGAACGATCAAGGTCACCAGCGGCATCGCCTTCTACGCCGTCTACGCCGCCGGGGTGGTCGATGCGCTCCTCCACTACCAGGCGGAGGTGGTCACCACCCGCCAGGAGACCCTGCCTCCCCCGGGTCCTCGCCCCTCGCCGCCCACCGGCCCGGCGCCGGCCACCGGTGGGCCGCGCGTCGAGCTCGTCCCTGCTCCCCGGGGAAGCGTGGGAATGGGCGTGGGCTTGCGCTTCTAGAAGGACTGGACCCCCGACCGTGCCCCACCTCCTCTCCGTCGACCCGGGCGGTCAAACGCGGATCCTCCCGCTGGTGAAGCGGGTGACCAGCCTCGGCCGGCACCCGGACAACGACCTCCGGCTCGAGGACCCGGCCGTCCCCGAGCACGCCCTCACCCTCCTCCGCGAGGACGACGGATGGCGGGCCGGCGCCGTCGACTCACCCTTCTGGGTGGAGGGAAAGGCCCGCGATGCCCAGGTCCTGGCCGAGGGCACCCGGCTCCGGGTGGGAAACACCGAGCTCACCTTCTCCGCCGCGCCCGCGCCGCGTCCCGCCGCCGCGCCCGCGGCTCGCCCCGACGCCTCCTCCGTTCTCCGGCGGCTGATCGACTTCAGCGCCAAGCTCCTCCAGTCCCGCGACGCCGATGCGCTGCTCGAGGCGCTGCTCGACGAGGCGGTCGCCCTCACCGGGGCAGACCGGGCCGTGCTGCTGGTGAACCAGGAGTCCGGGCTGCAAGTCCGGGCGGCGCGCAACGTCTCCCGGGAGACCCTCACCGACGCCCGCCACCGCCTCTCGGACACCATCCTGGCCAAGGTGGTGGCCACCTGCCAGCCGCTCCTGGTCCAGAACGCCGTGGCCGATCCGGAGTTCTCGGCCAGCGCGTCGGTGATCGACCTCCAGCTGTCGAGCGTCCTCTGCGTGCCGCTGGGGGACCAGCCGCCGCCCATCGGCGTGCTCTACCTGGGGACCGACCGCTTCCGGGGAGGCTTCGACGGCGAGGCGCTCGAGCTGACCACCATCTTCGCCGCCCAGGCCGGGCTCCTGCTCCGGAACGCCCTCCTCCTCGACGAGCTGCGCCTCGACGTCCGCGAGCTCCAGGACCAGCTCGCCCACGAGCGCTACGGCTCCCTGCTCGGCGCCTGCGAGGGGATGCGTGACGTCTACCGCCAGGTGGACAAGGTGGCCCCCACCGACATCACCGTCCTCCTCGAGGGAGAGACGGGCACCGGCAAGGAGCTCATCGCCCGGGAGATCCACCGCCGCAGCCCGCGCGCCGAGGGACCGTTCGTCACCCTCAACTGCGGCGCGGTTCCCGAGACGCTGCTCGAGACCGAGCTCTTCGGGCATGCGCGGGGCGCGTTCACCGGGGCGGTGGCCAGCCGCCCGGGCCGCTTCCAGGCCGCCTCGGGAGGCACGCTCTTCCTGGACGAGGTGGGGGAGATGACTCCCGGACTGCAGGTCAAGCTCCTCCGCGCCGTGGACGAGAACCAGGTCACCCGGGTGGGCGAGACGCGTCCCGAGCCGGTGGACATCCGCGTCGTGGCCGCCACCCACCGGGTGCTCGAGGAGGAGGTCAAGAAGGGAAGCTTCCGCGAGGACCTCTACTACCGCCTCAACACGCTGCGCGTCCGCCTGCCGCCCCTGCGCGAGCGCGGCGACGACGTCCTGGTCCTGGCCCGGTACTACCTCGGCCTGTTCACCGCCGAGTACGGGAGCCGGGCACGCGGCTTCTCGCCGCGGGCGCAGAGCGCGATGCGCAAGCATCCCTGGCCGGGCAACGTCCGGGAGCTGAAGAACCGCATCCAGCGGGCGGTGGTGCTCGCCGAGCGCGCGCTGCTCGGCCCGGAAGATCTGGAATTGGCCGAGGCGGAATTAGCACCGGTGCTCACCCTGGCCCAGGCCAAGGAGGAGTTCCAGCGCCGCTACATCGAGCAGATCCTGGCGCGCAACGGCGGCAACCGCACCCGGGCCGCGCGGGACCTGGGGGTGGACCCGAGGACGGTGTTCCGCTTTCTGGAGAAGGTGGAGGCGGGCGGGGGCAAGGAGGGCCCAGGAAGCCCCTCCTCGGACGAGGAGTCGGGGTGAGGCACGGCCGGACCTGGCTCGCGCTCACCTCCGCCCTCCTCGGGGGTGCCTGCCTCATTCCGCAGGAGGACAACATCCTGCCCGACATCCCACCGCCCCTGAACCAGCCGCCGCGCATCGTGGAGACCGAGATCCAGCCACCGACGACCATCTTCCAGGTCGACGGCGGAGCGGGCTGCCCGCAGGTGGTCTTCCGGGCCCCGGTCGAGGACCCGGACGTCAACGACCTGCTCTTCTTCGACTACTTCGTCGACGCCAA
>Ga0335082_10007387_pt1 | contig 11927 bp, 9 predicted proteins | sample Lox_Sample_41_FD_206718 | JGI IMG/M metagenome (GOLD analysis project Ga0335082, IMG submission 206718) | Soil microbial communities from Loxahatchee National Wildlife Refuge, Florida, United States - Lox_Sample_4.1 | ecosystem: Environmental > Terrestrial > Soil > Wetlands | place: USA: Florida...
AGCTCGCGCGTTGAGCGCACACGAGGAGCTCGCGCGTTGAGCGCACACGAGGAGCTCGCGCGTTGAAGGTGTACACGCGCCGAGGCGACGCGGGCGACACCGATCTCTTCGGCGGACCGCGAGTCGGCAAGGAGGACGCCCGCGTCGAGGCGTACGGCGCGGTCGACGAGGCGAACGCCGCCGTCGGCGCGGCCGCGGCGCTCTCCGCACACGAGGACCTGCGCGCGATCTGCCGCCACGTGCAGGATCGCCTCTTCGACCTCGGCGGCACGCTCGCCACACCCGACGCCGAACGGCGTCGGAAGAGCGCCGTGCCGGCACTCGATGCCGGCGACGTCGCCGCGCTCGAGCGCCACATCGACGCGCTCGAAGGCGAGCTCGAGCCGCTCTCGCGCTTCGTGCTGCCGGGCGGCAGCCCGGCGGCCGCGGCCTTCCACCTCGCGCGCACGATCTGTCGCCGCGCCGAGCGCCGCTGCGTCGCCCTCCACCGCCGCGAGCCGATCGATGCGGCGAGCCTCGGCTGGCTGAACCGCCTCTCGGATCTCCTCTTCATGATGGCGCGCGTCGAGAACCGCCGTGCCGGCGTCGGCGACGTGCCCTGGCGCGGGCGCCAACCCTGATGCCGGACCTTCGGCCGACCTTGGGGTCGGCCTCCTTGCGGCGACGATGAGTGCTTCCCACCCGAGCCCCGGCACGTCGCACCTCTTCGTCTACGGCACCTTGCGCCGCGGCGCGGCCATGCACGCGCTGCTCGATCCGGGCGCCGAGTGGGTCGGCCCCGCGCGCATGCGCGGACGCCTCTACGACCTCGGAGCCTTCCCGGGCTTCGCGGACGGTCGCGTCGGCGAGTGGGTGAAGGGCGAGCTGTATCGCCTGACCGGCGACCCGGCCGTGCTCCTCGACGCGCTCGACCGCTACGAGGGCCGCGCCTACCGCCGCGAGTTGCGCGAGGCGGTCCGCGACGGCGGCGACCGCGTGCCCGCCTTCGTCTACTGCTTCGCCGGCTCGCTCCGCGGCCGCCACCGCATCGAGTCGGGCGATTATCTGAATGAGTCGATCGGGCGCGGACAGCAAGCGTCACGACCGACGGGCGACGGTGGCTGAGTACCGCGGTTGCTACGTGCACGAGGATCTAAGCTCTGGAGAACATGGCGCGGAGCGCGCCGCAAGCGCCGAAGGCGCGCGCAGCGAGCCGCAGGCGAGCGGAGTCAATCAGTCCAGCAGCGCCAGCAGGTCGTCGCGCGTGAGGGCGCCCGCGGCGCCGGCGAGCGCCGCGTCGGCGAGTTCGCGCTTGCGCCGCTGGAGCGCCTGCACGCGCTCCTCCACCGTGTCTTCTGCGACCAGCCGGTACACCATCACCGGTCGGTCCTGCCCGATCCGGTGCGCGCGGTCGGCCGCCTGATCCTCGACGGCCGGGTTCCACCACGGATCGAGGATGAAGACGTGGTCGGCGGCCGTGAGGTTCAGCCCCGTGCCGCCGGCGCGCAGCGAGATCAGGAGCACCGGCGGGCCGTCCTCGCGCTGGAAGTCCGCGACCACCGCGCCGCGCTCGCGCGTGCTGCCGTCGAGCCGCGTGAAGGGGAGTGCGGCTCGGCGGAGCAGCGGCTCGACCCGGTCGAGCAGCGAGGTCCACTGCGAGAAGACGAGCGCCTTGTGCCCTTCCGCCACGCACTCGTCGAGCGATTCGAGCAGCAGCTCGAGCTTCGACGAGCTCTCCGCCTCGTGACCGGGGAGCAGCCCCGGATGACAGGCGGCCTGGCGCAGGCGCAGCAGCGCTTCGAGCACCTGCAGCGGCGACGCGCCGGCCGCGAGCTTCTCCACCACCTCCGCGCGCGTGGCGGCGCGCACCGCGTCGTAGACCTGTCGCTCCGGCTCCGAGAGCAGCGCGTGCAGCACCACCTCGGTCCGCGGCGGCAGCTCCGGCGCGACCTCGCGCTTGGTGCGGCGAAGCACGAAGGGCCGCGTGCGCTCGCGCAGCCGCGAGGCCGCCTCGGCGTCGCCGTCGGCGACCTTGCGCGCGGTCAGCCGGTCGAAGTCGCCGCGGCCACCTAACAAGCCCGGGTTCGTGAAGCGGAGCTGGCTCCACAGCTCGTCCAGCCGGTTCTCCACCGGCGTGCCGGTCAGCGCGAGGCGGAAGCCCGCCCGCAGCGCGTAGGCCGCGCCCGCCACCTGGCTGGTCGGGTTCTTGATCGCCTGCGACTCGTCGAGCACCACGGCGTCCCAGCCGACCGCGGCGAGCGCATCCGCGTCGAGACGCAGGATCGCGTAGCTCGTCAAGGTCACGTTGGCAGCCGGGTCGAGCGTGCGGCGCGGCCCGTGATAGAGGCCGATGCGGAGCGCCGGGCGGAAGCGGCGCGTCTCCTCCTCCCAGTTCGGCAGCACCGAGGTCGGCGCGACGACCAGCGTGCGGCCGCGCAGCGCGCACAGCGCCTGGAGCGTCTTGCCGAGGCCCATGTCGTCGGCCAGCAGCGCGCCGAGGCCCGCGTCGCGCAGCGCGCACAGCCAGTCGACGCCGCGGCGCTGATAGCTGCGAAGCTCTGCGGTGAGATCGGCCGGCAACGCCGCGGCAGGCGGCCCCTCCGCCGCCTGGTCTGCCAGCCGTCGCAGCGCCGCCGCGTCGGCCGGCACGGGGGTGTCGAGCGCCTCGCACAGGCGCGCGAGATCCGGGAGGAGCGCGCGCGGCAGCGCCTCGCCGGGGTCGGCGGCCGCGAGCAGCGCCGCGACGCGCGGACCGTGCTTCTCGAGCCAGTCGCGCGGCAGCTCCGCGAACCCGCCGCCGCCTTCGAGCGCGACCATCCCTTCGCCCGCCTGCCAGGCGCGCAGCACCCGCTGCGCGTCGGCGCGGCGCACGCGGCCGTCGGCGCCCGGCGAGATGAAGCGCAGATCGAAGCCGCCCGGACGCGCCGCGAAGCGCACCGCGAGCGGCGCCTCGCGGCGGAAGCGCTCGAGCCCGCGGCCGCGCAAGGTGGTCCACGATCCGGCGCGGCGGATCCGGTCGGCGAGCGCGAGGGCCTGCGCGCCGCGCAGCGCGACCTTGTGACCCGGCACGAGCTCGAGGTCCTGCTGGAGCCGCCGGGTCAGCGCGCGCTCCTCCGCCTCGTCGCGCAGCGGGATCGCGCCGCCGAGCGGCACGAGGCGCCCCGCGTCGACGCGTGCGCGGGGCGGATCGCCGTAGACGAGCGTCGGCAGCACGCGCAGCTCGTCGTCCTGCGCCTCGAGCTCGAGCGCGATGCGCGGCGGCAGCTCGACGGTGTCGGGAAGCCGCTGCGTCGCGACCTCGACCGGCATGCGCCGCGAGAGCGCGGGCAGGATCTCGGTCACGAGCTCGGCGACGCGGCCGGCCTCGACGAGCTTCCCCGGCAAGAGCTCCTCGCGCTCGCGGCCCGTGAGCCCCGCCTCGCCGATGAGGCAGAGCGTGTCGTCCGAGAGCCGCACGAGATCGTGAGGCAGCGGCTCGGCGATGCGCGGGTCGGGTGCGACGCGCACGACGAAGTCCGGGCCGCGGTCCTCGACCCGCGCCGCGAAGCCGACGCGCGTGGCGCTCGCGCGCACGCGGTGTGCGTCGAGCGTCACGTCCTCGCAGCCGGCGAGGGCGGCCAGCAGCGACGGCCACACACCGCGGGGCAGGGCGCCGCGGCGCGAGGCGCCGAGCGCGCGCTCGACCGCGAGGTCGGCCTGCGTCGCGGCGAAGCGCGGACCCTCGACGCGGCCGGACGCCAGCGCCGTGAGCGTCGTCGTCAGCGGCTCCTCGCCGCGAAGCCCCACCACGACGCGCTCGAAGTCGAGCTCGCCGCCGCGACGCGTGATGCGGTAGCCGATGTGTCCGCTCGTCGCGTCGCCGGTCGGGAGCGGCACGCCCTCGCGCCGCGCGCGCCGCAGCGCGATCACCGCCGCCACCGCGTGCTCGCAGATGGACTCGCGCGAGCCACAGTCGCAGTCCCACGACTCGTCTTCCGGCGAGAGCAGCACGCTCGGACAGAAGAGCCCGCCGCGCGTCACGACGCGCAGCGAGGCCTCGCCGCCGCGCTCGCTCTCACCGCGCACCGCCTCGGCGCGCGCGAGCTCCACGCCGCGCGACCAGATCTCGCGCGGGCTCGCGCGGCGCATTGCCTCGAAGAGCGCGTCGATCGCCTCACCCGCCACGCGGATTGTTTAGCGCGTGCGGCGCAGCGCGGACTCGATCTCGGCGCCGAGCGCCTCGACGAGCGCGATCGAGGTCGCGCCGTCCGACCGGCGCAGGCGCTTGCGCGCGCCCTCCGCGCCGCCGAGCTGGGCGAGACCGTGGGTGCCGTAGCGGAGCGCGAGCTGCGCGAGCACCGCGTCCTCGAGCCCCGCTTGCCGGCGCGCCCGCAGCCGGCTCGACGCCTGCTGGTGCGCGCCGTGGGCGCGGATCGCTTCGAGCAGCGCGTCCACGCCCGCGCCGTCGCGCGCGGAGACGAGCAGTACCGGGGGCCGCCACGCGCCCGGCTCGCGCGCGCCGAGCTCGAGCGCGCCGGCGAGCTCGTGCGCGGTCTGCGCGGCCACCTCGCCGAGGTCCGCCTTGTTGACCGCGAACACGTCCGGCAGCTCGATCAGGCCCGCCTTGATGAATTGCAGTACGTCGCCCGCGCCCGGGCTCGCGACGAAGACCAAGGTGTCGACGATCGAGGTGACCTCCGACTCCGACTGCCCGACGCCGACCGTCTCGACGAAGACGTGGTCGAAGACGGGCGCGAGGATCGCGACGCCGGCGCGCGCGGCGTCGGAGATGCCGCCGAGCCGCTCGCGCGCGGCCATCGAGCGCACGAAAACGCCCGGGTCGCTGCCGGCGGAGCGCACGCGGATGCGGTCGCCGAGCAGTGCGCCGCCGGTGGTGCGGCTCGACGGATCGACGGCTACGACCGCGACGGTCTCGCCCTTCGCGCGAAGCCGGCGCACGAGGGCGTCGAGCAAGGTCGACTTGCCGGAGCCCGGCGCGCCCGTGATCCCGATGCGCGGGGCGCCCGGGAAGGGCGACTCGCGCTCGAGTCGATCGAGCAGGGCGCGCGCCTGCGCGCGCCGCTCGGGCCGGCGGTCGTCGGCGAGATTGAGCGCCTCGGGCACGGCGTCTCGCTCGCGCGCGAGCAGGCGCTGCGCCAGGTCAGGCTGCGACAGCGCGCGCCTCGGCCACGACGTCGACGATCTCGCCCATGATGCGGGTCAGATCGAAGTCCTTCGGCGTGTAGACGCGGCGGACGCCGGCGCTGCGGAGCTTGCGCGCGTCGTCCTCGGGGATGATGCCGCCGACGACGACCGGCACGTCCGCGCAGCCCGACGCGCGGAGCTGCTCGAGCACGTCGACCACGAGCACGCCGTGCGAGCCCGAGAGGATCGAGAGGCCGACCACGTGCACGCCCTCGTCGCGCGCCGAGTGCGCGATCTGCGCGGGCGTGAGGCGAATGCCCTCGTAGACGACCTCCATGCCGACGTCGCGCGCCGCCACCGCGATCTGCTCGGCGCCGTTGCTGTGTCCGTCGAGGCCGGGCTTGCCGACGAGGAGCTTCAGCGGACGCCCGAGCTGGTCGGAGATCCGGTGCACGCGCTCGCGCACCGACGCGGCCTCTGCGGTGCGCGTCTCGCCGCGCGCGGTGATGCCGGTCGGCGCGCGGTACTCGCCGAAGCGCTTCCGCAGCACGTCGGCCCACTCGCCGGTCGTGACACAAGCGTGCGCCGCGCGGATCGAAGACGGCATCACGTTGGAGCCAGAAGTGAGCGCGTCGTCGACAGCGCGCAGCGCCGCCGCCACGTCGGCCGCGCTCCGTCGGCTGCGGAAGGCGCGCAGCGACTCGATCTGCGCGCGCTCGGCCGACTCGTCCACCACGAGCACGGCCTGGCTGCCCGCGAGCAGCGGCGACGGCTCGCCCTCGGTGAAGGCGTTCACGCCGACCACCTTCTGCTCGCCGCTCTCGATCGCGCGGATGCGCGCCGTGTGCGAGGCCACGAGCTGGCGCTTCATGTAGGCGTTCTCGACCGCGGCGACCGCTCCGCCCATCGCGAGCACGCGCGCGAGCTCCTCGCGCGCGGCGTCGGCGAGCTCGCGCGTGCGCGCCTCCACCACGCGCGAGCCGGCGAAGAGGTCCTCGTACTCGAGCAGATCGGTCTCGTAGGCGAGGATCTGCTGGATCCGGAGCGACCACTGCTGGTCCCACGGGCGCGGGAGGCCGAGCGCCTCGTTCCAGGCCGGGAGCTGGAGCGCGCGGCAGCGCGCGTCCTTGGAGAGCGTCACGCCGAGGGCCTCGAGCACGATGCGGATCAGGTTGTTCTCGGGCTGCGCCTCGGTGAGGCCCAGGCTGTTGACCTGCACGCCGTAGCGGAAGCGCCGGAGCTTCGCGTCGTCGACGCCGTAGCGCTCGCGCGTGAGCTCGTCCCACAGAAGCGTCATCGCGCGGACCTTGCACGTCTCCTCGACGAAGCGGATGCCCGCGTTCACGAAGAACGAGATCCGTCCGACCACGCGCGGGATCGCATCCTCGGGTACGTCCTTGCGCGCGCGCACGGCGTCGAGCACGGCGAGCGCGTTGGCCATCGCGTAGGCGATCTCCTGCTCCGGCGTCGCGCCCGCTTCCTGCAGGTGGTACGAGCAGATGTTGATCGGGTTCCAGCGCGGCATCGCGTCCACGCTGTAGGCGATCATGTCGCTGATGAGCCGCATCGAGGGCCCGGGCGGGAAGATGTAGGTCCCGCGCGAGAGGTACTCCTTGATGATGTCGTTCTGCGTCGTGCCCTCGAGCGCGTTCGGCTCGGCGCCGGTGCGCTCGGCGACCGCGACGTAGAGCGCGAGCAGCCAGGCCGCCGTCGCGTTGATCGTCATCGACGTGTTCATGCGGTCGAGCGGGATGCCCGCGAAGAGCGCTTGCATGTCGTCGACGTGGCAGATCGGCACGCCGACCTTGCCGACCTCGCCGCGCGCGAGCGGGTGGTCGGAGTCGACACCGGTCTGAGTCGGCAGGTCGAAGGCGACGGAGAGTCCCGTCTGTCCCTTGGCCAGGTTCTGGCGGTAGAGCTCGTTGCTGGCGCGCGCGGAGGAGTGCCCGGAGTAGGTGCGGAACACCCAGGGGCGATCGCGCCGCGCCGGATCGGAAGGGCTCATGCAGGCTCGCGAGGGGCGTCGTCGTGACGCGCAAGTAGGCGACCAACTTAACGAAACCACCCCCGACCATCAACGTTGGATCTCCAGCCCGTGCTCGAGCGTCGCGCTCTGCTGATCCTCGGTCGTGAGGCGCACGTCGTACACGCCGGGCGGCGCGAAGAGCACGTGGAGGCGCCCGCGCAAGGTGTGATCGTCCACGACCTCGAGGTCGATCAGCGGAACCGGACGCGGCCCGTCGCCCTTCAGGTCGACGAACTCGGCGTGGCCGAGGCCTTCGCCGCGGATCACGAGATCGCGCGTGTGCTCGCCGCCGAACGCCGCCGGGTTCGGCGTCACCGAGAGGAGGCGGGGCGCCGGCTCGAGCGAGGTGACGCGCTCGTTCCGCACCAGGCGGTTGGTGAGATAGGCCCAGGAGATCGGGCGGAAGTAGGGCTGCGGGAAGCCTTTGCGGCCGGTGATCTCCGCGAAGGAGAAGGTGCCGCCGAACCGCATGATGAAGTTCTGCTTCGGGTGCGTGCCCTGCGGCGTGACGTCGTGGTTGCGGAAGACGCCTTGGGTGCCGCCGAAGAGCCCGGCCGGCGCGGGGCCCGGCGCGGAGAGCCCGAGCGTGTGGCCGACCTCGTGCGCGGATGCGACCGCGACCACGCGCGCGAAGGCGTCGAGCGCGTAGGCGATGCGCAGGTAGCGCGCGAAGAGCTCCGGCGTCGCCCGCTTCGGGTCGATCGTCGGGGCGAGCAGGATCGTGTCCTGCGGATCCTCGCCGATCGGCGTCCCGCCGAGCGCCGGCAGCAGCGGCGCGAAGACCTCGCGGAAGAGCGGGTCGTCGCCCCAGAGCGCGTCGATCGCGTGCGGGAAGACGCCGTAGTCGGAGATCGCGCACAGGTCCTGCGCCTCCTCGATGTTGTCGAGGTCGAGCGGGGCAGAGCCGAGCGTGTCCCGCGAGCGCGGGTGCTCGCCGCCAATACACAGCGAGGTGTGCGGCATCTGCGGGTCGAACCAGGTGAAGAGCACGTCCACCGCCTCGGGCCCGGGCGTGCCGTCCGGATTGCGCCCGTAGAGGGCGTGAACCCGCTCCACGATGTCGACCTGCAGGCGATCGACTACAGCCTGCTCGACCTCGGGCGCGTTCGCGGACGAGAGCCCGAGCCTTCGCAGGCTCGCCTTGAAGTCCTGCTGGCCGTCGCCGTTGCGGTCGAAGTTCAGGAACACGATCTGGGGCCGGCCGAGCGGCGGGCCGTAGTCGAAGTCGCGGACCGCGAAGCCGTAGCGGGTCTCCGTGCGGTTGCCGGCGCGGTCGCGGATCGAGGCGGTCAGGAAGTGCGAGGTGCGCGCGAGGCTGCTGCCTTCGGGAATCTCCCAGCTCGCGCCCTCCGGCCCGACCGAAAAATGCGTCGCGAGGTTCGTGCCAGCCGGGAGGTCGCCGATCGGCAGGCTCGAGCGGATCTCGAGGCTCGACGTGTCGACCGGCCCTTCCGCGTCGCGCCAGGCCAGCGTGATGCGGAAGCGCTCCGGCGGCACGACCAGCAGGCTCTTCTCGTCGTCCGGGATGCCGTTCAGTGAGATCGAGAGCTGCGGCGGATGCGTGTCGCGCGCGGCGCCGAGGCCGAGCGGCAGCAGCGCGAGCAGCACGGCGTGGCGGCGGGCGCGCCTCACGCGCCGCACTCCTCGGCCGCGACTTCGAGCAGCGCGCGCGCGGCCGCGGCGAAGCGCTCGGGCTCCGCGAGCAGGCTCACGACCAGCCGCGCGCGGCCGTCGCCCTCGAAGTCGAAGAAGAAGCCCGGGTGCGCGAGCACGCCCGCGCGCTCGACGCAGGCGAGCGCGAGGGCCTCCTCGTCGGGCGCGTTTCCGTCGCCGCCGCGCAGCTCGAGGATCGCCGTGAAGCCGGCCTCGGCCGGCCAGAGCTCCGCGAAGGGAGTCGCGGCGACCTGCGCCGCGAGCTCGCGGCGATTCGCGCGCACGCGCGCGCGCAGCGCCGACTCGATCGTCGGCCGCTCGGCGAGCAGCCCGGGCAGGCAGGCGGCGAGCACGGGGCTCACCGAGAGATACGTGTCGGAGATCGCCTCGAGCCGCGCCCGCGCCTCGTCGCGCAGCTTCTGCGCGCCGGCCACGACGATCCACGAGAGCTTCAGCTGCGGCAGCGCGAGCAGCTTCGAGGCGCCCGACAACACGAAGTGGAGCGGGGCATCCGGTCGCGAGTCCAGAAGACTCGCGAGCCGCCCTTCTTCCGGCTCCGGCTCGAACGCGCTCTCCGCAAAGACCTCGTCCGACACGAGCGCGAGATCGCGCTCGCGGCAGAGCGCGCCCAGCAGCGCCGCATCGTCGGGGTGCACGAAGGCGCCGGTCGGGTTGTGCGGGTGGACCGCGAGCAGCGCGCGCGTGCGCGGGCTGGAGGCCTCGCGCGCGAGCGCGTCGGCGTCGATGCGGATGGCGCCGCCGCGGCGCACGAGCGGGTAGCCCTGCGGCTCGACGCCTTCGAGGCAGGCCAGCAGGTCGAAGAGCGGATAGCCCGGATGCGGCACGAGCACCCGTTCGCCGGGGTCCGCGAGCAGGCGAAAGAGGTGTGCGTAGCCCTCGCTCGTTCCCGCGGTCAGCAGTACGCAGTCCGGATCGATGGGTGCGCCGCCGCGCGCGTGGTAGCGCGCGATCGCCTCGCGCGCGGCGCGCGGGCCGCGCGGGTCGGGCTCGTAGCGCCGCAGCGTCGAGTCGCGAGCTACCTCCGCCAGCGCGCGCGCGAGCGCCTCGCCGCCCATGAGCAGGCCCGCGCGCGTGGGGTTCGCGTCGGTGAGGTCGAACACCTCCTCGCCGCGCGCGCGCCGTTGCTCGACGGCCTCGCTGAGCGGATTGCGCGTCAGGTCCCACGCGGCGCGCCGGGCGAACACGCGCGCGAGCGTACAGAGCAAGGAGGCCGACTCACAGGAGTCGGCCGACGCGCAGCGAGGCAAGCCGTCCGGCGCGCGCAAGCGCCGAAGGCGCGCGCAGCGAGCCGAAGGCGAGCGAAGGCGGGCCCCCGCGAAGACGGGCGCAGCCGAGCGAAGATCGCACAGGCTTGCCGAGCGAAGGCCCGCAGCCCGAGCGGTCAGCGAGCGCGAAGGTCGGGCTGGGCTTTGCCCGGCGCGGCGGCCCGGCGTTAATCTCCGGCATGGCTGCCACATCCCCCGCCGCAGCGACCCGCCTCCCGACCGATCTCGAGGGCGCGATCCGCGAGCTCAAGAGAGAGCGCAACGCGGTGCTGCTCGCGCACTACTACCAGGAGTCGGACGTCCAGGACCTCGCCGACTTCGTCGGCGACTCGCTCGCGCTCGCGCAGGCTGCCAAGAAGGTCGACGCCGAGGTGATTGCCTTCTGCGGCGTCCACTTCATGGCCGAGACCGCGAAGATCCTGAATCCGGATCGCGTGGTCGTGGTGCCGGACCTGAAGGCCGGCTGCTCGCTCGCCGACGGCTGTCCGCCGGACGAGTTCCGCGCCTTCCTCGCGCAGCACCCGGGTGCGAAGGTGCTCTCCTACATCAACTGCAGCGCCGAAGTGAAGGCGATGAGCGATCTGATCTGCACGTCGTCGAACGCGGTGAAGATGGCGCACCACTTCGACGGGCAGCCGCTCGTCTTCGCGCCGGACCGCCACCTCGCGCGCTGGGTCGCGCAGCAGCTCGGCCGCGACGATCTCATCATCTGGCCCGGCACCTGCATCGTGCACGAGCAGTTCTCCGCGAAGCGCCTCGAGCAGCTGCGGATGCTCCACCCCGACGCCGAGGTGCTCGCGCACCCCGAGTGCGAGGAGGCCGTGCTCGAGCAGGCCGACTTCATCGCCTCGACCACGGGCATCATCCAGCGCGCGATCGACTCGCCGGCCAGGACGCTCATCATCGCGACCGAGGATGGTGTCTTCCACCAGATCGAGAAGAAGGCGCCGCACAAGCAGCTCCTCCAGGCGCCGGGCATGGACGAGAGCTGCGCCTGCAACCGCTGCCCCTTCATGCGCCTCAACACGCTCGAGAAGCTCTACCTGGCGCTGCGCGATCTCGAGCCCCGCGTCGAGGTCTCCGAGCCGATCCGCGTGCGCGCGCTGAAGCCCATCGAGCTGATGCTGGAGCTGTCGGCGAGGAAGTAGGCGAGCCCGCTGGTCGTGCAGCACGGGTTGAAACGGAGCGGCGCGACCGGGCTCGTGGTCGTCCTCGCGCTGTTCGCGCTCGGTAACGGTCGATCACTTCCGGCGACCGTGCAGATCAAGAATCTCGAGGCCGCCCTGGAGACCTTCCGCATGGACAACGGGAGGTATCCGACGACCGAGGAAGGTCTCGCGGCTCTCGTCGCTCCTCCGAGCGCGCTCCAGGGGAGCACGACCTATTCGGCGTGGGGCTACTTGCGAGAGCGTCGGGTTCCGCTCGATCCGTGGGGCAATGCATACCAGTATCGAAACCCGAGCATCCACGGCGCGAGCGGATTCGATCTCTGGTCGCTCGGTGCCGATGGCGCGCCCGGCGGAGCCGGGATCGACGCCGACTTGGGCAACTGGCCAGGAGGCTTTGCGGAGCACGAGGCTCTACAGAGGCGAGAAGCGCTTCTCTTCGAGATTCCCTTCGGAGCCGCCGTGGGCGTGGTGCTCGGCCTTCCCATCTATCTCTACGGGCTCATCTCTGCCGCCCGAGGTCGGCGAAGCTGGCGTTCCGCTCTGATGGGCGCTCCTCTAGCGGTCTTGATCTATCGGACCCTGGTTTGTTCTCTGATGCCTATCCGACTGTCTCAGCTCGTGACAGGGTTTGTCACGCCGTAGGGTGACGCTGCCTCCTGCGGCTTCACAGGAGGCAACGAGACCGGAGCG
>Ga0335082_10007388_pt1 | contig 11926 bp, 8 predicted proteins | sample Lox_Sample_41_FD_206718 | JGI IMG/M metagenome (GOLD analysis project Ga0335082, IMG submission 206718) | Soil microbial communities from Loxahatchee National Wildlife Refuge, Florida, United States - Lox_Sample_4.1 | ecosystem: Environmental > Terrestrial > Soil > Wetlands | place: USA: Florida...
TGACGATGCGCAGCACCGCCTCGCGGGGAAGGGCAGGCACGTCCTCGCAGAAATCGATGGCGAGGTCGGCCTCGCGGTAGGGCTGGTCGGAGGCGATGGCCGAGCCCGGCACCTCGCGAAGCACGCGCCCGGCGATGGCCTGCATGCGATCGGCCCGTCGCGCGCGCTCCGCCTCGCCCACGACGTAGCGCTTCACGAGGCGGTTGGCCTTCGCGTCGTGCCGGAACCAGAAGGCGCCGTTCTCGCCCACGACCGCGTCCACGGGCCACATGCGCGCGATGTGGTCGCACCAGCCGGCGGGCCGGCCCGTCACGGGGACCACGAGCAATCCCGCGTCGCGCAGCTTCTCCAGCGCTCCGAAGGAGGCCGCGAACATCCGCCCGTGTGTGGTGAGCGTGTCGTCGATGTCGGTGAACACGCCGCGCACGCGCCCGCGCGCCTCGACCGTGAATTCCGCGAGCGGCCTCACCGCCCTTGGCGCATGAAGGCGTCCACCGCCTCGCGCTGCGGCTCGGTCATGCGCAACCCGCACTTGGTGCGCCGCCAGAGCACGTCCTCGGCCGTGCGCGCCCATTCCTCGCTCACGAGGTAGTCGATCTCGCGCTCGGTGAGCCCCGCTCCGAAGTTGCGCCCGAGCATCTCCGGGTAGCGCGCGTCGCGAAGGATCTTGGGCGTGCGCGAGCCGTGGCGGCGCACCACGCCCTCGACGAGGTCGCGGCCGAGGTCGGGATACTGGGCGTGCATCGCGTCGCGAAAGCCGTTGAAGTGGCCCACGTCGCCGCCGGGCAGCGCCTCGGTATCGGTCCACTTTCCCCTGGCCGCCTTGTAGTACGGCATGAGGAGCGCGAGCGATTCCTCGGCGAGGCAGCGGTAGGTGGTGATCTTGCCGCCGAAGATCGTGAGCAGCGGCGCCTTGCCGTCGTCCACGTCCAGCTTGAGCGTGTAATCGCGCGTGACTTCCGACGGATTGGCCGAGCCGTCGTCGTGCAGCGGCCGCACGCCCGCGTAGCTCGAGACCACCTGCGAGGCGGAGATGGGCTTGGCGAGGAAGCGGTTCACGGCGGTCACGAGGTATTCGATCTCCTCGGGGGTGATGCGCTTGCCCTGCTCGACGCTGTCAACGGCGACGTCCGTGGTGCCGATGAGGCTGAAGTCGTTCAGGTAGGGGATCACGAAGACCACGCGCTTGTCGGTGTTCTGCAGGATGAGCGCGTGGCCCTGCGAGTGCACCTTGGGCACGATGATGTGGCTGCCCTTCACGAGGCGCACGCGGTCCTTGATGTGCTCGCCCTGGATGCCGCGCAGGACGTCGGCCACCCATGGGCCCGCGGCGTTCACGAGGCCGCGCGCGCGCATCGTGCGCGGCTCGCCGCCCTCGGGACGCAGCACCGCCTCCCACACGCCGTTCACGCGCTTGGCGCCCTCGAATCGCGTGCGCGTGAATACCGCCGCGCCTTTCTCGCGCGCCGAGACGCAATTGAGGATCGTGAGCCGCGCGTCGTCCACGCGGCAGTCGGAGTACACGAAGCCCTTGCGGATCTCGGGCTTCAACCCGGCGCTGAATTCCATGTGCGGGAAGTCCACGGCCTTGGAGCCCGGCAGCGTGATGGGGCCGCCCAGGTGGTCGTAGATCCAAAGCCCCGTGCGGATCATCCAGGCCGGGCGCATGGAGGCGTCGTGGGGCAGCACGAAGATGAGCGGCCGGATGATGTGCGGCGCGATGCGCAGCATCACCTCGCGCTCCTGCAGGGCCTCGCGCACGAGCCGGAACTCGTACTGCTCGAGGTAGCGCAGCCCCCCGTGGATCAGCTTGGAGCTGTACCCGCTCGTGGCCGAGGCGAGGTCGCCCTGCTCCACGAGGGTGACGCCGATGCCGCGCCCGGCCGCGTCGCGCGCGATGCCTGCCCCGTTGATGCCCCCGCCGATGATGAGGAGGTCCGTCTCCTCGTTCGAGATCGCCATGCTCCCGAGATTCTAGCGGGAGTCGCGCCTGCGGGCGCCACCGCTCCCGTGGTGGCCGCCGGGCCCGCATCTTGGTAGGATTCTGGTCTCGATTCCCATGGGGCCCCCGAGAGGGCGTATTTTCCACCTTTCTTTACATTCCCTACAAACTCTCGCCACAATCCTGGGTCACCCTCTCCCCCGAGCTGGAATCCCCATTCACCGACTTGAAGGGCTTTACATGAAGATCACGTGGATCGCGGCCGTACTTGCCGCCCTGGCGCTTGTTTCCGGCTGCCATGGATCGCACAACCAGAACTCGACGTCGATGCGCTCGCTCGTGGCGGTGCCCGACGCCGAGGCGCTCGACATCCTCGTCGACAGCGACGTGAAGGCTTCGGCCCTCTCCCTCGGGACGACCTCGGGCATCTCCGAGTTCGACTCCGGCAGCCGCGACGTGCAGGTGCGTTCCTCCACCTCGCAATCGATCCTGTCGGACAAGACCATCCAGTTCTCGAGCGGCGTCACCTCCACGCTCATGGTGTACGGCAAGCGCGCGGGCATCCTCTCGCAGCTGCTGCCCGACGACACCACGACGATCGACTCCGGCCAGCTTCGCATCCGCCTCGTGAACCTCGCGAGCGACTCCGGCGCCGTGGACCTCTACCTCACCGCGGCGGGGCAGAACATCTCCACCTCGCCCGTGATCATCCCCTCGACGGGCTACGGCAGCGCGAGCGGCTCGGTGGAGATCGCGCCGAACTCGCTCTCGATCACGATCACCTCGGCGGGCACGCAGGACATCCTCTTCACCTCCACGCCGCAGACCTTCTCGGCGGGCGCGTACGTGACCATCGTGGTGGTCCCGACGCTGGGCGGCAAGCTCGTGAACGTGAGCACGATCAACCAGTCCTCGGGCGGCACGTTCCTGCAGAACACCAACGCGCGCGTGAAGGCGGTGAACGGCATCACCGACTCCACCAACGTGAACTACCGCGTCGACGGCTCGGCGATCCTCGTGAACGTGCCCTTCGCGGCGGGCTCGAGCTACATCACCACGCCCTCGGGCCAGCACACGCTCACCGTGGAAGCGTCGAACGTCCCGGGCACGCCGCTTTCGAGCCTGCCGGTGAACCTCTCCTCGGCGCGCGACTACAGCGCCCTGTCGATCGGCACGCTCGCCCACTCGTCGCTCGTGACGTTCCTCGACGACAATTCGCTGCCGGCCTCGGGCTTCTGCAAGCTGCGCTTCGTGAACGGCCTCTCGGACGGCAACTCCGTGGACGTTCAGTTGAACTTCGCCACGCAGGTGAGCCAGCTGCCCTCGGCCACGGCCTCCACCTACTTCCAGGTGGCGCCGAGCACGACCTACACAATCACCTACTCGACCGGCGGCGGCGTGCAGGTGATCGGGACGCTCACGCCGATCGAGCTCGACACGCCGGGCGTGTACACGTCCTACGTGGTCGGCACGGTGAGCAACGCCAGGATCATCGTGGTGCGGGAGCGCTAGGCGCGGCGGCTCGCCTGAGCCGGCAGAACTGCATCAGGCTGAAGTCCAGGTAGGAGCGCACGGGCACGCAAGTGCCCGTGTCTCTTTGCAGCCCGTAGTGCGCGAGGACGTCGCCCATGCGATCGAGCCCGCGCAGGTCGAGCGAGTAGATCGGCCCCGGGTGCGTGGCGATGATCTCGCCGATGCGCTTCGCGAGGAGGTTGCCCTGCGAGTAGTGCAGCAGGTTGTTGTAGGGCGAGACGAAGCGCGCGTCGGGCCGCACGAAGGCGATCGCGTAGGCCATGGGATCGTACGGACCCATGATCACGAGGGCGCGCGGCGCGATGTCGGGCATGCCCACGTCGAAGTACGCGCCGCGGAAGGGTAGCCGGCCCCAGTCGGCCGGCCGCGTGGTGCCCACGATGAGCGCCGCCACGACGATCACGGCAGCCCAGCGGGCCGCCCGCGCGCGAACGAGCGCCACGAGGCATCCCACGATGAGCGGCCCGGAGAGCATCTCGAGCGGCACGAGGTAGCGGTAGATCGCGTAGAGCGGGAGCCACACGAGGTACGCCGCGAGCGTGAACACGCCGAGGAAGATCCAGGGCCGCCAAGGCAGGGCGGGGGCCCACGCGCGCCGCGCCGCGAGCACGATCGCGAGCGCCATGAGCGCCGCGAGCCGCCAATCGACGAACGCCGCCTCGCTCACGAGCGGGCTTTGCGTGGCGAACACGAACGGAAAGAAGATCGCCTGCATCGCCGTGCGCGGGCCGAAGTTGCGGTCGAACCACGCCACCGGCTCCCACCAGGGCGAGCGGAAGATGTCGTTGAAGTACGGGAAGAACGGGTTGCCGAAGCGCTCCCAGAGCGTCGCGCCCCAGAATCCGTAGGACGCGAGGAAGCCCGCGAGCAGGCCGATCCAGAGCATGGCCGTGGGCTTCAGGCGCTCGCGCCAGGGCCCCGAGAGCGGCAGCGCCACGGCGAGGGCGAGCGCGAAGACGCCGTAGGTGAGCTTGAGCCCCATGGCGAGGCCCGCGGCGATCCCGGCGAGCGCCACCGAGCCCAGGGATGGAGCGCCGCCGGAGGCGAGCGATCCCACGACCGCGGTGAGCGAGATCACGAGCAGCATCGCCGGCGGCCACTCGTTCATGGTGCTGCCGATCACGGAAAGCCCCGAGGAGCCGGTCACGCCGATGGCGAAGGCCGCGCCGATCGCGATCGCGCGCCCTTCGAGCCCCGCCGGAAAGAGCGCGAAGAGCATGCGCAGCAGGAAGAACGCCGCGATCCCCGCGGGCATCGCCATCGCGAAGGCGATGATGCGCGGCGAGGGCACCTCCTGCACGAGCGCGTAGAAGGCCAGGTCGAGCAGCGGGTTGTGGTAGGTCTGGATCTGCGCGGGCGCGATGTCCCAGCCCATGCGCCCCGTGAGGAACGCGTACGCGTCGTAGTAGTGGTAGTTGCGCAGGTCCCAGTTCACGTCGAGGCCGGCGGCCACCGACGCGAGCCCCGCGGCGAGCAGGCACGCGGCGAAGGCCGACGGCCACGCCCAGCGCGCCGCCGCCTCGCGCAAGGAGCTACTCCTCGGCGCGCAGGCCCAGGCTCGCGAGCAGCGCCAGGAGGTCGTCCTTGCGGAACGGCTTGGCGAGCGTCGCGTTGAACCCGGCCTGGACCTTGGCCTCGCGATACCTCGGCGAATGGTCGAGGCTCACCGCGACGATGTACGCCTTGTCCGCGTCGCGCGCGATGCGCGAGCGAAGCAGCGTGGCCGCGTCTTCGCCGCCCAGGCCCGCGAGGCCCGTGTCCACGAGCACGATGTCGTACATGTCCTGGTCGAGCGCGGCGGTGGCCTCCTCCAGGTCCTGCGCGGCGACCACGCTGCAGTCCTGGCGCCCGAGGATGTGGGAAGCGAGGATCTGGCTTTCCCGGTTGGGATCGATGAGCAGGATCGTGGCGCCCTTGCGATGCTCGCGCAGCGAGTGGCGCGTGACGAGCGTGGGCGTCTCGTCGGCATCGACGGAAGCGCCCGTCACCGCGACGATGGCCTCGTTCAGCTGCCGGTCGGCGATCGGGTAGCGCATGTAGGCCGCGATGCCGTTCTCGCGGCACGCGATCGCGTCTCCCGGGCGCCCGTCGGTGGCGAGCATCATCACCAGCGTGGGCGAGAACTTCGCGTGGTTCTTGATGCGGAAGGCGAGCAGGAACCCGTCCTGCACCGGCAGGCGGTTGGACAGGATCACGAGCGAGATGGGGCTGGACTCCGAGTGGTAGCGCTCGAGCAGCGCCATCGCCATCGCCGCGTTGTCGGCTTCCAGCGGGATCATCCGCCAGCCGCGCAGCAGGTTCGTGATCTGCAGGCGCTGCTCGGGATCGCCCGAGACCACCATCACGGGCAGTCCCACGAGCGAGACGAAGGTCGCGCGCCGCGGCGCGGGCGGTGCCGGCACCACGGGGAACTCGAGCGTGAAGGCGTAGAGCGCGTCGGCGCCCAGCCGCGTGGCGATGCCGAGCTTGCCGCCCATGGCGGCCACCATGAACTTGGCGAGCGCGATGCCCATGCCCGCGTCGGCCGAGACGGGCTGCGCCGCGTCGCCCTGCACGATCACGCTGAAGGAGAGCTGGATGCCCGATTCGGTCTCGTACTCGGGCGTGACCTGCAGCATCACTTCCTGGCCCGGCACGAGCGCGAAGGCGTTGTCGAGCAGGTTCTTCAGCACGAGCAGCAGCCGCTCGATGTCGCCTTCGAGCGAGTCGGTCACGTCCTGCTCGACCTTGATGCGCAGCCGGCAGCCGTGCTCCTCGGCGTTGGGGCCCAGGCGCGTGATGAGGTCGGCGAGCGCCGCGCGCAGCCCGAAGCGCGTCTTGTGCAGCACCACGCCGCCCGAGACCTTGGAGAAGTCGATGATGTCGCCGATGGCCGCCACCGCCGTCTCCGTGGAGGCGCGGATGCGCTGGAAGTGATCGACGAGCACCGGGTCGAACTCGAGCTGCTGCGCGCGGATCGTGATGGCCGAGATGCCTTCCATCGCGATCGAAAGCTCGGTGCCGATCTTCTCGATCAACGCGATCTCCGCGTCGTCCTTCACGCCGGCGTGGCTCTTCGGCTTCGACTCGCGCGCCTTCCAGACGGCGCCGGCCTCCACGTCGTCCACGAGGATCGGCTCGCGCGACAGCAGCGCCTCGGGGTTCTTCACCGTGGACTTGGCGAGCACCTCGGAGACCGGGACGCCCGCGAGCGATTGCGGCGCGCTCTTCAGCCCCAGCGCCCTGCAGAAGGCCTCGTTGGCGAGCTCGACCTCGCCCTGCGCGTTCTCGACCATGGTGGCCACGGACGAGGCTTCAGTGAGCGCGAGCAGGCGCGCCGCGGACAGGTTGAGCGCCTCCTCGGTCTCGCGCTCGGGCCCGATGTCGCGCAGCACGACCACGACGCCGTCGGCCTTGTCGCGCGCGCCCAGCGCCGGCTGCAGCGCCACCTGCACCCAGCGGTCGCTGCGGTCGACGCGCGCGTCCACGAGGGAGGCGGCGGCCTTGCCGTCGCCCACGCGGGCGATGTTCTGCGCGATGCGCTTGCGGTCGCCCTCGGAGAAGAGCGCCGGCACCTGCGTGCCCACGAGCGCCGCGTGGTCGCGGCCGGTGAGGCGCGCGAACGCGTCGTTGGCGAAGGTGATCGCGCCCTTGGCGTCGGCCGTGGCGAGCCCCGCGCGCAGCGACTCGACGATGCGCTTGAAGTCTTCGCTCATGCGGAGCCGAGGCGGCGCACCACGGCGAGCAGGTGCCGGGTCGCGGGATGCAGCGGCACCTCGGCGCCGCGGACGGCCGGCAGCACGCGCTCGGCGATCTTCTTGCCGAGCTCCACGCCGAACTGGTCGAAGGGGTTCACGCCCCAGATTGCCGCTTCGGTGAAGATCTTGTGCTCGCACGCCGCGAGCAGCGCCCCGAGGTGGAACGGATCGAGCCGCGGCAGCACGATCGTCGTGCTCGGGCGGTTGCCGGGGCAGGCGCGATGCGGCTCGGGCGAATCCACGCCGTTCATGAGCGCTTCCGATTGGGCGCACGCATGGGCGAGCAGGATCTCGTGGTGCGCGGCATTCGCCCCCATGGGATGGGCCACGATCACGAAGTCGCAGGCGGCCACGTCGCTGCCCTGGTGCAGCCACTGGTGGAACGCATGCTGCCCGGGCGTGCCCACGCCGCCCCACACGACGGGGCTCGTGGCGAATCCCAGCACCTCGCCCAGGGCCGAGACGCTCTTGCCGTTCGATTCCATCTCGAGCTGCTGCACGTAGGCGGGGAAGCTCTCGAGGCGCGAGGCGTACGGCAGCACGGCGTGGCTCGCGATGCCGAGCGCATTGCGGTTCCACACGGACACGAGCCCCAGCAGCGCCGGGACGTTGCGCTCGAGCGGGTCGGAGCGGAAATGCAGGTCCGCCGCGTGCGCGCCGGCGAGCAGCTGCTCGAAGCGCGCCATGCCGAGGGCGATGGCGATCGGCAGCCCCACCGACGACCAGAGCGAGTAGCGCCCGCCGATCGACTCGCCGAACGCAAACACGTTGCACTCGGGAAGCCCGAAATCCGCCGCGGCCTTCGTGTTGGCCGTGCCCGCGATCATGTGCCGGGCCACCGCCGACTCGCCCAGCGCGGAGACGATCCACTCGCGGGCGGCGATGCCGTTGGCCAGGGTCTCCTGCGTGGAGAAGGTCTTCGAGGCCATCACCACGAGCGTGGTCGCGGGGTCCAGGCCGCGGATCGCGTCGTCGAGCTCGGCCGCGTCGATGTTGGAGACGAAGCGCACCTCGGGGCCGTCGGCTTCGCCCGCGAGGGCCTCGATCACGAGCCTGGGGCCCTGGGAGGACCCGCCGATGCCGATGGCGAGCACGTGCGTGAAGCGCGCGCCGGTGGCCGATTTCCAGTGCCCCTCGCGGACGGCCTCGGCGAAGATGCGCATGCGCTCGTGGTAGCGCCCCATCTCCGCGCGCACGTCCACGCCGCCGACCGTGAGCAGCTCGTCGCCGCGCAGCGCCGTGTGCAGCGCCGGCCGGTGCTCGCTGGGGTTGACCTCGCCGCCGGTGAAGAGCCGCTCCACCGCCTCGGGCAGGCCGCACTCGCGTGCGAGCTGCGCGAGCAGCGCCAGGGTCTCGGCCGTGACGCGCTGCTTGGAGAAGTCCACGGCGAGGCCGGCGCACGGGAACGTGAGGGCCGCGCCGCGGTCCGCGTCGGCCTCCCACAGCGCCGCGAGGCTCCGGGAGGCGAGCGCGTCGCGATGGGCGAGGAGGGCCTGCCAAGCCGGCGTGGAAGGGAATGGAGGCATCGAAAAATTTTACCCCAGCGCGAGGCCCGCGATCCCGAGCACCATGCCGACGGCCGCCACCGCGCGGCGAGCGACGTCGCCCTCGCGCAGGAAATGCGCGCCCATCAGGGCGGCGAAGAGGATCGAGACCTCGCGCGCGGGCGCCACGAGGCTCACGGGCGTGAACACCATCGCGGTGAGCACCAGGATGTAGCCCAGCGGGGAGAGCAGCGCGATCGCGATCACCGCGCCGCGGCGTTCGCGCCAGGCCGTGCCGAGGGTGCCCGGAAAGCGGCGGTGCGCGAGGGGCAGGAGCACCACGCAGCGGAAGAGATTGCTCGCCCAGTCGTACACCAGGGGCGCGATCAGGAACTGGGACACCGCGACCTTGTCCCACAGCGTGTACATCGTGATGGTGCAGCCCGTGGCGAGCGCGAACACGATGGCGTGGCGCGAGTCGCTGCGGCGCCAGGCGAAGGGATTGCCCGCGAGCATCAGCGCGGAGACGCCGATCAGCACGGCGCCCGCGATCGCGATCGGGCCGGGGCGCTCTCCGAGGAGCACGATCGCCACGACGACAGTCATGAGGGGGCCCGTCGCGCGGGCGAGCGGATAGACGATCGAAAGGTCGCCCCCGCTGCGGTAGGCGCGGTCGAGGAGGAGGAAATAGGCGGTGTGCATCATGCCGCTCGCGAACATGAGCGCGCCGTGGATCGGCTGGAACCGGTACCCGGAGAAGAACGCGACGCCCAATGCGACGGGCGCGTAGGCCACGAGCGAGACGACGTTCGTCGCCGTGATGAGCCCCGCGCCGCCGCCGCTCTTCTTGAGGATGTAGTTCCAGCTCGCATGGACGAACGCCGCGAGCAGCACGAGCCCCAGCGCGAGCGCCGTCACGGCTTCATGAGGCGCAGCAGGTCGAGGTAGCTCGGGTCCTCGGGCAGCACCGCGCCCAGGCGCAGCAGCCCGTCGATCATCACCACGCCCGCATCGAGGGTGAACTCGCCCGCGAGCAGGCGCTCGATCACGTCCTCCACCGGCATGCAGGAGAGCTCGGATACCTCGCCATCCTGGTTCACGGGCCGGAAGTCCTCCGCGAGCCACAGGTCGTGCACGAAGAGCACCTCGCGGTGCAGGCCTTCGGGCACCGAGTACTCCACGCGCACGGCGGCCACGCAATTGAGGCCCGAGAGCAGCGCCGGGGCGATGCCCGCTTCCTCCCAGGCCTCCTTGCGCAGCGTCTCGTCCACGCTCATGCCCGCGGCGATGCGGCCGCCCACGAGGTTGTCGAGCCGGCCGGGGTCGACCTGCTTGCTCGCCGCGCGCCGCGCGATCCACGCGTGGTCGCGGCCCCCGCGCCGCGTGAAGCCGTTCAGGTGAGCGCCGTACGCCATGAGGCCGAAGGGGCGCGTGGCGGCGCGCTCGACGCGGAAGAGCTCGGGCTGCCCGTAGACGGGCGCCACGCTCACCGGCTCCTCGCGCCAGTTGGGCACGAAGCCGTCGCGCGAGAGCTCGCGCGTGACCTCGTCCATGGCCTCGCTGCGCGCCTGGGGCGTGTCGGGCTTCGGGGCGAGGCGCACGAAGGCGTCGTTCACCTCGAAGACGTGGGGCCAGCGGCGCAGCTCCTGGGCGAGCGAGGGGCGCAGCCAGCCGACCACGTGCTCGCGCACGTAGAAGGGCAGGACCGGCAGCTCGGTGCCCGTGACCGAGGCGTGGGTGCAGGCCGCCCGGACGAAGCCGAGGAGGTCGGCGTAGAGGCGCGGTCTCATGGAGCCGCAAAGTATAATCCCGGGTCTGACGACGCCCATGAAAGTCCTTGTCCTCGGTGCCGGCATCATCGGCACCACCACCGCCTGGTACCTCGCGAAGCTCGGCCACGAAGTGACGGTCGTCGACCGCCGCGACGGGGCCGGCCTCGAGACCTCGTTCGCCAACGGGGGCCAGATCTCCGCCTCGCACCCCGAGCCGTGGTCGGGCCCGGGCGCGCCCGCGAAGATCGTGAAGTGGATCTGGCGCGACGACGCGCCGCTGCTCTTCCGCTGGCGCATGGACCCGCACCAGTGGACGTGGGGGATGAAGTTCCTCGCGGAGTGCCTGCCCGCGCGCATGCGGCGCAACATGGGCGACATCGCCCGCATTTCCCTCTACAGCCTCGCCTCCCTGAAGCAATTGCGGGCCGAGACGGGCATCCAGTACGACCAGCTCTCGCGCGGGATCCTGCATTTCTTCACGGAGCAGTCGGAGCTGGACGCCGCCGCGCGCAGCGTCGCGGTGCTGCGCGAGCTCGGCATCGTGCGGGAAGTGAAGACGGTGGCCGAGGCCGTGGCGATCGAGCCCGCGCTCGCCGCCGCGCGCGAGCGCCTCGTGGGCGCGACCTACATGGCGGGCGACGAGTCGGGCGATGCGCACCTTTTCACGCGCCGCCTCGCCGAGCTCGCCGCCGCGAAGGGTTGCCGCTTCGAGTACGGCAGGCCCGTCGAGGCGATCGACGTGGCGGGCGGGTCCGTTGCGGGCGTGCGCGTGGCGGGGGCGACCCTGAAGGCCGACGCGTACGTGGTCGCGCTCGGAAGCTATTCGCCGATGCTCACGCGGCCCATCGGATTCGACCTGCCCGTGTATCCGGCCAAGGGCTACTCGGCGACGATCCCGATCCGCGATGCGTCGAAGGCCCCGAACGTGAGCCTGACCGACGAGGGCGCGAAGATCGTGCTCACGCGCCTGGGCGATCGCCTGCGCATCGCGGGCACGGCGGAGCTCTCGGGCTACTCGACGGAGCTGAACATGGTGCGCTGCGAGGCCCTCACCAGGCGCACCGCGTGGCTCTTTCCCGAGGCGGGCGACTACGCGCATCCCACGTACTGGACGGGGCTGCGGCCGTCGACGCCTTCCAACGTTCCCATCATCGGAAGGTCGCGGTATGCCAATCTCTATCTCAATACCGGGCATGGGACGCTCGGGTGGACCATGGCGGCCGGATCCGGGAGGGCGCTGGCCGAGATCATTTCGGGGCGAAAGCCGGAGGTGGATTTTCGCTTCGCTGGAGTTACCCCGTGAAAACGCCGATGAACGCCGATGAACGCAGATAACTTCGAACCGACATGACCGTAGACCTCAAGGACATCGAAGCGGCCGCGAAAGTGATCCGCGGGCAGGTGGTGGACACGCCCTGCCTCGCCTCGCGCACGCTTTCGGAGATCACGGGCGCCGAG
>Ga0335082_10007389_pt1 | contig 11924 bp, 7 predicted proteins | sample Lox_Sample_41_FD_206718 | JGI IMG/M metagenome (GOLD analysis project Ga0335082, IMG submission 206718) | Soil microbial communities from Loxahatchee National Wildlife Refuge, Florida, United States - Lox_Sample_4.1 | ecosystem: Environmental > Terrestrial > Soil > Wetlands | place: USA: Florida...
ACGAACTACACCGGCATCGGCATCAGTTGCGGCGGAGGCCTTTGCAATGTTTCGGTAGCGTACTTGTCCGTGCCGGTCCTGAGCTTCTCCATTCCCAAAGCCGGCGACTATATTGACACCAACACCGCATCGGTCACCGGCGAACGCGCCAACAGCGTCCGCATCGCCAAGGAAGGCTCGTTCCATTTCAACGGCTTCTTCGCCGACAAGTTGCACCAGGTCTTGAGCGTCTACTACGACGAGATGATCCAATCCCTGGTCAACGGAATGAAGCAGGCTTTCACGAATGCGCGTAACTTGCCGCGTGCGAATCGATCGCTTCCGATCGTGCTCAGCGGTGGAACAGCTCTACCAGCCGGATTCCGCGATCGTTTCGAAAAGATTCTCCTCGAAGCCGACCTGCCGGTTCAGGCCTCGGAGATTCGCATGGCGCAAGACCCGCTGCACAGCTCGGCCAGAGGCGCACTGGTCGCCGCCCTCGCAGACCTGTAATACCCAGCTAGTCTCTGAAATCTCCCAAAAGCCGGAGGCACCCAGTGGCACACGCCTCCGGCTTGCGATCCTTCTTCATTTCCTCGGCTTTGCAATTTCCGACAGAAGATCCGCCTTGGTCGCGTCCCGTTCCAGGTGCGGATACTGGGTCCGATGAGGCGACGGCCGCACCGGCGCGAAAGACGCAAGCGATCACAAAAAGCACAACTGTACGCGGAAGCTCAGCATCCGTGTAGGATCGCACGCTGTATTCTGTAAAGATGCATCGCCGAGCCTTCGTCGGAGCCCTAGGCGCGTTGGGCCTCGCTCAAGCCGCAACCACTGACAACCGAACCCACTTCTACGTGGTGGAACACATGAAGCTCAAGAACGGCACAGAGCTTCCACGCTTGCACGAGTTCTTCAGCCAAACACTGTTGCCGGCGCTCAACCGCATCCACACCGGGCCAAAGATTTACCTCGAAGCGATGATCGCGTCGCACACGCCGCAACTAACCGTCGTCTACGGATTCTCATCCCTCGAAGAAATGTGGGGGCTGCATACCAAAGTGATGCAAGACGAGGCTATCGCCAAGAGCATGCAGGCGCTGGAGGCCAGCGAACCCGCTTTCGAAGCGCTCGACTCGTCGCTGCTTGAAGCCGCCGACTTTTCCCCCGAGATCAAACTTGAACCAGCCGCCGCACCACACATGTTCGAGCTGCGCGTGTATCATGCCCCGACATGGCGCCAACTCGGATTCTTGCTAGATCGCTTCCGCGGCCCGGAGATCAAGATCTTCCACCGTGTTGGGATTCATCCGGTCCTCTATGGCACCACGGTGATCGGAGCAAACTCGCCAAACCTGGTCTACCTGATACCGTTCGCTGATTTGGCCGCCCGTGAAAAGGCCTGGAACGCCTTCAACGCCGACCCGGAATGGCAAAAGGTCCGCAAAGAATCGATCGACAGAGGCGGTCAGCTCGTAACCGCAAACGACATTGCCGTATTCAAAGCGACGCCATACTCCCCCATCAGATAAACGAATATCCAGAGTCTCATCGATCGACCCGGCAGCCTGTACCGCATGCCTCCCGGCTTGCGCCATAACAAGCCGCAGGCTTGGGCACTCTCTCCGGTCCAGCAAGAACACAAGCCTTCGGCTTGCAATGGAACACTCCGGAGGTTTGTCCTACAGGATGCCGGCAGGATCGAATTAATTTGGGAAAGCCCTAAAACGGCACATCGTCATCCGTAATCCCCTGATCCCCTCCCGCATCCTCCACCGGCTGCGGCCTCTGCGCGCTTCGAGGCATCGACACCGGCTGCGGATGAGCACCCATATCCGACCCGCCACCATCACCGCCACGCCCGCCGAGCAGAATCACGTCCTCAGCCACCACCTCGGTCATGTACTGTTTTTTCCCATCTTTATCGTCATAGCTGCGCGTCTGCAGCCGGCCCTCAACATACACCTGCTTGCCCTTTGTCAGGTAATTTGCCAGGTTCTCCTGCCGCCACAGCACGACGTTCGCCCAGTCCGTTTCCTCTTTCCACTCACCAGTTTGCTGATCCTTCCAGCGCCGGTTGGTCGCCACGGAAAACTTCGTGACCGCCACACCCGCCGGCGTGAACTTCGTCTCAGCGTCCCGCCCCAAATGCCCAATCAGGATGACCTTGTTTACACTCCGCGATGCCATAATGCAAGCACTGTATCACAGTAGCGTCCTGTCTCAGTTTTTCTCGCTCGAGCATCTATCCGATGGCGACCGTTTCGCAACGTGGAACTCAGCTCGCCAACAGGCTAGTACGGCGTAAGCCTCAGGCCTAATTTATTGTTTGCAGTCTGTCGATAAGGATGTACAATAAGTAGCAATTGAAGACGGGTGAGGGTTCGTGCAGAGGCCCTACTGCTTTGAGACAGACCGACTTAACGGCTGCCGGCTAATTGCTGGGTTTGCCTTGAGTGCTGTCTTGGCGACCGCCCAGATCAACCTGATCGGCAACGGTCCCGATCACAATGTCAATATTTTCAATACTGACCGAGCCGTTCTCGAAGCCGGCGACGTTCGCAAGGATCTTCCTTGCACGGTCACTCCGAATAAACCGACGATCGGCTTCGATCTAAGGTTTCATGCAGGATATGAAGTCACCGTTCCGCTCCGCGATTTGGCCGGCAGCGAGAACGTGTTGAATATCATCTTCCGCGTGACTCCACAGAACCATCCGGATCAGCCGGTTTATTTCGCCCAACATGTCCGCGTGCCGTCCATCCCGGAAGATTCCAAGGGCGACGCCTATCTGCAGGGAGGCTTCGATGTCGGCGAGGGCGCCTATCACGTCGATTGGCTGATGCGCGACCGTTCCGAACGTGTCTGCTCCTTTTATTGGGATGCGGAAGCCGCTGTGGCCGCCAAAGACAAGCCGATGAACGTGGCTATCGCCGCAGGTGCCATTCAACAGGACGACGGCGAGCAGTTCAAGGAAGAACCGCCGGTCCATCGTGTGGCTGACGAGCCCCCGCTGAACATCAAGCTCCTGGTTAACTTTGCACCGCAGAATTCGCTCTCCGCCGCGCTGCAGCCGCTCGATACCACGGCGCTGGTCTCGATTCTGCGCACGCTGGTTCGAGAACCCCGCATCGGCAAATTCTCCGTCATCGCGTTCAACATGCAGGAGCAGAAAGTGGTCTATCGCCAGGACGGTGCGGACCGCATCGACTTCCCGGCCCTCGGCGAAGCGCTTCACAAATTGAACCTCGGCACGGTCGATTTCAAGCAGCTAGGTGAAAAACACGGCGACACCGAGTTCCTCACCAACCTGGTACGCCGCGAAGTCACCGTAAATCCCCAGAATCGCCCGGATGCCGTCATCTTCGCTGGCCCCAAAGTCATGCTGGACGCCAATGTCCCGCAAGACGCCTTGAAGGAAGCCGGCGACGTCAATTTCCCGGTTTTCTACATGAATTACAACCTGAATCCTCAGGCTGTGCCCTGGAAAGATGCCATCAGCCACACGGTTCACTTCTTCCGTGGCTACGAATACACCATCACTCGCCCCCGGGATCTCTGGTTTGCGGTTACCGAAATGGTCTCCCGTATCGTAAAATCGAGGAACGCAAAACAGGCCACAGCCATCTCAACCAGGTAGGGGCATGACCACATCCATCTTAGGGGCGATAAGTGTACTAGTAATGTGTGCCGCGCCGGGCTACGCACAAAGAATCAAGCACTATTCCAATAGCTTGGCGCCCTATGTCGTCTCCCCCCAGTCGATTGTCGACCGCATGCTGGAGCTCGCCCAACTCAAGCCCAACGAAACTCTGTATGACTTGGGCAGCGGCGATGGCCGGATACTGTTCACTGCCGTCCTGCGCTTCCATGCCAAAGCAGTCGGCGTAGAGATTTCCGACGCGCTCGTGAATAGCACCCAGGATCGCATCCTGAAATACAATCTGCAGACCCAAGCCAAAGTGATCCACGGCGACATGCTCGAAGTGGACCTCACTGCGGCGGATGTGGTAACTCTTTATCTGGCGACCGACTCGAACGAAATCCTCCGCCCCAACCTGGAAAGATATCTGCATAAGGGCGCGCGCGTGGTCTCGCACGACTACGCCGTTATGGGCTGGAAGCCGAAGACTGTAGATAAGGACATCCCCGAAGCCCGTGGCCACGTCATCTATCTCTACGAAATGCCGCAGAAAAAGAAATAGTACTCCGCGGCCCGCAATTCTTCTCTCTCTATTCTGCCTTCTCCTTTCCGCCGATCCTCTCAGTCCCGGCCGAAAATACACAACCGTCCAGCGACTTGAAACAGCACACCTCGAAGCCACCCATCAGGCGCGGCTGCAATTCGCGAAAGACCGCAAAGATCTCCCGCAACTCGGCGTCTACAACGACTACCGCGCTGTGATTCATGTCCACGCCGAAGACGCCGACCACACCAAAGGCACGCGCGCCGAGGTGCTCCAGGCGGCGAAAGCGCTCGGGCTCCAGGTGGTCATGTTCACCGACCATCGTGGACCCAAGCCCGACACTTGGAACGGCATGCGCGACGGTATTCTTTTCATCGCGGGCTCGGAAGACGATCACCTGTTGCGCTTTCCCAAGCCTGGCGCTGAACTCCGCTTCCTGTCACACCTCGAAGAAACACCAGACGCTAAGAGCGATGGCTTCGACGGCATGGAAATCTATAACCGCCACACCGACGCCAAGGATGAAAAAGAATTCGACGACTATTTCAGGCGCGCGGCGAAAGATCCTGCCGAGTGGGCCAAGCTGGTCGAAAAAGAAAAGCAATATCCTGACGAGGTCTTCGGAGCAGGCACCGACTACTGGCCAACCATCATGGCCCAATGGGACCGAGAACTCGCCAGTCATCCCTTCCCCGGCATCGCCGCTAACGACTCGCACAAAAATCAAATCTTCAACGGCACCGTTTTCGATCCTTACGAAGTCAGTTTCCGCAGCGATATCACCCACATCCTCGCGCGTGAACTTACCGACACAGCCATCCGCGAATCGTTACGCAACGGCCATGTCTACGTCGCGCACGATTGGCTGTGCGATGCCACTGGCTTCCGTTTCGTCGCCGGCAATAACAACGGTGTCTACGACATCGGCGACCAGGTCCCGATGTTGAACAACACTCGACTCACCGCGACCCTGCCCATCCCAGCCAAGATCAAGCTCATCCACAACGGCGCAGTCATTTCAGAGACCGAGGGCTCGAGCCTTACCTACACACCGAAGGAAATCGGCGCCTACCGCCTCGAAGCGTGGCTCACCGTCGACGGCGAGGAACGCCCCTGGATTTACGCCAGCCCGATCTATCTCAAGACCGCCGATCAACGTCGGCGCCCGCCCACCGATCTCGCGCCAACCGTCGAAGCCCACAGGGACATCACCTACGTCGACGGCAAACCGGAAGATGCAGCGAAACACAAGCTCGACATCTACGGCCCAAAAGACAAGAAAAATCTCGCCGTTCTGGTTTTCTATCACGGCGGCTCCTGGCGTTCAGGCGATCGCGCGAATTACACCGCGCTCGGCAACCGCTTCGCCCAACAGAATCTCCTCGTGGTAGTTCCCAGCTATCGCCTCATGCCTGGAAGTCCGCATCCTGCGCAAGTCGAGGATGCCACCGCGGCAATGGAGTGGACCATCCAAAACATCGCACAATACGGCGGCGATCCCAAGCGCATCTACGTCACCGGCCATTCCGCCGGAGGCCACTTAGCCGCGTATGTCGGTCTGAACCAAAAATTCTGGCCGAACTTCAAAGCCGTCATGCCTCTGAGCGGTGTTTACGACGTCAGCCAAATCGCCGGCTTCAAAGATGACCCTGACAACGCATCGCCCGTCAAACACATCCACGCCGGCGCGCCGCCATTCCTGATCACCTATTGCGAAAACGACTACCCGTCGTTGCCCTACCAAGCCCGCACCTTCGACGCCGCCCTCCGTCAGTCCGGTGACTCATCGAAACTGGTCTACGTCCCCGGCGAGAATCACATCAGCGAAATCATCGACGTCGTCAACGATAACGACGTCACCGCCCAATCGATCCTCCAATTCATCAAGGCCCATCCATAAACCAGTGGATCGCCCATCATCCTCGTTTACGTCGAGTGCTGGGGAGCGCTCGTTGGACGAGCCTCCGGAGGTTTGTCCAACGTCGCGGCCAGTGGCCAATGCGCCTGGTTGCGGCTCTGCTGACTGTGTAAGGCAGACTCCCAGGTCTGCGCGGGCCGCGCTCCGGCCTGTCCGCTGTAACGAAGACTTAACGAAGACGAACTCCGGCGCTCGCCGCCCGCCATCCACCACCCAGTACAATGGTGGTCACCCATGAGGATTGCGCTCGCACAGACGAACAGCACCGTCGGCGACCTCTCCGGAAACACTGAGCGCATCCTCGCATTCGCCAGGCGCGCGGTAGAATCGCACGCCGATACGGTTGTGTTCCCTGAACTCGCCCTCACCGGCTATCCGCCGCGCGATCTTCTCGAGAAACAGAGCTTCCTCGATCAAACCGAGCAACACCTGGAACGCCTCGCGTCTGCGACAGGCGGCCTCAACCTCACCATCATCTGCGGAACTGTGACGAGAACCGGTTCATCTTCCGGGCACCCGATCTACAACTCCGCCGCGGTTCTGAGCCAGGGGCGAGTCGCGTTTCGACAGCACAAAATGCTGCTCCCGAGCTATGACGTTTTCGATGAAACGCGTTACTTCGAGCCCGCTCCCAAGCAGTTTCCTTTGTCGCTCCCTGACGGCATCACCGCGCTCACCATTTGTGAGGATGCCTGGAACGACAAACAGTACTGGGAGCGCCGCCTCTACAGCCGCGATCCCGTCGAGGAGCTCGCGCAAACCGGCGCTGGACAGCTCATCAGCATCAACGCGTCGCCGTATCACATGGGAAAGCGTGAGCAGCGCCATGAAATTTTCTCCTCCACGGCTCGCCGCTTCAAGATCCCGATCGTCTACGTGAATCAGGTCGGTGGTAACGACCAACTGGTCTTCGATGGATCGAGTTTCGCCATGAACGCCGCTGGCGAAGTGATCGCCGCCGCCGCATCCTTCGACGAAGATCTAGTCGTCGTCGATACCGAAAGCATCACGGGCGACCATCACCCCACCTATCCCGACGAATGCGAAGCCGCTTACCAGGCACTCGTGCTCGGCGCGCGTGACTACATCCGCAAGTGCGGCTTCGAATGTGTGATCATCGGCCTCAGCGGCGGCATCGATTCTTCGCTCACGGCAGCCATCGCCGTCGACGCGGTCGGGAAGGAAAATGTAACCGGCGTCGGAATGCCCGGACCGTTCTCATCGGAACACAGCCTCACCGACGCTCGCGACTTGGCTAGGAATCTCGGTATCCGGTTTGAGATCGTCCCGATCCGCAATCAATATGACGCGTGCATCAATACCTTGAACCCCTTATTGGATGGCGGCCCGATCGGCGTCACCGAGGAGAACCTGCAATCCCGCCTGCGCGGCCTCACCCTGATGGCCCTCTCAAACAAATGGGGCGCCTTGGTGCTCACTACCGGCAACAAGAGTGAACTCGCCGTGGGTTACTGCACGCTCTACGGCGATATGTGCGGCGGCCTCGCCGTCATCAGCGACGTACCGAAGACTTTGGTCTACTCACTGTCACGCGTGGCCAACCGTAGGCACAACAAGGCCATTCCAGAGAACGTCTTCACCAAGCCTCCGTCCGCCGAGCTGCGGCCCGGCCAAAAAGACACAGACTCGCTCCCTGAGTACAACGTGCTCGATCAAATCCTCAAGGGCTATATCGAGAACAACGAATCACCCCAACAAATTGCGGAATCGCTGCGACTTGACATTGCGCTCGTCCGCGATCTCGTAAACAAAGTAGACCGAAACGAATACAAGCGGCAACAGGCTGCTCCCGGTCTAAAGGTAACCACGAAAGCATTCGGCATCGGTCGCCGCTTCCCGATCGCCCAGAGGTTCCGCGAATGAACGCTTCACCTACACTCGAAACCAATAATCCAGGCCGCAGCCGGTTGATCATCGGCGCGCTGATCATTGTCGCGATGGCAGCTTTGTCCTCTCCCGAGCCCGCTCCGCGCGAGCAGGTCGGCCTTCTTCCCGATGGCGGCTTTCTACTCAACAGCGGTTGGCGGGTGAAGGCCGCAGGCACGCAGGTTGCGCTCGACACGCTACCCATGTCCTCCGTGCTGTCGCGCGATGGCCGCTTCATGATAGTGCTCAACGGTGGCTATCGCCCGCCGTCGCTCAGCGTGCTCGATACCAAGAGCGGCGCCGTGATCGGCCGCACACCCGTGCCCGACGCATGGCTGGGCCTCGCGCTCGCGCCCGACGGCCGCACCATCTGGGTCGGCGGCGGCTCCAAAGCCTCTGTCTTCGAGTTCTCGCTCAACGGCGAGACTGGCGCGCTGCAAGCCACTCGAACGTTCGAGCTGGTGCCCTCTTCCCAGCGCACCTATCGCGACTTCATCGGCGATGTCGCGGTCTCCCCAGACGGCCGTCTGCTTTATGCGTGCAACATCTATCACGACACCATCGACGTCGTAAATCCGCAGTCCGGCATGATCATCGAACATTTCAAGACCGGCCGGCGCCCCTACCGCATCATGTTCCATCCCGACGGGAAGACATTCTTCGTCACCAGTTGGGCCGACGGTTCGATGTATCGTCATCAATCGAGCGACGGATCGCCGCTGCAAACGATTCGGCTGGGCGCGCACCCTACCGACATGGTCTGGCGCGACCGCGGCCCAACATCCGAAGACGAAGACAGCGATACCAACTGGACCGCGCGAATCTTTGTCTCCGCCGCCAATACGAATAATGTGTATGCGGTAGGTGTTCCTGCGGGCGCCGGCGATCTTCGCGTCGTAGAAACCATCAACGTTTCCACAACCGTGAATCATCCCCTCGGCATGACACCCAGCGCGCTCGCGCTCAGCACCGACAAGAAACGGCTCTACGTTGCCTGTTCCGATGCAAACGCCGCCGCTGTCGTGGATGTTTCACAATCGCGCAGTCACGTGCTCGGATTCCTCCCCACCGGTTGGTATCCCACTGCCCTCGGCGAACTCGCCGACGGACGGCTCGTGATCCTCAATGGACGTGGTTCGCGCAGCTATGCGAATCCGCACGGCCCCAGCCCCGTTCTCCGCCCGGCGGACGTTCACGGCGGCGCGGAGGCGATCGAATACGTTGGCCGCATTCAAACCGGGTCCGCCTCGATCATTCAACCGTTCACCCCAGAAGAACTCAAGGGCTACACCGCCGAAGTGCTGTCAAACTCGCCTTACACTGATGAGAAACTGGAAGCCCAACCTGCCGGCCTGCCGCCCATCGAGCACATACTGTACATCGTCAAAGAGAACCGGACCTACGATCAGGTGCTCGGCGACATTGGAAAGGGCGAAAGCGATCCTTCATTGTGCCTGTTCACCGAAAAAGTTGGACCTAATCACCACAAACTCGCGCGCGAATTCGTGCTCTTCGACAATTTCTACGTGAATAGCGACGTCAGCGCCGACGGGCACAATTGGTCGACCGCCGCTATCGCGAGCGACTACGTCGAGAAGCTCTGGCCCAACAGTTACGCCAAGCGCCGCGTCCACTACGATTACGAAGGCGGCGAGCCGGCCGCGCTTCCACCCGCCGGTTATCTCTGGACCAACGCCTCTGCTCGCGGCATCTCCATGCGCAATTACGGATATTGGGCCACGAATCTCAAGACTCCCACGGACAACGGCGTACAGATCGAAACTGTGCGCGACTCCGTACTCGCGAAAGTCACCAACATGAACTATCGCGGCTTCGACCTCGAATACCCCGATGTCAAGCGTGCCCAGACCTTTCTCGACGACTTGAAACAATTTGAGAGTACCGGCAAGATGCCGGCCCTCATGTTCATGCGTCTGGGCAACGATCACACCAACGGGACGGCCGCAGGCAAGATCGCTCCGCTGTCGTCGTTCGCCGACAACGATTACGCGCTCGGCATGATCGTCGAAGGTCTGTCGCACAGCACATTCTGGAAATCCCTGGCGATCTTTGTTCTCGAAGACGACGCGCAGAATGGACCAGACCACATTGACGCCCATCGCTCACCGGCCTTTGTGATCTCGCCTTACACTCGCACCGGCGCGGTGAACAGCACCATGTTCAACACCGCTTCGATGCTGCGCACTATGGAGCTGTTCCTCCATCTGCGGCCCATGACCCATTTCGATGCCGGCGCTCGCCCCATGTTGAACTGCTTTGCAAAGCAACCCGTGATGACGCCTTATCAGGCCGAGAAGCCGCGGATTTCGCTCGATGAACGGAATCCGCAAAATTCAACTACCGCCGCCCGTTCCGCGGAACTGGATTTCAGCGAAGCCGACCTCAACGACGACGATGAACTGAATGACATCCTGTGGCGTGCCATCCGCCACACCGATCCTCCGGCGCCCGTCCGCAGCCTCTTCGGGAGATAACAGCGCCCTCTAAGGACGGCGCACTCCGAGGCAATGTCACGCATCCATCTCTGCTTCGTCTGGCACATGCACCAGCCTTTCTACAAGGATCTGGCTACAGGCGAATACCGTTTGCCCTGGACCCGGCTGCATGCGCTCAAAGACTACTACGGCATGGTGAAGATTCTCGAGGAATTCCCGGCCGTTCACCAGACATTCAACCTCGTCCCCTCGATGATCGTCCAGATCGAAGAGTATGCATCCGGCAAAGCCGCCGATCCGTTCCTCGAATGCGCGACGAAGCCCGCCGAAGAGCTTCGCGAAGCCGAACAGTCTTTCATATTGCGCTATTTCTTTCAGGCCAACACCGGCCGCATGATCTACCGCTATCCGCGCTATGGTGAGCTGTTCGAAGCCTGGCAACGGTCCGGATTGAATGCCGAACGAGCCCGTCGCTTGTTCAGCTTCCAAGATCTTCGTGATCTGCAAGTCCTCTCGCAACTGGCCTGGTTCGACGAAGAGTTCCAAGCCAACGACCCGGAGGTGAAGGCGCTCATCGCAAAAGAGCGTAGGTTCTCGATGCTGGATCAAGCCCTCACGGTGCGCAAGCAACACGAGATCCTCGGACGCGTCACGCCGGTCTACAAAGAATTCGCTGCGCGCGGCCAAATCGAGATCTCCACCACGCCGTTCTATCACCCGATCCTGCCGCTACTCTGCGACTCGAACATCGCCTCCGTCGCCCATCCCGGCGTTCCGCTGCCCAGCCGATTTCGTTATCCTGGCGATGCGCGCGATCAACTGAAGACCGCCCGTGAATTCATCGAGCGCGAGTTTGGCCGCGCTCCCGTGGGACTCTGGCCGTCGGAGGGCTCTGTCTCCGACGAAGCGCTGTCCATCGCGGCCGAAGTAGGATTCCAGTGGGCCGCGAGCGACAACGGAGTGCTCGCACAGACGCTGCACAAGACCGCCGGAGCCGATCTTACCTACCGTCCCTACCTCTGGAGCCAACAGAACCGGCGCATGAGTCTTCTGTTTCGGGATCACTTCCTGAGCGATCTGATCGGATTCGTCTACGCCAAGATGGACGCCGCCGAAGCAGCCGCGCACTTTCTCGAGCGCATTCGTGCCAACGCCGAACCCCTCGCGTCGAGCGGCGACGTTCTCGTACCCATCATCCTCGACGGCGAGAATGCCTGGGAATATTATTTCTACAATGGCCGCCCGTTCCTCCGCGAGCTGTACCGGCGCATCGTGGAGTCGCCTGATCTCGCAGCTCTAACTGTGAGCGAAGCTCTGAAGCTGCACCAGCCCCGTTCTCTCGATCACATCGCGCCAGGGTCATGGATCAATGCCAATTTCGACATTTGGATCGGCGCACCAGAAGACAACAAGGCCTGGGAATACCTGCTCCGCGCACGTCAAAAGTTCGATGAGCTGGCCCAGTCCGTGCCCGAGCAAGATCGCCGTCTGGCGTAC
>Ga0335082_10007391_pt1 | contig 11923 bp, 12 predicted proteins | sample Lox_Sample_41_FD_206718 | JGI IMG/M metagenome (GOLD analysis project Ga0335082, IMG submission 206718) | Soil microbial communities from Loxahatchee National Wildlife Refuge, Florida, United States - Lox_Sample_4.1 | ecosystem: Environmental > Terrestrial > Soil > Wetlands | place: USA...
CTCGAGCGCGGACTGCTCGTCGTTGAGCGCGCCGGGCAGAAGCCGCGCGATCGCGTCGATCAGCATCAGCGCCGGCAATTCGCCGCCCGACACCACGAAATCGCCCACCGCGATCTCCTCGTCCACGAAGCGCTCGATCAAGCGCTCGTCGATGCCTTCGTACCGCCCGGCCAGCAGCACGTACCCGGCACCCGGCGCGGCCGCCAGCTCGGCGACGCGGCCGTGCCGCAAAGGCGTCCCGGCCGGCGACAGGTGGATCACGCGGGGCGCCGGCACGCCCGCTTCCCGCTGCGCCGCCTTCGCCATCGCGATCGCCTGCGCGAGCGGGGCCGCCAGCATCACCATCCCCGGGCCGCCGCCGTACGGCCGGTCGTCGACCGTGCGGTGCGCATCGGTGGCGAAGTCGCGCGGGTTCCAGGTGCGAAGCCGCCACAACCCGCGTTCGAGCGCCCGGCCCGTCACACCCACCTTCGCCGCCTGCGTCACCATGTCGGGGAACAGCGTGACGACGTCGATCTCCACGGGGCGATCCTTTAATAGTCCTTCTGCCAGTCGACGTCGATGCGGCGCCCGGTCACGTCCACCGCGTCGACGTACGCGGCCACGAGCGGGATCAGCCTCGCCGCCCCCGCGCCGTCCACGACGCGCAGCACCGGATGCGCGCCGTACTCCTGCACCGCGGCGACCTCACCGAGGCGCTCGCCCTCACGGTTCCACACGGCGAGCCCTACCAGGTCCGCCCAGTAGATCTCGCCCGGCGCCGGCGCCGGCAGGGCGCTGCGCGGCACGCCGACCTCGCCGCCCGAGAATGCCGCCGCGGCCTCGCGATCCGACACCCCGGACAGCTGCACGACCAGCGTATTGCCGTGCGGCCGGCCGGACTCGAGCCTTGCTTCCTGCCATTCGCCGCCGCGCTTTCGCAGCCACCATTGCGCATGCGTGAGGAGCGTATCGTGGGCGGACGTCATCGGCACGACCTTGAGCCAGCCCTTGATGCCGTACGGGGCGGCCACGCGCCCCATGACCACGATGTCGAGCTTGCCCAGCGGCGTCTTAAGCTGCAGCGGGCGCCGGCTTCTTCTCGGTCGCGTTGCGCTTCACGAGGCCGGCCACGGTGTCGGACAGCTGCGCGCCACGCTCCTGCCAGTAGCTGATGCGGTCGACGGCAAGGCGAAGTGCCTCCTCATTGGCCGTCGCGATCGGGTTGTAGAAGCCGACGCGCTCGATGAAGCGGCCGTCGCGGCGGTTCCGCGAATCGGCGACGACGACGTTGTAGAAGGGACGCTTCTTGGCGCCCCCTCGGGCTAGGCGGATCACGACCATGGCTGCTTTTGTCTTCGGTTGGCGAAAAGACGTTGATTCTACGATAAAAATAGCTGTTGCCGCAAGGGGCGAGGGTCGCGCTCCAGGGTGTTCGCACGCCTGAAAATCCGTCGAAACAGGGGCTTACGCCGCGCGCCCCGCACGGTCTACACTGCCGCCGCAATGATCGAGCCCCAGCCCCTGCCCAAGGCGCGCCTCGAGGCCCTCACCGACGGCATCTTCGCGGTCACGATGACGCTGCTGGTGCTCGACCTCAAGTTCGCGGACCGGGTGAGCAGCGACCCGAGCCGCGTGTGGCATGACCTCGCGGCGCTCGGCCCCTACATCGACGACTACGCGATCAGCTTCGTCGTGCTGTGCGTGTTCTGGCTCGCGCACCTGCGCCTCGTCAAGCGCGTGCGCGACATCGACGCGACGTTCACCTGGCTCAACCTCGCGTTCCTCCTGTTCACGACGTTCGTGCCGCCGCTCACGTCGTGGGTGGGGCACGAGTCGACGAAACCTGCCGCGGCGATCGTGTACGGCGTCAACCTCGTGCTCATCCTCGGCGCCGAGACGCTCATGTGGCGGCGGGCGTGCCGCCATCTCGCCAACGAGAGCGTGACCGACCCGGACGCGCTCTGGCGCGCGATTCGCACGCGCTTCTACTTCGCCGCCGGCGTCATCGTCACGGGCATCGCCGCCGCGATGCTCGAGATCCGCTACGCGACGAACGTCGGCTACGCGTCCTACGTGTACCTGCTCCTGATCGCCGCCGGGCTCGTGCGGCCGAAGATGGCGGGGCGCCGCGACTAGCGCATGCCGGGCAGCATCCCTTTCATCCCGCGCATCATTTTCTGCAGATTTCCCTTCGCCACCATCTTCATCATCTTCTGCGTCTGCTCGAACTGGTTCAGAAGCTGGTTGACTTCCTGAACGCTCACGCCGGCGCCCGCGGCAATGCGCCGCTTGCGCGACGCCTTGAGGATCTCGGGCTTGGCGCGCTCCTGCGGCGTCATCGAGTCGATGATGCCTTCGATACGCGCGATGCGCCGCTCGTCGACGGTCGTGTTCTGCGCGGCGCGGGCAAGCTCCGCGGGAAGCTTGTCGACGAGGCCGGCGAGGCCGCCCATCTTGCGCATCTGCCCGATCTGCGCCTTGAAGTCGGTCAAGTCGAAGCCTTTGCCGGACTTCACCTTCTTCGCGAGCTTGCGCGCCTCCTCGACGTCGACGCTCTTCTGCGCCTCCTCGATCAGCGTGAGCACGTCGCCCATGCCGAGAATCCGCGCGGCCATGCGCTCGGGATGGAACACCTCGAGGCCGTTGATCTTCTCGGCCACGCCCGCGAACTTGATGGGCGCGCCCGTCACGTGTCGCACGGACAGCGCCGCGCCGCCGCGCGCGTCGCCGTCGAGCTTGGTGAGCACGACGCCCGTCAGCGGCAGCGCGTCGCGGAAGGCTTTCGCCGTATTCACCGCGTCCTGCCCCTGCATGGCGTCGACGACGAACAGCGTCTCGACGGGGTGTACGGCGGCGTGCAGCGCGGCGATCTCCTTCATCATCGCCTCGTCCACGCCGAGGCGCCCGGCGGTGTCGACGATCACCACGTCCTCGTAGTGCTTGCGCGCCCAATCGACCGCGCCCTGCGCGATCGCGACCGGCTGCTGGTCGGCGCTCGAGGGAAAGAAATCGACGCCGACTTGCGAGGCGAGCGTGCGCAGCTGCTCGATGGCGGCGGGTCGGTAGACGTCGGCCGACACGAGCAGCACTTTCTTCTTCTGCTCCTGCGACAGCAGGCGCGCGAGCTTGCCCGCCGTCGTCGTCTTGCCCGAACCCTGCAGACCCGCAAGCAAGATCACCGCGGGCGGTTGCACGGCGAGCGACAATGGCGTCGCAGCGCCGCCCATGAGCGCCGTCAGCTCTCGCTGCACGACGCCGATCAGCGCCTGCCCCGGCGTCAGCGAGCCCGCGACCTCCTCGCCGAGCGCCTTTTCCTTCACGGCGGCGATGAACTCGCGCACGACGGGCAGCGCGACGTCGGCCTCGAGCAGCGCGAGACGAACCTCGCGCAGGGCGTCCTGGATGTTGTCTTCGGTGAGACGCGCCTGACCGCGCAGTTCCTTCACCACGCGGGACAATCGCAGCGTCAGGGTCTCGAGCATGGTTTGCGGGTCCTAAAGGCGGCGGCGCGCATCGGGTACACTGGACGGCATCGCCTCGCGCGCGCCGCGCGGGCTCAATGCGGCAACCCGTGATTTTACTGTACGTCGCCGTCGCCGCCCTGTATGGCCTCGCCGTGTGGCTTCGACGTCCCGCTGCGCCGCGCGCCCCCGCGCCGTCGTTGCCGCTCGCCATCATCGTGCTCGCGCTCATGGTGCACGCGGTCACCGTCGTGCACGCCGTATTCACGCCCGACGGCATAGACCTTTCGTTTCCGCAGGCGCTGTCGCTCGTGGCGTGGCTGACGGTGCTCGTCGCCGTCGTCTCCGGGCTCTTCGCCAAGCTTCCCGCGGCGGGCAACGTGATCCTTCCCGTCGCCGCCGCATGCGCGCTCGTACCGCTGGCGGGCGGCGCACCGCACCGCTTCGCGTACGCGGGCGAGTCGATGGCCGCCGCGCACATCGCGGTCGCGCTGGTCGGCTACGCGCTGTTCACCGTCGCCGCGCTGCAGGCGCTGCTCCTGGCCGGCCTCGAGAAGCGCCTGCACAGCGGCATCGCGCGTCCGGAAACCGACGGCGCGCTGCCGCTCCTCACCCTCGAGCGCTTCCTGTTCCGCCTGGTCGCCGCCGGCTTCGTGCTGCTGACCCTTACGATCGCGAGCGGGCTCGTGTTCTCCGAGGAAGTGTTCGGCAGGCCGGTCACCTTCACGCACAAGAGCGTCTTCTCGGTGCTGGGCTGGGCGACTTTCGCCGTCCTGCTCGTCGGCCGCTGGCGCTACGGATGGCGCGGCCGGCGGGCCCTATACTGGATCATCGCAGGGACCGTGCTCCTGATCCTGGGCTATCTCGGCAGCAAATTCGTCTCCCAGGTGGTGCTCGGCCGCTAGGCCCTTCCTTTGGACGAAATATCGCTTTCCGCCCTCGACGTCGCGCTCGCGGTGCTGCTCGTCGTCTCCGGATTCTTCTCGATGGCGGAGACGGCAATGATGGCGGTCAATCGCTATCGCCTCAAGCATCAGGCCGCGCGCGGCAACAAGGGCGCGAAGCTCGCCCTCTCGCTGCTCGCCCAGACCGACCGCCTGCTCGGCGTGATCCTGTTCGGCAACAACCTCATCAACGCCGGCGCGGCGACACTTGCGGGCGTGATCACGGCCCGGCTGATCGGCGCCGGCGAGATCGCGCTCGCGGCGAGCACCGTCGTCGTCACGTTCCTGATCCTCGTCTTCGCCGAGATCACCCCGAAGGTGATCGGCGCCACGCATGCCGACCGCATCGCGCCGCTCGTGGCCTACGTCCTCGCGCCGATGCTGCGCGGCCTCACCCCCGTCGTTTGGTTCGTCAACCTGTTCGTGCAGGCGCTGCTCAAGCTGCTGCGCATCAAGGCGGAGGCCGAGACGGGGGCTCAGCTCACGCAGGAGGAGCTGCGCTCGCTCGTGCTCGAGGGCAGCCAGTATTTCCGAGGCAAGCACAAGACGATGCTCGCGAACCTCATGGACCTCGAAGCTATCACCGTCGACGACGTCATGACGCCGCGCAACCGGATCCACGCGCTCGACCTCGCCGAGAAACCCTCGCTGCTGCGCCAGCAACTCGCCACGTCCTACCACTCCCGCGTGCCGGTATACGAGGGCACGCTCGACAACCTGGTCGGCGTGCTTCCCTTGAAGTCCGTCGTGAACCTGCAGCTCACGGCGAGCGAGCTCTCGGGCGAGCGCCTGCGCCCGCTGCTGCGCCCGCCCTACTTCATCCCGGCCGGGACCCCGCTCCTGACCCAGCTCACCCAGTTCCAGAACGACCGCCAGAGGCTCGGGCTCGTGGTCGACGAGTACGGCGAGCTCCTGGGGCTCGTCACGATCGAGGACATCGTCGAGGAGATCATCGGCGAATTCACCACGCAGGCTCCCGGTGGCCAGGAGATCTTTCGCCGCGAGCCGGACGGCAGCGTCATCGCATCGGGAATGGCCCTCTTGCGCACCCTCAACCGCCGCCTGGGCACTCAATTTCCCCTGGACGGCCCCAAGACGCTGAACGGCCTGATCCTCGAGCATCTCGGTGACATTCCCGAGGCCGGAGCCTCGTTCCGGCTGGAAGGACAAATGATGGAAATCCTGCAAACGCAGGACCGGGCGGTCAAAGTCGTGAAACTTTTGCCCCCGGTGGGCCGTGCCGCCGCGCCTTTACAAACCCCAGTCGAGCGGGCATCATCGACCGGATGAGCTTTTATGCTCATGGAATAGCACGGATTTCGGGCATGTGGGCACAAAGCTTGCTTTTGACCCAATTCGACGCCGACCGCCCCTGACCGCCGCAAAGACGCCGCTTATCGCTTCATGGCCACCCACGCCGCCGCCACCCGCAACATCAGCGGACTCGCCCGCGCGCTAGCGCAAAGCGGCCTCATGTCGGAGTACGAGGCCGAGACGCTGCAGACGCAGGCGCATGCGGCCAACATCTCCTTCGTCGAGCAGGTGCTGCTCGGCAAGCGAATGACCCCGCAGCAGCTCGCCGTGTTCGCCTCGCGCGCCTTCGGCACCCCGCTGCTCGACCTGGCGGGCTTCGACCTCGACCAGATCAACAAGGACTACGTCGACCTCAAGATCGCGCAGGCGCGCAGGGTGCTGCCGCTGTACAAGCGCAGCAACAAGCTCTACGTCGCGATCTCCGACCCCGCCAACCTGCAGGCCCTCGAGGAGGTCCGCTTCAAGACCAACCTCGTGCCCGAGCCCATCGTCGTGGAGGACGACAAGCTCGGCAAGGCGATCGCGCACCTGGTCGAGTCCACCGGCGCCACGATCAAGGACATCTCCAACCTCGAGGACATGGAGCTGAGCCTCGAGGACGGCGGGCCCGCGCCGGCATCCATCGAGGACGACGCCGACGTCGAGGACGCGCCGGTCGTCAAGTACATCCAGAAGCTCCTGACCGACGCCATCGCGATCGGCGCTTCCGACATCCACTTCGAGCCGTACGAGAAGTACTTCCGCGTTCGCTACCGCATCGACGGCATCTTGAGCGAGATCACGCAGCCTCCACTCGCGATCAAGGACAAGGTCGCCTCGCGCATCAAGGTGATCAGCCGCCTCGACATCTCCGAGAAGCGCGTGCCGCAGGACGGCCGCATGAAGCTTGTGCTGTCGAAGGCGAAGTCGATCGACTTCCGGGTGTCGACGCTGCCCACGCTCTACGGCGAGAAGATCGTGATGCGCATCCTCGACTCCGCCGGCGTGAAGCTCGGCATCGAGGCGCTCGGCTACGAGCCGGACCAGCAGGAGTCGCTGCTCTTCGCCATCAAGCGGCCGTACGGAATGATTCTCGTCACCGGCCCCACCGGCAGCGGCAAGACGGTCTCGCTCTACACCTGCCTCAACATCCTGAACCAGCCCGGCGTCAACATCGCGACCGCCGAGGACCCGTGCGAAATCCAGCTCCCGGGCGTGAACCAGGTCAACGTCAACGACAAGGCCGGCCTCACGTTCGCCACAGCGCTCAAGGCCTTCCTCCGCCAGGACCCGGACATCATCATGGTGGGTGAGATCCGCGACCTCGAGACGGCCGACATCGCGATCAAGGCGGCGCAGACCGGCCACCTCGTGCTGTCCACGCTGCATACGAACGACGCGCCGACGACGCTCACCCGCATGCTCAACATGGGTGTCGCGCCGTTCAACGTCGCCTCGTCGGTGATCCTCATCACGGCGCAGCGCCTGGGTCGCAAGCTGTGCCCGCAGTGCAAGAAGCCCGAGGACATTCCGCCCGAAGCCCTGCTGCGCGCCGGCTTCACGCAGGAGGACCTGGACGGCTCGTGGACGCCCTACGGCCCGGTCGGCTGCGACAACTGCAAGGGAACGGGCTACAAGGGCCGCATCGGCGTCTACCAGGTGATGCCGATCACCGACGACATGCGGCAAGTGATCATGCGCAACGGCAACGCGCTCGACATCGCGGAGCAGGCGCAGAAGGAAGGCGTGCGCGACCTGCGCCAGTCCGGGCTCCTGAAGGTCAAGTCCGGCATCACGTCGCTCGAGGAGATCGAGGCGATCACCAACGAGTGACGCGTCGAGCTAAGGAAGCACGAGGGAAGGTCCGACCATGGCCACGGCAACCACTACCGCCCCGCAACGGCGAGACGTCAGGGAATTCACATTCATCTGGGAAGGGGTGGACCGCAGCAACCGCCAGGTGCGCGGCGAGAGCAGGGCCGCCTCCGAGACGGTCGTCACGACGAACCTGCGCCGGCAGGGCATACGCGTCGTCAAGATCCGGCGGCAGACGTTCCGCGGCGGGCGCAAGGTCACCGAAAAGGACATCACCTTCTTCACGCGACAGCTCGCGACGATGCTCAAGGCCGGCGTGCCGCTGCTCCAGGCCTTCGAGATCGTGGCGCGCGGGCACAGCAACGCCCGCTTCTCGCGGCTCATGATGGACATCAAGAACAAGATCGAGGCCGGCTCCTCGATGTCGCAGGCGTTCCGCGAGCACCCGGGTCACTTCGACAATCTCTACTGCAACCTCGTGGCCGCCGGCGAAGCCTCCGGTACGATCGACGCGATCCTCGACCGCCTCGCGACCTACAAGGAAAAGATCCTCGCCATCAAGAGCAAGATCAAGTCGGCCCTGTTCTATCCCACGTCCGTGATCGTGGTGGCGATCATCGTCATGTGGATCATCATGGTGTGGGTGATTCCGTCGTTCAAGAAGGTGTTCAAGAACTTCGGTGCCGACCTCCCGGCGCCCACGCTCATCGTCATGGGCATCTCCGATTGGGTGGTCGATTGGTGGTGGGCCATCGCGATCGGCGTCGCTGTTCTAATCGTCGGATTCGGCGTTCTCTATCGCAGGTCGTACGCCTTTCGCGTCGGCTTCGACCGGGTCATCCTGAAGTTCCCCATCGTCGGTGCCATCATCGAGAAGGCGACGATCGCGCGCTGGACGCGCACGCTGCAGACGATGTTCGCCGCCGGCGTGCCGCTGGTCGAATCGCTCGACGCGGTGGGCGGCGCATCCGGGAACGCGGTGTTCGTGGCCGCGACCAAGCGCATCCAGACCGAAGTGAGCACCGGCACGAGCCTCACCAACGCGATGGGCAACACCAACCTGTTCCCGACGATGGTGCTGCAGATGACCCAGATCGGCGAGGAGTCGGGTTCGCTCGACAACATGCTGGGCAAGATCGCGGATTTCTTCGAGCGCGAGGTCGACGATGCCGTCGCTGCGCTGTCGAGCCTGCTCGAGCCGATCATCATCGTGTTCCTCGGCGTCGTCATCGGCGGGCTCGTCGTCGCCATGTACCTGCCCATCTTCAAGCTCGGCGCGGTGATCTAATGAGGACGCGCGCGTCGAACACGGGTTGATGTCGCCGTTTCCGCTGGATCCGCTGGTGGCCACGATGCTTGCCGCCATCGTGGGACTGTGCATCGGCAGCTTCCTCAACGTGGTAATCCACCGCCTGCCGCGGATGCTGGAGCGCGGCTGGCAGGACCAGTGCGCCGAGCTGCGCGGCGAAACCCCGGAGGAGCGCCCGCGCTACAACCTCGTCGTGCCCCGCTCGGCGTGTCCCGCCTGCGGCCACATGATCACCGCCGGAGAGAACATCCCGGTCGCGTCGTGGCTGCTGCTGCGTGGCAAGTGCTCGGCCTGCGGCGTGGCCATCTCGGCCCGCTATCCGCTGGTCGAGATCCTGGGCGGCCTGGCTGCGGCCGCGGCGATCGCGAAGTTCGGCCCGACCTGGGCCGGCCTCGCGGCCTGCGGCTTCCTGTGGGCGCTGCTCGCGCTCACGTTCATCGACTTCGACACGCAACTGCTGCCCGACGACCTCACCCTGCCGCTGCTGTGGGGCGGCCTGCTCGCCAACGTGTTCGGCCTGTTCGCGCCGCTTGCGGAGGGGGTGATCGGCGCGATCGCCGGCTACCTCGTGCTATGGAGCATCTACTGGCTGTTCAGGCTCATCCGCGGCAAGGAAGGCATGGGCTACGGCGACTTCAAGCTCCTGGCCGCGCTCGGCGCCTGGCTCGGCTGGAAGATGCTGCCCCTCATCATCCTCGGCTCCTCGGTGGTCGGCGCCGCCATCGGCATCGGCCTCGTCGTGCTGAAGGGCCGCGACCACAACGTGCCGCTCGCGTTCGGGCCCTATCTCGCGATCGCCGGCATGATCGCGCTCTTCTTCGGGCAGCCGATCGTCAGGGTGTACTTCCCGAACTGATGCCTTACGTCGTGGGCCTCACCGGCGGCATCGGAAGCGGCAAGACCGAGGTTGCCCGAGCCTTCGAGGCCCTGGGCGTCGAGACGGCCGACGCCGACGCGGCCGCGCACGCCGTGACGGCCAAGGGCGAGGCTGGGTATCGCGCGGTGGTCGAGGCTTTCGGGCCGGGAGCGATGGCGCCCGACGGCCGCCTCGACCGGGCATGGCTGCGGCAGACCGTGTTCGCGGACCCAGGGGCGCGCGCGCGGCTGGAGGCCCTGCTGCATCCCCTGATCCTCGCCCGCGTGGAGTCGCAGATATCGCGGTGGCGCGGCCCCTACGGCCTGCTCGTCGTGCCGCTGCTCCTCGAGCGCGGCAACGCGCGCTCGCGCGTTTCGCGCGTCCTCGTCGTCGATTGCCCCGAGGAGGAGCAGGTGCGCCGGGTGACGGCTCGAAGCGGGCTGCCGGCTTCGGAAGTCCGGGCCATCATGGCGACCCAGCTCACCCGCCGCGAGCGCCTCGCGCAGGCCGACGACATCGTCGACAACGGCGGCCCGCTCGAGTCGCTTCCACCCCAGGTCGCCCGGCTCGATGCCTTCTACCGCGAATGCGCGGCGCGGGCGCGCGAGCCTTGAACCCGCCGCCGCTTCCCCGGACAATGGCGCGCAGTCGCGCGTGGGCCAGACCGATTTGATCCGCTACGAGCATCCGCTGAACGAGCGCGTCCGCACGCTGATGCGCCTGGAGGACCTGTTCGCGCGCGTGAGCCACTTCGCCTCGCACGACGCGGCCCCCGACCATCACGCCGCCCTCCTCGCCCTGTTCGAGATCACCGACGTCGCGGCGCGCGCCGATTTGAAGACCGATCTGCTCCAGGAGCTCGAGCGCCAGAAGCAGATGCTGGGGCCGTTGCGGCAGAACCCGCAGATCGAGCAGCGCACGCTCGAAGAGCTTCTTGCGCAGATCGACGCCGTCAACGCGCAGCTGCTCGCGCAGGCGGGCAAGGTGGGCGCGCACCTGCGCGACAACGAGTGGCTGATGGCGATCAAGCAGCGCACGGCGATTCCCGGCGGCGTATGCGAGTTCGACCTGCCCGCTTACCACTGGTGGCTCAACCAGGAGCCCGGCGCGCGCCGCAACGACCTGCGCGGATGGATCGAACCGTTCGCGCCGATCCGCGCCGGCTCCGCCATCGTCATGAAGCTTCTGCGCGACAACGGCCGCGCGAGCCGTCACGTCGCCTACCGCGGCGTGTTCCAGCTCATGCTCACCACGACCAAGGTGGCGCAGCTGCTGCGTCTCACCCTCGCGCGCGACCTGAACTGCGTGCCGGAGATAAGCGCCAACAAGTACGCGCTCAACATCCGCTTCATAGGCGTGTCCGGCATGGACCGCGGCGCGGTGTTCGACCGCGACGTCGAGTTCGAGTTGATGTTCTGTAATCTCTGACGGCCTCTAGCGGCGCACCGCAAGCGGCAGCTCAATCGCGAATCCGGCGCTGCGCCCCGCGGGATCGAAGTAGTCGACGCTGCCGCCCATCGCGCGGGCGCACAGGCGTGCCATCGGCCGCTTTCCTTATACCGCTACGAACGCGACGACAGCCACGCGCCGATGAGCCCGCCGACGGCCGCGGCGCCGATGGCAAGCAGATCGTGGTCGTCGCCGGCGCCTTCGCGCTCGCGATCGAGGAGCGCCGCGAGCTGCGCGTCGATCACCGCGTCGCGCACGTGCGAAGGATCGCCGGCCATCGCCGCCTGGCTCGCCGAGAGGTCGTGCAGCGCCCTGCTCACGCCCTCGGGGTCGATCAGCGCGACCGGTGCACCGCAGTGCGTGCAGGCGCTGTCGGTGGCGAGGTCGATCGGCGCGCCGCACTGCGAGCACGTTATCTGGCGCACCGTCTCGCGCAGCTTGGCGAGCTCGCCCGGCGAGGGCTCGCGTATGAAGTTCTTCTGGGCGAGGAACTGGTTGAAAGTGATGAGCTGGCCGTGGTCGGTGGGACACCGCCAGTAAGTGAAGTGGGTCGTGCGCTGCACGTCGTGCGTCAGCGCGAGCGCCCCGCCGCATCGGGGGCAGGCGAAGCTCGACGCGAGCGTGCGCCGCGCCTTGCCCGCCTGCCCGATGTACTGGAAGAGCTCGAGTACCGCCTTTGGCGTGAGGCGGATGCTGCCGAAGGCATCGAACCAGAGGACAGTGCACTGCTCGCAGCAGCCGATCTCGACGGGTCGCGGTACGGCAGCGAAGGCGTCCTCGGCCTTCGCGGTCATCGGCTCGCGGCAGTTCGGGC
>Ga0335082_10007392_pt1 | contig 11922 bp, 13 predicted proteins | sample Lox_Sample_41_FD_206718 | JGI IMG/M metagenome (GOLD analysis project Ga0335082, IMG submission 206718) | Soil microbial communities from Loxahatchee National Wildlife Refuge, Florida, United States - Lox_Sample_4.1 | ecosystem: Environmental > Terrestrial > Soil > Wetlands | place: USA...
CGAGCATGGGCCAATGGCGGTGTGGAAGAAGTGGCAGCTGATTCACTAGCAGCCTGAAGGACGCGTCGGTCAGACACGATGCCCGCGCCGCATCCTTGCGCGGCTAGATTGTTCTCCGTTCAGCGCGCAAAGACGGTGTCGATGGCGTCTTTGACCCCCTCGGCCGTCTCGACCGCATTTGGCTTGCACACCCCGGCAACAGACGCGCGCACTGGGCCAGCTAGCGAGAGCTCTACCGGAGGAAGAGGCTGTAGGTCAGCACGCTCAAGACGAATCCGGTGAAGAAAGTGTATTTCCAGTTGTGCTCCGCGAACGCGAAGTACAGCATCGATGCCAATACCCGCGCGTAGGGGGTCAGCATCAAGGCGGCGAGGCCCAGGTTGACCAGCAGCCGCGGGCGAAAATCTTCATCAGCAACTTGACGGATATCCTTTACAAGGAACTCAAACAAGTTCACCCCGGTGATTGAATACTCGAGGTCGCAATGACGGAGACGATGCTGATGGCAATCGCATGCTTGATATCCAGGCCGGAAAAGGTGAGCGCCGGAACCAGGACGACTCCACCGCCCATCCCGCTCATCGCGCTGACGAAACCGGCGACCACTGAGATGAGAACAAGCAGCCAAAACGGGATCATGTTCAGCCTATCGAGGAAGCTCTCGGCCCAAAAGGATCAGGAACGCCAGCAACAGGATGGTGAAGAACAGGTCCATCAGGCGCAGGCCTCTCACTGGTTGCTGATCGAGTCAATTACCACAGCTATCCCTTCGAGAATTCGCAGCCGGCGGTCAAGAGTTGCCGAGGAACCAGAGTGTAGCGCATACGCGATGGATCGAATACCGGCGGGCCGCGAGTCGTCGAACGGGTATGCGGGCAATCTATCCAATGGCCTACGAAGTCAATGTCACGCTCATACCGAGCGGGTTGACCGGTATCTCGGAGGAGCAGATTGCCCAGCACTGGCGGCTGTATGAAGGCTACGTCGCACAGGTCAATACCCTACGCGCCGAGCTGGAGAGTCTGCGTAGGAGCGGCAAGGGCGCAAGCGCGCTCTATACCGACCGTCGCCGACGTCTCGGTTACGAGTACAACGGCATGGTGCTGCACGAGTTGTGAGCACGCCTATATGGTGGATTACGGCGCCAGCGGCCGCGCATCGTACGTCACGGCTTTCTTCGGCAACGTCAATTGGCCGCTGGTGGAGAAGCGGTTCGTGGAAGCCACCGCGGGGAGAATCCCGCGGCGGGCCTGAAGCAGCCGCTGTGCAATGAACGCGCCAGGCGAGTTCGGTGGCGGTGCCGGTCGGCTCTCTTGACTATTGGGCCGGGGGGTCGAATATGACGGCAATTGGGTCGTCACTAGGGTCATGAGGCGCACCGCTGATTCGTGGGCCGCCAAGGTGGGCACCCTGATCTTCGCCACGCTCACCCTCTTCGTGGTGGTGGTGCGCCCACTAACCCGCCCCGCCGGACACCTTTACGCGCGGTTCGGACTGACGCGGATGAGCCTGTTGTCGGAGTCGGCGGAGGACGACACTCCGTCTCTACAGCCGCCAACTGAGGACCCGATTCAATCGCCACCGACAATACTGGTCGTCGGCATTTTACTCCTTGTGCTGAAGACCAGACGCATCGCGTTCCGCACGGTTCCGCTGCGCCGCGTAAAGCGCCCACCTCGCCGAACTTTCAACTCTCTCTCCTCCGACCAGCGTTAGTCGCCAGCGACCAATCGGTCGCCGTCTGCACTCCGTGTCTCCGGGACTTTTCGCCGCCCATCGGCGAGCCCTGGGGCATCTCGTGACAGGAACTTGGCGCTAAGAGGAGAGAAGATTATGTCGCAATCGTTTTTTCAGAATGGGACCGTATTGCTGGTGAATGACGACGTGAACGCACGCATCATCGAAGCGACCTTGCTCGAGGGGCGGGGCCTTCCGGTGTGTGCGGTGGCGGACGGCTACGACGCCTGCGATCAGCTCGCGCGAGACGAGCTCAGGATCGCTGTCGTGGTAATGAGTTTGGAGATCAACGCCACAGGGATGAACGGCTGGGATCTACTGCGTCGCCTCCGCAGTCGCTTTCAACCGATTCTGCCCGCTCACCCACGCACCGTGGTCACGACCACACGGCGAGACCTTGAGACGGCGCGTCTGGTGAAACGGCTGGGTGCCGAGGCCGTTCTGCAGCGGCCAATCACGCCCCGTGATTTCATCGGTACCGTCGAGCGCTTGATGCCGTGGGCTCTGGTGCCGCTTGTCGCGCCGCACGCCGAGGCGCGCGGCGGTCGCGCGAACGGTTCGCGCCGGGAGGGGGTCTATGGACTCTGATGCCGTGCGCAACCAAGAATTCGCCGAGGTCGCGCTGAGCTATTTGAATCAACTCTATTCGGCGGCCCGCCGCCTCACGGCAAACACGGCGGACGCGGACGACCTCGTGCAGGAGACCTACACGTTGGCATTCCAACACTACCACGAACTGCGCAGCCTGGCGCATTGCCGCGCCTGGCTCTACCGAATTCTGCACCGGCAGGCAGCGACTCGCTATCGCCGCGAGCGTTCCGGGCCGCAGCTGGTGCTTGTCGAGGGCGGTGCAGAAGATCACGACTTTGCTCCGCCAGAGACGCCGCTTGACCAAGATGTCTTGGAGCGCATCTCCGTCCAGGAGATTCGCCGCGTTATAGAGAGTTTGCCGGTCGATCTGCGCGTCGCAGTGACCTTGTGCGACATTGAGGGGTTCACCTACGCCGAAATCGCTGATATCACTGGGACCCCAGTGGGAACGGTGCGGTCCCGGATCGCTCGCGCCCGCGGCAAGCTGATGAACAAGCTGAGAGCGCACGCGGAGGACTGCGGCATTATTCGCCGTCGGGCGACATGAGCGGATGTCCCGCCTTCGAAGACCTGAGCGCGCTGGTCGATGGCGACCTGTCCGGCAGTCAGGAGCGGCAGGTGCGTGAGCACCTGGAGCAGTGCACCTCCTGCCGCGCTCAGCTCGACGGGCTGACAGCGCTCAAGCGCACCGTCGGCCGCACCTACGAGGGCGAGACTCCATCTCCGGCGCTGCGGCGAGCGGTGCGGGCGGCAGCTACCAAGCAGCGACGCCGACGATCGTGAATTCACTTGCGGCAGCAACGCCGCCACGGCCCGATGGACTCGTGGCCGTGGCGGCCTTGTGGCGATCCCGCGCGGGCGGCGGGCCGGTCAGTTGCCGAGATAGACGTCGACAGTGTGGCTGCGGACCGAGCTGATGTCGGAGTTCACTAGCAGCACCGCGGCCGCAGCGAGCGGCTCAGGTACGCTTGCAGGAAGATTGCCTTCGTAGATGCGCCGGGCATCCTGATAGGGGCTGCTGCGCACACGTAACCAGCCGCTGTCCTCACCCTTGTCATTGCGCAGTTGCGCCACATACATCCCGCGAAGATCGAGCACCGTCGTGGCGCCCACCCCGAGGATCTCACTGCGCGGGTGATCGACGCGGTGGAAGCGGCCGAGTTGCAGCGCTTGCCCGTCAGCCGGCTGCAGCGTGAGGCGGATCGCATCGTGATCCCACGTGGCGGCGACGCGGCCGATGGGCGGCCCAGACGGATCGGCGGTGCGCCGCACGGTCACGTGTCCAGAGCCGTCAACCCAGAGTGCGGCGAGCGTCCTGCCGCCGCTCTGCAGCAGATAATTCGGGCCGCGGGAAAAGAGCGATCCCGCCGGCACGAGCACGGCGGGTTCTCCGTTGGCCGCTTGATCGAACACCAGACCCTGGTGTTCGACGTGCGCACTGAAGTTGACGTTCCCGTCGTCGGCCAGCGCACGGGCCGGAGCCCCGTAACACGCCATGACGACAAGGCAGCCAAGAACGCCGACGACGCAACAGATGCCGCGACGGCCTACTGGGGATTGCTTGCCACACCTGGGAGCGCGCAGCATCGTGCAAACATTTTCAGTCATTGCATCTTCTCCTTTCGCGATGGACCGACACACGCTTCGTCGCACCGTCATACCCAGGTTGACGTTGCCGGGCGCCGATTAGTTCCCGACGCGCCTGTCGGACGCGGAGTCCGGTCGATTCGGGCCGGGTCGTAGCGCCGGCATCCTGCCGGCCGGACAGGGGCTGCGAACGATGCGCCGAGAAGTGTGCCGGCGGGGATGCCGGCGCTACAGCAGCGATGTTGGGCACTTCCAATTCGGTCGCGTTGGGTCGAGCGAACTTTCGGGCCGGCTGGGACGTCTACGGAAGGAGAGGCGTCGTACGCCCAGAGACGAATGAGTAGCTGTCCGACCTTTGCTGAATTGAGCGCGCTGATCGACGGCGATCTGTCGCCTACACGTGAGCTGCAGATCCGCTGGCACCTCGATATCTGTCGCACGTGCGCGTGCTACGCCGGTACTGTGGTGGCCCTCAAGCGCGCCGTCGGCCGTGCGCAGGAGGGCGAAGTTCCCTCGCCCGCATTCCGCCGCAGCGTCATGGCGCGTCTGCCGAAGCGCAGGCGCGCTCGGCAGTGGCGGGCCGGGGCGATCGCGGCACCGCTGTTCATCACTGCGGAGGTGCTCCTATTCTGCTTCCAAGCATCGGCGGTCTCCGCAGATCCGGCCCCCCGGATCTGCATGCACCGCGCCGTTGGGCACCCTGGCATCATCGCGCATCAATGGCCTCGTCCCGAAGAGCTCCAGCCGGTGGTGGAGTCGTTCTGATCGCTGGCGCTGTCTTGCCGCGGCACTGTCAGCTCCGCAGCCGACGGTCCACGCGCATCACCATCGAGTGCAACCATGCCTAGTTTCTCATTGCGCTTTCCGCACACGATCATCGTCGCGGCACTGATTACCACGCTGCTGGGTTTGATCGCCTTTGCCAAGATGCCGGTCGACGTCTTCCCGAGCCTGAATATCCCCGCCGTCGTGGTGGCGACCTTCTACTCGGGCATGCCGCCGCTCGAAATGGAGCGCGACATCACGACGCGTTTCGAACGCTTCTTCACACTCGGCAGCGACATCGAGCACATCGAGTCACGCTCGCTGCCGGGGGTGAGCATCATCAAGGTGTTCTTCCAGCCGAACGCGAACATCGACGTCGCCGCCGCATCACTGGCGAATCTGGCGATGGCCGACCTGCGCCATCTGCCCCCCGGGACGTTGCCGCCGCTGGTGCTGAAGTTCGACGCCTCGTCGTTGCCGGTGACCATCGTGACCGCCTCGGGCGCGGGGTTCAAAGAATCGCAGCTGCGCGACCAGGTGCAGTACAACGTGCGCAATCAGCTGGCGACCATTGCCGGCGCCTCGGTGCCTCCACCGTTCGGCGGCAAGTACCGGCAGATCATGGTCTACGTGGACCGCGAGGCCCTGGAAGCGCGCGGCCTGACGTTGATGAATGTCGTGCACGCGCTCAACGACTCGAACCTGATCATCCCCGCCGGTGACGCCAAGATCGCCGACACCGACTACTTCATTTACACGAACAGCATGATTGACGACCCCGACGAGATCAACAACGTGCCCGTCAAGGTCGGCGACGGCAGCGCCCCGGTTCTCGTGCGCGACATCGGACGCGCCGAAGATGCCGCCCAAATCCAACAGAACGTCGTGCGCATCAATGGCCAACACTCGGTCTATGTGCCGGTGCTCAAGCAGGGCAACGCCAACACCATTGCGGTCGTCGATGCCGTGCGCGATCTGCTGCCGAAGCTGACGGGCGTGCCCGACGGCATGCAGTTGAACGCCATCTTCGATCAGTCCGGGTACATCCGCGGCGCCATCCGCAGTCTCGAGCACGAAGCCGCTGCCGCGGCGGTGCTCGCGTCGCTGATGATTCTGCTCTTCCTCGGCAGCTTCAAGACCACCTTCGCCATCTTTCTCTCGATCCCGCTGTCGATTCTGGCGGCGGCGTTCGGGCTGTACCTCGGCGGCTCGACGATCAACATCATGACCCTCGGCGGCTTCGCGCTGGCGATCGGGCGTCTGGTCGACAACTCGGTCGTCGTGCTGGAGAACATCGACCGCCACCTGTTGTTGGGACAAACGCCGGAGGACGCGGCGCGCGCTGGCGCCGAGGAGGTGGCGCTGCCGGTGCTCGCGTCGACCATCACCACAGTGATCGTGTTCTTCCCGGTCATGTTCCTGTTCGGCGTCACCAAGTACCTGTTCAGCGCTCTCGCTTTGGCGGTCGTGTGGTCGATGCTGGCATCGTACCTCGTCTCGATGACGCTGATTCCGATCTACTGCGCCGGTTTCCTGACGGCGGAAGAAGCCGCCGCCGAAGAGGCGGGCACGGGGCATGGATTCTTCGCGCGCTTCATCCGTGCCTACGAACGCTCGGCGCAGCGCTATGAACGGCTGCTCGATCGCCTGCTCGATCACAAGCTCGCGGTCATCAGCGTCATCGCGGTCTTCTTCTTCGGTACGATGGCGCTCTACCCGTTGATCGGCACCGAGTTGTTCCCGCGCACCGACGCCGGGCAGTTCATCATCAACCTGCGTGCCCCGCTCGGCTCGCGCATCGAAGTGACCGAGGCGCTCGCCGGCGCGGTGGAGCAGGTCATCCGCGAGGTCATTCCGGAGCGCGATCTCGCCACGGTGGTCTCGAACCTCGGGCTCGCCCCCGGCTTCTCCGCGATCTACTCGTCCAATGCGGCCAGCGATTCGGGCTTCGTCATGGTCAGCTTGAAGCCCGACCACCAGCGCTCGACCTGGGACTACGTTGCGCAGCTCCGTACGGCGCTGCGGCAACGCGTGCCGCAGCTGCAGACGTTCTTCCAATCGGGCAGCATCGTCGATGCGGTGTTGAACTTCGGCCTGGCGGCGCCAATCGACGTGCAGCTCAGCGGGCCGGACTTCCACCAGCTCAACGAGATCGCGCAGCATGTGAAGGAGCTGATCGGCAGCGTGCCGCAGGTGGCGGACACGTACGTGCCGCAGGAGTTCGGTTACCCGACACTGGGCATCAAGGTCGATCGCGTAAAGGCGGCGCGCCTGGGGCTCAGCCAAAAGGACGTGGTCACCAACGTCATCACCGCGCTGACCTCCAACCAGATGATCGCGCCGTCGATCTGGATCGATCCGAAGAGCGGCAACGACTATTTCCTGACGGTGCAGTATCCGGAGCCTGACATTCATTCACTCGACACGCTGCTCAATATTCCGGTGCGCGCGGCGACTGACCACGGCCACGAGAACGCGCTGCTGCTGCGCAACGTCGCCACCATCGCGCGCGAGGCCCATCCGGCGGAAGCCGATCACTACAACATCCAACGCGTCGTCGACGTCCTCGTAGCGCCGCGCGGTGACGACATGGGCGGCACTCAGGCGGCGATCCAGAAGGCTCTGACGAAGCTGGAGCTGCCGCGCGACGTCGCGCTCAGCTTTCGCGGCTCGGTGTCGGCGATGCAGGCGTCGTTCGCCAGCTTTGGCTTCGGCCTCGCCATGGCCGTGCTGCTTCTCTACCTGGTGCTGGTGGCGCAGTTCCGCTCCTTCCTCGATCCCGTCATCATCATGTGTGCCGTGCCGATGGGCATGATCGGTGTGGTCATCATCCTGCTCGGCACGAGCACGACGCTCAACATCGAGTCGTTCATGGGCATCATCGTCATGGTCGGCATCGTCGTGGCGAACTCCATTCTGCTCGTCGACTTCACCAACCAGCGGCGCCGCGAAGGCGCGGAGCTGCGTCGGGCCGTGGTGGAGGCGGCGCGCATCCGTCTGCGGCCGATCTTGATCACTGCGCTGGCCACCGTCGTCGGTTTGCTGCCCATCGCATTGAAGCTCGGTGAGGGCTCGGAGGCGTCAGCGCCGCTGGCGCGCGCCGCGGTCGGCGGGCTGACCGTGTCAACGATCCTGACACTCGTCCTCGTGCCGGCGATCTACGAACTGTTTTATGCTCGACGGGGGGAAAAGACATGACACGACAGATCTCCATCTTGCTCTGCGCGCTCCCGTTGCTGGGGAGCCTGGGCTGCGAGCCGGGTCGGGCAGATGCGCCGCAGGCGGCGGCTCCGCTAACCGTCGCCGCCGTGGCGCCGAAGCGCGGAGACGTCGTGCGTTCGATCACGTTGCCCGGCGACCTCGTCGGCTTTTACGAAGCCGCCCTGCATGCCAAGGTGAGCGGCTACCTCAAGAGCATCAGTGTCGACAAGGGCGACGCGGTCACGCAGGGGCAAGTGCTCGCCGAGATCGAGGTTCCCGAGCTGCAGCAGAAGCTCAAGCGCGCACGCGCGAACCTGGAGATCCGCCGGCTGACGCGCGAGCGGCTGGAGCACGTCTGGAATACCGACAAGCGCCTGGTGGCACGTGAGGACGTCGACATTGCCGAGAGCAAATTCGAGCAGGCACAAGCCGATGTCGAAGAGCTCGAGGCGTTGGTGAATTACACGCACATCGTGGCGCCGTTCGACGGCGTGGTGACCGGACGGTTCGTCGATCCGGGGGCACTGATTCAGGCCAGCGGCGGCGACGGCAAGTCCGTCAGCGAGGGCTCGGCGCACGTGAAGGGCGAGGCGATGCCGGTGGTCAGCGTCGCTGACATCAGCACGCTGCGCGTCTACGTCTACCTGCCGGAGACCGAAGCCAGTGACATCCACGTAGGCATTCCCGCAACGCTGACACTGAAGGAGTTCCCGGGACGCACGTTCACCGGCAGCGTGGCGCGCTTCACCAAGTCGCTGGACCTGTCGACGCGCACGATGCTCACCGAGGTCGATCTCGACAACCCGCGGCAGGAGCTGTATCCCGGCATGTACGCCGACGTGCAACTGGAACTCGCCCGGCATCACAACGCGCTGCAGCTGCCAACCACGGCGATCGGCAACACGGAGGCCGGCGGCCACAGCTTTGCCTACGTGGTGCGGGACAACCGGCTGGTGAAAGTGCCGCTCACGCTCGGCATCAGCAATGAGGGTTGGGTCGAGGTCAGCGCGGGGTTGCTGGGAAATGAGCGAGTCGTCAAAAACCTGAATCCAAGCCTGCGCGACGGAGAGCCGGTGCGTGCGCTCCTTGACGCCGCGCCGGTAGCGGGCGCCACGAGGTCGTGACGATGCGGAGTACGGCGCTGCGCGCCGCCGTGATTGCCGTGGTGGTCTATGGTCTGCTGGCGCCGAGTGCCCGTGCGGCCGACGCGCCAATCGAGCCGGGCTCCGAATTGACGTTGCAGCAAGCCATCAGGCTTGCGCTGCGCTACCACCCGGCCCGTTTGGCTGCGCAGTCCGAAGCGGGGGCGGCAAGCGAGCGCGTTGGCGAGGCAAACGCCGCGCTGCTTCCACAAGTCTTCGGCTCGGCGCAGTACCTGCGTGCAACCGACAACGGCATCGGCAGCACCGCCTACCTCGGCGTGCTCGGCCTGCCGCGCGCTCCGAGCACGGGCCGCAACGTCAACTCCGCAGACACCTTCGACAACTACCTGATGGGCATCTCCGCCTTCCAGTACCTGTTCGACTTCGGGCGCACCCGCGGGCTGATCGATCAACGTCGCGCCGAGGCGGACGTGGCGCAGGCTCGGCTCAAGTTCGTCGAGCTGGATCTCGTCTTCCGCGTCACGCAGCGCTACTACGACCGCTTGGCGGCCCGGCAGAAAGTCAGGGTTTTCGAGAAGGCCGTCGCGCAACGCGAGGAACATCTCCATGAAGCTGAGGTGAAGGCCCAGGCGGGGCTCAAACCGGAGATCGACACCTACACTGCCAAGGCCGAGCTGGCGCGTGCCAAGCTGCATTTGGTCGATGCCCGCAATGAGTTCGCCGATGCCAAGGTCGCCCTCGACAACGCCATGGGACTGGGCGCCAACGCACCCGAGTATCACCAAGCGGACACGCTGACGTACGAAGAGATCACCGAGCCGCTCGAGAGATACCTGGAGGCGGCGTTTCATCAACGTGCCGACCTGGAGATGCTAGAGGATGAAGCGCGTGCCGCCGGCGCGCAGATCTCCGAGTTCAAGAGCGACTACCTGCCGAGCGTAGGCGCCACCGCCGGCTACAGCGCGCGCGGGCAAGCGCTGCCGGCCAACAACAACTTCGACGTTGGTGTCATCGTGAGCTGGCCGATCTTCAACGGCTTCCTGACGGACCATGAGGTCGCCGAAGCCAAGCTGCGTCAGGAGGCCGTCCGTCACGCGATCGAAGACCTGCGCCAGCGCATCTTCTTGCAGGTGAAGAGCGGCTTCCTCGACTGGCAAGCGTCGCTGCAGCGGATCCACCGTGCCGAACAAACGGTGGCTGCCTCGCGCGCGGAACTCGACCTTGCAGAGAAACGCTACGAGGCGGGCCTCGGCAACATCATCGAACTGACGGATGCGCAGCGCCGCTTCACCGAGGACGAAGCCGGCTACATCAACGCGCTCGCCGGGTTCTCCATCGCCAAGGCCGCTCTCGATCGCGACACCGGTTTCGGTTTGCCGAACGGCTGAGTGTTCGTGCGGTATCTCAGAACCGCAGCACCGCATCGAATTGCAAGCGCGCCAGCGTTGGATTGCCGATCAACGGTTTGCCGCTGTTGCCGTTGTTGGTCGTGGCGATGCTCCGATCGAGGGCGTTGATGAACGCCGACTTCATCGTCAGTTGGAAATTCGGGAACAGCTCGTAGTCGAGGCGCAGGACGCTGCCGGTGACGTTGGTGCTGCCCTTCTGCGTCACGTTCTGGGTCGAATTGACCTGCTGATAGTTGAAGTCGCTGTAGCTGAAGAGCGACACCAGCGCGTCCTTTTCGACCCACAGCCAGGAGTAGGTCACCGCCCAGTCGCCCGGGTTCTTCAGCGAATTGTGGTACCAATCCTTCCCGGCCTTGCCGACCCCGACGCCGAGAATCACGCCGCTGTTGTGCTTGTCCGCTTGCGTGTTGTTGGCCAACTCTCCGTAGACACCGGCCGGAATGCCGAGACCCGCAGGGTTCGGGAAATCCATTTCCGAGCCGAAGTTGATGACGTTGAAGCCATACCTGTAGGCGATGAGCTTCTTACCGTTCGTCACCACGTCGTTGCTGTTGGCCAGGGAGCTGTTGAAGTTCGGGTTGGCCGTCGCACCGCTCGGGTCGCTGAACTGGCTGATGAACGTGGAGGCCACTCGGTTCATCCCCTGGAAGCTATAGTCACCGAAGAACGCCGACCAGGTTGCCGTCGAACCCACCGCCATATCGAGCGCCGCTTGCCCGCCGAGAACGTACGAATCGTTGTTGGTGGCGACTTCGTTGAGTTCCCACTGCAGCGCGTACAGGCGGAAGCTGCGGAAGAAACCTTCGCGCTGCTCCACCAGGTTCAGCGCTTCGGTCAAACCCTCCGGTGAGAGGTCGTCGTCCCAGACCAGTTCGGACTCGCGCGCCAGAATGACGGGGAACTTGCCGATCAGAATCTGTCCCCAGCCAGGCTGGAGCCCGAACGTCTTGCCGGGTTTGACGGTCATGTAGGCCCAGTCCAGGTTGAAGGGCTTGCGCGTGAAGACGTTGGTCAACGTCTGGTTGGTGGAGATCGGGTCGTTCGGGTCACCACTGGCCAACCGAACCGTGCCGGAGATCTCGTCACTGACATTGGCTTGCAGCCCGACCCTGGCGCGCACGCGGTAGCGCGTCTGCGCATGGTAGTCGTGGCCGTAGAAGCCTTCGACGCGGTTGCGCAGGTCACCGAAGAGGCTGATGCTCTCCAGCCATTTCGGAATCTTTGCGGCGACTGCGTCGCGCAGGGACTCTTGTGCCGCTGCCTTCTGCTTGTCTTCTTCCTGTGCCTGCCGCAGCTCTTCGGGGGTGATCAATCCCTTTTTGACCAGAATGTCGCCGAGATTGTCGGCGCGGGCGGTGCCGTAGAACAGCAAGACGGCGCCGGCGGCAAGCACCGGAAGCCAACGGCGTCCGGCCTGAACAGATGAGGTACGCATGCGATGCTCCTTTGCGTGTCATGGCGTGCCTCCGGTCTGTCCAGTCAGCCGCTGGGGTGGTTGTCTCGCCTCCCGTGGACGGGTCGGCGTGGTG
>Ga0335082_10007393_pt1 | contig 11922 bp, 10 predicted proteins | sample Lox_Sample_41_FD_206718 | JGI IMG/M metagenome (GOLD analysis project Ga0335082, IMG submission 206718) | Soil microbial communities from Loxahatchee National Wildlife Refuge, Florida, United States - Lox_Sample_4.1 | ecosystem: Environmental > Terrestrial > Soil > Wetlands | place: USA...
AAGGTGTGCTCCGTTGGCCGTGTCGGCATATTGTACCCATTCGCTTGTAGCCACCGAATATCTGTACGCCCAATCACCGTATGTTCCGACCCACGCGTAATTCGCTGACGCGAATGCAATAGAAAGGATCGGGAGGGGATTGTCATTTGGTGCAGTGATATTCCAGCTCACATCTCCGTCAAATGTCACCATGCCTTGGGAGCTGGTCCCGATCCAGATTGAATTGTCGATGGGATCTACCGATTCACTATGGATGATCTCCGTCGGAATCAGACTGTTTGTCGCATTATATGTGATCCATTTTCCCTGACTCGGATCTGAGCTTCCCGGGACAAAGCGCAACACTCCGACATCCATCCCTGCGTAAATCTCACCTCCTGTTGCAGTGGCAAGACTGTAGATAAAGTAGGATGGAATAGCGGGCGGGATATGAGAAGTCCATTCTGCGGTTTTGCCCGTCGGGTCAAAGCGCATGAGTCCGCCGCCGAAGAGTCCAAACCAGACACTCCCGTCTTTGCCGACTGTTATTGCCCTCACCATATACACCGGGCCTTCAGGTGAATTATACTGAAGCTCGTACTGGAAATTGTTCCACGTTCCGTGATTGAATTCACTTGCTCCGCCATCGGAACCTATCCAGACGTTTTGGTGATCGATGACGATGCAGTTGACATTATTATCCAGAAGAGGACTGTTATCCGCATTATAGAAAATCCATTTCGGTGCCGGCGGTAGTGGTGGATTTACTGGATTCTGGCCACAACCTGCAATTAGGACGAAAGACAAGATGAGCCACAAAACAGATTTCATAGTATGCTCCGACACAGTTTCATCGGATAATCACGAACTTTCCGGTCTGTGTGCCGAACTCGGATTCGACTGTGAATATGAACACTCCGCTTGCCACTGTTCTCCCGCTTTCGCTCAGCAGATTCCAGTTCTCTTCACCTCTCGTTGGATCGTCATGCTCGATTGTTTTCACAATATCTCCCACAAGCGAGAATATTCTGATCGTACATCTGCTTGGAAGGTTAATGAACTTGAGCAACCTGTTGTTCTCTGTCCACGATTGCTCTCTTCCTTCCCAGCCGCCATTCTCAAATGTGTAGTTTTGATCTGTTCGGTAGGGATTTGGCACAACAAGAACTTTGTTCAGATTTGATGATGTGGCGAATGGAATCTGTACTCTCTTTCTCGCCGCCAGGAGCGATGATTCGAGGCTGGGTGTATAGAGAGTTTCAGCCTTGAACGATCCATCACGGTCTGGATATGTTAAGACCTGTGCATCCGGAATCCCGAACGAGGTCACTGCATACCAATACACCTTTTCCGGAACGAGATTCGTATCAACGAATGTGGTTTGAATGCCCGTCCCATAGCCCAGCTTCGGACCGATGGAGTCTTTCACGTCCCATTGTTCCAGCAACGTGAAGCTCGATGCAACACCCGTGGGGTCCTCGCTCCGGTAGAGCCGATAGCCATCGAACACTCTGCCGCCCGTTGTATGCCCCAGCGGCGGGTTGACTCGCCTCCAATGATCAGGTGGGAAGAGCTTAATCAGTTGATTAGCATCATCCCAGTAATTTTCGGGATCTGGGCCAGCGCCGTCATATCCCCAATCTAATGTTGCCGATCGATGCCCGGTCTTTATACGCAGCTTTGGCGCCGGGAGAATGACAGGTGGAACAAAGTTTCGGGCAGCAAGATTTTGGGCAAACTTAGCGTTGTCGTAAACATTATCCGATCCCGTTTTGAGTGAAAGACCGCCCACAATTGCAAACGTACACTTTAGCGTTTCACTTGGGGCCCACGATGCGAACGGGCCGAAGGACAGAAGGACCATATGATCGCTAATGTCGGTTGGAGGCGGATCCGACTCCAGGTCCGGAAGATTGGGTGGGTTCACACCACTCATGAAATTGTATCGCAGTGAATCCATGGCACCTGCATACTGGCTTCCGTACACGGTTTGATTGTCTACCTTCAACCACCTGAATCGATACTTGACCAGGCCAGAATCTGAAGGAGAATTTAAAACTGTAAATCCTACCGGAGTGGAGCCAGGATAAATGGGATTTTGCACATAGACAGTAAGGAGCTCAGGCCAATATCCAAGTGTTGTGGGTATATCACGATAATCAATCTGAGTTCCGTCAGAGGGACCGACAGCAAGGTAAAGGTGCCAGCCAATATAAATATCCTTGAGTTTCTTCGTTCCTAGGTTTATGAGCTCATATTGAATCGGAAGTATCGGTCCGCGAACGCCATTTGCCCAGGACATTGACCTTTGGATAACCTTAACTCCAAGCGGGTGATGGTATGGCATGTACCTCTGTGTTCCCGTGTCTGAATATGTGCAAACCAAATCGTCCTCAGACAAGGCCCCGGAATCGTGACGCGTCGTAGAAAATCGAAGCCACGGAGTTATGGTATCTACGGTGAGCATTTCGGTGGAAGGAATTGCCGTACCGCCAGAGGAATCGGTTTCATCAGCAGTGGTCACACGTTTTACATAACGAGGAGTGCTGGTTGGCGAGACATTTTCTAATGCACCCACCCAGAGACCGCCGCCGTCAAGATGTTCGTAATAGGAGTCTACAGGATATTGACAGCCGTATATAGGAATGTCGAGATTCGAATACCAAACAAGCTCCTGTCCTGCACCCCATCCTATCTCACCATTGTCGCCAAGCCATAATTTCATGACATAGCCATGCTGAGTGGCATGGTAGAGGCCCTGAGAATCAGCACAAAGATTTAACGCGATCAGGAATATTGCCAGAAGGGAGATTCTTGAAGATGACAAGATTCTACGTAGAGGATTTTTCATTATTCAGGATGCAGTCTCCAAAATTAGCAGCGAGAAGAATTTGTCAGATGCGACCTGCAACATAACACAACGAACGGTGGGTACGAATGGGAGATAAGTGATTGCGAGCTCCCCAAATAAATGTACCTAAACAGTGGAGCAATTTCAATGCTCTTATACCAGCGGATGCTCGGAGATGGATTATCATATCTGACAAATGTCTGTCTGGGTTTATGACCATGGCGTATTTTTTTGCTACATTTCGGTAACATAAGGTAGATTGATGCGTCTCATTAGCTTACCGATATTGCTGGGGTTCATCTTTCAAATTCTGGGCAATCGTAGTCTTGCCTTAGATCTTCATCTCCACTCTGATTCTTCTGCGGATAGTGCCAAGATAATTGTTGCAGCGGGATGGAATATGATTACTCTTCCACTGTTCGTTGCTGACCCTCGAATATCAACCGTCTTCCCTTCAGCAATTTCGCAAGCGTTTTATTACGATGGATCTTATCAAAGGACCAATACGCTTAAGATAAATGTCGGCTACTGGTTGAAGTTCGCCTCACCTGAAACAATTACCGTTACTGGAACGAAGCAGCACCTCGGTGTATGCACATTGGCCCCCGGATGGAACTTGATCGGTGGAAATTCTTATTCCACACCAATTTCTCAACTCATGCTGTCTCCCTCCGGATCAACCAGGTCTCGATTGTGGACCGTTGGCCAAAATGGTGAGTATCTTATTCCTGATACAATCATTCCGGGAAGAAGTTATTGGGTAAAATCTATGGGAGTTACTTCATTGGCGCTAGCTCACTGGGAGTTCGTAGGATTGCAGGGAAAAGCAGTAACTTCGATCGTGTCTCACCCGAAAAACCCGAACACGCTTTACTGTGGAACGGGATCTGATTTTAGTGCAGGACAATTGGGTGGAGTATTCAAAACAACGGATGGCGGTGCATCCTGGGACACTTTGGTTATTGGGGGGAGCTATAGCGACATGGCAATAGATGAAGCTCATCCTGAAACACTCTACGCTGTTTCGGGATCAATTCTGATGACGCCTGATGGAGGGACAACTTGGCAAACTAGGACAGATAGTATTTACCTCAATCCTGAGACACGCGTGCAGGCTCTAGCAATAGATCCTGCAAATTCTTCCACTATGTATGCTGGAACCACTGGCTTTTACGGTGGTAACTTTTACAAAAGCACGAATGCTGGCATCTCATGGAATAGCTTGGCTTCAAGGGAAGATTCTCTGCTGGAAGGCATCTCAAGTATTGCGATCGATCCACAACACAATTCGACATTATATGTCGGCCTTGGAATAATTGGTGATATGCTGAAAAGTAACGATGCCGGAAATACTTGGAGCTATTCTGGATTTGATGGATTTGGGCAACTTATAAATGACATCATCATCAACCCGAAAGAAACCCAACGATTAATTGCGGCCCTCAGTTACTATGGATTTGTGGAAACAAATGACGGAGGGAGCAACTGGAGATGGTTTAATGATGGAATTCCTTCTCCAGTTTATGGCAGGCGGGTTATCATCGATGACTCCACTGAAAATATCTACTCTGTTGCCGATTCGGGAATCTATATGAGAATGCTTGGTGATCCCTATTGGTTGAGAATTGGAGTTCCCCAGTATAGCACGATATTTGGCTATTCGGGTTTTGCCTTCAATGCAAGCCATCAGTTCTTGTTCGTCGGATCATTCGCAGGAGTATATCGACTCCAGTTACCATGAAAAAGGAAGGCTATAGATGGTGACTTTTTAAGTAGATAATCTGGAACAAAAAGGGCCAGCAAGTGCTGATTGTTCCAAGCTGCCCTATTTTTTGCTACATTTCGGTTAACATTAGGGAGATTAATGCGTCTTAGTAGCTTACCGATATTGCTGTGCATCTCTAAAGAGAAAATACCACAATGAGACTCCTAACATCTATTCTGTTGTGTTTCTTGGGAATTACTTTTCTGACTGGATTTGCTAGTGGTCAAACACCAACCAACGTGACATCTCAGGACAGCTTGAATATAGAAGGTATGAATGGCGGAGTTAGAGTATTATTTAGCCCACCAATTAAGTATCCGTCGTCACTTCTCGATTTAACGAAGAAAGCTGCGGTAACAGTTCTCGTTGCAGTGGACACTAATGGAAGTGTACAGGGTGTTGTCAAAATACTTCATTCAACCGACTGCGAGTTTGATAGTCTTGCCATCGCCTTGGCGATGCAATACAAATTTGCCCCAATGGGATTCTACGGTAAGAAAAGCCGCGTGTTGGTTACACTTCCGATCAATTTTGATGCATCAAGTGTAAAGGAGACGCCCAACCGATGATGGATTCACTTCGACTAATGATCTACATTGTATACAGGTATTACAGCAGTAGCGGCAAGCGTATGATTGTGGCGTATCTACAAACAATTATGAGTTCTCTTTTGGCACTTTATATAAATTTGATTTGTGTATTGAATTCGCTAAATGTAATCCCCAACGGTTCATTTATTGATACCAGCAGTGATGAAGAACTGATTGGTATGCTTAAGATAGGCGTTTTCTTTTTTCTCCCTGGTTATTTATTGTTACGCCTGATGTTTAAGGAAGATGATCTGAAGAAAATGAGTTTTGATGAAGAGACAATTAAACGTGGTAAAGGGTATCTGATCAGATATGCCATAATTACCGGGGTACTTATCGTCATTTCTTCAACAATCAGCATAAGAAGAATCCAATAGTAGAATGCAAGCTTCCCAAGCTTGACGTCGGTGTGTCTGAACTAAGTATCTGCAGGTAATCCGTAAGGGCAGACTTATCCTGTGTAACCCATCCTACTTCTTTGGAGGCGACTCATCAACATACCGGGATCCGTTCCAATAAAAATAAATTGTTGAATCCTCATCGTCATTCATGCTCGAAATATAGTAGACGTGGTTTCCATCAATATCCTGTAAGACAAACCCGTCTAGTCCAGAGACTACAGACTGAAGGTTGACATCACTTGAGTCAATTCCATTGATGATTCTTCCAGACGATCCGTCCCAGCTAAAGATCCACATTTCCTGTGACTGTATACTTCGTTGGGTAGTAGGATCATACCATGTCGTCATAAGATCCACAGTTCCATCCTTGTTAATATCTTCAGCATCAAATAGTCCATGCGGAGTTCCATGAATTATTCTATCGCAATGCCAAATTATTTTGCCATCCTTATACATACCCACGAAACTACTATCATAAGTCGTGTCATCCCAAGCATAGAAGAGAACACAATGCCGAAGAGTCCCAAAAGGGTCTGTAATCACCAGTTGGTCTCTTCGCGGTGCTCCTATCAAATAATCAAAAAGATCTGCATAGACAGAGTACTTACTTCCAAATTGATTCTTCACCAAAGGTGTAAGGAGAGATAGTACAGAATCTTCATAAGCCGGCTCAGTTTGACTTTCGGCCAAAAGAGGAAAAAGAAGCACCAAGAAAATTATGAGTGATTTCTTCATGACAGCTCCCACGTGTTCATTTCCAATTGGAAAATCTCCATTCAGTTTCATTCATGGCACAAAGATACCACAATAAATGTCTCCTTTCAATCAAGAGCTCCAAGAATGTAAGATTCCTTTGATGCAAATCACTTCAGGAATGAGGATCGAGTTGGATTGATGTGGAAGGATGCGGACCTTTCCTTTTTCTTTCTGTATTTGGTATATTGTACCTGCAATGTAACTCCGCTCTTCAAGCTTTAATCAGCTTAGAGCAGGATGAGAGTCTGATTGCGGGAGTATTCAACGGTAGATATACAAGCACCTCAAGCTTCTGCAGTCGCAAGCAGATGATGATTTGCAGGGAGAGAAACTTTCCAGATGGGGAGTTTGTAACTCAACTCTTCAGCCATCAATTGCATAATATTCAGCTCGAATCAACCAGGTTGGATTTGGATGATATGCAGTGTCACATGGTCTATTGACAAGAACCTTACTATTTATTATTCTCTGTCCAGAGGATTAAAAGAGTATGATTTTTTTTAAAATTGGTAAATTAACTTTTCTGATTGTAATACTTTTCCTGGCTACTTCTCTTTCTACCTTTGGTCAAAGTAAAAAAGGAATAATCCAAGGAAAAGTCTCTGACCTGGAGTCGAAGCAGCCCATTCCCAGCGCACAAATTTTTTTGTATAGAAATTTTTCCGAACCACCTTTTTCTGGCACTCTATCAGACCTCCTTGGAAATTTTCAGCTTGGAAACATCAATCCAGGCATCTACTTGATAACATCATCTTGTCTTGGATTAGAAGATGATACTCTTGGCCCTTTTATAGTCACTGCTGACACTGTGATCAACCTACAAATTCAACTTGACCTTGATGTTGGCCGTTCGGCAAAGCAAGCTCAGAGAGATATTGGAAATGGAATAATCCAAATTTATTTGGTGGGCTGGCCTATGTATTCAAAAGAAGAAGCAGACTTGGCTAAGAGCTATGGTTTTAAAATTGGCGCTGATGGTTGTTTTCCTATGGATGATTCAAGGTACAATCAATTTGTCATCAACTATCTTAAGAAAAGAAATGGTGATTATTGGTATGATAAGTTTTTGGAAGAATGGAAGAATCTACAACAGGAGCAACTAGATAAAACCAAGAAGAATTAAGCTGAGCATAAGCTTCTCAAGTATAAGTTGTTCTTCTCTTAGATACTCCTTACATTATCTTGTAACTCCAGAGTAACTCAGTCTCATTGTCTGAAGAGACCTTAACACAGCTTTTAGAAGAATGAGATTCTACAGGCGGGAGTAATTCAGCAGTGTATCCTCATTGTATCCTCGTAAAAAGAAAGGGCCAGCTAATCTGCTGACCCTCTTACGTTTCACATTGCACTCTACGAATTGTTCGATTTGCAGTGGCTACTTAAGCCGTTTGCGTAATATCTCTGGTCTTGGCTTAAACATTTCATGCAAAGTAAACGGACCCGTATTTACGAACTTCACCCTTGCAGGTGGATCTTCTGGATTTGCTTCTGACCAAACATGAGCTGGTTTTTCTTCATTGAGTATTTCTTGTTGGCTTTCTACTGTCATCTGTATTTTTTCCTCCATGTCAACAATTGCGGATTCTTGTCCCATTTTTCAGACATACACTTCCCTTCCCCGCAACCTTTCCGGCGCGAATCAGTCTAACTAAATGTGTCTTACCCGGGCGGACTCACTGCCGGTCGGATTCTCACTTGCAAAGGAGATGCATCATGAAACGGTTCGTTGCTCTTACTGCCATTCTTTTCGTCTTTGCCGTCTTGCCGGCGAGCTCTTTCAGCGACATCAACGGAACGTGGATGTCGAAGCAGAACCGCCACAAGGGCCAGATCCAGCTCACAATGCAAATTGTCGATGAAGGATCCTGGACATCGACATTCGACATTTCTCCAGGAGAGTTCGAGGGATTGAACGAGAAGATCATGAACACTCAGGACGGGGAAACCGATTTTTCACTCAGGCGGGAAGCGGGAACGGTGTCGTTCCATGGGAAGTTCAAAGACGGCAGCGGTTCCGGGTTCTTCACCTTCCAGGGAAATGAGCAATATGCCCGCGACCTCGTGAACCTCGGGCTCGCACGGCCCGACGAGGAGCAGCAATTCTCCCTGGCAATTCACGGAGTCGCGATCGGCTATATCAAACAGCTCGCCAACCTTCACTACACGCACCTGACAATCGATGACGTGATCTCCATGTCCATTCATGAAGTTACCCCAGAGTACATCAGCGCGTTGAACGGCGACGGCTACAGGATGCTCTCCGTCGATGACCTTGTCTCAATGAAGATTCATGATGTCACATTGCAGTTCGTTCATGACATCGGAACATACCGGAGCTCTCCAGTCACTGCCGACGACCTGGTTTCCCTCCGCATTCATGGCGCCACCTCTGGCTATATCCTTGGACTCAAGGATCTCGGATACGCGCACCTCTCGCCGGACGAGATCGTGAGCATGCTGATTCACAACATCACCATCGATCGCATCAAAGACGTTCGCGCCGCCGGTTACACAAATATTTCCTCTGACGACCTGGTGAGCATGTCGATTCACGGTGTGGACAAGGAGTATCTCAGTGCTCTCTCGGGACTCGGGTATCGCGACCTCTCGCCCGATGACCTCGTCAGCATGCGGATCCACGGCGTCACGCCGGAGTATATCAAAGGGATGAAAGATCTCCAGATTGAGAATCTCTCCGCCGACGATCTCGTCTCGATGAACATACACAACGTGACCGTGGAATGGGTAAAGAATCTGGAGGAACGGGGATACAGGCATCTCACGGCAGACCGGCTCGTCGACATGCGCATTCACGGTGTGGATGATTGAGCTGACCGTCGATTCGTTTGGAAATGCAAAAGGCCCCGCGTTTGCGGGGCTTTTTCATTTATGCACTGAAATCCGGGTACATCATGCCGCCCGGGCACTCACCACGTTTGACCTCACAGAATAATTCGTTACCTTTCCACCGTCTTCACCAGCCCATCAGTTCTCATCCATCACATAAAGGATTGTCAACATGCACAGATATTTGTTTCTGGCCATTGCAGTCCTGCCCTTCGTGCTTAATGAATGCAGGGAATCAGACCTCATCATACCAAAGTCTGAGTCGGGTGTCGGACAGGTTACTCTCTTCTCCGCTGAAACGCCGGAAGGTGTCACGCAGATCATCGCAACATTGACACGGCCCGGTTTCAGCAATCAGGTTCTCTCGCTCACTATCGCAGATTCGAGCAATTCCGCTTCCGGAACGTTTACCGGCATCGCAGCAGGGACCTGGCATCTCAAAGTCGATGCCTTCGATCATTCGGAAACGCTGCTCTACACCGGCGAGACCGACGTCACCGTGCTGTCCGGCCAGGCAAGCCATGTGGCTCTAACGCTGCAGCCCGCGTCGGGAAGCATCATCATCGTCGTCACATGGGGATCGAACGTCCTCTTTTCGGATGACTTCAATCACGGCAACGTCAACAACTGGGTCTATAAGACCGGATCATGGAATTTTGTCGATTCGCTGGTGCAGACCGACTCGGTGTTCGGCCACCATTTCCTGATGCTCACCGGCCACGACTTCGGCGATTTCGAATTTCAGGCCGACGTTATGAAGACCAGCGATGATGCCGCCCCCGAGCATCCGGGAATTGTGTTTCGCTGGCTTTCCGACACGGCAAATTATGTCTTCCGCATCAACGGCGTCGGGTCACAGTCTTGGATCCAGCTGATGCGTGACATGGATAACCGTGACATGAATTCCGAGTATATTCACACCGAGCCGTGGCTGCAGAACGACCCGGACCACCGGATGGACAAAGACGTCTGGTACACGATGAAGGTGCGTGCAGTGGGAGACAGGATCCAGTGCAAGGTGTGGAAGAAGTCGGACACTGAGCCCGACGGCTGGATCATCGATCTGAACGATCCGAGCTACTCCCACGGGCAGATCGGGCTGGAGTACTATGTCGGCCGGCACCGGTTCGATAATGTGATTGTTCAGGCAGCGAACTGAAAGTTTGTAGGTTTCGGGGAGTCGTTAGAGGATTCTCGCGCGGCGAGATTATTCACCGCTGCAGAAAGGAATGTTCCAGGTGAAAGGGGTCAGCGTTTGCTGGCCCTTTTCATTTCTCCATTGCACTCTATCATGAATGAGTGCAATCCGTTCATCCCATTCAAAGCATTTATGCCGTGGCGTGGTCTCACACCGAAATTCATCGAACCGGAAATTTCGGCCGGTACGGGGAAATTTGCTGTAAATGTCAGAACTGAGATGAAAAGCGTCAGAAGATCAAGAGGCAGCTCAATCGCGGGCGGAACGAGATGGCTCCACAGGCAGGGCTCGAATCCGCCTAAGGCGGACAACCCTCCGGTTTGGCTGTTATTTGAGTTTGCAGAGCACCTCCTCATGAAGCCACGTTCTCCCTTGCCCCGACTTCAATGCCTTCTCCCTTCTCATGGCTTCTGACCGGCTGCTGCAGCACTCCTGGTAAACAACTTCCCATGGACCACGGTTACGTTTTGTATAAAGCGATTTCCGGTCTTCAGGGTTGTTGTGTTGTTCCAGACGATGGGCAAGGTTGGATGTCTGACCAATGTAGATTTTGCTTGTAGACTTTGATCGCAGGACATACACTGTGAAGCTCATGAGGAATCCTCCCTCCTCAATAGATATTAGAGCCATTTCACATCGACTCACCCCCGAAAAGTTCCCGAGGAGCGGTACATCCATGATGACACGTCCCATCTTGGAAAGACGGGACGCGCTAAGGTGCTCCACAGGCAGGGCTCGAACCTGCAACCCTCCGGTTAACAGCCGGATGCTCTACCATTGAGCTACTGTGGAATGCTTCAGATTGGAAAAATCTTCTGCAAAAAGAACCGGGAGAGAAGAAATAATTCCTTTTCAGGCGACTCAATATACCAAATCCCGCCCAAAATGTCAATGATGCGCATTCTTGACTAATCTTCCTCGATTAACTATATTGAAGTGGAGATTGTCGCCAGATTCGCCGAAAAACGTATACTTAAGTAGAAGGAAGATTATGGAAGGGAATTTCTCGAACCGCGTACAGGACGTCATACGACTCAGCCGCGAAGAAGCATTGCGGCTCGGCCATGACTATATCGGCACGGAGCACCTCCTTCTCGGTGTCATCCGCGAGGGTGAAGGGATCGCCGTGAAGATCTTGCGCAACCTCGGCGTCGATCTCTACAAGCTCAAGAAAGCCATCGAGGATACCGTCAGAACCTCCGGCGGAACGCTCACGATCGGCAATATCCCGCTTACCAAACAGGCCGAGAAGGTCCTCAAGATTACCTATCTCGAGGCAAAACTCTATAAATCGGACGTCATCGGGACCGAGCATCTCCTCCTCTCGCTCTTGCGTGACGACGACAATATCGCCGCACAGATCCTACACCAGTTCAATGTGCATTATGATGCCGTGCGGAACGAGCTCGACAATATCATCAGCGGCAAGCCGTCGCAGCCCCCTGCAGCACCAACCACAGAACGGCGCACGGAGAAATCCAAGACGCCGGTGCTCGATAATTTCGGGCGTGATCTCACCAAGCTCGGACTCGAAG
>Ga0335082_10007397_pt1 | contig 11918 bp, 7 predicted proteins | sample Lox_Sample_41_FD_206718 | JGI IMG/M metagenome (GOLD analysis project Ga0335082, IMG submission 206718) | Soil microbial communities from Loxahatchee National Wildlife Refuge, Florida, United States - Lox_Sample_4.1 | ecosystem: Environmental > Terrestrial > Soil > Wetlands | place: USA: Florida...
GAGGATCACGACATCGTCGCGCAACCCGTGGCGGCGCGCGAACGCCGCCGTGCACACGATCACCGCAGCGGCGCCGCAGGAGGGCGGACACGCGTAGAGCTTGCGCAGCCGGCCCCAAACGGTCGGCGCCGCGAGCACCTGGTCGATCGTCAGCGGATCGCGAAAGATTGCGTAGGGATTGTGGCGGGCGTGCGCGCGCGCTTTCACCGACACGGCGGCGAATGCCTCGTCACTGATGCCGAGGTCGCTTGCCATCCATTCGAGCTGCGCGCCGAATAGCTGCAGCGCCGGCGGCAGCGCGCGCTCCGCGTCGCCGAAGTGCATCGCGTTCGCAACCACATCGCGGTGCCGCTCGAGCGGGTCCGCACGATCGGGGAAGACGCGGTCGAGCGCGCCGGGACGCATCTCCTCGAAGCCAACCGCAAGCACGCACTCGGCGTCGCCCGCCAGCACGGCCTGACGGGCGTGGAACAACGCCGATGATCCGGATGCGCAGTTGTTGTTGACGTTAGTGATCGGGATGCCGGTGATGCCGACGCGGTAGAGCGCGCGCTCGCCGGCGCACGAGTCGGCGTAAACGTAGCCCGCGACGGCCTGGTCGACGAGGTCGTAGTCGAGCCGAGCGTCGGCCAGCGCTGCGCGTACCGCGCGCTCGGCCATCACGTCGTAGGGATCGCTCTTGCCCGGGCGGGCAAAAGGCACCATGCCCACCCCGGCGATCCTCAGGTTCTCGCTCATGCTCGTGCTCCTGTGATTCATCGTCAGATCCTGCGCGCCGCGCCGCGCCAGTAGGTTTCGCGGAGGTCCTTCTTCAGCACCTTGCCGACCGGGCTGCGAGGCAGCGTTTCGACGATGTCGACCGTCTTCGGCGCCTTTACGCTGCCGAGCTTTTCCTTGCATAAAGCGATCAACGCATCGGCGTCGAGCGTCGCGCCAGGACGCAACTCGACAACGGCCTTCACCGCTTCGCCCCACTTCTCGTCCGGAACGCCGATCACCGCGCAGTCCTGCACTGACGGATGCGCCCAGATCACCTGCTCGACCTCGTTCGGATACACGTTGAAGCCGCCACTGATGATCATGTCCTTCTTGCGATCGGTGATGTGCAGGTAGCCGTCGGCGTCGAGATGGCCGACGTCGCCCGTGTGCAACCAGCCGTCGACGATCGTCTCCGCCGTCTTGTCGGGTTGCTTGTAGTAGCCCTTCATCACGAGGTCGCCGCGCACGCAGATCTCACCGGTCCGGCCCGGCGCGACGGGCTTGCCGTCGCCGCCGAGGATGTCGACCCGGACGAGCGGATTCGGGCGGCCAACCGACGAGAGCCTCGTGTCCGGCGCGAGCTTTCCTTCGACGAGGTGTTCGTCAGGCCGCATGAACGAAATCGACGCCGGCGCTTCGGTCTGGCCGTAACCACCCGTCATCACCGGGCCGAAGATCTCGATTGCGCGCTTCAGCTTTTCGACCGACATCGGCGCGGCGCCGTACAGGAAGTAGCGCAGCGACGAGAAATCGAGCTTCTCGATGCCGGGAATATCAACGAGCTTGTAGATGACGGTCGGCGGCAGGAAGAACTCGGTCACACGGTGCTGCGCAATCGCCTTAAGCAGCAGCGCCGGGTCCGGCTTTGGAAGCACCACGACCGTGCCGCCGCGCGCGGTGCACGGCAGCGACAGAACTCCCGCTGTATGCGTCATCGGTGCAGCTGCGAGATTCACCGGTCGCTCGCTGCCGCCATAGGTGATTGCCATCATGAAGTGCGCGACGAACGTCTGCACGCTGCGGTGCGTGTTCATCACGCCCTTGGGGAGGCCCGTCGTGCCGCCGGTCGGCATTACCGCGACGACGTCTTCCATCCGGTAATCGATCGCTGGCGGCGTCGCGGGCTGGGCGGCCGTCCACCCGTCGAGCGACGGCGCGCCGGTATGATCGCCGTCGATGCATACCCAGAGGCGCACGTTCGGCAACTTCGACCGCACCGCGTCGACCAGCGGCGCGAACGCCGCCTGGAAGAACACGACCTCGCAGTCGAACGCTTCGAGCAGTGTTGCGCTCTCCCCCCCCGGGCTGCGCGGATTCAGCGGAATCCAAGCCATCCCCGCGCGCCACAGGCCGAGCGTGCAAGTCCAGGCTACCGGGTCGTTGCCGGCCCAGACGGCGCCCTTCGCTTCGCGGGTAAAGCCCGCCGCGACGAGCCCATTCGCGATCCGGCACGACAACGCGCCGATTTCGTCGAATGTGTACGCGCGATCGTCCATCACGTACGCGATGCCCCGCGAGTTGACCCGCCAGCCGCGGTCGAAGAAATCGATGATAGCCATGGTTTCGTCCTGCCGGTCGTCAGTGCGCCGTCACTTGCGCGCGAGCGAGACCGCGCTGCTCGAGGAAGCCGAGCAGGTAGCGGTGGCCGAACGCCTTGCAGGCCGACGCGAACCCGGTGCGCGCCGTCTCGCCGTCGAGCAGCTTCATCACGGCCGCCGTCTGCAACGCGCCGGTCGCGATGTACGGCGTGATGCTGTTGACGACTGCGCGCACGCTCGCGAGCTGGCCGCGTCCGATCGCGAAGTCGACGGACCGGTTCATCGTGGTCCGCTCGCGCGGCGGCATCGCCGGCGTCGCCCCTTGCACGATCTGCGCGATCACCGCGTCCTGGTGCTCCTTCGGCAGATTCTTGTACTCGGCCTCCCACTTCTGACCGAGCTGCGCGACCATCCGCATCGCAGGGTTGTCGTAGAACCCGACCAGCGAGCGGCAGTAGCGGACCCGCGGGTCGCGCTCGTAGAACACCGGCAGCGACGTTCCGCCCCAGGGGAGGCAGAACACGGGCGTCAGGAATTCGGGCGCCGAGACTTCGTACGACTGGTTCACCGGGTGATCGACGAGCCGGTTGTCCCATAGGTATTTGGCTGGGTGGCGATAGAGTTCGAAGATCGATGCCGTCGAACCGACAGTGACACCGCTGCCCTGCATCGGTCCACGCGACAGGCTTGCCGTCTCGAGCATGTCGACGCCAGGCGTCTCGAGCGCAAGCTCGGCCGCGATCTCCGAGAGCGTGTACATGTACGACGTCGAGGGCGCGCACAGCAGGCCGGCCTCGGCATAGGCCTCGCCGAACTTCTCGCGCGCCGCGAACATGTAGCTCTGTTCCCCGGTCGTATCGAGGTGGTGGCATCCAGCCCGCAGCGCGGCCTCGACGCCGACCAGCCCGAAGTTGACGAACGGTCCGACCGTGTTGCAGACGACCTTCGCGCCCTTGAACGCCTTCGCTAGCGCATCGACATCGTGCGCGCATTCGACAATGTCGTAGGTCGCCGACTCGAGCCGGACGACACGCTCTCGCATCATCTCCTGCGTGCGTTTAGCGTTGCGCGAGATCGCCGTAAAGGGGATGTTCTGGTCGATCAGCCAGTCCATGATCAGCATGCCGGTGTAGCCGCTGGCGCCGTAGACGATGACTGGGTGCTTCGCCATTTTGTTTGCTCTCGTTTGTTTGGGGTCGGTGCGTGTGGAGGGGCGCCCGCTCAGGCGGTCGCCCAGCCGTCCTGATGCAGCCGCGACAGCAGCACGCCCAGGCGCATTGTCAGCATGTAGTTCTCGCCGTCCTCGATCAGCGCTGCGCGCGTGTCGCGGAAGAGCTTCTCGATCGGGTACTCGAGCGTCGTGCCGTTAGCGCCGAAGAGCTGGAAGGCCTCGTGCACGACCTTCATCGCCTCCTCGGTGACGCTGACCTTCGCCTGCGCGGTCACGTAGGGGTGCGTGCGCGGCGACAACCGCGCGTACTCGAGCGACCGGCGGGCGATCGCGCGCGCCATCTCGACCCGACGCGCCATGTCCCCAAGGCGCCAGCGGGTGAGCTGGTGCTGGATGATCGGGCCACCGCCCTGCTTACGCTCGTGCGCGTAGGCCAGTGCGTGCTCGAACGCCGACCGCGCGACACCGGTGAACACCTGGCACATGTGCGTTCCCGCGTACGACCACGCAGCACCGAGATTGCCGTGATACTGGTCCTGGAGCGCGACCGCAAAGCGCTTCGGCAGACGGACGTTGTCGAAGTAGATCTCGCCCTGCGGCAGCGAGCGCTGCCCGATCTTGGCGAGTGGCTTCCCGCGCGACACGCCCTGGACATCGAGCGGCGCAATGCACGCGAGGCCATGGGGCAGGCCATCCTTGCCGAAGAATCCGTTCCCGTAGTCGGCGGCGATGTAGCACAGCGCGACCTGCGCGACCGCCCCGTTGGAGACCCAGGCGGAGCACTGGCCGTTGAGGATGATTTCATCGGCCGTCACCTTCGCGGTGACGTTGCCCTTGTTGCCGGGCGCGCCCGCAGGCCAATCCTCGCCGTAGAGCACTTGGACGTCCGACCCGCGGTCGGGCTGGGTGATGAGCCAGCAACCGATCTTTCCCGTGGAGAGCTCGACCAGCTCCTGATTGCCTATCGAGGCCGCCATGGCCAGCGGAAACGTCGCCGCGGCGAGCGAGATCGCGAGCCCGGCGTCGCCCCAGCCCATTTCCTCGCCGATGAGCGACTCGAGCTTGACGGCGGTCGCCGGATCGAATTGCGCAAAGAACGACGGGTCGAGGCCGAGCTTCGCCGCTTCGGCGAAGACGGTCCAGTAAGGGGACCCAGGCGCGATAGCCGCTTCCGGGTCCATGCGGTCGAGCTCGCGCCCGATCGGACGCAGCACTTCCTTGGCGAAGCGGTGCGCGGTCGCCTGGATCGCGCGCTCATCCTCGCCGAGCGGGGGCTCGAAGCCGGAAAGTTCGGCGACCGGCAGCTGCAATGTGTCTTTGACGGGGATCATGCTGTTTCTCGCTTTGTCGAGTTCGTCGTTCTGTTCCTGGGCGTCAGAATCCGAGCCCCGCCAGCACTCTGCCGTACCGATAGGGGAAGAGCCGCGGCAGGAGCTCAATGAGGCGCGCACGCGATCCGGTCACCACGCGGTTCCTGCCCCGGGCGATCTGCTTCAGGACGTCGGCCGCACAATCCTCCGGCGAGGTCTGCAGCGAATCCGAAATCTTCTTCACCATTGCAAGCTCGGTGGCGTTCGCGCGCTTGGCCATCGGCGCGGCCTTGGCGATCGCTGTCCGGATGCCGCCCGGGTGCACACTGACTGCGCGCACGCCGGTCCCCTCGAGCTCGCGCCACAGGCACTCGGTCAGCCCGCGAACGGCGAACTTGGAGATGTGATAGAGGCCCTGGCAGGGGACCGCCACCAGGCCGAACACGCTCGAGATGTTGACGATGCAGCCTTCGTGTTGGGCGAGCAGCATCGGAAGGAAGGCTTTCGTGCCGTAGATGACGCCCCACAGGTTGATCGAGAGCAGCCACTCGATCTCCTCGATCGACGCATGCTCGATCGTCGCGGCGAGCGAAACCCCGGCATTGTTGAAGACGAAATGCGCGGTTCCGAAGTCGCGCTTGACGTCAGCGGCGTGCGCAAACACCGCGTCGCGCTTCGAGACATCGAGCAGGTAGGTGCGCACTTCCGGGCCGGCGCCGATTACGCGCACGGTGTGCTCGAGGCCGCCGGCGTCGACGTCCGAGAGCGCAAGCCGTGCACCGCGTGCGGCAAGTTGCCGCGCGAGCTCCATGCCGATGCCCGAGCCCGCACCCGTGATGACTGCCACCTTGCCTTCGTACATCGATCGCCTCCGCGTCCTGGTCGAGGATCGGACGCGACTGACGCGCGCTCCGATGCCGACACGGCGAAGATAGCGGGCGGCGGGATTTCGCATCCCCCCCGCGGCGGGGGGAAGGTGGCGACTACCAACCTATCGCGCGGCACCGGGCCGAGCAGGGCCGGATCAATCCGCCGCCGAGGCAGTGGCTCAGATCAGCCCGAGCATGCGGGCGCGGTCGACGGCGTGCCGGCGGCTGCCGGCGGAGAGCTTGGCGAACAGGTTCTTCAGGTGCCACTTGATCGTTTCGGTGCCGATGCCGAGCGCGCGAGCGATCTCCTTGTTCGTCATCCCCTGTGCGAGGTACTCGAGCATCTGCGCTTCCTTCGGCGTCAGCAGCGCCAGTGCGGCGCCCTGCGGCTTCGAGGGCACCGGCCGAGCGCTCGCGACCGCCGGCGCCACGGCGGCGGCCCCGCCGACAACTCGTGCGATGAACCCCAGCGACGCCCCAAGCTCCGTGGCCTCCCGGCCCTCCGCAAACGCGCGAACGCGGTCGATCACCGCCGGGTGCACGTCCGCGAACACGCGCACGAAGCCGTTCGCCTCGGCGAGCGAAAGCGTTTCCCGGAGGATCTCATCGGCGTCCCGGTCGCGGGCCTTCGTGGTCAACGCAAGCAACAGTCTGCATTCGAGCAGGTACGGAACGTGATTGAGGCCGCTCGCGAGCGTCTCCGCGCCGGCCAGCGTTTTTCGCGCGGCGTCGGCGTCGTGGGACGCGATCTCCACGTGCGCCTGCCCGAGTCGCCGCAGCAGGTCGAAGAACGAGATCTGGCTGGGCGCGGCATCCGGCGGCACGTGTTTCCACACCGTCGCGAGGCGCCCCGCGAGTGGCGTAAGGCCGCGCGTGCGCCGCGCCGCCGCATTCAGGCGAATCTGTGCCAACAGGCTCAAAAGTTCCAGTCGCGGCAGGTGGCGTTCCTCGCCGATCACCTGCAGCCGCTGCAGCAATTCGATCGCGCGCGGCTCGTCTCCGTCGAGGCGCGCGATGCGAGCCTGCGTCTCGTAGATCAGCGCGACAACCTCGGGTGGTGCCGTACGCTCGACGATATCGAGCCGGTGCGCGAGCACGGATTCGGCATCGGCCCGACGGTCCTGCCCCCACAATGCCGCACCCAGCGTCGCGGCCAGGAAGCACGCCGCGACACTTCGCCTCCCCCCGGACGCCTCGGCACGCTCCAGCGGTGCGCGTACCGCCTGCGCTGCGAGCGTGGGCTGGGCATCCCACAGGTGGGAGAGGCCCAGGACGAGGTTTACGAAGTAGGACGCGACATCCGGCGCGTCGTTCACCGGCGAATTACGCGCCTGCTGCTGCACGTAGCGCGCCCGCGCCCCATCGCCGCGCCCCACGAGCATGTAGGAGACGATGTTGAGGTGCGCCTGCCGGACCCTTGCGTCCGCGGCCGACAGACCGTCACCCCAACGCCGAAGCAGCACGTCGGCGCGACCGAAATCGTCCGCCCACAACGCTCGCGCCGCCAGGATCAGGTCGGCCTCGTAGCGAACCTCCGGATCAGCCATGGCGCCGATACAGGCGACCGATTCCTCGGCCGCGGCGAACTGGTAGGAAAGCGCCTGCGCCCACGCGATGGCGAGACGTGCCGCAGGCGTCGCCAGGACGTCGGCCGGCATGCGCTCGGCCCAGCCCAGCACCTCGCCGAAGCGGCCGGCGAAGCTCAGCGCGTGCAATTCGTTGCCGATCCAAGCGTGGGCGGCGTCGGCTCGCCCTGCCGCCAGCGCGTGCCGCGCCGCAGCCTCGGCATGGCCTGCGTCGTGCAGCCATGAGCCTGCGCGCCAGTGCAACTCGCGTCGGCGCGCCTCGGGGAGCGTCGCAAAGCGCCCGCCGATCGCGCGCCGAGCGAGCGGGTGCATCCGCAGCCAAGCGCTGTTCTCGCTCGAGGCGAGAATCGGAGTCGCATCCTGTAGTCTCCTGAGCAGCGCAGCAACATCGGCAGTGCCGGTCATCGCCGCGACCAGCTCGGGATGGATCGCGTCGAGGATCGACATCGTCACGAGCAGCTCGGCGTCGGGTGCGGGCAGCCGGTCGAGCAGCGTCTCGCTGAAGAAGCGCTCGACGTCTTCCGAAGACCCCCCGATTGCCGCCGGATCGAGCGAAGGGTCGCGCTCCAGAACCGCGACGATGAGTTGAAGCGCGATCGGCCAGCCGTCGGCGAGATCGTGGAATCGCGCGCACGCGTCCGCATCGACGCGCCCACTGCACCGCGCGCGCAGGAACGCGATCGACTCCTCGACGCGCATGCGCATCTCGTCGACGCCGATGCCCACATATTCGCCGCGCGCGGCGAGCTCGCCATGGGTGAGTCCCGTTGCCTGCCTTGTGCCCATGACAACCTGCAGGTTCGACGGGAGGTTAAGGAGCAGATAGGTGAGCAGGCTGTGTTGCGTGTCCTCGGGAAGCCGGTGAACATCGTCGAGGAAAAGCACGACAGGGCGCGCGACCTCGGCGATACCGGCAAGCAGGAAAGTCATCGCGTTGAGCTCGTCGCCCGCGAGCTTTGCCGCATCGAGCGCCGGGCCGCCGAACTGCGGATTGCCTATCGCGTCACGCAGCGATGCGATGAGGCCCCGGACCAGGCGCGCACGGTCGTCGCGGTCGTCGAGCATCAGCCACGCGGCGAATGCACGCGCGTTGAGCGCATCGCGTCGCCACGACGCCATCAGCGTCGTCTTGCCATAGCCGGCGGGTGCGCGAATCACAGTGACCCGGCGTCCGCGCATCCGCTCGAACAGCCGCGAAAGCCATGCAGCGGGAAGCGCCACGCCGCGTACGGAGGGTGGCGCAATCTTGAGCGCGAAGCTCGGATCGAGCGGTGTCGACTTCATCCGTGGCGCCGGTTGCCTGCGCCGCCCGCGCACTCGCGGTTCGACGATATCAGAATGCCGGGGTTGCCGATTTTCGCCGACGCGGGCCGGCCGAACAAGGGGCAGCAAGCGGTCCGCTGTCCCAGGTGTTCTATCCAGTCGAGCGCTCCGCCCGCACCCAGGACGATTGCTGCCAGCGCTCGCGGGTTAACCTCACGGAACGCGGAACGCGGTCGGCGGGCGTTCTCGGCAGGAGACACGCGCCTGGATGTGCCAGGTTGTCGGCCATACGCCACGCCGCCAGCGGTAGGCGCCGTTCTCGTCTTGCAGCAGCGATGTGTCCGCCGCGTATTCCCAGCACACCCACGCGGCGCCACGGCGGACGAGCTCCCGGTTGACGTCGAGCTCGCCCGCGAAGACGCGCCCGAAGACACGCCCCGCAGATGGCTCGCCGGTCACGACGACGCGCAGCGTCTTTCCGTCGACGACTGCCGCGAGCAACACACGCGACGCGGGCGCGTAAGGCTGCGAACCCTGCGGCACACCGATGTCCGACAGACGCACTTCGACGTTCGCACCGGTACTGTCGGTTGCAGCGATCGTATCGCCCGAAAGCGCACGCGCCGCCGTAACCGTCAGTTCACGTGGCTCGGTGCAGCGGCGATCGCGTCGAAGGCCCACCATAGCGCAAGCGCGACGATCGCGCCGCGCAGGTTGCGGCGACGCGCCTCCCGCCGCGAGACACTAGTTGTTCCAGCCGGCATGGCGGCGCACGAAACGCGCGGCTGCGTCGAGCGACGCGTCCGACTGCGGCAGGCTCCGCATCAGCTGGAACACGTGCGGCATCCGCTCATAGATCTCGAGTTCCGCGACGGTGCCCGCCGCGCGTGCGCGCTCCGCGGCACGCACGGAATCGTCGCGGAGCATCTCGGTGCTGCCTGCCTGCAGCAGCAACGGCGGCAGCCCGGACCAGTCGCCGAAGAGCGGTGAGACCGCAGGATCGAGAAACGTCTCCGGCGCGGCGTAGAGCCTGCGAAAGCCGAGCATCGCCGTGATCGTGAACACCGGGTCGTTCGATTCGTTCTCGCACAGGCTCGGCGAGGACATCGTCAAGTCGACGACCGGCGACATCGCGACAGCGCAGGCGGGCAGCGGCAGCTTCGCGGCTTTCGCGCGATGCAGCGTGGCGAGTACGAGATTGCCGCCGGCCGAGTCGCCGAAGAGTGCGACATCGATCGCGCGCACGCCGCTCGCAAGCAAAGCGCGGTAGGCCGCGAGGCAGTCGTCGGTCGCGGCAGGCTGCGGATGCTCGGGTGCGAGCCGGTAGTCGACGAGCAATGCGCGCGCGCCCACGCGCGAGCAGATCCGCGCCGCAAGACCGGCATGCGTACGCGGGAAGCGGAAGACAAACGCACCGCCGTGCAGGTAGAGCACGACGCGCCCCGGACGGCTTGACGGCACATCGACCCACTCGCACGGCACGCCACCATGCGACTGCGGCGTCCGGCGCATCCCCGGCTCGAGCCAGGCGAGGCGTTCGTCCATGGCGGTGCTCGCGACGCGAAGCGCGTCGAGATCGCCTCCCCGGTCGAGCTTCCGCTTCACCATGACGCGAAGGACAAGGTCGAGCCAGCAGCGACGCCAGCGTCCCCGCGTGTCGGGAATGAAGCGAGCCCATTCCGGCAGCGGCACGCCAGCGGCCGGCCGAGCTGCCATTGGCGTTGTCTCCTGCGCGATTTCCGCCCTCGGCTAGCGCGCGGCCGCCACCGCGGAATCGGCGCGCCTGCGGGTCGACCGCGCATGACCTTTCTGCACGGCGGAGGTCGGCAGCAGGAAGTACGACAGTGCCGGGATCAGCACCAGCGCGCCAACCATGTTCCACACGAACATGAAGGTGAGCAGGATGCCCATGTCGGCCTGGAACTTGATCGGCGACCAGGCCCACGTGACGACACCCGCGGCGAGCGTGACGCCGACGAGCCCCACGACCTTGCCCGTGAACTGGACCGCCTTCCCGTACGCTTCGGCGAGCGGCAATCCCTTGCGCTGCTGGGCGAGCTGCACGGACAGCAGGTACAGCGCGTAGTCGACTCCGATGCCGACGCCTAGCGCGATGACCGGCAGCGTTGCGACCTTCACGCCGATGCCCAGCCACACCATCAGCGCCTCGCACAGGATCGAAGTGACCATGAGCGGGACCACGGCGACGAGCACTGCGCGCCAGCTGCGGAACGCGATGAAGCAGAGCAGGAGGACCGCGGCGTACACGTAGAGCAGCATCGTGCGATTGGCTTCCTTGACCACGATGTTGGTCGCCGCATCGATTCCCGCGCTGCCCGCCGCAAGCAGGAACTGGCGGTCTTTGTCGCTGTGCTCCTTCGCGAACGCATCGGCGGCCTGCACGAGGCGATCGAGAGTCTCGGCCTTGTGATCGGACAGGTACGCGATCACGGGCATCACCGAGCACGCGGTGTTGAACAGGTCCGGGTTGTTGCTCGACGCCTGCTGCGCCGCGTAGTTCAGCACGTCCTGATTGCGGTTGATCGTCAGCCATTTCGGATTGCCCTCGAACGATCCGGCCGTGATCTGCCGCGCCGCATCGACCAGCGACACCGTCGTCTGCACGCCAGGCACCTGCTTCAGCACCCAGGCGAGCCTATCGGCCTCGACCAGTGTAGGGTACTTGAGGCAGCCTTCCTTCTCCGTCTTGACGATGACCGCGAACTGGTCGCTCGACAGCGCGTAGTTGGCCGTGATGTACGCATTGTCGACGTTGTACCGGGACGTGGGTCGGAGTTCCGGCGCACCCGGATCGAGGTCGCCAACCTTGAGATTCTGGCTGACCACGAGACCTCCGACCGCAAGTGTCGCCGATACCGCAATTGCGCCAATCGCGTAGGGCCGCGTCGTGAACCGGTCGAGGAACAGCCACAGCTGGCCGGCGCCCTTGCCGCGCGTCTCTTCCCTTTCCTCGCGCAGGCTGTGTTCCGCCGCCCTTCGGCTGACGCCCGTATAGGACAGAAGAACCGGCAGCAGCAGCAGGTTGGTGAAGATCAGCACGGCGACGCCGATGCTCGCGGTCATTGCGAGATCCTTGATGACGGGAATGTCGATCGCCATCAGCACGGCGAAGCCAACGGCGTCGGCGAGCAGCGCGGTCAGGCCCGCGAGGAACAGCCGGCGAAACGTATAGCGCGCCGCGACCAGCTTGACGGTGCCGCGGCCGATGTCCTGCATGATCCCATTCATCTTCTGAGCCCCGTGCGACACGCCGATCGCGAACACCAGGAACGGCACGAGGATCGAGTACGGATCGAGCTCGAAACCGAACAGGGCGACAAGCCCCAGCTGCCACACCACGGCGATCATCGAGCAGGCGATGACCAGCGCCGTGCTGCGGACGCAGCGCGTATAAGGGTAGA
>Ga0335082_10007399_pt1 | contig 11917 bp, 11 predicted proteins | sample Lox_Sample_41_FD_206718 | JGI IMG/M metagenome (GOLD analysis project Ga0335082, IMG submission 206718) | Soil microbial communities from Loxahatchee National Wildlife Refuge, Florida, United States - Lox_Sample_4.1 | ecosystem: Environmental > Terrestrial > Soil > Wetlands | place: USA...
CGAGCCCCAGATACTCCCGCAGCGGCTTGCCGAGCGGAGCATCGGCGGGCAGCTCGAGAATTCCGCCCGAGGCCTCGGCGAGCCCGAGCTCTTTGGCGGATGCCAGCATTCCCTGCGACTCGACGCCGCGAAGCCTGGCCACGCCGATCCTCAAATCGCCCGGCAGCTGAGCCCCCACCAGGGCGAGCGCGCTCTTCAAGCCCGCGCGTGCATTCGCCGCGCCGCACACGATCTGGAGCGCCGGCCCGCTCCCCGTCGTGACCTTGCAGACCTGGAGCTTGTCGGCCTGCGGGTGAGCTTCGGCAGAGAGAATCTCCGCGACCACGACGCCCGAGAAGGGCGGCGCTGCCGACTCCAGCCCCTCGAGCTCGAAGCCCGCCATGGTGAGGCGCGCCCCGAGCTCCCGTGGCTTCCACGGGAGCTTCACCCACTCGGCGAGCCAGGAGTACGGGACCCTCATGAGCTGAACGCGCGGAATTGGCGCAAGAAACGCAGGTCGTTCTCGAAGAACAGCCGCAGATCGTTGACCCCGTAGCGCAGCATCGCGAGCCGATCGATCCCCGCGCCAAAGGCATAACCGGTGTAGCGCTCGGAGTCGACGCCGCTCGCCTTCAGCACGTTCGGGTGCACCATGCCGCAGCCCGAGATCTCGAGCCAGCCGGTGTGCTTGCAGGTGCGGCAGCCGTTGCCCGCGCAGAAGAGGCACGCCATGTCGACTTCGGCCGAGGGCTCGGTGAAGGGAAAGTACGACGGCCGCAGGCGCAGGGCGAGATCGCGCTCGAAGAAGGCCTGCAGGAACCCGTGCAGCACCGCCTTCATGTTCGCGAAGCTCACGTTCTCACCGACCACCAGGCCCTCGAGCTGGTGGAACATGGGCGAGTGCGTCATGTCCGAATCGCAGCGGTAGACGCGCCCGGGCGCGATGATGGCGAGCGGGGCTCCCCGGTCGAGGAGCGCGCGGATCTGTACGGGCGAGGTATGGGTGCGCAGCAGCCGCCCGTCGGGGAAGTAGAAGGTGTCATGCAGCGCGCGCGCCGGATGGTTCGCGGGAATGTTAAGCGCGGCGAAGTTGTGGAAGTCGTCCTCGATCTCGGGCCCCGAGGCGACGTCGAAGCCCGCGCGACGGAACAGCGTCTCGATGCGCAGGCGCGCGCGCGTCACCGGATGAAGCCCGCCCGGCTCCTCGCCCCGCCCCGGGAGCGTGACGTCGATGCGGCCCTCGGCGAGCCTGCGCTCGACGTCGGCGCGCTCGAGTACCTCGCGGCGCGCCTCGAGCGCGCGCGTGAGCGCTTCCTTCGCCTCGTTGATGCGCGCACCCGCCGCCGGCCGCTCGGTCGGGGGCAGCCGGCCGAGCTCCTTCAGCTGCTCGGTGAAGGTGCCCTTCTTGCCGAGCCAGCGCACGCGCACGCTCTCGAGTGCGGCGGCATCCGCGGCGGCCGCAACCTCGTCACGGGCCGCGGCGATGAGGGCCGTCAGGTCAGCCAAGATCGCGCCCTGACGATCAGCTCATGCCGAGGGCGGTCTTGGCCTGCTGGGCGATGGCGCCGAACGCCGCGGTGTCGTGCACCGCGATGTCCGCCAGCACCTTGCGATCGATCTGCACTCCGGCCTTGTTCAAGCCGTCGATGATGCGGCTGTAGGTGAGTCCGTAGAGACGTGCGGCGGCATTGATGCGCGCGATCCACAGCGCGCGGAACTCGCGCTTGTTCTGGCGGCGATCGCGATAGGCGTACTGGCCCGCCTTGATGACGGCCTGCTTGGCCGCGCGGTAGACCTTGCGGCGGGCGTTGTAGTAGCCCTTCGCCTTGCCTAAGACTTTCTTGTGACGGCGCCCGGCCGTCACGCCACGTTTCACTCGTGCCATGGTGTTACTCGCTTAAAGGATGTACGCGTGCTTACGCCGCGCTCAACGATGATAGGGCAGCAGCTGCTCGACCCGGCCCACGTCGGTCTTATCGACGAGGCTCGAGCCGCCGGAGCGTGCCTGGCGTTTGACCTTGCGGTCCTTGTGGCCGAGATTGTGGCGACGATTGGCGCCGTACCGCTTGAAGCCCTTCGCCGTCTTGCGAAAGCGCTTGGCCGCGGCCCGGTTGGTTTTCAACTTGGGCATCGACTTCACTCCTTACGTTGTGTAGCCCCGGTCGCAAGGTGCGCCTGCGCACCCGCTACGGGCGAACGCCCCGCGGGACCTCGAGGGTCCTTAAAGGGAGTTACTTCTTCTTCGGTGCAAAAACCATGACCATCTGCTTGCCCTCCATGAGCGGGTTCTGTTCGACCACCGCGTGCGGAGCGAGGTCGCCCGAGACCCGATCGAGGAGCTTGCGCCCGATGTCCTGGTGCACCATCTCACGGCCGCGGAACCTCAGGGTCACCTTGGCCTTGTCGCCCTCGGAGAGGAATCGAGTGAGATTGCGCAGCTTGATCTGGTAATCCGACTCGCCCGTTCCGGGACGAAACTTCACTTCTTTGACCTGAATCTGCTTCTGCTTGCGCTTGGCCGAATGGGCTTTCTTGTTCTGCTCGAACAGGAACTTCCCGTAATCCATGATCCGCACCACCGGCGGCTCTGCGGTCGGTGATACCTCTACCAGATCGAGCTCGGCGGCTGACGCCATCTGCAGGGCGTCGTAGCGGGACATCACCCCGGCCTGCGACCCATCGGCCGCGATCACGCGCAGTTGCGGCGCGTTGATCTCCTCATTGCGCCGGACCCGCTTTGTTGCACTAGCGATTCGTCAACCCTCCACACTCCTGCGCCCGCGGCTTTCGAGCTCGACGCGGATCCGTTCGGCGAACGTCTCCGGCTCCATCGTGCCCAGGTCCTTGCCGCTTCGACTGCGCACTGCAATTAGGTTTGCGGCCACTTCCCTGTCGCCCGCCACTAAAAGGTACGGAACACGCCTGAGCGTGTGCTCGCGAATCTTAAAGCCGACCTTCTCGTTACGCAAGTCGGATTCAACCCGAAAGCCCTGATTTTTCAGGGATTCCGTCACCTTTCCGACATAGGCGTCCTGACGGTCCGTGATGCTCATGACGACCGCCTGCACGGGCGACAGCCACGCAGGCAGCTTGCCCGCGTGATGCTCGAGCAAAATCGCGAAGAAACGCTCGAGTGAACCGAACATCGCGCGGTGCAGCATCACCGGGGTGCGCTTGGCCGAGTGCTCATCGATGTAGTACGCGCCCAGGCGCTCGGGCATATTGAGGTCGACCTGAAGCGTTCCGCATTGCCAGTCGCGCCCGATGGCATCGCGCAGTACGAACTCGAGCTTCGGCCCGTAGAAGGCCCCCTCCCCCTGATTCAGGGTGTACTCGATCCCCGCCGCCGCAGAAGCCGCCCGCAAGGCCGCCTCCGCACGGTCCCAGATGGCATCGTCGCCGACCCGCTTCGCCGGGCGGTCCGCATACTTGATGGTGACATCCTCGAAGCCGAAGTCCCGATAGATGTCGAGGATCAGCTTGGTGATGGCGACGCACTCGGCGGTGATTTGCTCCTCCGTCACGAACACATGGCCGTCGTCCTGGGTGAAGGCGCGCACGCGCATGAGCCCGTGGAGCGCGCCCGAGGGCTCGAAGCGGTGGACTTTGCCGAACTCGCAGAAACGAACCGGGAGCTCGCGGTAGCTGCGCAGACCGTGCTTGAAGATCTGCACGTGCCCGGGGCAGTTCATGGGCTTGATGGCGTAGGTGCGTTCGTCGGGAGTCTTGGTGAGATACATGCTCTCACCGAATTTCTCGAGATGGCCCGACTGCTTCCACAGCGCCGCGTCCATGAGCTCGGGCGCGTTAACCTCCTCATAGCCGGCCGCGCGCTGCCGGGTGCGCATGTACTGGATCAGCTCCTGAAATACGGTCCAGCCCTTCGGGTGCCAGAAGACCGCCCCCGGCGCCTCCTCCTGCAGATGAAAGAGATCGAGCTCCTTGCCGATGCGGCGGTGATCGCGCTTCTCGGCCTCCTCGAGGCGGGTGAGATACGCATCGAGCTGCTTCTTGTCGGGCCAGGCCGTGCCGTAGATCCGCTGCAGCATCTCGTTGCGAGGGTCCCCGCGCCAGTAGGCGCCTGCGACCTTGGTGAGCTTGAAGGCCTTGAGCTTGCCCGTCGAGGGCACATGCGGCCCGCGACACAGGTCCACCCAGTCGCCCTGCCCGTAGAGGCTGATCTCCTCTTTGTCCGGAATGCCGGCGATGATCTCCGCCTTGTAGATCTCGCCCTGGTCCCGGAAGAATTTGACCGCGGCATCGCGTGGCATCACCCGCCGCGTGACCTTCTCATCCGCCTGCGCGAGCTCCGCCATCCGCTTCTCGATCGCCGCGAGATCCTCGGTTGTGAAGGGACGCTGATAGGCGAAGTCGTAATAAAAGCCGTCCTCGATCACCGGCCCGATCGTGACCTGCGCCTCGGGGAAGAGCTGCTTCACCGCCTGCGCGAGCAGGTGGGCGGTCGAGTGGCGGATGACCTCGAGGCCGTCCGGATCCTTGTCCGTGACGATGGCGAGCTTCGCGTCCGCCTCGATCAGGTAGGACGTATCGACGAGCTTGCCGTCGACGCGCGCTGCGAGGGCCGCCTTCGCAAGTCCCGGGCCGATCGCGGCCGCGACTTCCTCCACCCTTACCGGGTGTTCGAAGCGGCGCTGACTGCCATCGGGCAGGGTGACGACGGGCATGGGCTCTACTCGTGAGACGGACGGTGCCGCGCGAATCTCAAGGGGCGGCGAAAAGGGCGCTCTCGTCAGGGCTCGTCAGCCCCGAGGGAGCGCCCTCTATCCGCTGTCTGGTAGGCGCGAGTGGGATCGAACCACCGACCACCACCATGTCAAGGTGATGCTCTACCACTGAGCTACGCGCCTGAAAATCCCTGAAGCCCGCACGAGGGGCGCGAACATTACAAGAGAGTGCCTGCTTAAGCAAGCTAAAGCTTGTGATTCCAAGTACTTACGCTCATCGCCCCGGGCCCGCGCGGGACGCGGCCGCGGGTGGCGGAAGCCCGAGCTCGAGCTGCTTGAGCCTCTCGATCTCATCGCGCAGCGTCGCCGCCTCCTCGAACTCGAGATTGCGGGCCTTACGGAACATCTCGCCCTCGAGCCGCTTGATCTCCTTCACCAGAGCCTCGGGCTTGAGGTCCCCGCCGCTGCGCGGCTTGTCGCCGCGGCGCCTCGATGCCGGCGTCACCCCCTCGACCCGCGCTCCCTCCATGATGTCGGTCACCGGCTTCTCGATGCCGCGCGGGACGACGCCGTGGGCGAGGTTGTAATCGAGCTGCTTGCTGCGCCGGCGGTTTGTCTCATCGATCGCGCGCCGCATCGAGCCCGTGACCCGATCGGCGTAGAGAATGGCGTGCCCGTGGAGGTTGCGGGCGGCGCGCCCGATCGTCTGGATGAGCGAATTGTCCGAGCGCAGGAAGCCTTCCTTGTCCGCATCCAGGATGGCGACCAGGGACACCTCGGGCATGTCGAGCCCCTCGCGCAGGAGGTTGATGCCGACCAGCACGTCGAATTTGCCGAGGCGCAGGTCGCGGATGATCTCCACCCGCTCCACGGTCTCGATGTCGGCGTGCAGGTAGCGCACCCGTACGTCGTGCTCGGACAGATAATCGGTGAGATCCTCCGCCATGCGCTTGGTGAGCGTCGTGATGAGGACGCGCTCGCCGCGCGCGGCGGTCTTGCGGATCTCCGACAGCACATCGTCCACCTGGGTCCCCACCGGCCGCACTTCGACCTCAGGGTCTACGAGACCCGTGGGGCGCACGACCTGCTCGACGACCTGCGAGGCGTGCTTGGCCTCGTAATCGCCCGGGGTCGCCGAGACGAAGATCATCTGCGGCGCGAGGCTCTCCCATTCCTCGAACTTGAGCGGCCGGTTGTCGAGCGCCGAAGGCAGGCGGAAACCGTACTCGACCAGCACCTCTTTGCGCGAGCGGTCGCCGCGGTACATCGCGCCGAGCTGCGGAATCGTCTGGTGGCTCTCGTCGACCACGAGCAGCGCGTTCTTCGGCAGATAGTCGAAGAGACACGGCGGCGGCTCCCCCGGCGCTCGGCCCGAGAGATAGCGCGAGTAGTTCTCGATCCCCGCGCAATAGCCAACCTCCTTGATCATCTCCATGTCGAAGCGGGTGCGCTGCTCGAGGCGCTGTGCCTCGAGCAGCCGCCCCGCATCGCGCAGCTCCTGCAGTCGCACGCGCAGATCCTCGCGGATCTGGTCCACCGCGCCCACGAGCCGCTCGCGCGGGGTGACGTAGTGAGTCCCGGGGTAGACCGTGAAGCGCGGGACCTTGCGCGACAGCGCCCCGGTCAGCGGATCGAATAGCGTGATCGAGTCGATCGAGTCGTCGAACAGCTCCACCCGCACCGCTTCGCGCTCGGACTCTGCGGGAAAGATGTCGATCACATCGCCCCGCACCCGATAGGTGCCCTGGGTCAGATCGAGCTCGTTGCGCGTGTACTGCATGTCCGCCAGGCGCCTGAGCAATGCCCGCTGGTCCCAGCGGTCGCCGCGCTTCAAATGCAGCACCATCGCGAGGTACGCCTGCGGATCCCCGAGGCCGTAGATCGAGGACACGGTCGCGACGATGATCGAGTCGGGCCGTTCGAGAAGCGCCTTGGTGGCCGAAAGGCGCATCTGCTCGATGTGCTCGTTCACCGAGGCGTCCTTCTCGATATAGGTGTCGGAGGATGGAACGTAGGCTTCCGGCTGGTAGTAGTCGTAGTAGGAGACGAAGTACTCGACCGCGTTATGCGGGAAGAACTCGCGGAACTCCCCGTAGAGCTGCGCGGCGAGGGTCTTGTTGTGGGCGAGCACCATGGCGGGACGCTGCACGCGCTGGATCACCTGCGCGATGCTGTAGGTCTTGCCCGATCCCGTGACGCCGAGCAGCGTCTGGTGCGCGAGGCCCTCGTTCAGGCCTTCGGCCAGCTTATCGATCGCCTGCGGCTGATCCCCCGAAGGGGAGAAATCCGCCTCGAGCTCGAACGGCCGGTGCTCCGTCGGATTCATATATCAGTAGTGGCGCTGCGGTGCGGCTGTACGTGTGCGCCGGGCCGGCGGCGTCAATGGCCGGCGTGGACGCAATCTCCTAATATAGCGGCTGACCGCGACTTTCAAAGGACCTCAAGGAGGATCACGATCTTGCCCGTCTCCCGTCGTGTCCAGCGCGTCAAGCCCTCCCCCACCCTCGCCGTCACCGCACGCGCCGCGCGCTTGAGGGCCGAAGGGAAGGACGTCATCGGCCTGGCCGCCGGCGAGCCCGATTTCGACACCCCGGAACACATCGCGCAGGCGGGCAGCGATGCGATCAAGAGCGGTTTCACCCGCTATACGAACGTCGAGGGAATCGAGGAGCTCAAGGATGCCGTCATCGCGAAATTCAAGCGCGATAACGCCCTGACCTACGAGCGCTCGCAGATCCTTGTCTCCTCGGGCGCCAAGCAGACGATCTACAACCTGTGCATGGCGGTGCTCGACCCGGGAGATGAGGCCGTGATCCCGGCACCCTACTGGGTCTCCTACCCCGACATGGTGCTGCTCGCGGACGGGCTGCCGGTCATGCCGCTCGCGGGTTTCGCACAGGGCTACAAGATCACCCCGCGGCAGCTCGAAGCCGCGATTACGCCCAAGACGCGCCTGTTGCTGCTCAACAGTCCCTGCAATCCCACCGGCGCCGCCTACACGCGCGCCGAGCTCAAGGCGCTCGGCGAGGTGCTGCTCGAGCATCCGCGTGTCGTCATCGGTACCGATGACATGTACGAGAAGATTTACTGGGAGCCCGAGCCCTTCACGAGTCTCGTGACCGCGGTGCCCGAGCTTAATTCCCGCACCGTGACCATCAACGGCGTCTCCAAAGCCTATGCCATGACCGGCTGGCGGATCGGTTACTGCGGTGGGCCGAAGGAGATCGTCACCGCGATGGCGACCATCCAGGGTCAGTCGACCTCGAATGCCTCGAGCATCTCGCAGAAGGCCGCCGCGGCCGCGCTCAACGGGGATCAGAGCTGCGTCACGCGGATGAACCAGGCGTTCAAGGAGCGTCGCGATTTCGTGGTGCGGGCCCTTAATGCCATGCCCGGAGTCAGCTGCCTGCCCGGAGCCGGAACCTTCTACGCCTTCGCCGAGGTGTCGCGCGCTATGGCCGCGCTCGGTTGTCGCGACGACAACGAGTTCGCCGAGCTCCTCCTGAACGATGCGGAGGTAGCCGTGGTGCCGGGCTCGGGCTTCGGCGCTCCTGGTCATGTGCGTCTCTCCTTCGCCGCGAGCATGCAGACGCTCGAGAAGGCGCTTGACCGCATCGCGCGCGTCCTGGTGGCACGCGTGGTCGCCGAGACCGCCTGAGGCGCGCACTGTCCGGGCCTGCGCGTGCGCTGCGCGCGGGGAGGACGCTCCATGATCTGGTCCGTGCTCGCCGATGTGCTCGTCGTGGTGCACTTCGCGTTCACGGCCTTCGTCATCTTCGGCGGCTTCCTCACCTGGCGCTGGCACAAGCTGGCGTGGCTGCATCTGCCAGCGCTCGGCTGGGGCTGCTGGATCGAGCTCTCGCACGCCATCTGTCCCTTGACACCGCTCGAGAACCACTGGCGCCATCTTGCGGGCGAGGCCGGCTATCGCGAGGGCTTCCTCGCGCACTATCTGCTGCGCATGCTCTACCCGCCCGGGCTCACCTGGCACATCCAGTGGCTGCTCGGGGCCGCGCTCATCGCCGTCAACGTGATCGCGTACGCAGGCCTTCTCACGCGGCGGCGGCTGAGGCACGGTACGCGTTGAGGGGTCGCGCGGCAGCGTCGCAGCTGAGCCGAGTGCGATCACCATGCTCGGCAGCGCCGAGCGGCGCCCGGAACTCACCGCGGGCCAATTCCTTGACTCGCCAAGGCCCCTCCCTGAGAATTCGCGCCCTTCGCAAGTCCCGCCCGGTTCCCCGGTAGCTCAGCGGTAGAGCAGACGACTGTTAATCGTCTGGTCGTTGGTTCGATTCCAACCCGGGGAGCCAATCACCCCTAATCAGGGGGTCTCAGCTGATCCCACCTCGCTCGCCTCGCGGGCCTAATGCTAGATCAATCAGTGTGTTATGCGCTCACAGTGTCACGAGCCGTAACTTGACAGCACTTAGCCCTCAGGGGTACTGGTAGGGGCACGGAGCATGATCTTGGAGTGCGTGCCCCTGCGAGCGTACCCCTAAACGAGCGGCGTACCCCCATGAAGCTCACCGACACCGCGATCCGCAACGCCCGCCCGGGCGAGCGACCGAGAAAGCTATTCGACGGCAACGGCCTGTACCTCTCGGTCTCGCCCACAGGACACAAGGCTTGGCGCTTCAAGTACTACCTCGACGGTAAGGAGAAGCACCTCCAGTTCGGCCGGTATCCCGAAATCACACTCAAGGTCGCCCGTGACCGCCGACTGGAGGCGCGGCGTGCACTCGAGATGGGTCAGGATCCCGGTGCGGTCCAGAAGGCGGAGCGCCTTGCGCGCTCGGCGACCTTTGAGGCTCTGGCGACCGAGTGGCTCGAGGTGCAGCGGAACAAGCTCACGCCCAAGACGTTCGACAACAAGCGGGAGCGCTTCGCTGCGTTCGTCTTTCCCTACCTCGGCGAGCGTCCGATCGCGGAGATCAAGGGCCTCGAGGTGCTCGACGTCCTCAAGCGCATTGAGGAGCGAGGGCGTCATGAAACCGCCCACCGCGTGCGTTCTGAGTGCGGCAACATTTTCCGCTATGCCGTAGTGACCGGTCGCGCGGAGCGTGACCCAACCGTTGACCTTCGGGGCGCTATCGCCGCCGTCGTGCGGCGTAATCGCCCCGCTATCGTCGACCCGGTGCGGATCGGCGAGCTGATGCGGGCGATCGCAGGCTACCGCGGCGATGTATCCACCGAATGTGCCCTGAAACTCATGCCGCTGGTGTTCGTGCGGCCTGGCGAGCTGCGGCTCGCGGAGTGGCCTGAGTTCAACCTAGCCGCGGCCGAATGGCGGATTCCGGCCGCACGCATGAAGATGCGTGAGCTCCACGTGGTGCCGCTTTCGAGCCAGGCGCTTGCTCTTCTCAAGGACCTCCACGTCCTGACTGGTTCCGGCCGACTCGTGTTCCCGTCGATTCGCTCGAGGGACCGCGCGATAAGCGATAACACGCTCAACGCAGCGCTGCGCCGTCTCGGATTCGGCGGCGACGAGATGGTTGCGCATGGTTTTCGCTCCATGGCCTCCACATGTCTCAACGAACAGGGCTGGCACCCGGACCTGATTGAGCTGCAGCTGGCCCACGCCGAGCGAAACGAGGTACGCGGAGCCTACAACCGTGCGCAGCGGCTGGCTGAACGCCGGAAGATGATGCAGGCGTGGGCGGACTACCTCGACCGCCTGCGTACAGGCGCTCCGGGGCCCGATGAGGCCAACTCGTGATTCGCGGGCAGATCGTCGCCGGCAAAGGCGCGCGGCTGCTCTGGCAGCTGATCCGCCTGCCTTTCTTGACATTCCTGGCGATTCTCGAGCCGCCTGTGCGCTTTGCACTGACTGCGCTCGGGGTTATAGGCGTTGTGACGGCATTCGCGTTGAAGCTGACAGGCGCGCCGCATTTCCCTTTTCTCGCGATACTCGGCGCGTCGATCGCCTGCAGGTTAATGCTGACCGGTTATCACGCTCTCTTGCGAGTCCTAAATCACTGACGAACGACTGCGATATAGGGTAGGGGGTATGGTATTAAGTGCTTTACTTTTCTGCTCAGCGCGCCTACCCTGCCGCCCAGTTCTTGGCTTGGGAGATCACGCACGACCATGGGAGCTCGACCCAGTTCGCGTACCACCGACGCAGACAGGCGACGCAGGGCGTCACTGGTAAGTCTGTCAGTAGGTCGGGCGGTCGGCCGGGGGCGGCAGCCCACGGGAGGTCTGCACTGAAACGCTGATCGCCCGCGCCCGAATCTCCCCGGCTCAACCACTATTTGAGCGAAGAGAGGAGAGGGTGATGACAACGCTGCAATATTCCACGCTCGCACCCACGCGAGTTCTGTCGTTCCCGCTGCATGCAAATCAGCTGCGTCGAACCGCAAGCGACCTCTTCGCCGAGCGGAGTGAGGCGCATCCGGCGCGGACCGTTCAACGACCTATCGCAAGACTTCTTCGCGTTGGCGGCGATTTTCTGTTGGCTCTTTGGACGCTGGGAGTTCTCTCGTTCTGCATCGTGATCGCCGCAGCTTTTGTGCTGTGATGAACAACCGCTCGCCATCGCATGAGCCGATCCGGAGTCCTGGCGGCGCCCGATCAATACTGTTCAACCCAGGGTGACGGCTGATGAGCTTTGCCGTGACTGCGCCTCTCGAGAGATCCTGCGTCCGCAAGGGTGCACCGGCACGGTCAACGTTCGGGCTCTCGGCAGCAATCTTGATGCTGTCCGGTCTGAGCGTGCCGTTCGCGCTTCCCTGCACGGCAGCGGACGATGCATCGCGTGACTCCGTGGCAGATCGAGTGGATCCTACCCAGGCCGACGCGCGCACACCAGATATCGAGCAGCGCTTCGCCGTTCACGGGCAGGCCACCTATGGGCGGCAGTGGACCAACGCCTTCAACGCCCCTTATGCGGGCACCAACAGTCTCTCGCCGTCCAGCAGTCGCGCCACCACCGACCTTACGCTGTTTCTAGGAGCGCGGCTGTGGAGGGGAGCGGAGATCTGGGCAACTCCAGAGATCGATCAGGGCTTCGGCCTGGACGACACCGTTGGCGTTGCGGGTTTCCCCAGCGGTCTCGCCTATAAGGTCGGGGCGCACAACCCCTACTTCCGTCTACAACGGGCGTTCGTGCGGCAGACGATCAACAGCGGTGGTGCCAGTGAAGAGATCGAGGGACTCGCGGACCAACTCGCGGGCAGTCACAGCCGCGACCGCTGGGTAATCACGCTCGGCAAGTTTTCGGTCACCGACGTCTTCGACACGAATCAGTATGC
>Ga0335082_10007400_pt1 | contig 11917 bp, 13 predicted proteins | sample Lox_Sample_41_FD_206718 | JGI IMG/M metagenome (GOLD analysis project Ga0335082, IMG submission 206718) | Soil microbial communities from Loxahatchee National Wildlife Refuge, Florida, United States - Lox_Sample_4.1 | ecosystem: Environmental > Terrestrial > Soil > Wetlands | place: USA...
CGCCGGATCCTCGGCGCGCGCCGGGTGGCAGCTCGCGAGTGACGCGATCCCGGGGTTCCCCGGCGCCGCGTGGAGCTCGGTCACACCGCCCCCGCGCGCGAGCGCCCACACGAGCGCGTGCTCGCGACCGCCCGATCCCACGACGAGCACCTTCACGGCGCGATCGTATGCGAGAGCCCCGCCGGACATAGGCTTCGCGCATGGACGCGCCGCCGTACTCCGCCGCCGCGGTCGACGTCCTCCGTCTGCCCGGCGGACGGACGGAGCCGGACAAGGTCGCGGTCGAGGAGCCGCTCGAGATCCGGATCGAGGGGAAGCCCGTCGCTGTGACGATGCGGACGCCGGGCCACGACGAGGAGCTCGCGCTCGGCTTCTGCCTCTCCGAAGGACTCCGGCCGGCCGGTGCGCGGCTGCCCGACGACCTCGCGGCGAACACCGTCGACGTCGACGCGCCGGGGTTCGACCCGGTGCGGCTGCAGCGGAGCTTCTACACGTCGTCGTCGTGCGGCGTCTGCGGCAAGGGCGCGCTCGAGGCGGTCGCGGTCGAGGCGGCGCGCGTCGAGTCGAAGCTCCGGGTGCCGCTCGGCCTCGTCGCCGCGCTCCCGGGCCGGCTCCGCGACGCGCAGGCCGCGTTCGCCGCGACGGGCGGGCTGCACGCGACGGGGCTCTTCACGAGCGGCGGCGACCTGCAGTGCGCGCGCGAGGACGTCGGCCGGCACAACGCGATGGACAAGGTCGTCGGCTGGGCGTTCGGCGCGGGACTGCTCCCGCTCTCCGAGTCGATCGTCTGCGTGAGCGGTCGGCTCTCGTTCGAGCTCGTGCAGAAGGCCGCGGTCGCCGGCTGCCCCGTGCTCGTCGCGGTCGGCGCGCCGTCGAGCCTCGCGGTCGAGCTCGCGGCCGACCGTGGCGTCACGCTCTGCGGGTTCGTCCGGGACGGCTCGGCGAACGTCTACACGGAGACGTGGCGGATCGCGGACTGACGGGCGTGCTGCTCGTCGGCGGCGCGAGCGCGCGTTTCGGGTCGCCGAAGGCGCTCGCGCGGCTCGGCCGCGAGACGCTCGCCGAGCGTGCGTGGCGCGTCCTCGGCGACGCGTGCGACGAGACGATCGCCGTCGGCAAGGGCGCCGACGCGCTCGGCCTCCCGTTCCCGGTGCTCGACGACGGGACGGAGGTGCGCGCGTCGCTCGCCGGCGTCGTCGCCGGCGTCCGCGCCGCGACGCACGCGGTCACCGTCGTGCTCCCGGTCGACGTGCCGCTCGTCACGTGCGAGCTGCTGCTCGGCCTCGCCGCCGCATGCCGCGACGCCGCCGTGACGCAGACCGGGCCGCTGCCCGCCGCGTTCCGGCGCAACACGCTGCCGCTGCTCGAGGCGCGGCTCGCGGCGGGCGAGCTGCGTCTCCGCGATGCGCTCGAGCGTCTCGATGCCGCGGTCGTCTACGCCGACCCGGCGCTGCTCGAGAACGTGAACACGCCGAAGGATCTCGCGCGGCTCGCTGCTGGTTGAATGCCCGGATGAGCGGGGTCTTCCACGTCGACGAGGAGTCCTACGACGACTTCATGGGACGCTACTCGGTGCGGCTGGCGCCGCTCTTCGCCGACTTCGCAGGCGTCCGCGCCGGCCAGCGGGTGCTCGACGTCGGCGCCGGGACGGGCGCGCTGACCGCGGAGATCGTCGGCCGCGGCGCGGAGGTGGTCGCCGTCGAGCCGTCGCCCGAGTTCGTGGCCGCACTGCGGGCGCGCTACCCCGAGCTCGAGGCGCACGAGGCGCCGGCCGAGGAGATGCCGTTCGCGGACGACTCCTTCGACACTGCGCTCGCCCAGCTCGTCGTCGCGTTCATGACGGACGCACCGGCGGCGATTCGGGAGATGGCCCGGGTCGCGCGCACGGTGGCGGTCTGCATGTGGGGCGTGGAGGAGGTGCAGATGTTCGCGGCGATCGGCCGGATCGCGCCCGCCTTCGGCGGGGGCTACGCGGAACAGGGTGCACGCCGCTACCGGACATCGGACGAGCTGCGCGATCTGCTCGAAGGGGCCGGACTCGCGGACGTCGCGACGTGCGAGCTGGACGTGACGGCGTCGTACCGCGGCTTCGAGGAGTTCTGGAGCGCGCTGGGCAGACAGGTCGGCCCGGCGGGAGCGTGGCTTCACTCGCTCGACGACGAGCAGCGCGCTCGGGCGCACGACGAGCTGCACCGGGAGCTCGGTGCTCCGGTCGGCCCATTCGAGCTGCACGGCCGCGCGTTCGGCGCGCGGGCTACGCGCGCGTGAGCACGGCTTCGCGGTCGGCACCCGTGCCGATCAGCGTCACCTCGACGTCGAGCTCGCGCTCGACGAACTCGACGTAGCCTCGCGCCGCGTCCGGCAGGTCGTCGACCGACGCGCACGCGTCGAGCGGCTCCTCCCACCCCGGCAGCACCTCGTACACCGGCGCCGCCGCGTGGAAGTCGCTCTGGTGCGCGGGAAAGTCCTCCGTCTCCTCGCCGCCCCGCAGCCGGTAGCGCGTGCACACCGGCAGCTCCGCGAAATGCGAGAGGACGTCGAGCTTCGTCAACGCGAGCCGGTCGATCCCGTTCACGCGGACCGCATACCGCAGTGCGACGAGGTCGAGCCAGCCGCAGCGGCGGTTCCGTCCCGTGACCGTCCCGTACTCGTGCCCGATCTCGCGCACGCGGTCGTGGTCCGGGCCTTCGATCTCCGTCGTGAACGGGCCCTCGCCGACGCGCGTGACGTACGCCTTCGCGACGCCGACGACGCGGTCGATCCGGTTCGGTCCGATCCCGACTCCCGTCGCTGCGTTCGCGGCGACGGTGCTCGACGAGGTGACGAACGGGTACGTGCCGTGGTCGACGTCGAGCAGCGTGCCCTGCGCTCCCTCGAGCAGCACCGAGCGCCCGTCCTTCAGCGCGCGGTCGACGAGCAGCGACGTGTCGGCGACGAACGGCCGGATCCGCTGCGCGCACGACTCGAGCCGGCCCGCGACCTCCTCGAGGTCGAGCGGCCGCTCGCCGTAGACGCGCTCGAGCCAGAGGTTCTTCTTGGCGAGCGCGACCTCGATCTTCTGGCGCAGGATCTTCGGGTCGAGGAGGTCCTGCACGCGGATCCCGATCCGCAGCGCCTTGTCGGCGTAGCAGGGGCCGATCCCGCGGCGCGTCGTGCCGATCTGCAGCTTCCCGAGCCGTCGCTCGCTCGCCTGGTCGATCGCGACGTGCCACGGCATGATCACGTGCGCGTTCCCGGAGAGCAGCACGACCCCGGCCGTCGCGACGCCGCGCGACGCGAGCTCGTCGACCTCGTCGAGGAACACCTGCGGGTCGACGACGCAGCCGGCGCCGATCACCGACGTCTTGCCCTGCAGCACGCCGGTCGGGATCTGGCGGATCTTGAACGTCTCGTCGCCGAGGACGATCGTGTGCCCGGCGTTCGGCCCGCCCTGGTAGCGGCAGACGAGGTCGCAGTGCTGCGCGAGCAGGTCGACGATCTTGCCCTTCCCCTCGTCGCCCCACTGCGCCCCGACGATGACGGTCGCAGGCACGAGCGGAAGTGTAGAGAGGCACTCAGACCGCCGTGATCGCGAAACCGGCGAACAGCCGCACCGGGAGCTCGTTGGGGGAAGCTCCCGGCGCCGCAGTGGGGCGTGCTTCCGGCCCCAGGTCGAGTTCGCACGAACTACGACCCGGACGCCGGACCGGATTGCGCTACGCGGCTGCGGTGGCGGCTCCCGCCGTCGGCGTCGCCCGCTCCACCCGCACCGGGTGGCCGTGGCGGCAGAGGAACGTGCCGTGGTCGAGATCGAGATCCAGCCGGCCCGCGAAGGTCGAGGCCGACCAGCCTGCCGCGGCGTCGAGCTCGAGGCAGGCCTCGCAGACGACGGTGAACGCCGTGGCCCGCGGTGCGATCGTCACGACCTGGTCTCCGATCATCGGGTCCTGCGCCTCCCTCCTTACGTCATGCGGCAGCAAGGTCCGCGAATTTCGCGTACCGCTTGAGGAACGAGAGTTTCACGGAGTCGGTCGGCCCGTTCCGGTGCTTCGCCACGATCACCTCGGCGAGGCCCTGCTGGTCCGACTCCTCGTTGTAGTACTCGTCGCGGTAGATGAACATCACGACGTCCGCGTCCTGCTCGATCGACCCCGACTCGCGGAGGTCGGAGAGGAGCGGGCGCTTGTCGGTGCGCTGCTCGACCGCGCGCGAGAGCTGCGACAGCGCGAGGATCGGCACGTCGAGGTCGCGGGCGAGCATCTTCAGCGAGCGCGAGATCTGCGAAACCTCCTGCACGCGGTTCTCGACGCTGCCGCCCGACGTCATCAACTGGAGGTAGTCGACGACGATCAGGCCGAGGTCCGGGCGGCGCGACTTCAGCCGGCGCGCCTTCGACCGGATCTCCATCAGGTTGATCGTGCCGCTGTCGTCGACGTAGATCGGCGCCTTCGCGAGCTTGTCGCACGCGGCGGTGAGGCGCGGCCAGTCGTCCGGCGCGAGCTTGCCGGTGCGGAGGCGCTGCGACTCGACCTTCCCCTCGCTGCACATGAGCCGCTGCGTCACCTCGGCCTTCGACATCTCGAGCGTGAAGAGGCCGACCGGGACGCCCTTGCGCACGCCGAGGTTCGCGGCCATGCAGAGCGCGAGCCCCGACTTCCCCATCGACGGGCGCGCGGCGACGATGACGAGGTTGCCGGGCTGGAAGCCCGACGTGATCCGGTCGAGCTCGCGGAAGCCGGACGGCGTGCCGGTGACGTCGACGCCGGACTCGTAGAGCGCCGTGATCCGCTCGAAGCTCTCCTTCAGCAGCGACTCGATGTCGGAGAAGTCCGACGTGACGCGGTTCTGCGAGAGGTCGAAGAGCAGCTGCTCCGCCCGGTCGACGAGGTCGGGCGTCTCGCCGGGGCGCTCCCAGCCGAGCCGCGAGATCTCGCCGCCGACGCGGACGAGCCCGCGCAATGTCGCCATCTCGTGGACGATGCGCGCGTAGTGCGCGACGTTCGCCGACGCCGGGACGAGGGCCGCGAGCTCGTGGATGCGGACGCGGCCGCCGACGTCCTCGAGCTCGCCGCGGCGGTCGAGCTCGTCGACGAGCGTGATCGCGTCGACCGGCTCGCTCCGCTGCTCGAGCGCGATCGCGGCGCGGTAGATCTTCGCGTGCGACTCCCGGTAGAAGTCGCCCGCGTCGAGGATCTCGCTCGCGGCGCCGATCGCGCCGGGCGAGAGCATCATCGCGCCGAGGACCGACTCCTCCGCCTCGAGATTCTGAGGCGGCACGGGTGCGTTTGCCGCGCTCGGGGCGACTGGGGCCAGCTGCGCCATCCGCCCCGATTCGAGCAGATCGGTTCTCCGGTCGCCAGCTGTCGAAGGGTCCGTTGTGAACATGTCTTTTCCTGGCATTTGCAGGGGAATCGCGCATGGTCGCAGCCGGATCGGACGGAGCGGCTGTGCACAGTTCTTCCGCTCTCAGCGGGAACTTCGTGCGCGAATCCACAGCGCGTGGAAACGCTGTGGATCGACCGGTGGAAACCGCGCGGCGGAGCTACCCGTCGCGGAGCGCGGCGTCCGCGTCCGCCCGCCAGTCGGGCTCGGGCTCGGCGGCCGGCTCCTCGCCGGCGGCCGCGGCGGCCGGCGCCGGCTCGGGCTCGTCGACGAGCTCGTACTCGACCTCGGGCGCGTCGGTCGCGGCGGCGGCCTGCTTCTCCGCCTCCTCGGCTGCGACCATCTCCGCGAGCTCCTCGTCGGAGGGCAGCTCGCCGCCCTCGGGCACGACGAGGGTCTTCACGTCGACGCGGACGTCCTGGAAGACGTCGATCGGCACGTCGTAGCGGCCGATCCGCTTGATGTTGTCGATCCCGATCTTGCGCCTGTCGACGCGGATCTTCCGCGTGCGCCAGAGCTCGTCGGCGATGTCGGTCGGCGTCACCGAGCCGAAGAGCGACCCGGTCGGGCCGGCCTTCACCTCGAAGCTCAGCACCGTCTTCGAGAGCGTCTCCGCGATCGACTGCGCCTGCTCGGCCGTCTTCGCCTCGTGCCGCGCACGCTGCGACTCGCGCTTCTGCAGCTCCGCGACCCGGGCCGCCGACGCCTCCTCGGCGAGGCGGCGCGGGAAGAGGAAGTTGCGCGCGTACCCGCGCGCGACCGAGACGACGTCGCCGCGGAGGCCGACCTTCTCGACGTCCTCGAGGAGGATGACGTCCACGTCAGCGATCCCTGTCGCGGTCGCCGCGATCGCCGCGGTCGCGCCGCCCGCCGGTGCGCTCCTCGACGCCTTCCGCCACATACGGCAGGAGCGCCATCTCGCGCGCGCGCTTCACGGCCTGGGCGACCTGCACCTGGTGACGGCGGCAGGCGCCCGTGATCCGGCGGCTGCGGATCTTCCCCTTCTCGGAGACGTACCGCCGCAGCTGGTTCACGTTCTTGTAGTCGATCTCGGTGACCTTGTCCTTGCAGAAGAAGCAGTTCCGGCGCTTGATCTGGCCCGCAGGCCCGCCGGGGCGCTTCCGCTGCTGCGTTCTCTCTCTGGGCACGTGCTCTCCTAGAACGGGATGTCGTCGTCGGTGGCGGCCGGGAAGTCTGCGGTCTCGGCCGACGCGCCGGCGGGCACGAACTGGTTGCCGCCGCCCTCGCCGCCGCCGTCGCGGCTGCCGAGGAACTGGACGCTCTCGGCGACGATCTCGACGGCCTCGCGCTTCGCGCCGTCCTGCGCCTGCCACTCGCGCCAGTCGAGCCGGCCGTCGATCCCGACGGGGCGGCCCTTCGAGAGGTACTGCGCGCAGCTCTCGGCCTGGTTGCCGAAGACGGAGACGCTGAAGTAGTTCGGCTTGTCGACCCAGTTGCCCGACTCGTCGCGGCGCCGGCTGTTCACGGCGATGCGCAGGCTGCACACCGGGGTGCCGCCCGGCGTGTGCCGGAGCTCGGGGTCGCGCGTCAGGTTGCCGACGAGCACGACGCGGTTGATGTTCGCCATTGCTCTACTCCTCCTCTTCCGAACCTATGTTCGCCTCGTCCTCAGCGTACTCGGCTGCGGGGACGGCGGCGGGCTCCGGGGTCTCGGCGGCTTCGACGACTTCGGCGGCCTCGGCGGGCGCGGCGGGCGCGGGCGCCTGGGCCGGCGCGGAGAAGTCGTCGCGCGGCGCGCTCGTCCGCGAGCCTTCGATGTGCTTCGTCGCCATCTGGCGCAGCACGCCGTCGTCGATCTTCAGCACGCGCACGATCTCGTCGAGCGTCGGCGCGTCGCTGTCGAAGACGACGAGGTGGTACACGCCCTCGGGCTTCTTCGCGATCTCGTACGCGAGGCGGCGGCGGCCCCAGTTGTCGTGGCTGCGCCACGTGCCGCCGGCCTTCTCCGCGAGATCGCGGACGCGGACGATGAGCTCGTCCTGGCGCTCCTCGGGGAGCTCGGGGTCCAGCAGCAGCAGAATCTCGTACGTCGTCAAGTCCCGGTACTCCTTCCCACGGTCTGAATCGGCTCCGACTGCCTGCGCCGATCGGGACGAACGGCGCGTTGACGGAGCAGGAAGAGGCGGCAGTGTAGCATCGCCGCGATGCGCCGCCTCGCTGCCTGGCTCGCCGGAGTCGCCGCCGGGACGGCCGCGGCGGAGGCGCTGCGGCGCCGCCGGCCGAAGCCCGCGCCGGCTCCCGCTCCCGCCGCGCCGCCGCCCGACGAGGGGCCGGACCCGCGCGCGGAGGAGCTGCGGGCGAAGCTCGCGGACTCGGCGGCCGCCGCGCCGGCCGAGCCGGAGCTCGCGACGGAGCCGGAGCCGGAGCTCGAGCCGGAGCCGGAAGCCGAGCCCGAGGCGCCGGCCGAAACGCCGGAGGAGCGGCGCCGCCGCGTCCACGACGCGGGTCGCGCCGCCCTGGACGAGATCGAGCGCTCGAGCTAGCGGGGGACGACCGCGAGGCCGTCGAAGAGCGCGACGGAGTCCTCGTCGTAGAGCGCGACGGCGCCGCTCGTGTACGGGCGGCTCCGGTCGGTGAGGCGCGCGAGCGGGCGGCCGTCGACGTCGACGGCGATGCTCCCGCCGGACTCGCGCACGACGACGGTGCTCCAGCGGCGGAGCGGGAACGCGGGTGCTGCACCCGACGCGAGGAACCGCTGGCCGCCCGGGTACGACGGGTCGCGCTTGCCGACCTCCCAGCCGTTCGTCTTCAGGAGGACGTAGTAGAAGTGGCGCTCGTCGCGGTAGTCCCAGCCGAGCCACGCACGCTCCCACGCGTTCGGGACGCCGCGCGTGCGCGTCTGGCTCTCGGTGCGCATGCGCACGGTGATCGTCGCCGCCGCGAACGTCGCGACGGTCCGCGCGAGCGCCGAGTGCGTCGCCGCGTCCGGCGTCGCCGGGTCGTCGTCGCCGGCGACCTGCGGCGTCCGCAGCTCGACGGCGCCGCCGCGGAGACGGGTCACCGAACCGAAGTCGACGTGGAGCGCAGGCGGGGCGGCGGCGACGGTGCAGCACGCCGCGGCGAGCAGGCTCGAGAGCCGCACGGCCTAGGGCTCGACGCGGAGCGCCCGGGCCGTCCAGGCCGGGAGGTACCAGTTCCAGCGCCCGGCGAGCGCCATCGCGGACGGCAGGAGCAGGCCGCGGACGAGCGTGATGTCGATCAGGATCGCGACCGCGAGGCCGAAGCCGAGCTGCTGCATCGGCGGGATCGAGCCGAGGAGGAAGCCGCTGAACGTCGCGGCCATGATCAGCCCGGCCGCGGTGACGATGCGGCCGGTGTGCGCGAGCCCGTGTGCGACCGCGGTCGTGTTCGAGCGCGTCGCGTCCCACATCTCGCGCATCCGCGTGATGAGGAACACCTCGTAGTCCATCGAGAGCCCGAAGAGCAACGTGAACATGAAGACGGGGATCCAGCCCTCGAGTTGGGGGACCTTCGCGAAGCCGGCCCACGAGCCCCAGCCCCACTGGAACACCGCGATCATCAGCCCGCTCGCCGCGGCGACCGTGAGCATGTTCAGCGCGATCGCCTTCAGCGGCAGGAGCAGCGAGCGGAACGCGCGCACGAGCAGCAGGTACGTCAGCCCGAGCACGCCGAGGATCAGCCACGGGAACGAGCCGAGCGTCCGCGAGACGAAGTCCGCCGACGACGCGGCGCCGCCGCCCGCGAGCACCTGCGCCGACGCGGGGAAGCCCGCTTCCGGGATCAGCGTCCCGCGAAGGTGGTCGGCGAACGCCTGCGCGGTGGGGCTGGCGGAGTCGTGCCGGCCGACGACGTCGATCCGGAGATAGCGGCCGCTCGCGTCGCGGACGGCGCGCGACACCTGCACGACCTCGGGCTGCGAGCGGAGCAGCGTGTCGAGGCGTGCGACGGCCGGCGCCACGGCGGCCGCGCCGTTCGCGCGGTGCGTGTCGACGATGATCGTCGTCGGGTCGAGCGAGTCGCTGTCGGCCGCGTGCTGGAGGATCGTCAGTCCGCGCAGCGCGGGGAGGTCGCGCGGGAGGCTGCTGTCCGAGCCGGGGCCGACCTTGATCCCGATCAGCGGCAGCGCGGCGACGACGAGGAGCGTGACGATCAGCGGCGCGAGGTACTTCGCGCGCTTCATCACCCAGCCGGCGTGTGCCACCCAGAGCCGGAGCTCGCCCGCGTGGCGCCGCTCCGCGAGGCCGAGCGGCAGCAGCCGCACCCGCTCGAGCCGCTCGCCGAGCGTCAGCAGCAGCACGGGCAGGAGCGTCAGCCCGCAGAGCACGCTGACGACCGGGATCACGAGCCCGCCGACGCCGAAGCCACGGAGGAACGGCACCGGCAGCAGCAGCATCAGTGCGAGCCCGACCGAGACGGCGAGCCCGCTGAAGAGAATCGTCCGCCCTGCGTGCAGCATCGTCTCGTCGACCGCGTCGCGGTGCGAGCGCCCGTGGCGCCGCTCGTCGCGGTAGCGGTTGACGACGAGGAGCGAGTAGTCGATCGCGATCCCGAGCCCGATCATCAGCACCATGTTCCGCAGGTAGTCGCTGAGCTCGAGCACGTGCGCGGCGCCCCACGCGATCCCGAGCGCGGGCGGGATCGTCGCCGCCGCGAAGACGAACGGCAGGAGCGCGGATGCGGTCCCGAAGACGAGGAGCAGGATCACGAGCGCCGCGGGCACGGCGAGGTAGAGCTCGCCGACGCGGAGATCCCGCGACAGCACCGGCGCCATGTCGTGCTGGATCGCCGCGTCGCCGGTGACGAAGACGCGCGGCCCGAGCTTCGCGCGGATCGCGCCGGTCTTCGCCGCCGCGCGGTCGCCGGAGAGCGCGGAGTGGACGAACGCGGCCGCGGCGCCGGACGGCAGGCGCTCGACGTCGTCGACGCGCCCGCCCGGGAGGAGCGAGCTCGCCTGCGACGCCGCGAGCCGCACGCGGCCGAGCGCGCCGTCGTCCTTCGCGATCAGCACGACGGTCGAGCCGCTGCGCACGCCGTACTCCTGCGCGAGCACCTGCTTCACGCGCGCGGAGTCCGTTCCCGGCAGCGAGAACCCGGTCTTGAGGAGCGGCGTCAGCCGGAGCGACGCGACGATCCCGAGCGCGATCACCGCGGTCCAGACGAGGGCGACGAGGAGCCGGTGCCTGAGCGAGAACGCCGTCAGGCGGGACAGGAACGCCAGGTCGAGGCCCGGCGGGGCGGCGCGGCTCATGAGGGAGGGGATCGGAATGCCTTGGGCCGGCCTTGAGGGGTGGGCGGGGGATCGAGGCGGCCGCCTGCCACGGTAGCCGAGCCCGCCGCGACCTCCGCGGGCCTACCGGCGCTTCGGGGCGAGCCCGTAGATCCTCGCGTAGCCGAGCAGGTAGAGCTGCTTGGCGTCGGAGACGACCGGGCTGTAGCGCCCGTCCGGGAAGCTCCACAGCCGGCGGCCCGTCGTCGCGTCGAGGCCGTACGTCCGCCCCTTCAGCGTCGCGAAGTAGACGACGCCGTTCACGACCGTCGCGGCGCCGGAGATCGGCCCGTTCGCCCTGAACTTCCAGTCGACGGCGCCGGTCGCAGCGTCGAAGGCGTAGAAGAACTGGTCGTACGAGCCGACGTAGACGCGCCCGTCCCAGACCGCGGGCGAGCCGTAGACGTAGCCGCCGGTCCGCGTCGACCAGCGCCGCTTTCCCGTCCGCTCGCCGAACGAGTAGACCTTCCCGTCCGTCGAGCCGATGTAGACGCGGTCGTACGCGACGGCGGGCGTCGAGTAGAACGTGCCGTGGCCGCCGAAGAGCCGCGCGTCGCCGGACGCGCGCCAGATCTCCTTCCCGGTCGTCGCGTTCAGCGCGTAGACGTGGCCGTCGTACGAGCCGACGAAGAGCCGGTTGCCGCTGACGGCGATCGCGCCCTTCACCGCGCCGCCGGTCTTGAACTTCCAGAGCGGCGCGCCGGTGCTCGCCTTCATCGCGTAGACGTAGCCGAGCCAGTCGCCGACATACAGCGTGTTGCCGATCAGGAGCGGTGACGTCTCGCTCGCGCCGATCGTCCGCGACCAGCGGAGCTCGCGCGTGCCGGCGGAGAGCGCGATCACCTCGCCGTCCTTCGCGGTCCGCCTGCACGGGCGCTTGTTCAGCAGCGTCACGTAGACCGTCCCGTGGTGGTAGTCGCCGATCGCGGGCGACGACGCGGCGCAGCGGTGCGTCGCGTAGTCCCACGCGCGGTCCCCGTCCTTCGTGCTGAAGGCGAGGACGGTGCCGGCCGCGTTCACGAGGAAGAGCCGGTTGTACGCGATCGCGGGCGGGAACTCGAGCAGCGTGCGGCCGCCCGCGATCCACGCGGTGCGGTACGGCGGCCGGAGCGTCGCGACCGGGCCGACGCGAAGCCGCGCGCCGTCGTAGCCGTACGTCGGCCAGACGATCTTCTCCTTCGCGGCGTGCTTCGCCGGCTTCGAGACCTGCGTCGAGTTGAACTCGACGGTCGAGGAGCCGCGGTGGCTCGCGTCCTGGTGGTTCCGGTAGACGACCGCCGCGATGCCGGCGCCGAGCACCAGGAGGAG
>Ga0335082_10007401_pt1 | contig 11916 bp, 12 predicted proteins | sample Lox_Sample_41_FD_206718 | JGI IMG/M metagenome (GOLD analysis project Ga0335082, IMG submission 206718) | Soil microbial communities from Loxahatchee National Wildlife Refuge, Florida, United States - Lox_Sample_4.1 | ecosystem: Environmental > Terrestrial > Soil > Wetlands | place: USA...
CAGCTTTCCTGTTGTGCCCTCCTGTGTGAACTTCCAAAAATGCCAATGCGTCACGCACCTATTCATGAATTGGGCGAAACCAAAAATGCCGCCTCGATAACGAAAACTATGGCGGAAGAAATAGCGGATGTATACCAGCCCAACTTTTTTCAAACACCCGCCTTTGAAGAGCGCCCAAGACAATTTCCACGCCAGGATCAATCCATAGGTCAGGGCTTTCAGCGCCTTGTTCTCTTTGGCTCTTTCGAACATGGCGGCCCGCTTGCGCCTAAATTCGGGATATCGATAGATATTGAAATATCGGTCGAGGAAAGCTTGAGGCGTGTAGAGCCGTTTGAGAAGGCTCCAATAGCCTTGCTGCAGTTCATCCGAGGTCATTTGCTTCGGCACAATATTGCAATTTGTGTCTGGCCTCAGACGGCCTTCTTTTTCCAAACGCGCAAAAAGCGGAGTCTTGGGTACCGCCACAAGCATCCCCACCATCGCCAGGAGAATCCCATTATCCTGAATGAAGCGAAACTGATCGTCGAAGATCCTTCGGTCATCATTATCGAAGCCGACGATGAATCCGGCGCTAATATCCAAGCCGGCATTTTGAATTCGGGCCAGCTTGGCCTCCATCGAATCCCCGGCAGTATTCTGAAACTTTTTCGTTTCCTTGAGTGACGCCACTCTAGGCGTTTCAATCCCAATGAAGACGGAGCGAAAATTCGCCTCATACAGCAATTCAAGAAGTTCCGCGTCGTCGGCAAGGTTGATGCTCGCTTCGGTGGTGAGGCGCAGCGGGTACCCGTGTTCTTGTTGCCAAGGGATAATGGATCGGAGCAGCTCTTTGGCTGCTTTCTTATTTCCAATGAAGTTATCGTCCACGATAAAGCAGGAGAAAAACCCGGCTTTTCGCATGTCATCGAGTTCTTCGAGGACCTGCTCGGGTCTCTTCGTCCGAGGCCGCCGGCCAAAGGTCACGATGATATCGCAGAACTCACATAGAAACGGACAACCGCGCGAAAACTGCAGCGCACCGGAGGCGTAACGACCGACCTTTAGCAGGTCGAAGCGAGCCTTGGATAAGCGGGTCATGTCCGTAGAATTCGCCTGCTTGTAAAACGTTTTGTAGTCCTTGCCCGCCGCAAAACACTCGACAAATTCCGGCCAGGTTTCATCGGCTTCTCCCGAAAAAAGGACATCACATAGGCCCTCAAAAAACGCTTCATCCACCGAAGCATAGGCACCGCCGACGACCGTAAAGATTTTCCATCTGCGGAGACGTTGCAGGATCTCTCGCATCCGATCTCTCTGAACAATCATCCCGGTCACACCGACGATGTCAAAGCGTTCAAGAGAGGAAAAGTCGATCTCTTCGACGTTTTCGTCCAAAAGGTATACTTCGTGGTCCGGGATGAGACCCGCCAGGTGGGGCAACGCCCCTGTGATCATCGTGCATTTTTTGTTGCCGGGATAAAGCGGCAACGCGTAGTCGAAGCCCCAATAGGAAGGTTCAAATTTCGGGTTAATGAGACAAATTCGCAATCGCTTCATATTCACAAGCCAGTGCGCGGCAGGATTTTAGGCGGCCGCAGAACATCCAGCTCCGGGCTCCCCTAAATAGAGCATCGTCAAGACTACATTGACTTTGTGATCGATATCGCGCGCGCTCGCCGGGAGGGCCGCGCCTATACCAAGGGTCGCCAGAATTCCGCCCGTTACGGCCAATGATGCCAAAAATTGTTTCCACACATATAATTTTTTCTTGGCACCCATATGGGGTCTCCTATGGTTCCCTAGCTTTACTAAAACTAAATCTTAAGGGAAATGATGGAGCGAGTCTTAGGTCAACCGAATAACCGGTGCGATATTAATGAACTTTACTCAATATGTCTCACTTTGTAGGCGATAACAAGCTTTACGTATCAAATATCGATACAAATTGCATTTCGAATCCATATTCCTTCAACCATCTTTCAGCTGCCGGGAATTGCTACGAAGTGACGGACTCGGCTACGACGGTTTCTGGTAAAGCCCTTTGATAAAACCACTGGAGTCGATTTCGCGCAGCAGACTGTCGTCAACAAAAGATTTCGGATCGGCTCCTTTGGCCTTTGGATTATCTCTTTCCAAAAATCCCAGCACCGTCTCGACACCCCGAAGCGACGGATAGGGCGGAATCTCGTAAAACTTTGCCGCCATGAGATCGTAAGATCGTTCGAGGCTTCGCTCCTGCGCGCTGGAGATTCGCAGCTTCTTTGAGAGGACTTCGAGGCTTTCTCGTTTATTCTGCTTGAAGTATACGAGGCCCTCCACGAAGCCGCGTAGAAATCTGAGTGTCTTTTCGCGATTGGCACGGATATAGGAACGTGTAGTAGCAAGCATCGTCTGGAGGTAATAAATATCGGTATCGGCCAGATCCACCAGCGTGCGGTAACCTTGGTCCTCCGCAACGAATATCGACGGGCTTGTCAGCACGGCTCCCTCTACCCCACCTTTTTCCAGGCTTGCGACCATGTAAGGCGATGATCCAAGTTGAACGATTTGTACGTCCTTTTCGGTCATCCCCCAACGCCGTAAGATCATGAGCAATACCGTATGCGAGACAGCGCCGACCCGCGTAACCGCCACCCTCTTGCCTTTGATTTCCGCAGCGGTTTTGATGTCTGGTCTGACTACTAGCCGTTGGAATCCTTTGTTGATGACGCTGGCAATCATCACGGTATCGCCGCCGCGCAAATTGGAGTTTACGATGGCGTCGCCGGCCGCACTGACGTATTGAATATCGCCGGCCAAAAGCGCGCTGACACCCGTCGTGCCGGCGCCGCCGACCACGATGACCTCGGCGTCGATTCCGTATTTTTTGAGGATCCCTTTTTGCTCGGCTACCCACAAAGCGCCGTGAAGCGCACTGACCGAGCTGAGGCCGACGCGAATTTTGTCTTGCGCGGAGGCCTGAAAACAGCTTAACGCAATACCTCCTATGGCAATCAAGAACCCAACCTTCATTCGCTTCATCGTGAATTCTCCATGCTATTTCTTACCTAGCTCCGCCAGCGCCTGATTGAGATAACTTGAGTCGATGTATTTGACCGGCTGCGGCAGCGGCTCTTTGAGAATGCCTTGTTCAGCAGTGATTTTGATTAGCGTGCGCACGCCTTCGACGTTCAAATCGGCGTTGCGGTCCCAGATGCGGCTTTTCCAGTTATAATCCGAGGCGTAGCGGCAGTGCTCCACGCTGATCGCCATTTCCTTCGACAAATAGGCGCACGCGGGCTCGCGATTGTCCATCATCCAGCGCATGGTTGAGACCATCGACTTCATGAAGCGCACGACCAACGGCCGGTTTTTCTCGGCCCAGGATCGTTTGACGATGTAGACATTGAACTGAAAGTTGGGCTGGTCATCGGCGAAATAACCGATGATGTTGAAACCCTGTTGCTTGGCCACGAGATCGAGCGGAACTCCCACCGGCGTCGAGGAAATCTGCCCTGAGGTCAGTGCCTGGTAACGATCAGAAGCACCGCCGATATTGAGCAGCTTATAGTCGCGTGGATATTCCATGCCATGAACCTTCAGCACTAGCCGTAAGGCAAAGCCGGTTCCGGAGGTCAATGTTTGCGTGCCGATGGTCGTGCCGCGCAGATCGGCGTAGGTCTTGTACGGCTTGCCACCGACCATACTCAAACCGAGGCCGTTAATCAGACCGCCAATCATGGCAATATCCGCGCCCTTCTCATAGGCGTTAATGAGCGTATCGACTGTCGCGTTGGCAACGTCGATGGAATCGGCAGTCAGCGCTTGAATGGTCAGCGGCGAGCCGCGCATGGTGATAATCGGCACCTCCAAACCCTCGCGCTCGAAGAAGCCCATCTTCGCCGCGACCCAAAGCGGTCCGTAACTGAGCGTTTTCGACGACTCGCCGATAGGAAATTTGAACTTTTCCTGCGCAAAACAAGGAAAGGCAAAGACCGCCGCAAAGGCCAGAGTCACCATCGCTTGCGCCATCCTCGATCCTCTATCATCAATCCTCATGACCGCCATTCCAGTACTCCAATCCTTTATCGTATCGGCTTAATCACCGACAGCGTGTTGCGCCCGGTCCACATCGGTAAGAAAACCGAGTGGCGGTGCTTGCCGCCTAGCACAACGACCATGATATCTTCCGGGCGGATCGAAAGATGCACAATGCCGTCCGGCGTCACATGCGGAGATTCTCTCAGCAACTCTTCGTCGCTCTTATGACCCTTGCGGCGTGCGGGAATTTTCGCAAACGGCAAAGACGCGTGCTCCCAAAGATACTCTTTGACCTGTTTTTTCGTAATGCCGTCGCGCGCCATGATTTCCGCGTCTTCTACGCCGAGCGCCACAAGCGGTGTTCCGCCGCCGAAGCTACCCACATCTAAATGGCTGACGCCGTGATGCATGGCGATCACCTCGGCCAGAGACGATAGCGCTTGTTCGCCGCGATTACCGGCGGTATGCATCGGAAGGAATCCATTGATGCCGCAGACGGTCACCGTACTTTCTTCGGGCTTGAAGCCCATTTCGACGTGATAGGGTTCCCAGGGACTTTTCTCCTGATTCTCGCCAAAGCACATGGTGTACTTGCCGGGCCAACCAAATGTCGAGCGGTCCGTCTCGCCGGGGAAACCGCCGCCGACCGTGATAAGTATCAGCCGAATCGCGCGTCCAATCGTTGCGTTGGAGCGATAGCCGGGGCCGAAGACTCCGGCATCGCAATTGACATCGAGTTGTTTCCTGATCGGCCCGTTAAGTAACAAAGCCGGGCCCACATAACCTGTCGTTGCCTGCACGCCGTATAAGTTGAATCGCGGCTCACATATCGCCTCAACCGCAGTGATCACAACCGGCAAATACTCCGGTAAACAACCGGCCATGACGGCATTGATGGCAATCTTTTCAATAGTGGCTGGCGCCCATTTGGGTGGAATCGGCCCGATCACTTCCTGCGGATCACGGTTCGTGCCAGCAAGCATCCTTTCAACGCGCTCCGGCGTCGGCGGCACGATCGGCAGCCCATCGCTCAATTTCTCGCGACAGAACCAATCGTTGGCTGCTTCCCAGCTATCTTCGACTTCGATGATGGGTGAGGTTAGGTTGGGCATATCTTGTTTCTCCGAGAGGAAGTTCAAAGTTCCCGTAACATCGACTATGAGCTAGAACTGGCGTTAACCTCTGTAAGTCGCTTGTCGGCAAGATTTTCCCCCTATCCTAACCTTATCCCCGCAAGGGGGAAAGGAATCGAAAGACGAGCAAGAGTTTTTCTGCGGCGCCACAACCAATGAACGGACACCTCACCCCACTTTTACCTGCGGCGCACCCAACGTCAACTTCTCATTCACCAGGTCCACCGCCCCCTGCGCATCGGCGCGGTGCTCTCCTTCTCTGGCTCCGCCGCTCGGGTGATGTGGGATTTCCACCAGCGGCAGCTTGGTTATGCCGAAGAACTTCGCCTCGGTTCTGCCAAGTTCCACAAAAATCGATTGGCATAAGGTCACCGTGGGCTTTCCTTTCTTCTGAAGTTCAATGGCGTCGTGGACACTCCACGATGTGCACGACCCTCAAGCGCCTAAACCGGTAATGACCGCGTCGCACCGGTTCACCATTTCCTCCATCATTGACTTCGGCGCCCCCTGCATATGCGTTGGCTTGGTGCGAAAAATCACTTCTTTGGGGCGAAATTTTTCCTCAATCAGCTTGGCCAACTCTTGAAACATGGTCGTCGAATTCGACTGACCGTTGTCGATGATCCCGATGACCTTGCCTTCGAGCGTCTCCACTCCCGGCACCAACGGCCGGTCTTTAGGATTGACCGAGCCCCGCGGATCGAGCATTTTGAGCGTAGCCATGCCTACATCCTCCTGATTGAACGAAGCAGTTTTCTTTTCTGCCCTATTGGCGTCGGCCGTTCTTATAGCCCGTAGAGCCTGCGCGGATTGTCCGACAGAATTTTTTCCACCAACCGCGCCGAAATATCGGCGCGTTGCTTGAGCTCTCCGACCATATCCTCCTGACGAAAGGGATCGCCGTGCGGGTAATCGGAACCGACGACCAACGCGTCCTCTCCGATCAGCTTGGCCACGTAGCTGATATCTTCCTCAGCCTCACAACCGACGAAGACTCTTCCCTGTCTGAAATATTCCGCCGGTTCCTTGCTCCCTCTTCCACTTCGAATGTTTTCTTTGCCCGCTTGACGAAGCAGAAACGGCAGCCATTCAGAGCCCGCCTCGAAAATACCCAATCTGAACTTGGGAACGCTTTCCATCACCCCGGAAGTCAGCAGACTGTGGACGCCCATTAAAACCGGCAGAATCGCGCTATAAAAATTCGTCGAAGCGTCAAAAACATCCCTGAGGGCCGGACATCCCCACCCCAAATGAATACACACCGGCAGATTCAAATTCCCGGCTTCTTCGTAAAAGGGAAACAGGCTCTCATCGCCCAAGGGCTTGTCCCACGCCACGCCGAGAAGCATCACTCCAGTCGCACCGAGATTTGCGGCGCGGCGCAGCTCATTAATGGATTCGTTGACGTCCCGGATCGGCACAAGCGCGGCAAACCTGATGCGGCCATTGGAAGCCGCGCAGCGCGCGGCCATGAAACTGTTGTAAGCGCGCAGCAGCGCCGCTTCTAACTTCAAATCTTCAGCCGTCGTAGTTAAGAAGAGCGTTGGAAAGACCACTTGCGTGCTCACCCCCATGCGGTCCATGTCTTTTACCCGCGTCTCTATGTCTGTCATTTCCTGGGCGCCGATGGATTCATGCTTTAATTTAGCGGAATCCATAAGCGTCGGTGTGCGAAAAATAGTTCCACGTTTGCCGACCAACTTGGGATAGGTCTCGCCGTCGATGAGCCACACAGCGTTATTCTTGCCGTATGCCGTGTCGTCTTCCAACTTGACGGCTAAAGGCCGGCGACTGTGAAATTCCTTTTCAATCAAACTGAACATGGCCAGGGATTCCTCTACGTGCGAGTCACCGTCTATAACAATCATTTTTTATTCCTCCATCCGCTTATTGGACCGCGAAGACACTGAGGTCACCATCTTCAGCGAACCCTCAGCGAACTCTGCCGTCCCAGGGGTGAATATTCCTTCACAGGAAACCCGGAAGAACCAATATTATCAATTGCCGTATAGCTTCTTAACGAAACCACTGTCTTCTATCTCTTTCAAAATCGACGGGTCGATAAAGTCACCGGGATCGAGATTCTTCATTTGCGGTCGGGTCTTGGCAAGCTGATCGATGATCGTTTGAATGCCTTCGCGATCCGGGTAAGGAACCCTCCGAATGAGCCGCTGGGACATCTCGTCGTAAGACACCTGCACCAGCGACAGATCATCGAGCCTCGTGTATTTTTTCAACACCTTCAGCGCAAGATCTTTGTTCGTCTTGAAGACATAGATGCCTTCGAGATAACTTTTCATAAATCGAATAACGACGTCACGATTGGCGCGAATGAAACTCTTTCGCACCCCGAAGCCATGCATCGTGTAAGTCGCACCGAGCTGACTTAAATCCGCAAGCAGAGCAGCGCCCGCCCGTCTGGCAACGGTTGCAAATGGTTCCGATAGAATCGCCGCATCCACGGCCCTGTTTTGCAGCGCCAGAACCTCTTCCGGCTCGCCGCCCACCTGGATAATGGCAACGTCTTTATCCGGAACCAGCCCCCAGTGAGTCAAGGCATAGCGAATGGAAAAATCGCTAGCGCCCCCTAGCCGGGAAATCCCGACCTTCTTTCCCTTTAAATTTTCAGGTTTTTTGAGCTCCGGGTTCGCGATGATCTTGAATACGAAAGTATTGAGCGTCGCCGTTAGCCCCGTGAAATCGGCGCCAGTCACATTGGCGTTGATATTGGCCACGCCTCCGCTCGTGATAAATTGAATCTCCCCCGCTAACGCCGCCTGAATCGCCCTTGAGCTCACCGGAACAAAAAGCACCTCGGCATCCAAGCCGTACTTACGCGGCAGGTCGAGTTCCTTCATGATGTAAACCGGATCGAACTGGATGCCGATGGAGGTATAGGCGGCGCGCACTTTGGGCAGGCTTTGTCCTCGCGCCATACCGGCGAAAGCTACTATGACGACGGAACAACTCACCCATCTTTTTACTTTCAACATCGGTCTCTCCCGTTATCCATCAGATCGTTGGTCACTGGCGATAAAGTGCGTGGCGCCCTGCAATCCAGCCGATGAAAGCAGACTGCCGGAATAAACGCACATGTCGATCTCGCCGGCGATCATCGCCGTCTGTCCCAGCGTAGTTGGCAAGTAAAGAATCTGGGGATCGGGGCCGCTCTTCTGAAACAGTTTGCCGTCTTCGGTCACCCAGAGCATCGCGTTGATCACGGTTGCCCCAGAGCAGCCGATGCGAACCCTGTCGGCACAGAAACCCAACTCTGCAGTTAATATAATCGTGATTATCATGAGGGAAAACAGGCGCGGCAGTTTCATTGCAGAAGAAATTTTTAGATTGCGCACAAATTTTCAGGGCTTGCCGGGCAATCGCTGACAAACCGAGACCCAGGACTCCAGGCTCTAGACTTGAATGACTTTCGTGACCGATCGCGTCGACCCACCTTCGGGCGTGCTTTGTCCCCAGACGTGAATATATTGCGATTGAGATCCGTCTCCCCCAGCGACAACGACGAGAATATCGTCCGGCGTATCAGTTACCGGGATCACGCTGTCACGCGTTAATTTCAAATCCGGCCGGCGCTTCACCCGTTGATAGAAAGTCTCCTCGGGCAAATCCTTCATGCGGTAGGCGGCCCGTTCCCAGATAAACTTTTTGACGTCCTGTTTGGTGTAGCCATCTCCGGCGATGATTTTGGCGTGCTCCGGGCAGACGACCATGATCGCTTCCGGACCCGAAGGCCCGTCCATCTTTTGCGCGAAATTGATCAACACGCCTTCGGCCTTTGTGCTGTCCAAATCAGACGCGCGGACGGAACTGTCTGCGCTGATCGCGGTCACGGTGCTTGTCTTGACGTCGAATCCGCGGTCAACGTGCAACGGTTCCCACGGGCTCGCCTCTTCGTTCTCCGCGATGCAGAGACTGTATTTGCCGGGCCAGCCTAATGTCGCCTTGCAGGTAGTTCCTGGATACGAACCTCCGATGTTACGCTGAATCAGACGAATACAACGTCCGATGGTTGCGTTAGCGCGGCAGCCTTCGCCCAACACATTGTAGCCGCTGTTAATGTTGAGCGGCTCGCGAATCGGACCGTTCACAATTAACATGATCGCCGGACCCCCCGTGGTCGCCTGGAGCGCATAGAGATTCAGCTTGGGATCGGTCAAAGCCTCGACCGCCGCGATAAGAACGGGCATATAGCGAGGCAAACAGCCCGCCATAACAGCGTTAATCGCGATTTTTTCAACGGTCGCCGGAGCCCAACGGGGCGGGACAACACCGATAACGTCTTGGGCGTCACGTTTCACACCTGCGAGCATTTGAGCGACCCGCTCTTCCGTGGGAGGAATGATGGGCAAACCGTCGCTCCAACCCTTTTCTTCAAAGAAGGCGTTGACCGCCCAGAGATCGTCGTCAACTTTTACTCGCTCAGACTGCAATGCAGTTGGATCCATTTACCGCCCTCAAATACCGTTAAAAGGTTTCAGGTGTCGGGCTTCAGTTCAACTACGAGTTCAAGGTTATCCCGAAACCTGACACCCGTATGGTTCAATCTTTCTCTGCCCCAGGTGCAACCAACATTTCGACCAGTTTCTCAAAAGCAGCGTCCGCGCGTTTATTGACTTCTTCAACCTTTACCGTGCCGATGGGATGCTGAACGACAAGCACCGGGTGATCCGGCGCGCCAAACGCCTCTTTCTCCGATTTGGCCAGTGCATCAAACGCATGCGTAATCAAAGTGACAGCAAACCGCCCGCGCTTTTGTAGCTCTATTGAGTCGTGGATACTCCACGACGTGCATGAGCCTCAATCGCCGAGGCCGCTAAGGATAAAGTCAGCCTGGGCTGCGAGTTCGTCTAAATGCTCCTTGGGCGCGCCCTGCTGTGCGGTGATCTTGCGCCGCCTGACGACCTTCGCGACGTCAAGTCGCTCTCTCAGCAGTTCCGCGAAGCGTTCCTCAAGCTTGTCCGCGTTTGGCTTGCTGTTATCCAACAGCCCGACAACTTTACCGCTAAGATCCGCGAATCGCGGCAACGCAGCAATTCGCGCCGCCGATATTTGCGCCTTCCCTTCTGGACTCAGGACGATCATCTCAAACCTCCTCGGCTGACCACTAGTCAGATATTTCTGAAGCGAACTATAATGGAGGGCATAGGCCCTGTCAAAGGCAGCGTTGGCGTCACGCGCGCGACCCGGAGCCTCTAGGGTTGTAAAAAACGGAGACCAGTGTATCGGGTGCATCCATCGTCAAGTTAAAAACCATTTCGTTTTGGATTCCTTTTTTCCTTCTGCTCTGGCTCGTCCTGCCGCATCTATTACCCAATCCACTTTCGGAAGCGTCTCAAAATCACTCGCCAATCGAACATCGCTTGCTGGAAAGGGCGGGAGTAAAGGTCTTTCACGGCGGCGAACCCCAGCGTTTTAGCTGGAGTGGATGGCAAAACCAGCAGTAGACAACTGATCGAGCACAATCTTCTGAGCACCGTCAATACCCTTGAATACTGCAAAAACAATCGCGCGGGCTTCATCCTCTTGAGCACCAGCCGCGTCTATTCCATCAAACCCCTGGCGGAGATTCCCATGAGCGTCGTTAATGCTGCCTATCAACCCACGTCCTCGAACACATGGCCCGACGGCTTCAGTACCGCCGGTGTCAGCGAAGAGTTCTCAACTACGCCCCCTGTTTCGCTTTACGGAGCTACAAAGGTTGCTGCAGAAGCCTTAGCACTGGAATACGGCGACGTCTTCGACATCCCCGTTTGGATCAATCGCTGTGGCGTCCTCGGTGGAGCCGGTCAGTTCGGGCATGCTGAACAAGGAATCTTCAGCTTCTGGATTCATAGTTGGGCGCAAAAGCGATCCCTAAAATACATTGGATTCGGTGGCAACGGCTATCAAGTCCGCGATCTACTTCACCCCTGTGATATTCTGCCAGTATTGGAACGCGAAATGGGGTTTTGCAATAAGGCCGCGGGGATCGTGAACCTCTCGGGCGGCGTGGAAAACTGCATTTCTCTCGCCAGGCTGTCGGAATGGTGCCGAGACCGCTTCGGACCTTTGGATGTAGGCCGTGAACTGCAAGAACGCCCGTTTGATATTCCCTGGTTAGTTCTGGACTCATCACGCGCCCAGAATTTATGGAACTGGAAGCCAAATCGTACCTTGCAATCGATTTTTGAGGAAATCGCAACATTTGCAGCCAAGAATCCTTCTTGGCTCGACATGACCTCGCCAAGTTGACATGGACGGTTCCGAACAGCTCAAACTGTTATCCATCGTAATTCCGGCGCAAGATGAGGAGAACAGCATTGCCTCCACCGTCGAGCATCTACACGTTGAACTACGGCTCCATGACATCCCGCACGAGATCGTGGTCGTTGACGACGGAAGCACCGACCAAACATGGCAGGTCCTGAAACAAATGGCCGGAAGTATTCCCGTGTTGCGCCCCGTTCAGAACAATGGTCTTCATGGCTTCGGGCGCGCAGTACAATGTGGCATGGACATTTTCCGAGGGGAAGCTGTCGTCATTATGATGGCCGATGAATCTGACGACTGTAGAGATGTGGTCTGCTATTGGCAAAGGCTCAATGAAGGTTACGATTGTGTGTTTGGCAGCCGTTTCTGTGTCGGCGGGGCTGCACTCGGCTATCCCATAGTGAAACTGGTCCTAAACCGAATGGCAAATTTCTTTATCCGAATTCTTTTCCGAATCCAGCTCAACGACACCACCAATGCTTTCAAAGCCTACCGCCGGGAAGTCATCGACGGG
>Ga0335082_10007402_pt1 | contig 11915 bp, 7 predicted proteins | sample Lox_Sample_41_FD_206718 | JGI IMG/M metagenome (GOLD analysis project Ga0335082, IMG submission 206718) | Soil microbial communities from Loxahatchee National Wildlife Refuge, Florida, United States - Lox_Sample_4.1 | ecosystem: Environmental > Terrestrial > Soil > Wetlands | place: USA: Florida...
TCGACCCCGAAGCCTACCTCACCAACGTCATCGACCGCATGGCAAAAGGACATCCAGCCAACAGGCTCAAAGAGCTTCTCCCGTGGAAATGGACCAGGGAAGAAAACACTACCAATCAAGCAGCCGCCGTGATCAGCTGACGCTTACGGCCATTCATGCCGCGCCGCATATCCGTCCGCCCAACCGCCAACCATACGCGCACGCTCGTTGGAAAGGCGATCATCGCCGCTCCAACGCATCCAATACAACGCACAGCGCCGAAGCTTTGATATTGCTCCCGATCCGCACGCGGTAGCCGCGCGGCAGCTCGATCTCAATGAGGTCGCCTGTGGGCGCCGGTCAGGCCGCTATCGGCGGGTCCGACATCACAACCACCGGCACAAGCTGCAGAGCCACCATGTCCGGTACCCCGCCATAGAGCTTGCGTCAAGTGAAAACCATGTTGGTGTTCGCGTCATATTGCCGCGCCATCATCGACACCGACGCTCCCGGCACAAAACATGCCGCCGCGATCCCCCGCTTGAGCGCTTCAGGCCACACCCTATGCCGACGCTTCGCCCGCAAACTTGTGTCCATTATGTCTGTTGTGGACACTTTCCACCATTGAGTTGCAATACCGGGAGCCTTACCAAAATCCCCAAATTCCAGAAGGCGGCCGCTGCCGGAGGGATACGAACCACCAGAACAAGAAGCTATGGCTAACATCCGTTAACTATAATTTGCTAGCTAATTCGTCGAAGGCGTCTGTCGTGCGTATCAAACCTTCTTTCATTACGCTATTACTGTTAATGTACTGGCGACTTCCATCGTACATGAAAGAAATATTCGGCTTTTTGTTGATGTAGGATAAATAACGCCGATACTCCTGCCCTCCTCCGTAATGCTGTCCACGCGATGCCTCTAGCTTGGCTTTGTTGTGGAAGTTCGCAAAAAACTTGAAATGCAGAAACGCACCCGTCACTTCCGCAATCTTTCCATGCGGAGTCTTGGCCACTAGATGGCTGCTTAGTCTTTTGCACCCCTTACGCCATTTGATGAGGGGAACCTTAAAAAGTGCGGGAGCATAGTGTGGTTTATCGCCCCTCCAAAACGTGGCCTTGTTTGAACAATTAATTATGAGCTTGAGCGCCAATCTGCTGAACAAATCCATCCTTCTCTGCCAGGGATAGAATTTTCGGAGTCGCGGCCCTCCGATAGCCCGCTCAGTGGGGAGCAGTTGGGAGTCGTTTGGGATAAATTGTCGATGTCTTCTAAAGATGTATTGCGAATCAAAAAATGGGCATATATCGTAAAAAGGTTTGTTTGGCACGCAAACTGCCTTTGACAGATCCTCGTCAGGATACATGTCAAGCAAAAAAACAAATAAAGCTGTGCTGTCTTCCTGATCCAAGTAGCGACAAAAATCGGGCAACCTAACTTTTTCGCAATGAGGATAAATCAAAAGTTCATCCGCATCAACGACCAACGTCCAATGTCCTGTTCCGAATGCGTCCAACAAAAGGTTTAACCACTCATTGCCAAAATTTGACTCTCTAAAAGAGTTTGACGGCACGAAGGCATGGGCATCTGTTTGGGCCAAAATATACTCACGCGTACCGTCATCGGAATAATCATCTACAAAAAAGAAACGCTTGATCCCCATGTTTCGATAATATGAAAATAAAAAAGGCAACGCCGCATATTCGTTCCGTACGACAATAAAGGCCCGAATTTCGTCGGGTGATTCTTCAATGTTATGTCCATCCAATCTCTCCAGACTAAACGATTTGTCTTGAGAAAATATAACGCGCTCAGTATTTTTCACGAATTTACTCCACGGACGTCATTGGCAACAATTTAGCATGATCATGGATGAATAAAAAAAGCTTATTGATCCAACCTCTTCCTGCGCCTCAGCTTGTTCCGGAATTTGGGTGCGTTGCTAAGTTTAGTTCATCCCGAAGGAGGTCCCCCAGTTGGCTCCGTCAGCAACGCTGCAGCGTAGTCCAGGCACCGCACCGCGAAAATTTTGCCCTCAGCCGCGACGGCCGCCGAGTATCCAGGTGCGACTGGGACATCGTGAAGTGTCCAGCCGGCCGCAGCAAGCGAGTCGCCCTCCACGCTAATGAGCGCGTTTGGGGCATCGGACCTTGTGGACACGACGAAGGAGTCCAACGGCGTAAGGAGTCCCCTGCCTGTGGCCTTGAGATAGGCCTCCTTCCGAGTCCAGCAATCAAAAAACGCACGCAGGCGGTCGGGGGAAGGAAGCTGGGCCAACTCGGCCTGCTCCTCGGCAGCAAAATACTTCTGCATAAGCGCAGAGTGGTCCAGCTCCTCACGCACTTGCTCGATGTCGACACCAATGCGGCGCTCGCGACCAATGGCGACCAATGCCTGGGTCGCCGAGTGGGTCACGTTGAAGCAAAGCCAAGCGTCGGCCGACGAAGCAAGAACAGGCTTCCCGAATTCGGCGGTCTCGATTTTCACAGAGGCGGGATGCTGCTGAAGGTACATTCCCAGTAACCGGCGCAGCACTCCGCGCGTCTTAACATAGTTGGTGCGTGGTTCCTGCCGTTGGAATTCATTGGCCCGGATACGCTCCTGCACTGAGAGCAAGCGCATACTCTCAGCAACGCCGTCAATCTTTTGCTCCGCCCTTAGGTCAACGCGCCAAACATGGACATTCGCCCGCGATGCTAGCTCGTCACACAGGTCGTTTGACTGAATAGGGATTGGCATTTTGGTCGATTGCGGATGCGATATCATAACGGCACTCTTGGGAGGATTACATACTTGTTGTCCGCAGCTTATTACTGAATATTGCTGCGTTTTCAGGAATAGCAAATGCTTAGCCACTGATCGAGACGTGACAGCGTAACGTCATAAGACGTCCGCCATACACGGGTCCAGGCAATAAAGCGCGCAGGAAATATGATTTGTTCGCACGGGCTCTGATTTCGGCAAAGGGTTTTCCGCCGAACATAGCAGCCTCTCAATCCGAACTATCAAGCTGTAGAACTTCCGTCGGTTGCGAAGGCAAGAGGCCGGCATCCGATTTGTTGTCCAAACTGACTCTACGCAATGTCTTGACGACCTCCTGCTGGTCAAGCACCGCCTTGATTTGCTGCGCCAATTTAGCGATGTTTTCATCATCCAGCATCGAGTGATGATCTCCTGCGACTTGGACGATCTTGAGGCCATGAGCAAAGAGGTTGCGCCATCCATTGGCAAAATCATAGCCGGGCAGCAGCTCCTCGTCAGGAGACTTCGCACGAAGTAGCACGCCCGATGCTTCGAGCGGGCTTGGATTCCATGACCTCCCAGCGAGGTAGCGCAACCGACTCATGACCGCCTCGTCGATTGGCACGCCCTCTTTATCGAGATAGCCAGTAAGGTCGACTCCTGGCGAGGAGGCCTTTTTGAGCTTGTCGAGGCGATTTTTCACAACGTTAGGCGTCCGCGCGAGCAACCACCGAAGGAAACGCCCAAAATTAACAAGCATTGCGCTCAATTTCTTTATGTAAGGTGTGTCGCTGGCCGTCCCACCTGCCGCGTTTTGCCATATCCACGCCAAACTCTGTGCTCCCGGGCCGCGAGTGGGTCCTTTCCAGGCGTACGCATTCGCATCGATGAGAATGACGCATGAGACATTGCCCCCGGCACGCTGCAGTATACGTGCTGCTTCGAACGCCATTTTGCCAGCGAAACAGTATCCTGCAATCACGCACGGCGATGATCCGGCATGGTCACACAACACTTCGCCGTAGAGTTCCGCTAGTTCTTCGATCGTTGGCACCGCTATCCGATCTACGGTCGCATTCGCGTGGTGCCAATCCGTTGGTATTGGTGAATCGACCGCAAAGATGGCGAGATCCCCACCGATGTTTCGCTGTAGCCGATATGTTTCTGCCCCTGCGCCTATGAAATAGAGCGTCAGACCGGTACGCCCCGACTGCAACTGGATCAACTGCGCTTTAGGTCGGGCACCATGCTTTTGCTCAAGAACTTTTGCTACCCCTTCAATAGTAGGAGCCTTATAAAATATCGGAATAGTGAGACGCGCACTCAGCGTCTTGTTTATTGCGCCAATGACACGTACGGCCAGCAGCGAGTGGCCACCCAAATCAAAGAAATTGTCGCGCAAGCCGACCTGTTCCAGATCGAGCATCTCACACCAGATCTGCGCCAAAATTTTTTCGCTCGGCGTGCTGGGCCCGAGCGAGGCGACATCGGGTTCTTGCGCCGACACATGCGGTGGCGGCAATGCTTTGCGGTCCAGCTTGCCGTTAGGTGTTAACGGCAAAGCCTCAAGGCGCATATAGCCGGTGGGAACCATGTATTCTGGTAGTGCTGTAGCCAGATGATCGCGCAAAGCGGCGGTGGCGATATCCGCCTCGCTGACGAAGTAAGCAACGAGACGCTTCTCTCCGGGTTGGTCCTCGCGGACGATAACGACGGCCTTGGCCACGCCAGGGTACTTCCGCATCCGGGTTTCAATCTCGCCGAGTTCGATGCGAAACCCCCGGATCTTGACCTGATGATCTATTCGACCAAGAAATTCGAGTGTACCGTCTGGGCTGCGCCGCACAAGGTCGCCCGTGCGATACATTCGCGCACCGGGTTCCGCTGCGAACGGGTCCATCAAGAAGCGTTCGTGCGTTAGCTCTGGCCGATGAAAATATCCCCGCGCCAAGCCGTGCCCGCCGATATAAAGCTCGCCGGGCACACCCACCGGGACCAACTGGAGGGCGCCGTCCAGCACATACAACCTTGTGTTAGCTATTGACTGCCCGACCATGATCGGCTCACCGGCCTCTACCTTCGCGACCGCAGACCACACTGTTGTTTCAGTCGGCCCGTACATGTTCCAGAGCGAGCCGCTGCGGGGTAGCAACTGGCTCGCGAGCGCTTCCGGCCAGGCTTCACCTCCGCAAAGAATCTTCAAATCCGGAGCGCCTGTCCAGCCCGCATCCAGCAACATCTGCAGCGTGGCAGGCGTAGCTTGCAGAACACTGACGCCGAAGCGTTCTATAAGATCAATCAGTGCCACGCCATCTCTGGCAGTCTCGCTGCTGGCTATGACGATGCGCGCTCCAACCATCAGCGGAAGGAATATCTCCAACGCGGCAATATCGAACACCAGAGTCGTGATGGCGAGCATCGTATCCTCGGCACCAAGACCCGGCCGCTGTTGCATCGATGTAAGCATATTGGCCAATGAACAATGCTCGATTTCGACCCCTTTGGGCTCGCCTGTCGAGCCCGACGTGTAGATCACATATGCGAGAGCGCGCGGGCGACGCGCTTGGGCAGGCGCCGGCGCGTTCTTTACTTGCGCGGTCGGTGGCGAATTGGCGTCGATGACGACAACATGCGAGCTATGGGGCGGCAGTTCAGACTGCAACCTCTCTTGCGTTAACAGCACCAGCGGCTGAGCATCCGCCAGCATGTAGGCGAGCCTCTGCTCCGGATGGTTCGGATCAAGTGGAACATAGGCTCCGCCGGCCTTCAACACGCCCAGCATGCCCACGACCATGTCGAGCGAACGTTCCAGAAACAGCGCCACCAGGACATCAGGTCCTACCCCCAGCGTGCGCAGATGATGGGCCAGTTGGTTAGCGCAGTGGTTCAGTTCGGTGTAGCTGAGCCGCTGATCTTCGAAGACCACAGCTATCGCATCGGGACTCTTGGCCACCTGCTCCTCGAACAGCTCATGGATGCACCTATCCTGAGGGAAATCGGCCTGCGTGTTATTCCACGTGTAGAGCAGATGATGACGCTCGCTCGCGGTCAGCAGCGGTATTTGCGCTAGGCATCCACCCGTATCAGCGGCCACGGCGCTCAGCAGTGTTTGATAATGGCCAAGCATGCGTGCCATGCGATCCCGGTCGAAAATGTCGGTGTTGAACTCCAGTTCCAGCCAGATCTCGTCGCCGATGTCGGTAGCTTGGAGAAGCAAGTCAAACTTAGAAGTGCCCGCTGTCGCCATCAGCGAATCTACGGCAAGCCCTTCCATGCCGATAAAGGACAGCATCTGATCGCGATCCCGCCAGTTCAGTACGATCTGAAAGACGGGTGTGTAGCTTGGATTGCGTTTCGTTTGAAGTTTCTGGACGATCTGATCGAACGGAACGCCGCGATGTGTATAAAGGTCGAGCGCCGATTTTTGCACCAAACCGAGTAGCTCACGGAAAGTCATCTCGCCGGAAAGGCTGGTCCGAAGTACATGCATGCGCAGCAGATACCCGACTATGTTCTGCAATTCCGTATAATCGCGATCCGCCAGAGGAATGCCTATGAGAATGTCATCGTTCCCGGAATAGCGGTAAAGCAGCGTGTCGAGTGCAGCGGTGAAGATGGTGAAGAGGCTAGTTTTCTCGTTGCGGCTGAGATTACGCAACGCGTCGGTCAAATCCCCGTTGAGTTTCCAGCGGATCCGGTCCCCCTGGTACGACATGACCGGAGGACGGGGGCGATCGGCCGGCAACTCGAGAAGTGCCGGCGCCCCATGCAGTGTCCTTTCCCAAAAATCCAGATCTTCGGCGACGTTCGTGCTAGTCATTTTCTGGTGCTGCCACACCGCGTAATCACCGTGCTTGACTGGCAGCGCCGGCAAGGCCGCAGGCTCCCCAGTAAAAAGCGAGCGGTACAGCGCTGACAACTCGCGCCAGATCACCCCTTCGGAAGCCCAGTCGCATATGATGTGGTGCATCATGAGGATCAAGACGTGTTCCTGCGGGCCCAGATGCAACAAGCTGACACGAATCGCAGGCTCCGCTTCAAGATCGTAGGGAATCCTCGGCTCGTCAATCAGCAGGCGATCCGCCTCAGCATCACGCTGAGCTCGAGGCAGTGTGCTTAGATCGATTCTCTTAAAGCGAATTGGCCAACTGTCATGAATGATGGCATGCGGTACATCGTCGATGATCATGATTGTTGAGCGCAGCACTTCATGGCGGTCAATAATCATATTCATCGCTCTTTCCAGAGCATCAACGTTCAGCTCGCCGGTGAGCCGAACGGCTTCGGCCTCGTTATATACGGGTACATTTGGGTTCAACTGCTCCAGGAACCAAAGACCCCGTTGGGCGGGACTAAGAGGATGGGGAGCTGACAGATCCTTCCGGGGAATCAGCTGCTGCAGTAGGGATTGTTCCACCTTCGTAGCGCTGTCAGGGCCACCTGGAACATTTTTGCCTGAGGCTGCACCCAATCTTTGATGAACCAACTCGGCCTGCTCAGTCACCGTCCCGCATTCGAAAAAGTCGGCGAGCGAGAGTACGATCGGCAGCTTTTGCCGAAGTTTTGAAAGGCATTGGATGGCGAGCAGGGAATGACCGCCGAGGGCAAAAAAATTGGTGTCTGGATCGACTTGTGGGAGCGCAAGGGCCTCGGCCCAGACCGCCGAGATAATCTGCGCCACGGAGGAGATCGTAAACGAGTCGTCGCTCGCTGGGCTATTTCCGCTCATCGATACTACACGTTCAGGCTGGACGGCGGCGGCTACCGTGGATAAGACTGTATGATCGAGGAGGCGTAGACGCTGCACCTTACCGGAGGGACCTTTCGGCAATTCTCTGAGAAGGTGGATGCGTGAGGGCGTCTTGAAATGTCCGAGCCGTGTTTCGCAGAATGCGAGCAACTCTTTCTCGTCAGCGGCAATGTCAGACCGCAGAACCACAAAGGCGATCACATCCTCGCCGAAGTAGCGGTCAGGGATGCCTACAGCAGCTGCTTCGAACACCGCCGGATGGGACTCCAGCACTTCGTCAATCTGGCGCGGCGCGATGTTGACGCCGCCTTTGATGATCAGCTCTTTGGAGCGCCCGATGACAAAGAAGTAACCGTCCTCGTCACGGTAGGCGAGATCGCCGGTGTGCAGCCAGCCTTCGACGTCCAGAGCCGCTCCCGTTCCATTGGGATCCTTGTAGTAGCCTTGCATCATGCCGTTGCCACGCAGGAGAACCTCCCCCGGCTCGCCTGCGGGCAATTCAGCGCCGTTGTGATTGATTATCTTGGTTTCAAACCCCCACGGCAAGCCGGGAGATCCGATTTTGTTTGTACCGGGAGGCACAGGATTAGAGAAGACATTCCCTGCTTCCGATGAGCCCATCGCCTGGATGAGCGGCAAATTGAATTTGTCAACGAACTCGCGGTGCAATGACGGCGAGAGCGGCGCTGAAGAACTGCGCAGGAAGCGGATGCGCTGGAAGGCGGCCGTCCGGTTTTCAGCCTTAGGGTCGCGCCAATCAAGAAGTTGCGAGATAATCGTGGGCACCAGGGCCGACCAGGTGCATTGGTAGTCGTCTATCCAATTCCAAAATTCTCCGACAGCGAACCCCTTTGGCACGACCACGGAACCACCACTCAACAGTGTGGGAATCAAGGTCACACATTCAGCATTTATATGGTATAATGGCAACACAAGAAGGGAACGATCCGCAGAAGTGAGTTGGTGGGCATCGATCGAATTTCGTCCGTGCGCAAGAACCGACTTATGAGTATGGAGCGCGCCTTTAGGCTGCCCCGTGCTGCCGGAAGTGTACATCAGCAGAGCCGCGTCCTCGGCCCGAACTGGAGACAATGCGCGTCCTGTTAATGGGGCCCCGCCCCCTGCTGGGCAATCGCCGACATCGGCAGAAACGACCTCAACCGGCCTTCCGACACCGGCCAAGACTTCATTGATCAACGCGTCGTACTGGCGTTCAACAAATACCGCTTTTGCATCAGAGTGATCCAACGTATATGACAATTGAGACACGCCAGCACGTACATTGAGTGGTACCGACACATAGCCGCCATACATCGTTCCGAGGAAGAACTGCGCGGTAAACAGTCCATTATCCATCAAAAATGCGACCTTGTCCCCGCACTGCAAACCCATTTGCTGAAACAGCCCGCACAAGCGATTGACCTGTTCCTGTAGGCCCTTGAATGTGATCACTTGCCCCGTTTCAGGGCCAAGCAGAAAAGCGCGGTCAGGCTGCGAGGCGGCCATCCGATCAATCAGGTCGCGAACCGTATCGATTCCGCTATTCGAAACCATCAAAGCTGCCTCCTTGTTATTAAGTTAGGATATTGCGAAGTGGTTGGTGGGCACCGGCATCTTTGTGCTCGGTTGTCGGCGGGGGAGAGGCAATCCCGTCAACGCCCCGCCCAAGTGCTTCCACCCGAGCGTGGAACAAGCGGTAAGTGATTGCGTCGTGCAGAGCGCTCAACGAGGCGTCTATCAGATTTCCCGCAACGCCGACGGTGGACCAGCGTCCGAGCGACGGCGCACTGACGTCATGGCTGTCCACCATCACTCTCGTCACCGCCTTGGCGGCCTCCTGCTGGATGTGGCTACGCACCCGGTAATCAACCAGGCGCATACCAAACAGTGCTGGAAATGTAGGCAGCAATGCCGTTCGGAGCGCTTCGCTCAGCGCTTCAACTATGTCGCTGCCGTTCGCCATCGCGATATGTAACTGGCTCTCCACCTCTACACTAACCGTGGCTTGGGACGAGGTAATAAGCTCCTCTGTGGCATTTGAACGTCGTTCGTCGACGACACGGAGCAACGCGATTCGAAAAAAATGATTAATCTCACCAAGGGCTTGGCGAGCGAGAAGCTCGAAGCTCGCAGCGGCACCGTCATAGGTGTATCCCTCGAATTCGCGTCGCTTGATAATCTCCACAAGCATCGGAATGCGCGGATCATCATTGGCCACGGCGATGCCGACCTCCGATAGGCGAAGAATCAGATTGGCCCTTCCGATCTGATTCGAAACGATGACTTGACGGCGATTACCAACCACGGCTGGCGCGATATGTTCATAAGTGGAGCTGTCGCGGGCTACGGCCGCTGCGTGTAGCCCGGCCTTGTGGGCAAAGGCATTCTCGCCCACATAGGCGGCGTGACGATTGGAGACGCGATTTAGCCGCTCATCTACCATCCGGCTTACCTCGGTCAGACGGCGCAAAGCCTCTTCGCTGACGCCGGTACGATAGCCTAGCTTGACCATCAGGGTCGGAATTAGTGAGGTGAGGTTGGCATTGCCGCATCGCTCGCCCAGGCCATTTAATGTGCCCTGGATCATTCGCGCTCCTGCGGCCACCGCGGCAAGGCTACCGGCAACTGCCGTCTCGGTATCGTTGTGGGCGTGGATGCCGATAGGCACACCCGGCAACGCCGTCACGACCGCGCCAACGATTGCGAATATCTGATCAGGCAGCGTGCCGCCATTGGTATCGCACAGCACCAGCCATGAGGCCCCCTCATGCTGGGCCCGGCGCAGGCAGGACATGGCGTAATCGGGGTTACGCTGATAGCCATCGAAAAAATGCTCGGCATCGAACAGCACCTCGAAGCCCCGGCTCACGGCCTCAGCCACTGTCTCGCCGATGAGATCGAGATTCTCTGCAGCCGTCACCCCCAACGCGATTTTAGCGGCCCAATCCGACGCCTTGCCCGCCAGACAAACCGCTGCCGTGCCCGCCTGCAGCACCGCGCTTAGGCCGGGGTCATTGGCGGCGCTGCGCCCTGAGCGCCGCGTCATGCCGAAGGCGGTAAGCGTGGCGTTGGATAACTGCAGCGGGCTCGCGAAAAAGGCATCGTCGGTGGGGTTTGCCCCAGGCCAGCCTCCCTCTATGTAATCGACGCCGAGACGGTCGAGTTCGGCAGCAATCACACGTTTGTCCATCGCTGAGAAGTTGACGCCTTGCGTCTGGGCGCCGTCGCGCAAGGTTGTATCATAGAGCACGATGCGACGATCATCTGTCATGTTAGCGGACCTGTACGCCAACGAGCCGGCGGCAAAAAAGAATCCCAAAAGGATTTATTCCTCTTTCAGCTTCGACGTTGAGTCGTTCGGCGATATGGATCGATTGCGCGTCGTGACTTATCAGGGCAAAGCTGTGGGTGAGGCGTCTGTCAATTTTAGGATATTTCTGTGGGAATAAGCTCATCCGGTACATTGCAATTAATCCAGCGCTGACCGCAACCATCCTAGCGTAGGCTGCTTGTAACGAGGGTGATTCCGTCCAACCCTGCCACCAAAACGCCAAAACTCGGACCACCGCGGCTAGCATCATTAAAGACGCAGCCAAGAATACCTGCCGGTCGACAAATCCGAGAAGCCTGGGCATCCACAAAGCCGCATTATGCGAAGCCAAAAGCATTGATGCAACGCCGTATTTATGTGTTCGTCTATTCAAGATTTCCGCATTCGAACCCATCCGGGCAACTCCTCACTATGTACCAGAGCTAAGGACAGGTCCACTACGCCCTTCCCCGCGAGCAGGCGAATTCCTTTTAAACAAAGACCTAAGTCAAGGCGCCGTCACTCTCTATTCGACAGGGGCGCGCCTTCAGGGCAATAAAAACGGTAAAAAGCGCCAGAAAGCGACAATCCGAGGCGAGGTACGCGGATAGGTATACATTATCGAATTTTGTAGCCACTGACAACTCTATATTTGTCCCGTAACGAATAACGCAAGATCGGTTGGAATAAAGCTTAACGCGACACCGCTCCCGATGCGGCCGGACATACCATGCAGCACCATTGCGATTCAAAGAGTTATGTTTTGGCGGAGACTTAAGTCAGATGAGCATGAAATAATACCAGAAAACATTAGACGTTCTCGAAACACTGATTGTTAACTCGAATTGGCGACAATGCAGAACAGAACAATAGTTGCTAAACAATAACTACACTTATAATCGATACGATCTACACACTGCTAGCATCGTCATAACGACCACAACACAACCTGCGGTGTTTTTATTTCGACACACCTAGATGCTGGCGCGAGTATCTAAAAAATTAATTGACTCCGTTGCGGTTTCGCAAATATTTTACTACTCGTCAAAGCCGACGCCGTTCTGCGAGACATTAAGGACAATCCCGATGTTGAAAGATGGCTACAACTTGCTGCCTGACAACGTAAGCACCAAG
>Ga0335082_10007403_pt1 | contig 11915 bp, 12 predicted proteins | sample Lox_Sample_41_FD_206718 | JGI IMG/M metagenome (GOLD analysis project Ga0335082, IMG submission 206718) | Soil microbial communities from Loxahatchee National Wildlife Refuge, Florida, United States - Lox_Sample_4.1 | ecosystem: Environmental > Terrestrial > Soil > Wetlands | place: USA...
CCTATCGGATATGCCCTCTTCCCCTTCTGCCGTAACGCGACGTAACTTCGGCTACAGCTTCACAAAGCCTGTGCCCGGCCATGCCGTCGGGCCCTGCTCTCACCATCGATCGCACCGAACTGGAGGTCAGCTCGTGGCCCTCTCCCGGACCCGGCGGACGCTAGGCGTCGGGATGGTCGGCTACGCCTTCATGGGCGCCGCCCATTCCCAGGCGTGGCGTTCGGCGCCGCGTTTCTTCGACCTGCCGGCCCGGCTGCGGATGTCAGTCCTGGCCGGACGGGACGAGGCCCGGCTGAAGGCCGCGGCCGACAAGTACGGCTGGGAGAGCGTCGAGACGGACTGGGCCCGGCTGATTGATCGCAGCGACGTCGACATCGTCGACATCTGCACCCCCGGCGACACTCACGCCGAGATCGCGATCGCCGCGCTCGAGGCGGGCAAGCACGTCTTGTGCGAGAAGCCGCTAGCGAACTCGGTCGCGGAGGCCGAGGCGATGGCGCAGGCCGCCCGCCGGGCGGCCGACCGGGGCGTGCGCGCGATGTGCGGCTTCACCTACCGGCGAGTTCCCGCGGCCCGGCTCATGGCCGACCTGGTGGGCGATGGTGCCATCGGCACGCTGCGCCACATCCGGGCCAGTTACCTGCAGGACTGGCTGGCCGATCCAGCCGCGCCCATGTCGTGGCGGCTGGAGAAGGACCGGGCCGGGTCGGGCGCGCTAGGGGACATCGGCGCGCACGCCATCGACCTCGCGCAGTACGTGACTGGCGACCCGATCACCGGTGTCGCCGCCTTGAGCAGCACGTTCGTGCACCGGCGGCCGATTCCGGCGGGGGGCGGCTTCCTAGGCGCGGACGCGGTCGCCGACTGCGAGTACGGTGATGTCACGGTGGATGACGCCACCGTGTTCCTGGCCCGGACCGGCTCGGGCGCCCTGGCGACCTTCGAGGCTTCCCGCTTCGCCACCGGGCACAAGAACGGCCTGCGGCTGGAGCTCAACGGATCCGATGGATCGATCATCTTCGACCTGGAGCGGATGAACGAGCTGGCCGTCTACGACGCCCGCCAGGAGAACCCGGGATTTCGCACCGTCCTGGTCACCGAGCCGTCCCATCCCTACATCGCCGCCTGGTGGCCCCCCGGTCACACCCTCGGTTACGAGCACGCCTTCACCCACCAGGTGCGCGACTTCGTCGAGGCGATCGCGGGCAGTCAGGACGCGCACCCCACCTTCGACGACGCCCTGGGCGTCCAGCGAGTACTCGGCGCTGCCGAGCAGAGCGCGGGCGAGGACGCGCGCTGGGTAGAAGTCGTTACCGGGACCACACCAGACGAGACAGGAGGCATCCGCCCATGAGCCGTCGGCCGATCACTCTCTTTACCGGACAGTGGGCGGACCTCCCGTTCACCGAGGTATGCCGACTCGCGTCGCAGTGGGGCTACGACGGCTTGGAGATCGCCTGCTGGGGCGATCACCTCGACGTGGCCCGCGGCGCTTCCGACGATGCCTACCTGGCCGAGCGCAAGCAGATCCTGGCCGACCACGGCCTCGCGGTGTACGCGATCTCCAACCACCTCACCGGCCAGGCGGTCTGCGACCACCCGATCGACGAGCGGCACCAGGGCATCCTGCCGGCCCGGGTCTGGGGCGATGGGGAACCCGAGGGCGTCCGGCAGCGGGCCGCCGAGGATATGAAGGACACGGCGCGCACCGCGGCTCGGCTGGGCGTTAGCACGGTTGTCGGCTTCACCGGCTCGTCGATCTGGCATACGGTCGCGATGTTCCCGCCGGTCCCTCCGGCCATGATCGAGCGTGGGTACTCCGACTTCGCCGACCGGTGGAACCCGATCCTGGACGTCTTCGACGAAGTGGGCGTGCGATTCGCGCACGAGGTGCACCCGTCGGAAATCGCCTACGACTATTGGACGACGGTCCGCACCCTGGAGGCGATCGGCCGCCGGCCGGCCTTCGGCCTGAACTTCGACCCGAGCCACTTTGTCTGGCAGGACCTCGACCCGGTCGGGTTCCTGTGGGACTTCAGGGACCGGATCTACCACGTCGACTGCAAGGAGTCGGTCAAGCAGCTCAACGGGCGCAACGGCCGGCTCGGCTCGCACCTGCCGTGGGCCGATCCGCGCCGCGGCTGGGACTTCGTGTCCACCGGCCACGGCGACGTGCCCTGGGAGGCGTGCTTCCGCATGCTCAACGCCATCGGGTACGACGGCCCCATCTCGATCGAGTGGGAGGACGCGGGCATGGACCGGCTCACCGGCGCGCCGGAGGCGCTCAGCTTCGTCAAGAGCCTGCTGTTCGACCCGCCCGCGGCGGCTTTCGACGCGGCCTTCTCGTCCAGGGAGGGCTGAGGTGGGCAACCTCCGATGGTCCTACATGGATCACTGGCGGGCCGACACGCCGCGCGGCCCGATGACGCAGTACGGGTCGCGGCGGCTCATGGACGACTTCGTCAAGCAGATCAGTGCCGTCGGCTTCGAGGGCCTGGATATGTTCGACTTCCAGATCTACGGGCTGACGCAGATGTTCGGCTCGATCGAGAAGTACCAGGAGTACCTGCAAGACCACGGCATATCCAAGATCGTCAACCTGTTCCGCGGCATTATGTACGACCCCCGGGTAGCTGATCCGCACGTCAGGGAAACGCATGACGAGATTGTGGAGAGCACGCGGCGGATGCTCGGGATGTGGGAGGGGCTGCAGATCGAGAACCTCATCGTCATGCCGGCCAGCCTCTATGCCGACACCGCCCCGGTGACCGCGGACAAGATCAAGGCCGCCGCGGAATGCTGGAACCGGGTCGGCGAGGCGAGCGCCGGGTTCGGCGTGCGGACCACGGGCCACCACGAGTTCTTCTGCGCCATCCGCACCGAGGAGGACATCCTCCGCTTCTACGACTGGACCGACCCCCGGTACGTCAGCTTCTTCTGCGACACCGCGCAGCACTGCATCGCGGGCATCGACCCGGTGGCTCTATACGAGCAACTGCATGACCGCTGCTCCGGCTTCCACTTCAAGGACACCCGGGAAGTGGACACGACCGGGGCGTTCGCAAACCGGCCCGACGCGGAGCTGATGGCCCCGCAGACCGCGCGCTGGTTCTACGAGATGGGCACCGAGGGCGGTCTCGTCGACTTCCCGCGCCTGATGCGCGCGCTCAAGGAGCACCAGTTCACCGGCTGGATCACCGTCGAGCACGACAAGGCCAACATCGGCGGCGACTACGCCGAGAGCACCGCGCTGTCCATGTGGTACGCCAAGCATGTCCTGAGGGAGATTTACTCATGACCGGGACGGCCCGCCTGGGCTACGCGATCAACCAGTGGAAGCCGAACTTCGACGACTTCACCCGGCGCGAGCAGCACGTGCGGGCGATGAAGGTGATCGCGGCGTGCGGATTCACCGGTGTAGAGCTGCGAGCCGGGACCGGCCGCTGGGATCCGCTGGGCAGGCCCGCGTCGATCGCGGCGAACTACGGATCGGCCGCCGCGTTCACCGGCCTTCTCCGGCAGATCGGCGTCGAGGCGGTATGCAGCTGGTACTTCGATCCGGGCGAGCCCGTCGGAGAGGAGCTCTCGCCGGGTCGTTCGGTCCTCGAGGGCGGCCAGCACCGGGCCATCGCCGAGTCCGTGAAGCCGTTCGCCGAGTTCCTCGCCGCGGCCGGCGGGTCCCGCCTCGTGGTCCGCCCGCTCCCGTCCGCGTGGCAGACCGGCGAGCTCAGCGCTGACGCGATCGTCACCGCGGCCCAGGGATGGAACCAGGCCGGGGCGGCCACCGCCGGCCTTGGGGTCACCATCTCCCTGCACGTCGACTGCCTGAGCTCCGCCGCCGACGCCAAGACGCTCGACGCGCTGCTGGAGGCCACCGATCCCGCGCTGGTCGGGCTGACCCTGGATACCGCCGAGCTCACCCTGGCCGGCCTGGATCCGGTGGCCGTCTACCAGCGGCACCGGGACCGGGTCGATCACGTGCACCTGAAGGACACCCGTCATGTCGACGATGCGGGCGAGCGACGGCGGCCGCACGCCGAGGCGGCGATGCTCCAGGCCGGCGGCGACCGCGGCGTCGAGCGGTGGTTCCACGAGTGCGGAACCCCCGGTGGAATGGTCGACCTCCCCGCGCTGCTGGCCGCGCTGCGGGCTGACGGCTACTCCGGCTGGCTCGTCTTCGAAAGCGAGCAGACGCCGAACCCGGCGCGCAGTGTCATGCTCAACGGCTGGTACGCCCGTCACATGCTGCCCGACCTGAGCAAGAACCTGCTTCTGTCATGACCGGTCAATCTTATGTCGCACATGAACGTAAGTTGGTTATCCGATGCTAGCTTTGACGTCTGAGGGGATCGAAATCACGAGTCGAGGAGTGCCAGTGCCTGGGGCAGATGCAAGGAACAGGGAGCGCGGCGTATCCCTGCCGGAATCGCTGCTCGATCTCATCCGGGGCCGCGGCACCGCCACCCGGGCCGAACTTGTCGACGAGACCGGCTGGGGACGGACCGTTCTCACGCAGCGGCTAGACGAGCTCATGGAGATCGGCCTGGTCTCCGACGCCGGAGTCGGGCGCTCCACGGGCGGCCGGGCGCCGCGGGAGGTGCGCTTCCGCCGCGAGGCCGCCGCGGTCGGCGGCGTGAACCTCGGCGCCACGAGCATCGACATCGCCCTGACCGATCTGGCCGGCGAACCGCTGGCCACCTACGAGGAGGCCTGGGACATCGCCCGCGGTCCCGAGGCGACCCTGGACCGCCTGGAAATCCTCATCGAGCGCATCGTGGCGGACGCACCCGTCTCGCCGGGGGACATCGTCGGCCTCGGCGTCGGCCTGCCCGGCCCGGTCGAGTTCGCCAGTGGCCGCACCATCTCGCCGCCCATCATGCCGGGCTGGAGCAACTATCCGGTCCGCGACCGGCTCGCCGGGCACTTCGGCGTGGACGTCGTGGTCGACAACGAAGTGAACACGATGGCTATCGGCGAGCAGCGAGCCGGGCTGGCCCGCAGCGTCGACGACTTCGTCTTCGTGAAGGTCGGCACCGGCGTCGGGGCTGGCGTCTTCTCCAACGGGAAGCTGCACCGGGGCGCCGACGGCGCGGCCGGTGACATCGGGCATATCGCCGTGGAGGGCGGATCCTCGGTCCTGTGCCGGTGCGGCCGGTACGGGTGCCTGGAGGCCTACGCCGGAGGGGCCGCCCTGGCCCGGCAGGCCCAGGAGGCCGCCGAAACCGGGCAGAGCACGTACCTGGCGGACCTGCTCAAGACGTCGGACCGCCCGCTGGCCGCCGAGGACATCACGGCAGGCGCGAGCGCCGGCGACCCGGCGTGCCTCCAGCTGCTGCGTCAGGCGGCGTGGCGACTCGGGCAGGCCATGTCCGCTTGCGTGAACTTCTTCAATCCGTCTCTCATCGTGTTCGGCGGCGGCGTCTCCCGGGCCGGCGACCTGCTCCTGCCCGGGATCCGGCAGGCCGTGCTCGAGCTGTCTCTCCCGCTGGCCACCCGGAACCTGCGCATCGACATCACCCGCCTGGGCGACACCGCCGGGACGATCGGGGCCGCTTTCGCCGTCATCGACCTGCTGCTGCGAGCCGACCGCTTCGAGTGGTGGGCCGAACGCAACCGCGCGGGCGCGGCGATCACCCCGGCCCGCCGCACCACCCCCGCGCGACTGGCCGCAGGCTAGCCCGCCATGATCAGCTACACCGACGGCGAGGATCACGCCGCCCGTACCTCGGCCACCCGCACGCTCATTACCGACTTTGCCCGCCTGTTTTACCTGGAAAGAGACGTGTGCCGGGCCTTCGAGACGTTCGTCGCGCCGGGCTACATCCAGCACAACCCGGGGATACCCGACGGCCGGGACGCCGCGATCGCGGCCCTGGTCCCGATGTTCTCGGACCCCGACTTCCACGCCGACCTCAAGCGGATCCTGGCCGACGGCGACTACGGCGTCATCCACCTGCACGGCTACCGCGGTGGCCAGCGCGGCGGCGCCGTCATGGACATGTACCGGGTGGCCGACGGACAGATCGTCGAGCACTGGGACGTCATCCAGCCGATCCCGGAAACCGCCCAGAACGACCACCCGCTGCTGTAACCAAACAAGGAGCACCTGACCATGTACCAGCTCTCCCCGAACATCGAACTGCTCTTCACCGAGGCCGGGCCGGACCCCGCCGCCCGGGTCCGCGCCGCGGCCGCCGCGAGCTTCGACGCCGTGGAAATGTGGGGCACCTTGGACAAGGACGTCAACGCCCTGGCGAAGGCGCTGTCCGACAGCGGCGTGGCGCTGACCTCGGTCCTGGCCGAGCCCCGGACGAACTTCACTTTGCCGGGGACCGACTTGGGCCCGTTCTTCGACGGCCTGGAGCGCGGTGTGGAGAACGCCCGCCTGCTCGGCGTGCCGCGGATCGTGCTCGGCTCCGGCGTCGGCTTCCCCGGGGCCAAGCGGGCGCAGAACCTGGACCGGCTGGCCGAGGTCTTCTCGCAGGCCGTCGAGCGGACCCGGGGCTCGGGCGTGAAGCTCATACTCGAGCCGGTCAACACTCGCGTCGACCACCCCGGCGCGCTCCTCGACCGCACCGCCGACGCTGTCGCCGTCGCCCGGGCGGTCAACTCCGGCTCGTTCGGCATCCTGTACGACCTGTACCACTCCGTCACCGAAGGTGAGGACCCAGCGGCCGAACTGGCCCGGGCCGGCGACCTGGTCGACTACGTGCAAATCGCCGACTCGCCGGGGCGGGGACAGCCGGGCAGCGGCGCGATCAACTGGCCGGCCAGCCTGGCCGTGCTGCGGGCGGCGGGCTACGCCGGGCCGATCGGCCTGGAGTACTTCCCGACCGTGGAGTCCGCCGAGTCCCTGCAGCTCATCAAGTCCGTGGCGGCGGTATGAGCACGGAACCGATCGAGGAGCGCCTGGCCGCAGTCGAGAAACGGCTGGCCGCCGCGGAGCTGACCGCGACCCGGGCGCAGGACCGGGGTGACGTGGAAAACGTGTTCTCCCGGTACATGCACTACCACAACGCGTTCGAGGACGAGCGGATCATCGACGAGCTGTGGGTGCGCCGCGGCACCGAGGAGGTGCGCTCCCAGTACAACGACGACGGCGTCTACACCGACTGGGACACGATCATGGAGTACCACCGGGGTCGTCCGCACCCGGTCGGCAAGCTGATCCTGCACTACACCACGACGCCGGTGATCGAGGTCGCGGCCGACGGCAGCACAGCCAAGGGGCTGTGGATCATGATGGGGCTCGAGTCGGGCCTCACCGAACCAGCCGAGGCCGAGCGGATCCCGGCCTTCTTCTTCGCCAAGGAGGAGGTCGACGGGCGAAAGGTCTGGGCGCATTGGGTCTGGTGCAAGTACGGCATCGACTTCCTCAAGCAGGACGGCCAGTGGCGCATCTGGAAGTTCCGCTGCTTCGAGACCGCGCGGGCGCCTTACGACGAGAACTGGATCGCGTTCGCCGCCCACGAGCGGGCCCAGTACGAGGCCAAGCTCATGTACTTCGGCGACGACGGCAAGCCGGTCTTCCTGCCGCCCGTGGACGGGCCCACCATCACGCCATCGCAGCCTTACCGGATCGACACGGCGCAGCAGCTCGTGCCCGAGCCCCCGCAGCCTTACGCGGACTACGAAGACACATTCCGCTGAGGAAGGAACTGACCGCCGTGCTCGAATACAACATCATCCAGACGCGAGGATTCACGAACGTCACCGAGAACGGCCGGGTAACCGGCTTCCGGCTGCTGGTCCGGATGCCCAACTACCGGGGCGCCTGGGGAAGCCTGATTGAGGGCGCGGACGTGACCGTCGACGGCCGGGCGTTCTTGCGGGAGTCGACGGTGTGGACCCTGCGCGGCCGCACGTTCACCTTGGACGACTTGCGGCGCTCGACCGACGTCCACTGGGATCTCGCCGAGCTCGCCACGATCACCGTGCCGTTGGTCGGCGGACTGGCGCCCGGCGTGCACGACGTCGCCGTAACGATCTACCTGCGCTCACCGTACATCCCGGCGTTCGTGCTCCCGCTGCGGTTCGACGCCCGCCGGGGATGCACGCTGGTCCCGCTCGGCCAAGGTGAGGACGCCGGCTTCCGCTACGGCGTCTCGGTATACAGCTTCACCGGGGACATGAACACGCTCATGACGCTCGAGGACGCGATGGCCGACATCGCCGACCTCGGCGCCGCCGGCATCGAAATCCTCACCCAGAGCACAATCCCCGGTTATCCCGAGCCGACCGCGGCGTGGATCGACGAGTGGCAGCGGCTGCTGGACACCTACCGGCTGACCCCTACGAACATCTGCTCCTGGGTGGACAACCAGATGTGGCTAGACCGCGATCTCACCGTGGAGGAGGCGGCGGCGCAACTGGCCCGGGACGTGCGGCTGGCACACCGGCTCGGCTTCGGCTTCGTCCGGCCGAAGTTCGGGGTCATCTCCCCGGAGCTGGACCCGCATCCCACCTGGGAGGAGACGGTGCTGCGCACGCTGGACCTGGCGGCTGAGCTCGACGTCGTGATCTGCCCCGAGGTCCACAGCCCGACCCCGATCAAGCACCCGGTCACGCAGAACTACATCGAGTTCATCGAGCGGACCGGCACCGGGCACTTCAAGCTGATGATCGACACCGGGATCTTCCAGACGGTGGTGGTGAACGACGGTCACCCCGGTTTCGACCCGGACGAAGTGCCGCCGTTCCTGCAGCCGCTGAAGGTGCCGATGAGCGACCTGGCCGAAGTGCTGCCGTACACCGGGTTCATCCAGGCGAAGTTCTTCGAGATCGACGGGAACCTCAACGACCTGCACATTCCGTGGGCCGACATCGTCCGCACGTTGCGCGACGGCGGGTATACCGGCTGGCTGTCCAGCGAGTATGAGGGGCGCCGCGAGCCCTACCGCGGCCGCGAGCAGGTTCGCCGCCAGCACGCGCTGATCCGCTCGCTGGAGGCTGCGCCGTGACCACCCGGGGCGGCCGGGTGGCGGTGATCGGCGCAGGCCCGGCCGGGATGGCCACCGCGCTTTCGGTCCACCAAGCCGGCCATGAGGTGCTGCTGCTCGAGCGGTACCCACGGGCCCGTCCGGCTGGCAACATCCTCAACCTATGGCCGCCGCCCATCAAGGCACTCGGCCTGCTCGGTGTCGACATCATTGACCTCGGCGCTCCGTGTCACACCGAGTTCCGGTCCGTCAGCGGCCGCACGCGGGTACAGGTCGAGCTGCCCGACGAGGTTATCCGGAGCTACGTCGGCGGGTTCATCGGCCTGCTGCGCCCGGACCTGTACGAGCGGCTGCTGGCCGCTCTGCCGCCGGGCGTCCTGCACGTCAACCACGCGGTCGACCGGTTCGAGCAGGATGAGAGCGGCGTGCGACTGCATATGGCCGACGGCGAGGTCATCGAAGCCGACGTGCTGGTCGGCGCGGACGGGATCGACTCCCTGGTCCGCCGCATTCTGTGGGGAGATGCCCCGAAGCGCGAGCACAACCTGCACATCTTCGGCGGGTTCACGTTCGACGATTCCGTCCCGGCCGAGCAAACCCCTCAGGCAGTGGTCGAAGGGCCGGGCCACCATCGTCGGCGACGCCGCCCATCCCACCAGCCCCTACGCGGCCTACGGCGCAGGGATGGCCACCGAGGACGGCTACTTCCTAGGCCGCCGGCTGGCCGGAACCGACCTTTCGGGCTACGCCGCCGTCCGGCAGGCGCTGCAGGACTTCGAGATCCCGCGCAAGCCGCACACTGCCCGCCAAGTCCAGCAGGCGTTCGTCCTCGGCAAGCTCTTCCACCATGCCCCGCCGCCGCTGCAGACAGTCCGGGACGCCATCCTTGACCACACACCGTTTCTGCAGAAGGTGGTAGGCGAGTCCGCGCCCGGCGAGATCCTCAAGCAGCTCGCGGAGATCGACGCGGCCGAGGAGCGCTTCGCCGCCGCCCGGAAACCGGAGAAGAGCTCATGAGACTCCTCACGCGGAACATCGACCGCCGGTTCGATGCCATCGTTATCGGGTCCGGTGCGGGAGGCAGCATCGCGGTCAAGGAGCTGGCCGAGCGCGGCCTGGACGTCCTGCTCCTAGAGGCTGGCCGCGATATCAGTGACGCGGACTTCACCCCGCCCAAGCCGAAGGCGCCCCGCCCGCTCGGCATGGATCTCGACCTTCGCGCCACCGCCATGCTGGCGGGCCAGTACCGTCAGGCACGGCGTTCGTTCTTCAGCGAGACGAGCAACCGGTTCCTGGTCAACGACCGGGAGAACCCGTACTCGACGCCACTGGGGTCTCCTTATCTCTGGATCCGCGGCCGCGTCCTGGGCGGCCGCCTGAACACATACGGGCGCGTGCTCCAGCGCATGTCGGACATCGATTTCAAAGCAGTCACTGGGTCTTGGCGGCGTGGGGTTCCCGCTAGTTTCCGGTCAGCGAGCCGCGACGGGCACGGCGCTGACTGGCCGATCTCATATGCAGACCTCGAGCCGTGGTACGACCGCGTGGAGGAGTTCGTCGGCGTCTACGGCAACAAGGACGGCCTCACCCATCCGCCGGACGGCAAGTACCTCGGGCCGGCCATGCTCACCGACGTCGAAGAGAAATTCCGGGACACGGTAGCCGAGCGCTGGCCCGAGCGGAAGGTCATCGCCTGGCGGTACGCGGCGCCGAACCTCGGCCGGGTCCCGGTCGGGATCGCTGCCGCCCGCCAGACCGGCCGGCTGACCACCCGCGCCGACGCGGTCGTGGCGCGGATCACGATCGATGAGCGGACCGGGCTGGCGGACGGCGCCGTGTTCATCGACCGCCTGACCAAGCGAGAGCACCGGGTCTTCGCGGACGTCGTGGTACTGTGCGCCTCGGCCATCGAGTCGACCCGGCTCATGCTCAACTCCGCGTGCAACCGGCACCCGAATGGCCTCGGCAACTCCAACGGCTTGCTCGGGCGCTACTTCATGGACCAGACCATCAGCCTGGCGTTCTGCTCCGTCCCGCAATTCCCCGGCTACTCCAAGGCCGACACGCTGCCGCCAGCCGACCCGTTCTACCCGCCTACCGGCGGCATCCTGATCCCGCGGTACGAGAATGTCGGGGCCGAGCCGGAGCAGGATTACGTGCGCGGCATTTCCTTCCAGGGCGCCGGCGGCCGCTTCCCCGTGCCGGAGGCCTACCCGACCTCCTTCGGCCTCGGCGGCGTCGGGGAGATGCTGCCGAGCTATGCGAACCGCATATCGCTGAACAGCAGGCGCATGGACAAGTGGGGCGTCCCGATCGCCCACATCCGCTGCCAGCTCGGCGACAACGACCGCATCCTCATAAAGCGCCAGCTGAAGGCCCTGCCGGAGATGACACAGCACGCCGGCTACGAGGTGAACTTCATCGGCTCGGTCCTCGGCCTCGACTCGAAGAGAGTCTGGCCCGACTACGGCCCGCTCCAGCGATTCATCTTCCGCCGCGTGATCGGGATGAGCCTGACCATGGGCGCCGCGATCCACGAGTGCGGCGGGGCCCGGATGGGCAACGACCCGGGGATGTCGGTCGTCAACGGCGTCAACCAGGCGTGGGACGTGCCTGACCTGTTCGTCCCCGACGGCGCGTCGTTCGTGTCGAACAGCACCGTCGGGCCGGCCCTGACGATCATGGCCCTCTCGGCCCGGACAGCCGCCTTCATCGCCGACGCCCACACCTGCGGCGAGCTGGCCAAACCGACCAAGCAGGTCTCCTACTAGACGCCGGGAGGGGAAGAACGGGGGCGTCCTGATGTCGGAGTACGAGGGACATGCCTTCCACCTCGACGATGCTGAGGAGCAGGTTGCGCGTCATCTCGGCGTACAGGTCCTGCAGGAACGGCGCGGCGACCTCACGCAGGCCGGTCTGCATCGGCGCCAGCAGCCCGATGTGCCACAGCGTACGGCCGATGACGTAATGGCCGGA
>Ga0335082_10007406_pt1 | contig 11912 bp, 10 predicted proteins | sample Lox_Sample_41_FD_206718 | JGI IMG/M metagenome (GOLD analysis project Ga0335082, IMG submission 206718) | Soil microbial communities from Loxahatchee National Wildlife Refuge, Florida, United States - Lox_Sample_4.1 | ecosystem: Environmental > Terrestrial > Soil > Wetlands | place: USA...
CCTGGGCCTGATCCTGTTGCTGTTTCTGGTCCTGCTTCTGCTGCTTGTTGTCCTGATTTTGTTGATTCTGCTTCTGCTGATCCTTCTGATCTTTCTTATCCTTTTTGTCCTGATTCTTCTGGTTCTGCTGCTGCTGTTGTTGTTTCAGCATCGCCTGCGCATATTCGAGATTATATTTTGTATCGAGATCATTGGGATTCAGTTTCAGCGCGGATTCATACGCCGAAATGCTCTCGGGATATTTCTTCCCCTGAAGCAGGGAATTCCCGAGGTTGTGCAAGGCCTGGGCCTTTCCGGAAGGATCGGTCACCTTCCCCTCGGCGATCCGGTATTGTTCCGCCGCCTCATCATACCGGCCTTCCTTATAGAGGGCATCGCCGAGATTGAAGACCCCCTGGTGCATATCCTTGTTCTTTTCCAGGGCTTTGCGGTAGTTCGTTTCCGCATCGGAGAATTTGTCCTGTTTGTACAAAGAGTTTCCTTCGCGCACGAGTGTGCGATCGGTCTGTCCAAACAGGAACCCCGAACAAACGAATATCAGAATACCTGCAAGCAGGAGTTTCATGCTTTCTCCTTGAAAAGATTCCAACGTGCCAGCCACTTGTTCTGCCGCTCGGAAATAAAGAATTCCATCAACAGGAGCAGTACCGCGGGGAAGAGTGCGTACTGGAAGCGATCCTCATAATCGGAAACGACCCGTGCGCCGATCTCCTTCTTTTCCATCCCTTGTACGGCTTTAAACACGACGTCGAGCTCGTTCTGCTGATTTGTTGCTCGTACAAACGATCCATTCCCTGCCTCGGCAATTTCCCGCAGCGCCTGCTCATCGAGTTTTGTAATGACAACCGTTCCTTCCCGGTCTTTCTTATATCCGACCTGGACTCCATTTTGATAGATCGGAATGGGTGCGCCTTCTGGCGAACCCATGCCGATCGTATGAATGACGATACCCGACGCGGCAGCTTCCTTTGCCGCGGCCACTGCATCATCTTCGTGATTCTCTCCGTCGGTGATGAGGATGATCACCTTGTGTTTCCGTTCACCTTCTTCGAACGATTTCACGGCGAGACGCAGCGCGGATCCGATTGCCGTTCCCTGGACGGGGACCGCATCGACGTCGATCGCGCTGAGGATAAGGCGCGCAGCGGAGTAATCGGTGGTAAGAGGGAGTTGCAAGTAGCTTTCACCGGCAAAGACGACAATCCCGATCCGGTCGTTTTGCAGTTGATCCAGCATCCGTGAAATTTCCTGCTTTGCACTTTCCAGGCGGCTCGGCTTGATGTCTTCCGCTTTCATGCTCGTTGAAACATCAAGGGCAATGACGATGTCGACGCCTTCCCGCTTCACCTCTTCCAGCTTTGTCCCGATCTGGGGATTTGCTACTCCGAGCACGAGAAACGCGAAAGAGGCGAGGAGCAGAAAAAATTTAACAGGACGCTTGTATTTTCCGGCAGAGAGCATGAGTCGACTAAGGAGCGACGGGTTCCCGAATGCCTCAAGCCGGCGATCCCTTTGTCGCACGGCCCACCAGAAGAGAGCCGCCAGAACTGGAAGGAGCACCAGAGCGTAGAGATATTCGCTGTGTGCAAAACGCACCATGTTCATGGAATTTTCCGGAAAAGTGTCTGCGACAGGGAAACCTCGAGCAGCAGGAAGAGTCCGGCAAACATGGCGGCGCCGTAAAATTCTTCTTTGTGATGCTGGAATTGCGTCACTTCAATTTTGGTTTTTTCGAGACGGTCAATCTCCTCGTAGATCGTTTTCAGAGTCCGGTTATCCGTTGCCCGGAAATATTTCCCTCCGGTCTGATCGGCAATTTTTTGAAGAAGTGCTTCATCGATCTCTGCGGGAATAGTCTGGTATTGAATTCCGAACGGCGTCTGGACGGGATACGGGGCATTACCCATCGCTCCGACGCCTATCGTATAGACCCGTATCCCGAACGTCTGCGCGATACCGGCTGCGGTGAGCGGATCGATCGAGCCCATATTATTGACACCGTCGGTGAGGAGGATGATGACACGGCTTTTCGCCTTGCTTTCCTGCAGCCGGCTGATTGCCGTTGCCAGTCCCATCCCGATGGCCGTCCCGTCTTCGATCATGCCGCTCTTCACCTGCGAGAGAAGCGTCTTCACCACGGAGTGGTCGAGTGTGAGAGGACATTGTGTGAAACTCTCACCGGAAAAAATCACAAGACCGATTCTGTCGTTCGGCCTTCCGTCGATAAATTCCGTTGCAACCCGTTTTGCCGCTTCGATGCGGTTGGGATGAAAATCTTCCGCAAGCATGCTTCCGGAGATGTCCGTTGCGAGCACGATATCGATTCCTTCCGTGTTCACGTTCTCACCCTTCGATGTGGATTGCGGTCGTGCAAGTGCTACCGTGAGAAGGATGAATGCGAGAAGGCGGAAGACGAAGAGAATGTGACGGAACCGCTGCCGCCACGAACGAGGAATTGAGTGGAAGACCTTGACCGTCGGGATCTGGAGCTCAACAATCTGTCTATTCTGTCGTTTCCAGTACCAGTAGATGAAGAGCGGCAGAAAGATCAGAAGAATAAAAAACTCCGGATTGGCAAATGTCACTCCCATCATGCGCTCACCTCGGGAACGGTTTCCTGTTTCGGCTGATCGACAATCCTGCGGGTCTCTTCGATAAATGAGCGCGATGAAACGAGACTCGATTCGTTTTCCTGTGGAACAGGTTGAAACTTGGCAAACTTCACGAGATCGGCACGAATCAGGACATCACGCAGCAGATCTTTGGGGCCACTCTCCAATGAACGAATGGCATCGGCATCGAGTATCTCGTCAGATGTTGATTCCAACGCCATGACGCGAAAACGGCGTTCAATATAAAGGCGTACGATATCCGTGAGCCGCGAATAATATTCTTTGACTAGTCCGCGCTGCCACATACGCTCGCCTTCCAAAGCGAGAAGATCCTCCAGTGCGACTTCGTCTGCCGGACGCGGCGGCTCCTCCGGAAGGAACGGCTCTCCGCGCGCTTTTTTCTTCCGGATATAGAGGAACAGCCAGATCAATGCAGCAATGATGACGAGCGCGATCAGGTAGGGAAGAATTTCCGCAAAGGAGATCCCTACCGTCATCGGCGGCTTGATGTCCTTGATGGCTTGAGAAGTATCGACGGCAACTCCCGTCACGGTAAACACGATCGGAAGCGTTTGCACATATTTCTTCGTAGTATCGCCGGCACGGGAATATTCCACCGGCAGCGGCGGGACGATGTGCATCCCCGAATCGAACGCCGTGATAATGAATGATGCCGACTCCGAAATCGAGTCCCCGGATTTTGATACGACGGGCGGAATCCGGCGGACGACCTCGATACCGTTGAGCGAATCGGGGAGGAAGGGGAACCTGACCGTAATACCCTGCGGATGGTGCACGTCGATATGCAGCTGAAGCCAGTCACCAATCAGAATGTGATTTGAATCGACACTCGCCACAGCGGTGACATCCTGAGCATGAAGCACGCTTGTGCTCATCAATACGAGAAGAACCAGACTGCAGAGGAGTCGAAGAATCAGAGTACGTTCCGTATGGAACGACGCAGCTACCAACGGCGTTCCCTTCCTTTGAAAAATGCCACCAGTGGATTGATATATGATTGATCGATACGGATATCGACGGCATCAACGCCGCTTCGTCTGAAAAGGCGCTCGCGCTCCTTGCCAAGATCGTTCCACCAACCTGCGTACGAGCGACGGACGCCTGGATCGGCGGTATCAACCCAGAGGGCCTCTCCCGATTCCGCGTCTCTCACCCGGATGAGTCCTGCCGGAACCAACTCAGCTTCCCGCGGATCAAAAAGGCGGATGGCGACAAGATCATGCTTCCTCGAGGCAATCTTCATCGCATCCTCGTAGCCATCTCCCAGGAAATCCGAAATCAGAAATGCAATGCTTCGTTTCTTGATGGCGCTGGTCAGATAGCGAAGACCTTCGGCGATATTGGTTCCGCGCTTTTTCGGCTGGAAATCGATCAGCTCGCGCACGATCCGCAGAATATGCGTCCGGCCCTTCTTGGGTGGAATGAAGAGCTCCACAACATCACTGAAGAAAATAACCCCCACCTTGTCGTTGTTCTGAATTGCCGAAAACGCAAGAACAGCACAGAGCTCTGCCGCCACCTCCTTCTTCATCTGATGGACTGTGCCGAATTCGCCGGATCCGCTCACATCCACCACAAGCATTACCGTGAGCTCACGTTCTTCTTCAAACACTTTCACAAACGGATGATTGAATCGCGCCGACACATTCCAGTCGATGAGGCGGATATCATCACCGAACTGATATTCGCGAACCTCGCTGAACGCCATGCCGCGCCCTTTGAAGACGCTGTGATACTCGCCGGAGAAGATCTGGTGAACCAGACCCTTGGTCCGGATCTCGATCGCTCTTACCTTTTTCAGCAGTTCCGATGTTTCCATAGGATACGTGCTAGGGAACTTCCACGGTATTCAGAATTTCATCGACGATCTGCTCCGAGGTGACGTTTTCAGCTTCGGCTTCATACGTCACCGCAATCCGGTGACGCAGAACGTCGTGGCATATTGCACGGACATCTTCCGGGATAACGTATCCCCGCCGCTTGATGAAGGCAAATGCTTTCGCCGCCAGAGCCAGGTTGATCGAAGCACGCGGCGATCCGCCGTACTGTATGAGCGATGTAAGCTTATCGAGCTTGAAGTCCTTCGGTTGACGGGTGGCAAAAACGATGTCAAGAATGTAGCGCTCAATCTTTTCGTCCATATATACTTCCTGCAGAAGCGATCGCCCGCGGAGAATGTCCGCCGGTGATATGACGGGCTTGATCTCCGGAACAATCCCGGCAACATTCTGACGCATGATGATGCGCTCTTCCTCGCGCTGGGGATAACCGATGACAATCTTGAGCATGAAACGGTCCACCTGCGCTTCGGGAAGCGGGTAGGTGCCTTCCTGTTCGATCGGATTTTCCGTCGCAAGGACGAGAAACGGCTCTTCAAGACGGAATGTCTGCTCGCCGATCGTCACCTGTCGTTCCTGCATTGCCTCGAGCAGTGCACTCTGCACTTTCGCAGGTGCGCGGTTTATTTCGTCGGCAAGGATGAAGTTCGCAAAGATCGGACCCTTGCGGACGGAGAACTCGTTGTTCTTCTGATTGTAGATCATCGTTCCGATGACGTCGGCCGGCAGGAGATCGGGTGTAAACTGCATTCTCTGAAATTTGGCCTTGATGGCAGCCGCCAGAGTCTTGATCGAAAGCGTCTTTGCCAAGCCCGGAACGCCTTCCAGAAGAACGTGCCCGTTGGAAAGGAGACCGATCAGGAGCCGTTCGATCATGTTCTTTTGACCCACGATAGCCTTGCTGACCTCCATTTGCAGGAGATCGACAAAAGCACTTTCACGCTGGATCTTTTCGTTGAGTGATTTAATATCCGTCATACCTCATTCAGTAAAATGTGTGATGGTTTCGGTGAAACAATACTCTTCGGCTTCCGCAGAGTCCGTGGAAGCTGATTCCTGTCAAAAATTCGTTGAATTCAGTTCAGTTAGGGGTTCTACTTCTCTTCAACAACGGTTCAAAAGCAGAATCCTGATTCGATGGGGAAAAGACATCATTGTAATCGAAAATTAATAAAAATCCTTGAGAAAATCCACCGAAGCAGACTTTCCAACTCTTAGAACGATGGAGTGGGGTCTTCGTTTCAGGATTAAGCAAAATTAATGTCCTGTTGATTTTGGCTTGACTTTTACCTCAATTTTTCAATATTATAGACCATTTCAATTGACGCATCAGGTGAACGTGTACTTTGAAATCGCTTTAGGCCAAGTCCAAACGGAATTGAAACGGTATATCGCTCCTCATCAAAATCCTGAACCGGTGATACCAGGAACCCCGGGAATCGCCTCATGAGCGATTTTGATTTGATGGCACTTCCGGCAACAGGATCCAGAATATTCATTGCTGCTGGTGAGGTATCCGGCGACCGCCAGGCAGCTTATCTTGCAAGGGCATTGAAGTCCCAAAACCCCCACATCGAGCTCTATGGCTCCGGGGGAAATAGAATGCGCGAGGCCGGCATCGATGTGCGCATTCAAACCTCTCATCTCGGGTGTGTCGGATTCCAGGAATCTCTGCACAATCTGCCCCCTCTCAGAAAGGTCATGTCCTCTCTGCATTCCCTCCTGCTCAAAGATCCACCCGATCTTGCAGTACTGGTAGATAATGAAGGATTTAATGGAATGCTCGCAAAGTTTTTGAGCAACCGGGGTATTCCTTTCATCTACTATTTTCCGCCGCAAGTATGGTTATGGGGAGAATGGCGTGCACGATCGATTGCGAGCCGAGCGGAATTGATCATCCCTGCATTTGAGGCAGAGGCACGAATTTATCATCGGGAAGGTGGAAACGTTCAGTGGTTCGGACATCCTCTCCTCGACATCGTTAAACCCGAGACAGATTTTTTCTCGGCAGCAAACGAAGCAGGACTTGATCCGGCCCGGCCGATTCTGGCGGTTATGCCCGGAAGCCGTTTCCAGGAGATAGAACAGCTCACGTCATCTCTCCTCGGTGCTGCGAGGGTGATTACTGAAAGCCGTCCGCAATTCCAGATTATTCTCCCTCTTGCTGCGCCGCATTTGCGGCCGGTACTTGAACAACAAATCGATGCGGCGGGATTGAGCGGACGAATCACCATCATTACGCACAATGTTTACACGCTGCTGGCCAGCTCGCATCTTGCCCTCCTCTCTTCCGGCACGGCGACACTTGAACTGGCACTCCTCGGCGTTCCGATGGTTGTGGCATATCGGGTCAAGCCCGTCACCTACCTCCTCGGCAAGATACTTGTACGAACTCGCTTCATTGCAATGCCGAATATTCTTCTCGACCAGCGTATCGTGCCCGAACTCATCCAGGATGAGGTTAGCACGCAGCGGTTCGCGAGTGAAGCCGCAAAAATACTCGACGACAAGACACATGCAAACTGGATGAGGACACAATTGGCTCGCATCAGACCCATGCTGGGCCGCGAGGGCGTGCTGTCTCGTGCGGCATCCGCAATTCTCGCTGAGGCGGAAAAGTCACACGCGATGGCCCGTGAAGCCGTCGTAGAGAAATAGGTAACTTCCTTCCCATGGACTTACAGAATACTCAAAATCATAGAAGCTTCTATCCCAATCGGTTGGGCCTAAAGGCAATCGGGATCGTTGAAACGGGAGTGATTGCACCGTACTGGTGGCTGAATGAGCGACTCGACATACAAAAGGCGGGGAACCTGGGTGCATATGTCGGACGGATTGCGAGACTCGGTCAGCGCCCAAGAGTCCTCGCAGGGATGAAAAACGTTCTGGGACCGGACGGGTTCGCCCGTGCCGGCGGCAACCTGCTGTGGAACGAATATGTCCGCCAGGTCGGAAGGACCATGGCAGAGTGCATGCGCATGTCGAGGATGCGGCGTGAGGACCTTCGCGCTTTGATCACACTGAAGGGAAGTTCGCACCTGGAAAAGGCAATAGCAACACATGAGGAAACAATTCTCTTTGTGAGCCATACCGGGAACATCGGAAGCATGCTCATCGCATTCGCTCTCGGCGGTTTCAGCATCACTGTCGCCCGCAACCCGCTGCCCCTCCGATTCATAGAAAGGAGGATCGCACACACTCTCCAGACACTTGGAATTCAATCGATCCTCCTGGGAACTTCAGCAGAGAGCAATTCTCCCTCTGCACGCTTCCCCCGGGGAATACTCACGACGTTCATCGATGAAGCAGTCAATCCTGAACACACCTCCTGGTTCGAGTTTGGGAAGGCACAATTTAAGACAAGTATGGGGCCCGGGCTGATGGCGGCGCGAAAACGTGCCTGCGTTCTCTGCGTTACCTCGACACGGACCGATGGATTCCATAACATAGTGACGATACATCCGCCGCTTTCCATTTGCTACACGGACGATTACCGCCGTGATGCTCACAACGTGACACAGGCGGGAATGACGCTGCTCGTAAATGAAGTGCGGCATTCACCGGCAGAATGGCTCAACTGGAATTATGCGCAGATTCGCACCGCCATTGCCGGATCAGACGATGATCCATCAACCCGGCCGGTGCAAGAGAGTTATTCAGAGCGGGTGCATTCATGAAGAAGCAAAGTCCGCCGGGCATGACCCTGATGCAGCTTCTCCGGGAGCTCCCGGCAATCCGCAGGGATGTCCTCACAACTCACCTGAGATGGCATCGGACATACGGCGACGTGATCCGCATCCCCTTCCGACCCGCCACGTACATGATCGCTCACCCCGAGGATATCAAGCACGTCCTCCTGACAAATTCCGATAATTACAGGAAGGTCGGGAAGTTCATTCGGGACAATCGGATCGTGGGAAAGGGATTGTTCTCAAGTGAAGAGCCGCTGCACATGCGCCAGCGGCGAATCATTCATCCGATGTTCCATCACGAACAGCTTGCCTCATATTCGACCGCGATTGCGGAGACGACCGAGGAGTATGTTTCTTCCTGGAAAGACGGCGATATTGTCGAAATGAGCTCGGAAATGATGCGCCTCACGCTCACGATCGTCGGCAAGACGTTGTTCAGTATCGATCTTCTCAAAGAATCAGCCAACCTGACCAATGCCTGGACGACGTGTCAGCACGAGATTACGAAGTTCCAGAAGTACCCTTTTTTCAATCTTCTTCCCGGGGCCGTGAAATTCCGTTTCAGCCGCGCACTCAGGGAGCTGAACGATGCCATCAATGAACTGATTGCAACACGCCGGGCCGCACGTGAGCGGCCCCCCGACCTCCTTTCGCTGCTGCTCGAATCGCGGTATGAAGACGGTACCGAGATCAGCACGCAGTTGATCCGGGACGAGGTCATGACGTTTCTTATCGCGGGACATGAGACCACGGGCAATTCGATCGCGTGGATCCTTTGGCTCTTATCGCAACACCCCGAAGCCGAACGCGCCGTACGGGAAGAATCGGATGCTGCAAATTCCACGACGACAAATCCTGCGGATCTGATTTCCCGGTTTCCCTATCTGAGGATGGTATCTGCAGAATCGTTACGCCTCTATCCCGGCGCGTGGAACATCGCGCGGCAGGCGGTATCCGACGATGTGCTTCCCGGCGGTACACGCATCCCCGCGGCCAGTGTCATCTCGATGATCCAGTACGTCTGTCATCGCAATCCGAAATACTTTCCGGACCCTGAGCGATTCGACCCTTCGCGCTTCGATGTGCGAAAGCAGATTGTGCCGTTTTCCTATTTCCCGTTCGGGGGCGGACCCCGCCACTGCATCGGCGAACAATTCGCAAAAATGGAAATGACCATGATCGTCGCGGAGCTTTTCCGGAAGTTCGAGTTGACGCTCGTGCCCGGCCAGGTGATCGAGCCGGAACCGCTCATTACACTGAGGCCGAAGAACGGCGTCTACATGCGCGTCTCGCGGAGGGGAATCATCGGGAGGAACACAGCACTGTCCGGCCGGCAGGGAGCGGAGCCGGAATCACTTGAGAAGCTCGAACACGCGGGGAGGTAAGACCGGAAACGTACCGGTTGTCCTGTCTTTCCACAGTTTTTCCATCGGGTCACTCAACTTCCACTTCGATGCGTCCGGCCGTGATTGCCACCTGGGATGCAGCCAGTTGTATTGTTCCGGATATTGCCAGATCCACTTCTCAAAGATGGCATTGAGGACATCGGTGATCTCTTTTGCAGCCTCCGGATGATCGGCAAAGTCACGGGGATCAATCGGCTTCTCGACGATAAACGATACTCTGCCGATCCCAATTCGCAACGACACGCACGGCACGACAAACGGTGCATACCTGAGGGCGAGATGCGGAACCCCGGGCGGGCACATTGCTTCAACTCCGAGAAATGAAGCCGGAATCCCTCCCTGCTCCGTATCGAGATCCGTCAACAAGACGAGGATCTTATGCTCCTGCAACGCGCGTATGATGGAACGCCCGTCATGTTCCTGTATCCATTCGGCCTCGTATGACGACCGGACCGCCCTGAACTCGCGATCACTCATGGGATTAAGAGCTTTCCGAGAGACGACAGCCAGCGGAACTCCCTCTTCCACGATGCGGCGGATGGAGGGTTCCCAACTTCCCAAATGCACCGTACAGAGAATGACCCCTCGATTTTTCCGGTAAGCATCAACCAGCACGTTCATCGTGGAAGACTCGACAGTAACGTCGCGAAATCTCAATCCTTCCATATACGTCTGGAAGTGTTGTTCGAACGCCAGACGCCCAAGCTTTATCCGAAGTTTGGGATCAACAGAAACACCATACACGATTGAAAGATTTTTGAGTGTCCACTTCCAATTGTCGCGAAGGATAAGCATTCCCAGGTGAGCAAGTCGGATCGTCCTCCTGCGAGCACGCTGGAAATCTCCCGAGCGGAGGTAGAACAACATTCCTTTCAGAAAGATCCACTCAAGAAGAAAACGAATATGGAGCAGAATTTTAGTCACGTGAAAGAATTTCTTCTGTCAAGACTTGGAAAGACAGCGATATTTCAGCGATAGATTGTTCCAATTGGAAGATGAATATAGCGATTTTGATGTGATGCAGTCAATTTGATACCGCTTGTTTTTTCAGTATCTTTGAGTTGAAACAAGGTTGTCCGCACGAACATCTCGTCCTGATTGAGGAGGAATTATGACAGCGAAGATAGTTCAGCACACCACTTTCCTTGTTCTTGCTACATGCCTCACCATCGCAACAGCTACACCACAAGGCGTCGCGACAATCTGGATAAACGTTTCAGATAATGCCGCGATGAACGATACGCTGCGGCTCTATATGGTGAATTCACCCGACGGAACGTACGGAAAAGACAGTCTGTCTCCTGCCTACCAGGAAATTGTATATCCTCCCGGTTATTCTTTCGATGCGAGATGGGTAATGATCGCTCCTACGGAGCCTGGAGAATACAGGTCGGGATTTATACCGCTTGACATTCGCGGCATCCCGTCGGATCCTTCCGCCAAAGATACATTCCAGCTTTTTGTTGCGAACGGGGACCACAGCGCGGCACTTGCAAACTTCAGAATTGACTGGCCAGATGCGGGCTTTCTCGCTTGCAGGTGCGACAGCATGTATCTCGTTGACAAAACAGGACAACTCGCGGACACGTTCGGAAATCCGATCAATGTGAATATGTACTCAACATCTCATCTGGTCATCGCAGAGCCACTTGCGACATTTCCGACCGGATTCCAGCTCACCATCTACAAATACGGAGTGCACCTGGTCGATTCGCTTGAATTCTGTCTGGATCCTGATTGTGGTTTTCTCCCCAAAACGCAGAGGATCTTCAGGTTGACTGATTGTACAGTTGAAGTTAAAGATCTCCAAAAAACGATCCCGCAATCATTCCGGCTCGAACAGAATTATCCGAATCCCTTCAATCCGACGACACACTTCTCATTCTCAATCCCTCACAAAAGTTTTGTCACACTCCGCATCTTCGACATCCTAGGAAGAGAGCTAGCCCTGCTGGTGCGGGAAACAAAGGAACCGGGAGTCTACGACGTTCCGTGGAGTGCGTGGAACATTTCAAGCGGAGTATACTTCTACGAATTGTTGGCGGGAAATTACCGCGCGGTGAGGAAATTGATACTCGTCGAATAACGAGAACCGACCGAGCTTCAGACAATATCACTACATCTTTTCGGGAGCGCTGACTCCGAGAATGGCAAGTCCGTTGGCAAGGACCGTCTTTGTGGCAAGACAAAGTGCAACGCGTGCAGCAGTGACAGGTCGGTCTTCCGTCAGCACGCGATGGACATGGTAGAACTTATGATACCTCCCCGCTACCTCATGAAGATATTCCGCCAGCCGGTGCGGCTCGAATGTTGCCGCGCACGACTCCACCATATCGGGAAATT
>Ga0335082_10007407_pt1 | contig 11912 bp, 5 predicted proteins | sample Lox_Sample_41_FD_206718 | JGI IMG/M metagenome (GOLD analysis project Ga0335082, IMG submission 206718) | Soil microbial communities from Loxahatchee National Wildlife Refuge, Florida, United States - Lox_Sample_4.1 | ecosystem: Environmental > Terrestrial > Soil > Wetlands | place: USA: Florida...
GCCAGCCAGTCTTCGAGCGCATCAAGCTGGGTGGCTTGACGGTGGCGGACATCGAAGCCTTGCTGCAGTCGTTTGCCGCGCAACGGAGCACTGCCTGGTCGCCGGGCCCGGTAGAGACGATCCTGACGCGAACGATCCAAACCCAGACCAACGGGAATCCTTTCTTCGTGCGCGCACTGGTCTTGCATCTGGAGGAAGAAGGACAGTTGTTTGTGCAAGAAGGTCGATGGCGGGCAGCAACGGCGCTCGTCGAGATCGGTCTGCCCGACGGCGTGCGGCCGCTGTTGCTGCGACGGCTCGGGCGGTTGACGGACGCGACCCAGACTTTTCTAGGTGTAGCGGCAGTGGTGGGCGCGACGTTTCGTTTCGACGTGGTGGCGACCGTAGCGGAGCTGACCGACGAAGAGGCTCTGGCGGCGGTCGATGAAGCCCTGGCGGCCCAGCTGATTGAACCGGCACTAGAGCTCGACAGCTACGCGTTCGTGCACGCCTTGGTGCGGCAGTGCCTATGTGAGACGTTGAATCCGTCGCGCCAGGTGCGTTTGCATCGACTTATCGCCGCGGCCATGGAGCGCCGTTTTGGTGATCGCGCCGACGAATATGCCGGGGAGATCGCCCAGCACTATCACCGCAGCCGAACGCTGCCGGGTGCAGAGCAAGGGATTATCCACGCCCTACACGCGGCTGATCGAGCTGAACGCACGGCAGCGCATGTCGAGGTGGCAACGTTCCTCCGCATGGCACTCGACCTCATGAGGGGCGCGGATCCGGGCCGCGCCGACCTGCTGGGGCGTCTCGCGTTCGCGCTCGCATGGTGCCAGCGGTTCGACGAGGCGATCGAGGTTGCAGACGAGGCGAGCGACCTGATGGCGGCACGAAACCGCGACCAAGCTGCAGACTACTTAGCCGAGATCATCGGAATGCTGTGGAAGGCGGGAAGCAGGCGCGGGCGTGGTCTGCTGAACAAGGCCAAAAGCTACCTCGGCGATCGCCGCGACCGAACCTGGGTCGAGATCATGGTGCGTGACATCGTCTCTCGCGAAGCCGACGACCCGACCGGAGTCGGGATTCCGCTCGACACCCCCGAGCGAGCTGCGGTCACCGCGGTGATTCGCGATCTCAAGCTTGGCGATTCACGGATCTTCTGGCTGCTGGGTTTCGACATGCCGCGCACGCGCGCCGAGGCGATCGCGCGCGTGCGCCGCGACTCCCCAGACTTCCGGGTCGTCACGGGCATGTATCGATCCGACTTCGACCAAATGGAGGAGCGTGCGGCGAGGCTGGAGGCGATGGGCGCCCTTGGGGAAGCGGGCGGGTTCTTGATACCTATGGCGCGCCATCGCAATACACTCGGCGACTTCGTGCTGGCGCGTGCGGCGCTCGATCGAGCCGCAGCCATCGCCGCACGCATCGGCCCGACATCGGCTCTGCACCGAGACGTGACGATCATCCGCTACGAGATGTGTCGGGCTCTGGACCGCGGCTGGCGGTCGCTTGCCGTCCCGGCCGCGGTTGACGACGATGTCAGCTCGGACACTGGTTGGCTCGCGGCCGCGTGGCGATCGAGCCTTGCCCTGATCTCCGCCCGCTTCGGAAACACGGAGCAGGCGCTCGGGCTGCTTCGCCAGAACCTTCCGGCTCTCGAACGCGCCGCTGGCTCGGCCTTCGGGTATCCCATGATCGCCTGTGAGGCCGCGATCACGCTGTGGTTCATCGAGAGCACCTGTCACCTCGAAGCGATTGAGCAGTGCCTCCGCGAGAAGGTTCTTGCTCCTGACTTCCGCTGGCCCATGCTCGATGCACGCCACAGCCTCGCCTGTCTTTGCGCTCTGCGTGGAAGTTACGAGGAAGCCGGCGAATGGTTCGCGGCGGCGCGCACCGTGCTTGAGGAACAAGCATCGCGTCCTCTGCGCGCCATCACCGACTACGACGAAGCCTTGATGTATGCGCGCCGCGGCGCCGCCGGAGACCGCGAGCGGGCGCAGCCGTTGCTCGACGCGGCCCTGACACAGTTCGGCACCCTTGGCATGCCGGGCTGGATTCGCCGCGCCGAGGTGCTTGCGGGCGATCTGCAGCACGCGCCAGGCGAGTTGCCGACTGCGCCCATCACTCACACCTCGGCTACGGCCGCGCCTGTCGCCCCGGTGCGCGCGCTTTTCCGCAAAGAAGGTGATTTCTGGACCCTCACCTATGACGGCATTACCGTCCGGCTGAAGTCCAGTCGCGGAATGCGTTTCCTGTCGCTCTTGCTCCAGGCGCCGGGAGTGGAGATCGTGGCCACTGATCTCGTCGACCGCACCGCACCGGACAACGGCGCCACGGTCGCGGGGCCGGAGCGCGGCGATGCCGGCGAGCACCTCGATGCGGCAGCACGTGCTGCCTACAAGCAGCCCCTCCGCGAGCTGCGTGACGAGCTGACAGAAGCGGAAGAGCTCAATGATGCGGGACGCAGCGAGCGCCTACGCACCGAGATCGACTTCCTCACCGCGGAGCTGGCGCGTGCCGTCGGCCTCGGCGGTCGGGCACGGCGCTCCGGATCGCGCGTCGAACGTGCCCGTGTCAACGTCACCCGAACCATCGCGCTGGCGCTGCGAAGAATCGCGGCGCAGCATCCGGCGCTAGGCGCCCATCTCGCGAGGACCGTAAGAACGGGCATATTTTGCTCCTATAACCCGGATCCGCGCGCGCCGATCGAGTGGCAGACCTGACCAACGGTGCGAGGGTGGAGTCGATCTTCGTTGGCACTTTTGCATGACTGCGAAGGTCGAAGGACTGCCGCCATGCATCTACAATGTCCGGCTCGGACTAATTCTCAACGGTTTGCAGGCAAGCGAGTTGGTTAGCGTCGCATCGAGACTTGGGGGCTTTCCGCCAACGCCCGGTCACCGCGGCGAAGGACATCCGTCGAGTGCCCGGCTTACCGCGGTCAGAATTTCATCGATTGTGATCAGGAAGTCCAAGTTGAGGTCCCCGGCAGGGCAACGCCGAGCGGTGTCGCCTAAGGCGTCATTCACCATCAGTACCAACTCGTCGACGGTCACGGCGCGATCATCATCGCAGTCGCCAATACAACGCGTGGCGTGCACGCAACCCCGCTCGCAGTCGTCGATCGTCTCGGCTCGGCCGTCGTCACAGTCGAGCGGTGTACCGGCAAGACACTCCCCGTTTCCGCCGCAAGTTTCCATTCCGTTGCACACATTTTGGTCGCCGCACGTGCTGCCCATGGCTGCAACCGTTTTGCAATCCGGCGCGCAGCAACCACCGGCGGCCGTGCTGGTACCGTCGCACGCCTCGCCGGCAGCGTGGTTGGCGATCCCGTCGCCGCAATTCGGCAGCGTACAGTCGGCATTACAAGTCGCCGACTCGCCTCCGGTGTCGCATTCTTCGCCTGCGTCCAACCGTCCATTGCCGCACAAACCAAGGGTCGCCAGAGGGAACGCCCACAGCTCAGTGCTGCCTTCGGTACCAGTTGCTGGAAAGAAGACGAATGGGCCGGCAGCAGTGAAGGGTCCCGGTTCGGATGATTCAGGGCCCGGACGGACATCCGCCAAACGTCGAGTCCCGGATACACTGCCGTCGCTTTCCCACACTTCGCAGTCGTTGTCCCGGCCGCAGCCTTCCATCAACAGGTGGTTCCCCGCTTCAGTCAGGTACGACAACAGCCCGAGCCTGCGAACGACGACCGGCGGCCCCGGCATCCCGCCGATGCGAAACAAGCCACCTTCGCCACCACTCAAGAACCCATCAAAGAACAGCTCATTGCCGAGAGGTGCGAACGAATTGAACGCCACGAAGCCAGTCGTGGTGAGCGGAAAGGTCCCCGCCGCCGTGCCGTCGCTGCGCCACAGCCCGCTCGTGAAACCCTGGCAATAGGGGCAATACGGCGTGAACAACAACATCCTGTTGAAAACCGCGAAATGCCCCATGGTAAGGTACCCGTTCGTTGCCAACGTCTTCACGAGCACCGTCCCGGCGCTTGTGCCATCGGTTTCCCAGAGGCGATTGAAATGCGAGGATTCATTCCCCGTCGAAAAGAACAACACTCCGTTGACCACTGCCTTCGCATCGGCCTCCACATTCACCGGTTCCGGACCGACATCGGCAATGCGATTGGTTCCGCTCTCGCTTCCATCACTGCTCCACAGCTCGTTGCCCGTGGAGAAGAACAGCTTTCCGTTCACATCGACGAAGCCGTCCGGATCCGATCCTGTGGCGCCGGGCGCGATGTCTTTCACGCGCACCGTTCCCCCGGGGCTGCCGTCGCTCTTCCAAAGCTCGAGGCCACTGGAGCCGTCGAAGGCGTTGAAAAAGAGCGTGCCACCCACCACCGTCAGGTGCTCCGGGCTTGAGTCACCCGATCCAGGGTGGATGTCTTTCACGCGTACCGTCCCGGCGGCACTGCCGTCGCTCTTCCAGAGCTCGAAGCCGCTGGTGCCATCATTTGCGACGAAGAAGAGCGTGTTCCCGACCGCGATGAGATGTCGCGCCGAGCTGCCTGATGGGCCCGGATTGATGTCTTTGACGAGAGTCGTCCCCGCCGACGTTCCGTCGCTGCGCCACAGCTCGGTGCCGGAGATGCCATCGTCGGCTAGGAAGAAGAGCGTACCGCCGACGTTGGTTAGCTGCTGCGGCATGGAGCCCTGCGTCGCCGCTCCGGGTTGGAAGTTTGCGATTGCGAGCCGCGCCGGTTTCCCGACGTCACTCCATACCTCGAGCCACGAGTCGACGGCGGTGACGAATTTCGCCCCGTTGCTCGCCGTCTGATCGCTGAAAGCGAAAGCATCGGTGCTACCGAGCATGACTGTCCCGGCTGCAGTTCCGTCGCTCTCCCAGACCTCGTAGGGCTTCACGAAGTATAGCGTGTCGCCGGCGTCGGTAAGATGTGAAGGCGCATCGTTTCCAGCCAGATCGGTCAGCACGATGGTACCGGCGTCGGTACCGTCACTGCGCCAGAGGGAGCTGTTGACGCCGAAGGCCATGACCGTGCCGACGACGACAGGCATACCTACCGGAGCGTAGCCGGTCGCCAAGTTCTTGAGTCGCACGGTGCCTGCGTCGGTGCCATCACTGTTCCACAAGTCGGTGCCGGGGGCCCCCCCGCTCGTGAAGAAGAGTAACTCTTCATTCAGCGCCAGAAGTGGACCGAGGAAGATTCCTGGATCGAAGTGTTTGACCATCTCCGTTCCGGCCGTGGTGCCGTCGGTCCTCCAGAGTTCGGAGCCCCCGGAGGTCTGATCGTTGACGCGGAAGTAAAAGCTTCCGTCGCGTATGGCGAGTAGCGAATCGTCGTAGCGAGGCGGCGGCACCTTGCTAACGAGACGGGTCCCGGAGGCGGTGCCATCGGTCCTCCACAAGCTGTCGCTGTGACCGTCCGATGCTGCAAACAGCAAGGCACCGTTGAGGTTGGTCAGAAAACTCGGCGCGGACGACGCAGCTCCGAGTGTGATGTCCTTCATCAAGTAGGTCCCGGCAAGGGTGCCGTCGCTCCTCCACAACTCGTCGCCGGTCGCCGCGTCAAACGCATCAAAGAGGACGATCCCATTGAACGCTTGCAGCGAGCCGATCAACTGCGTGGAATGCTTGAGGCGAAAGGTGCCGGCTGCCGTGCCGTCGCTTCTCCACAGCTCGGATTCGCCTTCCGGTTGGGCCACGAAGAAGAGCCCTCCATTGGCGACGGCGTACAGCGGGAGAGAGAAGGTGCTCGGGACCTCCTTGATCGCAGTGGTGCCGACGACCGTACCGTCGCTCTTCCACAGAATTGTGCGCGCCCCGTCATCGGATGCGAAGAAGAACAGCATGCCGTCAACGTCGATGAGGGAGTCTACGGCGGACAAGTACGGGGTCAGCGCGATCGTGCCGGCTTGCGTTGTGTCGGTTCGCCACAAGACTTTGCCGGCCAGGCTTTCTGATACGAAGTAGGTGTTTGTGCCGATGGTCAGGAGCTGGTGCTGCGTCGATGGCAGGATGATCGGCTGGGAGTTGATTTCCTTGACGAGAAATGCCGGGGCTTGCGCAGCGGCCGGCCTGTGCGCTGCAAGGACTATCATAATCGCCAAACAAGCCATGCGGTACATTGGCTGCCCCCTCTTCCTGAACTGACGCGGTGCCTGGTTCGGTTGCCTGCGCACCTCCGGCGCTAGTCTCTTGTCTATCGATAGGCGTTCGAGTAACTCGAACAATTGTTCGACTCCGTTGAACGCCCCGGAAGATCAGAAGCGGCGGCATGTGGCCTATCTTGCGTCGCCGCCACTTGTGGCCCGCTCAAAGATCCCAGTCGATCGGCGCACGAGGGTCGGGGGCGTAGGAACAGAAGGTGCCGGTGTGGATCGTGCGGCTGAGATGCGCTCCGAGGGCCGGATGACACGCGGCGATCTTCGCCAACGCCGCAGCGATGGTGCGGGTGACGTTAATGCGTGCGCGCTCCGCATGCGACCCGGCACGACGTGCCCGACCCCCGAGACCAACGGCACGAGCGAGTTCGACGGTAAGGAACTCGATCTCGGTTCGGAGCCTTTCGCAGCGCCCGATGTCATTGTTTTGCTCAGCCTCAGCGAGCTCTTCGCGCAACTCGACGAGACGACGCTTGTAAGCCGTCCGCGCCGGGGCGTCGAGCAGCTCTCCCGCATCATCGGTGCCGCCTGCGGTGAGACCGCCTGAGGTTTGCGCCCCGATCTCTATCGACGCACGTAGCCCCGCGGCGGGGAATATCCTTCCGACCAACTCGCTGGCGGCGATTTCGCGGCCTGGCTGGCCTAGCAACTGGGCAATCAATGCCAAACCCCGACTGGGTTTCATCAGCACCTTGGTTCCATCGTAGGCGATCGCCCAGATTTCGCCTTCGGCACGAAACACCGCACGCACCGGCTGCACCGTCGAAGCGGCAGGAGCAGTGGTGCGCGGCGCGCTGTCAGGTTGTGCCGTGAATCTTTGGCGCAGTGTGTCTGCCCGTCGAATCCACCCGGGCATGCCGATTTCTTGGAATTGTTCCAGGGCCGCGTCGAGCAACGGTCCGGCGCGGCTGGCATCGCCGGGCGCGGCGCGACGAATATACATCCAGGCTTCATCGAAGTCGGTGATCGCGCGTAACGGACGGGCGCCTTGCCTGTCGAGGGCTGTGCGCGCCTTGGCAAACCACTGTTGGGCTTCCTCGAAACGTCCTTGCAGCGCGCACACACGCGCCAGAGCGAGGCGACCGTCCATCATTGGATGATGAAAGTCGGGTTCGATTACTTTAGCGAGCAGGTTTCGTTCAATGATTTCGATCCCGTCGACGCGCTGGCAGAGCCACAACGTTGCCGCCGCATCGCACACGATGCGGGCGTAGTTTTCCATCCAACCGGGAGCTTGTTCGATGGCTGCAAGGATCGAGGATAACCTCCGAATCGCTTTATCCGCTTGCCCGAGGTGTGCAAGCGTACGTGCCGTGGCGGCTGTGATGGTGACACGATAGGAAAGTTCTTCCTCGCCACTCATCCCAGGCCCAAGGGTTTGCATCGGTTCGTCCCAGTGCTCATCGCGGGCTAGACGCCATTCGTCCTCGGCGGAGATCAGGTGTGCCGTGTGGTGGGAGGGCTCGGGGGAACGGTTTGCCAGCGCGATGGCTTGTTGCTTCGCCTCTTGCGCCAAATCGAATTCCCCGAGCGCTACGTGCCAACGCGAGATATCCGTCCACGCCATGAGGCTGATTCCGATTCTTCCCTGGTAGGTCGGTTCCGACAGACGCCGTCGCATGCTACGAATCCCACCGCGATAGTCGCCCACCGGGAAGAACCGGCCCGGTTCGGGATCGCTGGCAATGACTTCAGCGCGTGAGGTGAGCCGTCGGTAGTAAAACCTCTCGCGAATCGGACCGCTGGCGCGCTCGAGAACTTCAGCCAGCTCACGCCGCTCGGGCGTGTCCATTGGAATGCCGTTCGACTCGCTGATTTCGCGGGCGCGGATTTCGAAGATCTTGAACGTCGCCCAAGTTTCATCACGTCGGTTGCCTGTGTACCGGAGACCGTCAAGTGCAATCGGGAAAATGTGCGCCGCGCCGCCGACCTCGAACAGTGCCCGTACGATGTCGGCCAAGTAGCTTGCGGCTGCGGCGGCGCTCTCATCGACGGCAAGTCGTTGTGCCACTTGCCGGGTCAACGCTGCGCCCTCCTCGAAGTGCGCGGCACCGACGAGCACCAGTCCCAGTCGCGAACGGATGCGTAGCCTTTCGGGTGCATCGGTAGGCAACAGGTCGAGAGCGGCACGCAACTGAGCTGCAGCTTCCGAATAGGCTACCCGCGCGATGGCGGATTCGGCAGCCGTCAAGCAGAACGGCACACCTCGTTGAGCGTCTGGCAGTGAGTGACTGCGATGGTAGTGGGCGGCAATTTCGGCGGCGTGCTCGCCGGCGCGTTCGCCGTAAACGCGCTCCATGATTTCGGCAACGCGGCGATGCAATCGCACCTGCCTTGAAGGATTCAGTGCTTGGTAAAGCGTTTCACGCACCAAGGCGTGCACGAAGTCGTAGCAGTCGAGCTCGCTTGCAGTCTCGACGAGCTGCGCCTTGAGCGCCTCATCAATGACTGCCAACGCCTGGTCTTCGTTCAGCTCGCTGATCGCAGCCGCAATGTCGAAGCGGAATCTGGCGCCGATGGCTGCAGCGCCGGTCAGGAAAGACTGCGCTTCTTGCGTCAGGCGGCTGATGCGGCGGCGTAAGACCTGGCGTACACCGTCGGGCAGAGCGACGGCTTCGAGGTCCATCGTTGTAAGCCAGCGCCCTTCCTCGAGCCGCAGCTGTCCTTCCTCCTCCAGATGCAAAACCAGGGAGTATACAAAGAACGGATTGCCCTTGGTGTCATTGCTTATCACCTTTGTGAGTGCCGGCTCGACCGGACCCGCTGCCCAAACTGTGCTGCGTCGCGCGGCGAGTCCATGCAGCAGCGTCGCAACCTCGGTGGTTGCCAGCCCGGAGAGTGCGATACGCTCGCAGCCTGACTGACGTCGCAGTACTGCCACGGTCTGCGCCAGCGATCCCTCTTCGTCGAATTCATGTTCTCGATAAGAACCGAGCAAGACGATCCGCTGCCCCATCGCCTGGCGGCCGATGTGACGGAAGAGCGCCAGCGTGTCGTCGTCGGCCCAGTGTAAGTCGTCCACGGCCAACAGCACCGGGGTGCGGACAGCAATGGCAATGAGGAACTGGCCGACGGCGTCCAACAACCGCGTGCGCTCCTCGTCGGGCTGCAAACGGACCGGTTCGGCAACGTCGCGCAGACGCTTGCGAATCCCCGGCACCAGCTGGGCGATGCTTTGCGCGCCCGCACCGAGCTGCATGCGCAAGGTATGTTCGCCGACCTCGCCGACGTACACCTCGAGCGCCGCCCGAAACGCACCGTACGAATGGCCAGCCGCATTTTCGTCGCATTTGCCCGGCAACACCAACAGGCCGGCGCCCCGGGCCCGCTTCGCAACCTCCTCGAGCACACGGGTCTTGCCGATACCTGCTTCGCCGGACAACAAAACCACGCGTCCGTCTCCCTGCAGTGCGCCCTGCATCGCGACATCGACAAGCCTCAGCTCGTGCTCGCGGCCGACGAAAAGGTTCTCAATTGGCAAGGATCGCCCGTCCGTCATGGCATGCACACGCAAGGCGTAGCCGCTGTCAGGATGGTGAAACCGGTTGAGACCATCTGCAAGCCATCCATCGCCTTTCTAACCCAGTCAAGATCTCAGGCCTACATCCCTCAATGTTCGGCCCCATCGAACATTCGTTCGAACCAATCGAACGCCTGGCAAGCGAAGCTCCAGATCGCAGTCGCTTTGGCAGTGACGCACGGAGGAATCTTTTGGCGGCCAAGTCATCCATCAGCAAGCTCGGCGAGTATTGGATCATCGCGTTCGATGGTGATGTGATTCATCTTCGCCATGCCAAGGGCCTGTCATACCTCGCCCAACTTCTGCGTCATCCCGGAGAAGAATTCCGCCCGAGCCAGCTGATCGCCAGCGTCGATGGTGCGCGGCGCGGCCAGACGCCCGGGCGCTTCGTCGGGCCAACCGAGGAAGAACGGGCACGAGTCAACTTGACGCGCTCGGTGCACGCGGCGCTTGCCAGAATCGCCGCGCATCACGCCAGCCTCGGGCAACATCTGCGCAGGACGATTCGCACCGGCCGCTCTTGTTCGTATGCTCCCGACCCGCGCCTGCCGATCGAATGGGAGATGTGACGTGGGCTTCGCAAATCATTGGTTGGCCGCGTGAGGAATTGTTCCATGGCTGCGGCGCAGAAAAGTTTCTCTTGTGCGTACGGTTCGAACATTTGTTCCGTCGCTTGTAACGCCGACTTCAAGTAGGGACGGCGTCCACAAATCAGCCGACGGTAGAGGTCGACCAGGGGGGCGATCATGAGCAGCGTTGTAAGCAAACGGCAAAGGGGCATTTGGATTGGCGCCATTCATTACCGTGGTGAGTCTCGCGTCCCAAACGCACAGCCGCTGAGCGGCAGGCGATCCGCAGAGCGGAAAACAACCACGGTCTGGCACTCGGGGCTACGAATTTGTTCGCCGTTCGATCTGAATGAACAGGCGCTGTTCGGTTGCGAATCACGCCTGCGGTGCAGTCAAGGTTCGGATCCAACCAATTCGACATCAGAAAAGGGGGTATCATGAAAAAGCGAAGTGCAACGACCGTCGCGTGCGCCACACTCCTGTGGGGTGGGACCGCTTTCGCGACACCGACAGCACAACAGAAATGCGACTTCATGCGGACTGCCGCGTGGTCGCACTACGCGTCATGCATCGACGCGGTCGTGGCCAAAGACGCCAAGGGAGTAACTTTCGACGAGTTCAAAGCCTTTTGGAAATGCCGCCATGCGTATTTCAAGAAATGGACGGGCTTTCAATCCAAAGCGTCACTAGCGGGCACGATTTGCGCCGGCGCACGATTCGCGGATACCGGACTCGGCACCGTGTTGGACAAGCTTACCGGCCTGTCGTGGGAAGCGAAGACCAACAAGGACGGGGTGACCAATTCGGGGGACTCGCAGGATGCCGACAACACCTACTCGTTGAGCTCAGGAGCACTGGCTTTGGGAGATGGTACAGCCTTTAGTATCTTTCTGCCGCAGGCCAACGACGGCCACTTGTCCGGAACCAAGGATTGGCGGCTGCCGACCCTCGCCGAACTTCAGACCATCATGCTCGACTTCGCGTGCACCGGAACAGGCGGCAGTGCCACCTGCGAGTGCTCCGGTCCGTGTGTCGATCCTGCCCTCAGCGCCGGCAACACATACAGCGAGTATTACTGGTCGTCGACGAGTTGGCTGCCTTTCTTCCCCAACGTCAACCAGGTGTGGACGGTATTCTTCAACACTGGAGGCGTCGTCAACCTCGGTGCGACAAACTCCTTCTACGTCCGTGCCGTCCGCAACGGACGCGTGATTGCGGCGATGGGGATCCCCGACTGAATCAGCCTTTCGCGAACGGTGGCTGCATCCGTCACCCGACAGCAGTGAAAAGGAGCGTGTCATGAAGACAGTTTTCTGCAGCGGTCTGCTGGGCTTGGTTGTTTGCGCGAGCATGGCTAGGGGCCTCGACCTGCCGCTCACCGACGATACATACATTCAGGAGAACTCGAACAAGATTTACGGAAAGAAGCCGACCCTGAACATCGCCAGCAGCGAGGCAAACAAGCGCAGCGACGTGCTGCTGCGCTTCGATCTCACCGCGTTGCCCGCGGGCACGACCGCTGCCGACGTTGAGCAGGCTAACTTGGTATTGTTTATCGGCAAGATTTCTACCGCAACGAATTCCAACGCGGTAGATCTCTATCGTGTCACCGAAGATTGGGGAGAGTCCCAAACAACGTGGCCCGGACCAGCCGTCGCCCCAACTCCAGAGGTGGCCAATATTCGAACCCACGAACCGCTGCAATTCGTGCGC
>Ga0335082_10007408_pt1 | contig 11912 bp, 12 predicted proteins | sample Lox_Sample_41_FD_206718 | JGI IMG/M metagenome (GOLD analysis project Ga0335082, IMG submission 206718) | Soil microbial communities from Loxahatchee National Wildlife Refuge, Florida, United States - Lox_Sample_4.1 | ecosystem: Environmental > Terrestrial > Soil > Wetlands | place: USA...
GCCTGAGTAATATCCTAAATGGCACTCAAGCTGTCAAGCCCGGTAACACTACGGCTCTACGAACATGCAATCGCCATAAGAGTAGAAGCGGTAACGCTTCTCTACGGCGTGGCGGTAGGCCTGCATCACATTCTCCTTTCCTCCCAGCGCGCAGACCAGCATCAGGAGCGTCGATTGCGGGAGGTGGAAGTTAGTCAGCAGGGCGCCGACGACCTGGAACGTGTATCCCGGGTAGATGAACAGGTTGGCCTCGCCGGATCCGGCGCGCACTTCCCCGCTATTGCTTTCCGCGGCGTATTCCAGCGTGCGGACGGTGGTGGTGCCTACGGCGACAATGCGGCGTCCGGCGGCGTGCGCGCGATTGATCTTTTCGGTAGCTTCCATCGAGATCGAGTACGGCTCGGAGTGGAGTTTGTGCTCTTCGACTTTCTCCACTCGCACGGGTTGAAATGTTCCCAGGCCTACGTGAAGCGTAACTTCTGCAGTTTCGATTCCGCGCTCGCGCAGGGCAGATAGGATCTCCGGAGTGAAGTGCAGGCCTGCAGTAGGTGCAGCTACCGATCCGCGCTCGCGGGCGTAGATGGTCTGGTAGCGATCGCGGTCCGCGGAGGAGTCGTCGCGAGCGATATAGGGCGGCAACGGGATGTGTCCGATGCGCTCGACGCGCATGAAGAAATCGTGGACCGGAGCAAAGCGGATGTGGCGCTCGCCGAACTCGCCGCGCGCGATCACTTCGGCCTGAAGTTCATCGTGCTCGCCGAAGAACAGGTGCTCGCCCACTCCGATCTTGCGTCCGGGGCGGACCAGGCACTCCCATTCGTTGGACTCGCGCTGGATCTGCCTGGTCAGCAGGACTTCGACGCGTCCGCGAAGGAAATCGCGCGAGGCGGGATTGTGCGGGCTCAGGGCCTGGGAGCGAAGGCCGCCGCGGCGTCCGTAGAGCCGGGCGGGAAACACGCGCGTGTTGTTGAAGACGACGAGATCGTCGGGGCGGAGCAGGCTGGGAAAGTCGTGGAATGTGCGATCTTCGAGCATTCCCGAGTTTCCCAAAAGGTGCAACAGACGCGATCCGGCGCGGTCCGCGAGGGGCTCCTGGGCGATCAATTCTTCCGGCAGTTCGTAGTGGAATTCGGAGACCAGCACGCAGCCCGATTATATGGATTCAGGCCGAACGGCGCGCCCTTTGGGGTGCTGCAAGAACGATTTTCATGCAAATTTTGGATTGTTTCAGCCGCTCGGGTACTGATACTATGCGGGTGCCTAGTGCGGCCTGCTTTTTGCTATCTCCCTTAAGGTTACTAATGCCTACGGAACGCAAACATAGGGAAGAAATCGTCCGGTACGGGCGAATGCTCCACGAAAGGGGCTTCGTCGCGGCCATGGACGGCAACTTGTCGGTGCGGTTGAAGGATGACCGTATTCTCGTCACTCCGACATGCCTGAGCAAAGGGGCGATGAAGCCCGCCGACCTGGTGATTGTTGACATGGAAGGGCAGCGCACCTCCGGACACCGGAACGTAACCAGCGAGATTGGCATGCACCTGCTGATCTACCGCATGCGGCCTGACGTTCTGGCGATTTGTCATGCGCATCCGCCGACTGCGACCGGTTTCGCGGCGGCCGGGATGGCCTTGACCGAGCCCCTGGTTTGCGAAGTGGTGATGGGGCTGGGATGCATTCCGCTGGCGCGCTATGGGACTCCAGGAACGTCCGAACTGGCCCAGACGCTGGAGCCCTACGTTCCCAGTTATGACGCCATCCTGATGTCAAATCATGGTGTCGTGGCCTACGGCGACACGCTCGAGCACGCGTACATGAAAATGGAAACGGTTGAGCATTTCGCGCAGATCGCGCTGGTGACGCATCTGCTGGGACGGCAACAACCTCTGAAGCAGGTCGAGATTGAGAAGCTGATTCTGGCCCGCACGAAATATTTTGGGGCGAAAGTTGCTGCTTCCATGCCCGATCCCCGGGAGCCGTTGAAAGTCAGCTAGCAACCGTCGTTCGTCGTCGTCGTTCGCCAAACCCTTTAGCCGCAGATTTGCACGGATCTTCACGGATAGACATTTCTTGTGTCTAATCCGTGGAAATGCGTGCTGATTCTGTGGATTGTCCTCACTCCCCCCCAATACGGAACCTCATCCCTGCTCGGAAGTTGACCGGGAGCGCGGGGTATCCCACGACCTCGTTGTAGTGTTGGTCGAGGGCATCCTCAATATTCACGTACGTCGTAATGCGCGAGTTGACGGCGTACCATCCAGCCACATCCGCGCGGACGTATCCAGAGGCGTGGTCGATGTGGAATCCGAAGAAGTCGTCGTCGGGACGGCGGCCGATATAGCTCGCGCTCACCTGTGCGCCCCAGCGCGAACCGAGATACGACACGGCCTCGGTGGCGGCGTGCTTTGGGCGGCGTAGCAGCGGCGCGCCGGGCTTGAATTGCAAATCGATGGGCGCGGGATTGTCGAGGATCTGTGTGGACGTGTAGGTGTACGCCGTGGTCATCAGCAATCGCGGGCGACACTTCGCTTGCAGTTCAACCTCGGCTCCGTGGGCCAGTGACTTGTTGACGTTGACGTACTGACCCACAAAATTAATGGGATCGACTTCAACGTAGTTGATCTGGTCGTGAAAGAGGTTGTTGAAGTACGTCGCGTTGAAGACTGCCTTGCCCTGGAACAGCGACTGCAGGATGCCCGCTTCGAAAGAGCGGGAACGCTCGGGCTTCAACGTGGTATTGGGAAGGTTGAAAGGATTCGAAGGAATTCCGTTGAACGTCTCTTCGAGGCGGGGCTCTTTGAATCCGGTGGCGTAAGAGAAGCGAAAACGAGTTCCTGAGACGGTGTCGCCGCCGCGCAGCGCCCGCCAGATCAGGGCGACACGCGGAACTCCGGTGCTGCCAAAGGCGCTGTTGCGGATGAAGCGCGCACCCGCGATGGCAGTGAGCGTCTTCCAGGTGAGTTGCTGTTGCGCATAGACGTCGTTGTTCAGGCGCTGGCCGTGGGTCTGGCCGAAAGTGATGTCGCCAACATATCCGTTCTCGTTCTCGACGCGGTAGCCGAAGGTCGTGTGCGACCATGTGCGCTCGGAATAGTCGCCCTGGTATTCGAAGCCGACGCGGTTGATGCGGTCGACTTCGTGCGATGCGAAATCAATCTGGCCGAACACCGGGCTGACACGATCGGGATCGCCGGGATTTTCGTCGTGGTAGCGGTAGAGATAGTCGAACGTCGTGAAGCGATGTTGCCATCCCGAGGGAGCGGCGACGGTAAGTTCGACGTCGCCGAGCAGGCCGTTGAGCTGGGACCACTGATCGGGATTCGGCGGCAAGGGATACAGCGGGCCACCGTTGGAAACGAGAGGATCGTAGCCGTTAAAGCTCCATTCGCCCGGGACACCGGTATGGCTATTGGAGTGGCGGAAGCGAGTGCGAAGAGAGACGGAGTCGGATAGACGCGCGCCAAGGTTTGCGCCTTCGATGGAATCCGAGTACGCGTTGTTGATGCCCGCGCCGTTGGTGTTGAACTGACTACCAAAGACGTTGTAGTCGAAGACGCCCCGCGCGCCGGCGAGTGAAGCGTAACCGTGCGCGGTGGAGAAGTTCCCTCCGTCGGCACCGAAGCGCAGTTCGGGGACGCGCGTGCTGCCGGTGCGCGTCCAGACCTGCACGACGCTGGTCATAGCATCGGACCCGTAGAGCGTACTCTGGGCCCCGCGCACGAATTCCATGCGGTCGGCCTGATCGAGCGGAACAGTGCCGAAGTCGAAGGTGCCGCCGGGTTCGTTGATGGTGACTCCGTCGACGATTACTTTGTTGTAGCGGGACTCGCCGCCACGGACGAAAAGAGACGTGAGGCCTCCGCGCTGGCCTGCCGCGTTGACGACCGTGCCAGGGAGAAAGCGAACGGCGTCGGCAGTCGCCGTGGGATTCGTGGTGGTGAGTTGAGAGGCGTTGAGGACGTCGATGTCGGCGCCGGACGCCTCGCCGGGAACAGGAGTGCGCGTGCCGCTGACAGCCACCGTTTCGGCGGCGGTGGCTAGACGCAGGTGTATTGTGAGTTCTTGCGACGCGGAGAGATCGGTGGTTTCGGTGGCGAAGCCGGGAGCCAGGACTCGGACCTGAAAGGGTCCGGCCTGCAGCGTGTGAAGAACGGCGACTCCCTCCGCGGAGGTGGATTGTGCCGCGAGCACTCTGGCCTGGTTTGTATGAAGTAGTTGTACCTGCGCCCCGGACACAGCGGCTGATTGTGGGTCGAGGACTCTGACGGTAACGTCGGCAGCGAGAGCCGAAGCGGAAAGAAACGAACTCAGCAATACAACAGCAAAGACGCGCATTCCATCCTCCTTTGCACGCGAAAGGGGTTGAGGTAGACGGATCGCGCCGGTCTCCTGGCTTCGCGAGTGAGGATGGGTTAGATCCGGATTCGCCCGCGACCTTCCCGGGAATTTCCCAGTGGCCGAGGGCAATGTCCTCGCTTACAGTTGCGCGGCAGCGCGGGAATTGCACCCGCTTCCCTGTCTTCGCCGAGCGGCGAAGACGCGCGTTCCGAACGACATTCCAAAGAACGGTACGGCTGAACGATGAATGTAACGGGCGCGGTCGGCGAAGTCAAATGACGGAACGGCATTCAGCGGCGGAATCGGCCTACGAGATAAAGCACGACAGTCAGCAGAACGCTCAGCACGATCGACGTGGCCAGCGGGAAATAGAACGTCGTATATTTTCCTCGATAGAGGATGTCGCCTGGGAGGCGGCCGAGCGGGAGATGGAGGCGTCCGAGGGCGAGGAGCAGAAGCCCGGCGACAACTAGTACCGCTCCAAGGATGATCAGAAGTTTACCTAGGTCTGTCATGCCACTAACGGGCTAAGAGCCTTTCCCCTCTCATTTTAGCGGCACAGCCGCCGGTCGAGGCCGCTCGACTGGACATCCGAGCGACTGTCCACGAAGTGACCCGCCTGCCCCCTGCCCCACTGAGTTTGAGTGCCGGGCCAAAGTGTGGGAAACTAGTGCCCGCAAAAGGGGCTGCCGGCGGGCCGTTCGCCGCGGCTACCCGAATCCACCGAAACTACCGTCGTGCTCCTGGAGGTTCCTGCCATGCCCGAAATGCCCAAGCTCTCCTCGTCTCTCGTCAGCCTCGCCGCAGCATTTTCCCTTCTGCTCTTAACGGCATCCGCGCAAGACGTGCTCACCTATCACAACAACAATTCCCGCAACGGTCTTAACAACAGCGAGAAGATCCTCACCGCGGCTAACGTGAATTCGGCGCAGTTCGGCAAGCTCTTCACCTTGGCCACGGACGGCCTGGTGGATGCCGAACCGCTGTATATTTCCGCACTCAGCATTGGAGGCGTCACCCACAACGTAGTCATCGTGGCGTCCGAGCACGCCACTGTTTATGCCTATGACGCGGACACGGGCGCGAGCCTGTGGAAGGTCACGACGCTGAAGTCGGGAGAAACGACATCCGACACTCGGCGCTGCTCGCAGGTTTCGCCGGAGATTGGGATCACTTCGACTCCGGTGATCGTGCGGCCGAAGACCGGCAATCCAGTGATTTATGTGGTGTCGATGTCGAAGGACACGGCGAAGAACTATCACCAGAGACTACACGCGCTCGACGCTACGACCGGCGCGGAACTGAAGGGCGGGCCAGTCGACATCACGGGTACGTATCCGGGAACGGGCGACAACAGTTCCGGAGGAAATGTGATCTTCGATCCTGCGCAGTACAAGGAGCGAGCCGGACTCTTGCTGATGGGCAACACCGTGTACTTGGGATGGGCTTCGCACTGCGACTTCCGTCCGTACACCGGGTGGATCATGGGCTACAGTGCAAACACGTTGAAGCAGACGACCATCTTGAATGTGACGCCGAATGGAAACGAAGGTGCGATTTGGGGCTCCGGGGCGGGGATGGCGGGAGACGGAAGCGGGAACATCTTCCTGCTGGATGCCAACGGTGTGTTCGACACCTCGCTGAATGCATCAGGATTTCCATCAGAGGGCGACTATGGCAATGGATTTTTGCGTGTCTCGACGAAAGGTGGCTTGGCGGTTGCTGACTACTTCGAGATGGACAATGAGGCTTCAGAGAACAGCGGCGACGTGGATCTGGGATCGGGTGGAGCACTGCTGCTGAGCCAGAAGGATTCCACGGGCAAGACCTGGCAACTGGCGGTTGGAGCTGGAAAGGACTCAAACCTGTACGTACTCGACCGGACCAACATGGGGAAGTTCAGTTCGAGCGCGAACAACATATATCAGGAACTGGCGGGCGCACTGCCGGGCGGAGTGTGGTCGGCGCCCGCGGCCATGAGCGGAAATATTTTTTTTGGCCCGGTAGGTTCAGCGCTGCTGAAGTTTCAGTTCAAGAACGCGAAGCTGCTGACGACCGCGGCGGCGAAGACCGCGAATTCGTTTGGGTATCCGGGGACGAGTCCGAGTGTTTCCGCGAATGCCGGAGCGAACGCGATTGTCTGGGCGGCGGAGAACGTCAATCCGGCGGTGCTGCATGCCTATGACGCGAAAACTCTCAATGAACTCTACAACACCAACCAGGCGGCGAATGGGCGCGATCACTTTGGCAATGGCAACAAGTTCATCACGCCGATGATTGCCAATGGCAAAGTGTATGTGGGAACGACCACCGGAGTTGGAGTATTCGGTCTGCTGTCTTCCAAATAGCCCAGCAGATCCTCTGTCGTCCTTCAGCCCGCGCAACTTGCGGGCTGAAGCACCTGTGAAACCTGGCTGCAGTATCGAGGCGGCACGAGAAGTGCACAGGCCCTTCGCGCCAAGAACGCGCTCAGGATGACAAGCTTTTTTGGTGCCGCCAACCCAACCGACTCTATAGTGCAAAGTACTTGACAGTCGCCGGATCCTCGGCTACCCTGTCTTTTATGTCGGACCTGCAGCCGCATCGGATACGGAGATTTCGCCGTTCGGCGTCTATCTTGAATGCACCGGGGATGTCCCCGAACGTCGCCGACGATCTGCGATTCATTCGCGACACAATGGAGCGCTCGGCGGCCTTTACGGCAGTGTCTGGCTGGGGAACGGTTCTTCTGGGGGGGACGGCGTTGGCCGCCGCGTGGATTGCGGCGCGGCAGGCCTTTCCGTTTGGATGGTTGCGCGTGTGGCTGGCCGAAGGACTGCTGGCCGTGGCGACTGGCTTGCTGGCCTGCACGTGGAAGGCAAACCGGCGCGGGTTACCGCTGTTTTCCGGGCCGGCGCGGAAAGTCGCGCTGGGATTGGCTCCGCCACTCGTAGCCGGAGCATTCCTCACATTCTTGCTGTTTCGGTCAGGGTTGCAGTCGACGCTGCCCGCGATGTGGCTCCTCCTGTATGGTGCAGGAATCATGACCGGCGGCGCGTTCTCGGTGCCAATCGTGCCGGTCATGGGGCTGTGCTTCATGCTGCTCGGAGGGCTCGCCGTGCTCGGTCCAGTGGCGTGGGGAAACTGGTTTCTGGCAGCGGGATTTGGCGGATTGCACATTGTGTTCGGATTGCTGATCGCGAGGAGGCACGGTGGGTAGGGCCAGTGTGGTTCAACAAAAGCACGCCAAGCCGGAAGTTCGTCCGCGGGAGCACACGCGCGAGCATGCGCCTCTGCGCGCACCCGAGCTCCCCGAACTCGACCGGTTGATTCATGAGCGCATCCGGCTGGGAATCGTGAGCGCTCTCGCGACCAATGACTCGCTCAGCTTCAACGATCTCAAGCGCGTCCTGAAGACCACCGACGGCAACCTGAGCGTTCATGCCCGCAAGCTGGAAGAGGCACGTTACATCTCGTGCGACAAATTCTTTGAAGGACGGGTTCCGCGAACCGAGTATCGGCTCACTGCCAATGGCCGGAAGGCTCTGGCGGAGTATCTGGATCAGATGGAAGAGTGGATCCGGGTGACGCGGGAGGAGCGGTGAGCCATATGAGAGTTCTGGGACGATTCCTTCTCGCGGCTGTTGCTGGAATTTTGGTGATGCTGTTTGGAGTCCTGGCCGCGTTGGTGCTGGGTGGGTTCGCTTTGCCGGAACGCAGCGCGGCAGTGGGCGATGGGTTCCTGGTGCTGGAGTTCATGGCGATCGGAGTTCTGATTTGTGTTCCCCTAGCCATTGTGGCGGCGTGCTGGGTACTGCTGCGACCGGCCAAGAACACGACTCAGCTGTTCTCGGCAAGCCGAAGCGTCCTTTTATTGGGCCAGTGAACTTTACGTTATAACGTTCACTGCAGGGGCGTCCGGACGTGGAACGACCCGTGCTCTGTGGGAAGACACGACTACTTCACGTCAAGTGCATTCTTGTCAGCGTGGCCAGCAGCATCAAAATTCCAGATGCCAGGAGTCCGAAGCCGACTGACGTGAATCGGCGGAGGCGCCGCGGGCGGGGGCTCTCAGGCAGCAAGTCACGCTGTAGCTGTCGAAACTTATGGTGGGTTCCGTACCCCCAGAATGTTGGCTCGAACTGCTTGTCGGGCGCGAGTTTGAGATTGATCTCATGCTGGATCTGCAGTTGTTCATGAACCGACTTAAGGATATAGACGTAGCCAACTACGCAAAGGGTAAGAGAAATCGCGATTGCGGCGACATACACAACAGAGCTCCTGCGGGTGATCTACGCGCCCAAAGCTTTTTGGATTTCAGCCGCGATCTGCGCTGTGAGCGCCTGCATCTTCGCTTCGGACTCCGCCTCGACCATCACCCTTGCCAGGGCTTCGGTGCCTGAATAACGCACGACCACTCTTCCATTGCCGGCGAGTTCTTTTTCTGCGGCGGTGATCGCCGACAGGATCGGTGGCACCTGCGCGAATGGCACTTTCTCCCGCACACGGACATTTTGGATTTTCTGCGGAAACACTTTCAGATCGCTCACCAGGTCGGCCAGCGGTTTACCCGCGCGGACGATCATGTCCATCAAACGCAGCGCGGTGAGAAGGCCGTCGCCCGTGGTCGAGTCGCCGTCGCGGAAGATGATGTGGCCGGATTGCTCTCCCCCGAGCGTGGCGCCCGTCTTCAACATCTCCTCGAGTACATACTTGTCGCCGACATTGGCACGCAGCATGCGGATGCCGGATTTTTTCAGCGCAATCTCAAGGCCCATGTTCGACATGGTGGTGGAGACGACGGTATCAGCCTTCAACGTTCCCTGCTGCCGCATGTCGCGGGCGGCGGCAAGCAGGACGGCGTCTCCGTTGACGACGCGGCCTTGAGCATCGCAAAAGAGCGCGCGGTCGGCGTCGCCGTCGAAGGTGACGCCGAGATCGAACTGCCCGCCGGAGTCTGCGACAAACTTCCCCATCGTTTCAGGATGAAGCGCGCCGCACTGTTCGTTGATGTTCTTTCCGTCGGGTGAGACGTGAATGAACGTCGCTTGAATTCCGAGAGTACGGAAAAGTTCGGGAGCCTCTGCAGTGGCCGCGCCATTAGCGCAGTCGACCAGGACGCGCAGCTTGCTCAGATCCGAGGCGACGCTTGCGGCTAGCGCTTTGATGTAAGCGTGGCGGAGTTCAGGCTCGCCCGGCAGCGACGGGCGGGGCACTTTCAAAGCGGTGTCATCGGCGGAGGATGGATTCTTGAGTAGAGCGAAGATCTCTTCTTCAATGGCCAATTCACGCGCATCGCTCAGTTTGAAGCCATCGCCGGAAAAAACCTTGATGCCATTGTCCGTCCAGGGATTGTGCGACGCGGAGATGACAATGCCCGCCGCCATTTTGCGCGAGCGCGTGAGATAGGCAACACCAGGAGTCGTAATCACGCCAGCGCTGTGCACGTCGACGCCGACAGCTGCCAGGCCTTCCGAAACGCGATCTGCGATCCAGCGGCTCGATTCGCGCGTGTCCTGGCCAATGACGGCCTCCGGCTTCGAGACTTTGCGAACCAGATCATGGCCCAGGGCGCGTCCGATCAGATAGGTGGACTGCGTCGTGAGAGGAAACTCCCCGGCCACGCCGCGAATGCCGTCCGTGCCAAATAATTGCCGTTGCTGGGTCATTGAATTCGGTGAGAAAGCAACTGAAGAGCTTATCACCATCACAGAGCCGGCCGAGTTCGAGACGGACATCAGTGCGAAGTCGGCGCGCCCATTCTCTGCACGGTAACGGTCACCCGGACGGAGGTTGGCTGCACTACTTGCACCAAGGGATCGGACACGTAGACGTTGGTGGTGAACACGGCCGTCCCGAGCGTACCGGTGGCGTCGATGAGGTCGGTCTTGGCAGCATCCACGCGTTCGACGTGTTGACGCGGACCGGTAATCGTGATGCGAGCAGGATCGGCGGACTTCTGCACGATCTCATACCCCGCCGGAAGAATGCTCGCAATGACGTTGGGATTGACCTCGATTTCGCGGGTCATCCGCGTATCAAACGCAAGATGCAGCTGGCTGGGCACAACCTGCATGATTTCGACGTCGCGAGGATGGCGCACCTGACGCGAAGTCAGTTCAAAGGTGCGCTCCCCAGACTTCACGTCCGACAGGTCGATCTCCGCCTGCACTTCACTCGATTTGAGCTGGCGGATAGTGCGCTCCGGCCCACGCACCCGAATCTGGGCTTCCGGAATCGACTCGGAACTAATCTCGAGCAGTTCCGGAACGTGCTGAAACACAATCGGCGCTCTGATCGCGACCTCGGCAGGCTGCTCATCGCGCGAGATGATGAACCACAGGCCCGCCGCCAGCAGCAGAGACAAGGCTTTGAGCGCGAAGTTATGAACCACGTAGCGCCTGAAGAACGCCATCATGAGCGTGGCTCCTGACCCGACGCCGCGTCGGAACTCCGGCGGGGCGTGGGTTCTACAAGAGGCGAGTCGTAGGCGCCCCCGTTTTCTTCTTCGGCGCTGGTCGCAATCGAAGTTGGCAGCGTTGCTGGGGTGATGCGGCGTCGCAGTTCTGATCCCAGACGCGCCCGAAGCTGGTCGACGCTGAGGTCGCGCTCGATGGTGCCGCCCACCGCGAAACTGATGGCGCCGGTTTCTTCCGAACAGATGACGGCGATTGCGTCGGTTTCCTCTGTGATGCCGATGCCCGCGCGATGGCGCGTGCCGAGTTGGGTCGAGAGTAAGGGATTCATGGAGAGCGGAAGAAAACACGCCGCGGCGGCGATGCGATCCTTCTGCACAATCACCGCGCCGTCGTGCAGCGGAGCGCTCGGGCGGAAGATCGTTGCCAGCAGATCGTAGGAGAGTCGCGCATCGAGCGGGACTCCGCTTTCGATGTGTGTTCGCAGCCCGATTTCGCGCTCGATCACGATGAGTGCGCCGGTTTGGTGCTGTGAGAAAAGATTGGCGGCGAGAACAATGTCGTCGTAGGAGTCAGCTTCCGCGGAGGACCTCAGGAAGGTCATGCGGCGCCCAAGGTCGGCGAGCACGTGGCGGATTTCCGACTGAAACACGACGATCAGGGCGAAGACAACGTACGGAAGGACGTGGCTCACCACCCAGTTCAGGGTAGTCAGTTCGCCGATCCGCGCGAAGTAAAAAATAACGATGACGACGGCGAGCCCGACGAGCATGGGCACGGCGCGCGTTCCTCGGATCATGATCAGGACCTGGTAGATCAGCAGGGCAACGAGCAGGATGTCGAGCGCGATCCATGCGCCTTGCTGCCAGGATGAGATGACCGGCATCACCGGATTGGGGGCTCCTGAGATGGACTGCGCTTCGAACCCATTGTAATGCAGAGGGATTATCGATCGAGGCAAGCAATTTCTGAGGTTGAGTGCGGGGGCGGGAACCCCCTCGCTACCGCCGACGAGACGCTGGCGCTACTGTCGCTTCTTCACGGTTGCGTGGATTTCGCCGTGAGCCAGGCGGGCAGAGATGTCGTCGCCAACGTTGACGGCGCCGGCGTCTTTGAGCAGCTTGCCGTTAGAATCGAAGACGAGGGCATATCCACGATCGAGGATGGCAAGGGGAGAGA
>Ga0335082_10007413_pt1 | contig 11910 bp, 7 predicted proteins | sample Lox_Sample_41_FD_206718 | JGI IMG/M metagenome (GOLD analysis project Ga0335082, IMG submission 206718) | Soil microbial communities from Loxahatchee National Wildlife Refuge, Florida, United States - Lox_Sample_4.1 | ecosystem: Environmental > Terrestrial > Soil > Wetlands | place: USA: Florida...
CCCCTTGGTCAGGGAGAAGAGCACGCCCTGATCCTCCTGCGGGGCGAGCTCGGAGAAGGAGTTGAGGTAGAGGAAGAAGACGCTGCCGAGCACCGCGACCGCGAAGAGGGCGATCGCCGGGCGCTGGTCGAGGCTCCCATGCAGCTTTCGGCCATAGGATTCCGTCAGGCGGGCGAAAATGCGCTCGACCAGGCGCTCGAAGCGCCCGCGCTCGCCGCCCTTCAGCAGCATCGAGCACATCATCGGCGAGAGCGTGAGCGCGACGATGCCGGAGATGATGACGGAGCCCGCAAGGGTGAAGGCGAACTCGCGGAAGAGCACGCCCGTCAAGCCGCCCTGGACGCCGATCGGGGCATAGACCGCGGCGAGCGTGATGGTCATCGCAATGATCGGGCCCACGATCTCGCGCGCGCCCAGCATCGCCGCCTGCACCGGCGTCTTCCCGTGCTCGATCCAACGGTGGATGTTCTCGACCACGACGATCGCGTCGTCGACGACGAGGCCGATCGCGAGGACGAAGGCGAGGAGCGTCAGCAGATTGAGGCTGAAGCCCAGCGCCAGCATGATGATCGCCGCGCCCACCAGCGAGAGCGGGATCGTCACCACCGGCACGATCACGGAGCGCAGGCTTCCGAGGAAGAGGTAGATCACGAGCACGACGATGAGCGCGGCCTGACCCAGCGTGTAGTAGACCTCGTCGATCGAGGCCGTGATGAAGCGCGTGGCGTCGTAACCGATGCGCATATGGACCGAGGGCGGCAGGTCGCGCTCGATGCTCGGGAGTATCGCGCGGATGTCCTTGACCATGGTCAGGGGATTGGCGGTCGGTGTCGCGTTGATGCCCACGAAGACCGCGTGGACTCCGCTCATGCTGACGCTGCTGTCGGTGCTTTGCGCGCCGAGCTCGAGCTTCGCGATGTCGCCGAGGCGGACGAGGCCGCCGTCCTGCGCCTTCACCACCATCTCCCGGAACTCGTGCATTCCCCTGAGGCCGGTGTTGGTGTCGACGGCGGTGAGGGTGAAGAGCCCCTTCACGTTGCCCGGCGCGGCCTGGAAATTGTTGAGCTGGATCGCCAGGCGAACGTCGTCGGCGGTGATGCCGCGCGCGGCCATGCGCTTGGGATCGAGCCAGACGCGCATCGCAAAGGTCTGGCCGCCGAGAATGTCCGCGGAGGCGACGCCGTCGACCGTTGCCAACAGCGGCTGCACCACGCGCGACAGATAGTCCGAGATCGCGGCAGAGGAGAGCTGGTCGCTGGAGAAGCCCAGATACATCACCGCGATGGTCTGTCCCGTGGTCTTGGTGATGATGGGGTCGTTCGACTCGCGCGGGATCAGGTAGCGGACCTGCTGGACCTTGGCCATCACGTCCGTCATCGCCTTGCTGGGGTCGTAGTTCAGGCGGACATAGGCCTGGATCACGCTCTTCCCCGAGACCGAGCTCGAGGTCATGTATTCGAGCCCTTCGGCGGTCGCGATCGCCTGCTCGAGCGGCGTCGTGATGAAGCCCTGCATGAGCTCGGCGCTGGCGCCGGGATAGATCGTGGTGACGGTGATGACGGTGTTCTCGAGCTTCGGATACTGCCGGATCGGCAGCGACAGCAAGGCCCGCGCCCCCACCAGCAGGATGAGCAGGCTCACGACGGTCGCGAGCACCGGCCGCTTGATGAAGATATCCGTGAAGCGCATCGCGTCCCTGCTGCTGCTTAGGTGCGGCGAAGCCGCATTTGCATCCTCGTCTCACTCACGACACGCCCTCAGCTATTCGGGATCTTCGCGGGCGGATCGAGGGCGTTCGAGGGCTGCACGATCACCTGTATCCCCGATTGCAGCTTGAGCTGGCCGGAGATCACCACGAGATCCCCGCCCTTGACGCCCTCGAGGATCGCGACCCTGCCCTGATAGCGCTCGCCGACCTTGACGAAGGAGCGCTCGGCCTTATCGATCGGCTTGCCGTTCTGATCCGTACCCTCGCGTTTCACGATGAAGACGCTGTCGCCATAGAGCGTGTAGTCGACGGCGGTCGCAGGCACCGTCACCACGGCGGGCTCGGGCGGCAGCGCCACGCTCACATTCGCGAACATTCCCGGCAGAAGCTTCCGATCGGGATTGGCGAGCGTCCCCTGTACCCTGATGGCGCGCGTCGCGGGGTCGATCTGCGGGTCGATCGCGTCGATCGTGCCCTTGAAGACCTCGCCGGGGTACGCGTCCACCATGAGCTCGATGGGGCCGTTCTGCACGAGGAGGCTGCGGTCCTGCTCGGGCATCGTGAAGTTCACATAGAGGACGGAGAGATCGGTCAAGCTCACGATCGCCCCGCCGGGGTTCAGGTACTGGCCGAGATTGACCTGGCGGATGCCGAGCTCGCCCGCGAAGGGCGCGCGGATGACCTTCTGCCGGATCTGCGCCTCGGTCTTGGCGATGCCCGCGCGCGCCTCGTCGAGCGTCGCCTGGTTCTGGTCGACGGTCTGCTGCGGCACCGCCTGGCGCGTCACGAGATCGCGCGAGCGGTTGAGGCTGACCTCCGCCAGGCGCGCTTGCGCTTTGAAATTCGCGAGATCGCCCTGCTCGGGCTCGTCGTTGAGCTGCACCAGAGGCGTGCCCGCCTCGACGGTGGTGCCGGGCTGGAAGAGGATGTCCTTGATCCGCCCGCCGACCTCCGCCACCACCGTCACCTGGCGCACCGCCTGGAGCGTGCCGATGCCGGAGATCGAGCGCGCGACGCTCTCGACGCGCGCGACCTCGGCCGCAACCGGCGTCGGCGGCAGCGCGAAATGCGAGAAGGCCTGATTGATCGCCTCGGCCCGGAAGCGGTTGAAGCCCCAGAGCCCCGTCAGCACGATCGCGAGCATCACCGCCATCAGCGCGAGCCGGAGCCATCTCCGGCGCAGGAAGACGAAGGCCAGGAGAGCGAGGACGAAGACCGCGAGCACCGAGCCCGCGACGATGAGCGCTTGCGAGTTCATGGGCGGATCCTCTCGGACTCCAGCGGCACGATGGCGTGGGCGAATTTTGCGAGCGCCTCGCGGTCGAAATGCTCGGCGATCGCGCGATCGACGAGCCCCATGCCGCGAAGCGCAAACCAGACCGCGCCGGGCACGACCTCCTCGGGCGCGCCGGCATAGGGAACCGCGGGACGGCCGGCGAGGCGGACATAAGCGAGCATGATCGCGAGATGCTGGGCGAACCAAAACCGGTTCTCGAGCGCGAGCGGCATCTCCACGAGATCCCCGGCCGCGGCCGCGGCTTCGAGCGAGGCGCCGAACTTCGGGAAGACCTGGCCGAAGATGGTCTCGAAGACGAGCCGCGCGTAGTCGCCGTCCGCCAGCAGACTGTTGAGGATCAGGCGATGGCGCGTGTCCGTGGTGTCGCCGGTCTCGCCGAGGACGATGTGATAGACCATCGCGTAGGTCATCTGCACGAGCGTCCGCGTCGAGGGCGTGAGCGCGTCGAGCCGTGCGAGCGTCTCGTCCTTGAGCCGACAATTGTGGTCGAGGATCTCGCCGTAAAGAGCGGCCTTGCTCGGAAAATGCTTGAAGAGCAGCGCCTCGGAGACGCCCGCGACCTCCGCGATCTCCTTGGTGGTCGTGCCGACGAAGCCTTTCCGCGCGAAGAGCGGCATCGCCGCCGCGACGATACGATCGCGGCGGGCCTCGCCATCGAGACGGAGCCTGGTGGAGCCGGTCATGGGGTGTCTGGTTAACCTTTATCCCGCAAAGGGCCCGGATAGTGAGTACCCACTCACCTCCCGTCAACATACTCCTTCGGGGGGAGATGGTTCGCCGTCGAAGGGCTTCGATCTTTCCGTGGCGAACGGGAAACTACCGGGTGCTCAGCGGGAGGCCCGCCCGAGAACCCATTGGCAGGACATTAGAAATCGGGACCTCGCCGCGGCGGCCGAGCGGGGTGCTAGCGCGCTGCCGCCAGCACCCGATCCGCCGCGGCGAGGCCCGTGAGGTAGGCGCCGTGCGTGGTCGAGAACTGATCGAGCGAGGTGGCCTCGCCTGCGAAAAAGATGCGCTCGTCGAGCGGCGCCGCCCAGACCGCGCGGTCGTCGGCATGACCGGGAAGCGCGGCCGAATAGCTGCCGCGCGAATAGGGGTCGCCATTCCAGGCGGAGTGTGCGAGCGGCGCGAGCGCTGCGCGGATGCGGTTTCCGAAAAGCACCGCGAGCTCCTCGCGCGCGAAATCGGCCATTGCTTCGACGCCCGCGGCCTCGAGCTCGACGCCGAGCCGACCGCCCAGGAACATCTCCGCGATCGGCCGGCCGTGCGGCCGCATCTGATAGGCGGCCGTGCGCGTCCGTGTGAAGGAGCCCGTGACGTGCCAATTCGCGCCGAACTCCGGCCAGTCTCCTGAAAGGCTCAGAAAGAGCTTGTTGTTGCCGCCGAGCGGCAGACCATGCGCCGCCCGGTACTTTTCCGCCGGAAGCGGCGGCGAGAAGAGAATGCCGTCGGCTGCGACCACGCTCGGCGGCACCGCGAGGATGAGCGCGCGCGCGACAAGCGTTCCCGCCGGCGTCTCCAGCCGCAACAGGCGCCCGCTCCCGTCGATGCGCAGCACGGGCGTCGAGAGCCGCACGGAAAGACCTTCGCCGAAGCGCTCGACCAGCGCACCATAGCCCTCGCGGACGCGCCAGTTGAGGCCGGTGTCGTCGTAGCGGTGATAGTCATGGGCGGAGAGGCGATCGAGCTCGACGCCGTTCGCCCAGGTACTGACGGCGTTCAGGAGCTCGTTCCAGCGATTGCCGGGCTCGAGCAGGTCGGATGCAGGACGGTCGGCCTCCGACGCGGTGCGCTCGAGCCGGGCGTAGAATTCCTCGCGCGTGCGGAACCAATGCGCCTGCTCGTCGGCGGTAAAGCCCTGGCGTGCGAGACGTTCGCCCCAACCCGGCTGCGTCTCGTCGATTGAAAGCCCGTAGCCGCGCGCGAGCCCGACCCAGGGATTGCGGTCGGCCGAATGCAGCCAGCCACAGCCGAGATCGACCGGATATCCCGTCGCGGTGACGACGGTGTGCGCACGCCCGCCGATGCGCGAGCGCGCCTCCAGCAGCAGCGCCTCGACGCCGCGCTCGCGGAGTCGGCGCGCCGCCGCCAGCCCCGCTGCCCCCGCCCCCACAATCGCGACATCGACTTCGTTCATGCGGACGGGTCTAGCCGGACCCGCGCGCGAGGTCCAGCGCGGTTCTTGCGGCGGCGCTCGCGATGGACATTGCAATCCCGCGCACTGTAGATTTCGCGGCATGACGAGACGCACAACAATCGCACATTCGCTCCCTTCGCCCTCCCATGCGGAAGTCGATGTAGACGGCTGGCTACCAATTCGACATTGAATCGGCGGCGAGCAGTCTCGGCCGCTCACGATGCCGTCTTCCACTCGCTGGCGACGGGCGCGGTTACTCGTACCCGGGTTTGAGCCAAGCCAAATGCGCAGGTGTCTTTGACGGCGCTCGTGTTGCAAAATCGATGGTGGCGGTGATGGCGCCGCCGAGTTCGGCGAATTGGTGGAGAAAGACGCATGATCTTCGTGATGATGGGCGGGCGGCAGGTGCCGGCGCTGGGGTTTGGAACTTGGACACTGTCGGGCGACGCGTGCCGACAGATGGTGGAGACGGCCTTGGAGATCGGCTATCGGCACGTCGACACCGCGCAGGTCTACGGCAACGAGGCGGAGGTCGGCCAGGGGATCGCACGGTCGCGGGTGCCGCGCGGCGACATCTTCCTCACGACGAAGATCTGGCGCGAGACGCTGCGGGCGGCCGAGGTGGCCGCGAGCTTCGCGCAATCGCTGGAGCGGCTCGGCACCGGCTACGTAGACCTCCTGCTGATCCATTGGCCGAGCACGGAGGTCCCGGTAAGGGAGACGCTCGATGCGATGATGCGGCTCAAGAGCGACGGCAAGGTCAAGGCGATCGGCGTCAGCAACTTTACCGTACGCCAGATGGAGGAGGCGGTCGCACATCTCGGGCGCGAGATCGTCTGCAATCAGATCGAGTATCACCTGCTGCTCGCGCAGCGGCCTGTCCTCGCCTATGCGCGCGCGCATGGCATCGCCGCGGTGGCCTATTGTCCGCTGGCGCGAGGGCGGCTGATGCAGAACCCGGCGGTGCTCCGCGTCGCGGCGAAGCACGGGAAGAGCGCCAATCAGGTCGCGCTGCGCTGGCTGCTGGAGCAGCCCGGCGTCGCGGCCATTCCCAAAACCGGAAGCGCGGCACATGCGAAGGAGAATCTCGCGATCTTCGACTTCAGGCTCGACGCCGAGGACCATCGCGCGCTCGATGCGCTCCCGGGGGGCACGAGAGTGGTCAATCCCGCCTGGGCGCCGCAGTGGGATGCGGCGTGAGAGCGGGAATGGAAACGCTTTAGCGCAGAGGAAGCACGGCATGGAAATCCGCAATCTCGGACGCTCCGGCCTTCGGGTCTCGGTCGTGGGGCTCGGCTGCAATAATTTCGGCGGCCGCATCGACCTCGAAGCGACGCGCACGGTGATCCATAAGGCGCTCGACCTCGGCATCACGCTCTTCGACACCGCCGACGTCTACGGTGAGGCCGGCGGCTCCGAGACGGCGATGGGGCAGGTGCTCGGCGATCGCCGCAAGCAGATCGTGCTCGCGAGCAAGTTCGCAATGCCCATGAACAAGGCGGAGACGCTCAAGGGTGCCTCGCGCGGGTACATCATGTCCGCGGTCGAAGCGAGCCTCCGCCGGCTCAAGACCGACTGGATCGATCTCTACCAGCTTCATCGTCCCGATCCGCTGACGCCGATCGAGGAGACCTTGCGCGCGCTCGACGACCTCGTCCGCCAGGGGAAGGTGCGCTACATCGGCTGCTCCAACCTCCCGGCCTGGCAGGTCGTCGAGGCGCAGTGGACCGCGAAGCATCTCAACCTCAACGCCTTCGTCTCCTGCCAGGACGAGTACAGCCTCGTCGTGCGCGAGATCGAGCGCGAGCTGGTTCCGGCGATGCAACGCTATGAGCTGGGCCTGCTGCCGTTCTTCCCGCTCGCGAGCGGGCTCCTCACGGGGAAATACCAGCGCAATTCGGCGATGCCCGCGGGGACGCGCCTCACCAACACCCAGCGCCTCGCCGATCGCTTTCTCACGGAGCAGAACTGGCGGATCGCCGAGCGGCTCGGCGACTTCGCGGCGAGCCGTGGCCGCACGCTCCTCGAGCTCGCCTTCAGTTGGCTTGCCAATCGCCCGCAAGTCTCGAGCGTCATCGCCGGAGCCACCAAGCCCGAGCAGCTCGAGCAGAACGCGAAGGCCGTCGGCTGGAAGCTCACCGCGGAGGAAATGGCGGAGATCGACCGTCTCTCGAAGGCGGCGTAGCTCGGACCCGCCACGCGCTGGATTGCGGACGATTTGCTCGCGCGCAGGCAGTAGCGCGCTGCAAGCTCGATGATGGCGGCGCGGCGGATCGCCAACCCGGTCTGGCGCGCGGCGCTCGAATCCGCGATCATCCCCAACGCGAACGGCCACGCCTTGATGAGGAACAGTCGCGATGAACCGTCTGCTGATCAAATCCGGCATCGTCGTGACTTTGGATCCCAGCGTGCCGGATCTGCGCCGCGGGGACGTGCTCATCGAGGCCGACCGCATCGCCGCGATCGCGCCGGAGATTCGCGCCGAGGCGCCCGTTCTCGATGCCGCGGGGATGATCGTGATGCCCGGACTCGTCAACGCGCATCAGCACACTTGGCAGACGTGCCTGCGCGGGATCGCCGCGGATTGGACGATCCTCGAATACCTCCACACCATGCACGCCTCGATCGCGCCGGCCTTCCGGCCCGACGACATCTACGTCTCGACGCTCGCGGGCGCGCTCAACCAGCTCAACTCCGGCACGACCACCCTCGTCGATTGGTGCCACAACAATCCGACGCCCGCGCACAGCGACCGCGCGATCGACGCCCTGCAGGAATCCGGTATCCGCGCGGTTTTCCTGCACGGCTCACCGAAGCCCGATCCCAAGCCAGGCCAGCGGCATTTCAGCGAAATCCCGCATCCGCGCGCGGAGATCGAGCGCTTGGCGCGCGACCGGCTCCCCTCGCGCGAGGCGCTGGTGACCCTCGGCATGGCGATCCTCGGCCCCGCCTACTCCACCTACGAGGTGAGCCGGCAGGACCTGGCGCTCGCGCGCGAGATGAGGATGCTCGCGAGCATGCATGTCGGCGGCGGCACGATGCTGACGCCGGACGGGTTCCAGCGGCTCGTTGCGGAGGGGCTGGTGAGCCCCACCGTCAACATCGTCCACGGCAACAGCATCCCCTTCGAGGAGCTCCGCGCACTCGTGGGCGAGGGCGCGAGCATCACCGTGACGCCGGATATCGAGCTGCAGATGGGCTACGGCGACTGCCTCACGGGCTCGCTCCGGCGTCTCGGAAGCGCACCCTCGCTCGGCGTCGATATCGAGTCCTTCATCGGCGGCGACATGTTCGCGGTGCTGCGCGTGGCGCTCCAGGCCGAGCGTCACGCGGAGGATCTCGCGACCATCGCCAAGACCGGTCGCGCTCCCGAACGCATCTCCGTCCCCTGCCGCGAGGCGCTCCGATGGGCGACCCTGGAGGGCGCCAGGATGCTTGGCATGGAGCGCCGCATCGGCTCGCTCGCGCCGGGGAAGCAGGCGGACGTCATACTCCTTCGCGCCGAGGATCAGAACCTCTTCCCCGTGACCGATCCCGTGGCCGCGATCGTGCTGCACGCCAACGCCGCCAACGTCGACACCGTTCTCGTCGCCGGCAAGATCGCGAAGCGCGCGGGCAAGCTCCTCTACCCCGACCTCGCCGCCCAAAAATCCGCCCTGGCCGAGGCCAGCCGCAGAATCCTGGCGGCAGCCGGGATCGGGCATTAGGCCGTGAACCCATAAATCTGCCGGGCGGGCGGGCCAGAGTCCGCTATGCCCCAACAGCCGACATCTTGCTGCGTGGCAGCGAAACGTCGCTAAGTGCCAATAACGGCCTCCCAGCGCAAGGCGCGTGACCCTGCGCACGAACTGCAGCTTACTCGCTCACTTTGTTGTTTCGTTGGGCCGCTTGAAGCTTCTTAATGCTCGATACCTCATTGGATGTTGTATCTAAGGTTTTCCCTCCGTCAGAGATGTTTCGAAAGTGGAATGGAGAACGCTTTGAAAGCCGCATGATTCGAGCGATCTTCGATGCGGTCGCGCGGTATTCCGCCAATCGAGATCACGATCCATGCTCTGCCGCGAGAGCACCTTAGGCCACGACCAGCGCGATCGCGAGGCTGGTCGGAACGACGGTCAGGGCCGATGTGATCGTCGCCGATGCCGTGGGCAGCGCGGCGCGGTCGCGGCCGCCGCAAGCACTGACGTCACCGCGATCCTGAGCGATCTCGTTCGCTTCATCTTGCGTACGCCGACGTTACGTTATTCCCGCGTCTTCGCGGCATTCACCTGCGCTTGCTCGAGCTTTTTGATGTCCTCGGGCGAGAGCTTCGGCCGGTCGATCGATAGCGTGACCTTGTTGAGCTTGCCGGTGAACGCGAATGGCGGCTGGTAGTCGGCGTCGTTGACGCCCGTCAGCGTGTCCGAGCCGACGTCGAGGCTTTCGTCGAATTGCAGAATGAACGGGATCGTGTGCTCCATCTTCTGGGTGACCACGTCCTTCCCGTCCACCTTGAGCACGCCGGTTCCGCCTTGGCCGATGCCGACGAAGCTGCCGAAAGCCATCGTCGCCGCACCCATCCCCTCGTAGGTGAAGTCGAACTCGAGCGTGTGCTTGCCCGGCGCGAGCGCGTCAGGGCCTTCCCACTGGACGAGCTTCAGGCCTACCAAGTTCCAGACGAACTTCGGCTTGCCCTTCAGCAGGTAGAACCCGTAGCCGCCGAAGCGCCCGCCCTGCGTGATCAGCATGCCTTCGGCGCCGCCCTGCGGCACCTCGATCTCCGCCTTGAAGTTGTACGACGCATTGAGCACCGATGGAGCATCCCCGTTCGGCGTGCCGGTGAACGGCTCGGTCCACGTAAACACGGTGCGGCCCGCGGTGATGCTGGGCTTCGGCACGATCGCGCGGGCGACTAACGAGTTGTCGAGCGGCAGCACCTGGTACTTCCGTGCCTCCTGCTCGAAGATCGCCACCATCTGCTTGAGCTTCGCGGGATTCTTCGCGGCGAGGTCGTCCGCCTGCGTCCAGTCGTTGTTGAGGTCGTAGAGCTCCCACTGGGTATTGGCCAGGTCGAGCGGCGGCGCCACGTTCTCCCACGGCTTCCGCCCTACCTTCGTGGCGGCGAACCAGCCTTCGTGATAGACACCGCGCTCGCCCATCATCTCGAAGTACTGGGTCTTGCGCCGGGAAGGCGCGTTCGCGTTCCCCGCGTCGAACGTGTACATCATGCTGACGCCTTCCATCGGGCTCTGCGGGATTCCGTCAACCGTTTTCGGCTGCTTGATCTTCGCCGCGTCGAGGATCGTCGGTGCGATGTCGATGATGTGGTGGAACTGGTTGCGGATGCCGCCTTTGTCCTTGATCACAGCGGGCCACGAGATCGCCATTCCCTGACGAATGCCGCCGAAGTGCGACGCGATCTGCTTCGTCCATGTGAATGGCGTGTCGAACGCCCAGGCCCACGGCACCGCCATGTGATTGTACGTCCGGTCGGTGCCCCAGACGTCGTAGAAGAACTTAAGCTGCTCCTCGACGTTCGGGTTGACGCCGTTGAACATCGCGATCTCGTTCGGCGTGCCGATCATCGTGCCCTCGGCGCTCGTGCCGTTGTCGCCCTCGATGTAGATGATCAGCGTGTTGTCGAGCTTGCCCATGTCCTCGACCGCCTGGATCACGCGTCCGATCTCGTGGTCGGTGTAGGCGGCATAGGCGGCGAACACGTCGGCCTGCCGGATGAAGAGCTTCTTCTCGTCGGCGGTGAGCTGGTCCCATTCCTTCAGCATGTCGCTCGGCCACGGCGTCAGCTTCGCGTTCTGCGGTATCACGCCGAGCTTCTTCTGATTGGCGTAGATCTGCTCACGCAGCTTATTCCAGCCGGCGTCGAAGAGATGCATCGCGCTGATTTTCTCGACCCACTCCTTGGTCGGGTGGTGCGGCGCGTGCGTGCCGCCCGGCACGTAGTAGATGAAGAACGGCTGCTCCGGCGTGAGCGCGTTCATCCGCTTCATGTAGTCGATCGCGTCGTCGGCCATCGCGGTGGTCAGGTTCCAGGTTCCCGGCGGCTGTCCCTGGAACGGGTAGATCTGCGTCGTGTTGCGAAACAGGTTCGGCTGCCACTGGTTGGTGTCGCCGCCGATGAAACCGTAGAAGTACTCGAAACCCATGCCGATTGGCCATTGGTCGAACGGGCCCGCCTGGCTCGCCTGAAATTCCGGCGTGTTGTGATCCTTGCCGAACCACGACGTGTGATAGCCGTTATCGCGGAGGATGCGGCCCACCGTTGCCTTGTCCCTCGTGATGATGCTGTCGTAGCCGGGGAAGCCGGTCGCCTGCTCGGAGACGACGCCGAAGCCGACCGAATGGTGGTTGCGGCCCGTGATGAGCGCAGCGCGCGTGGGCGAGCACAGTGCCGTCGAGTGGAAGTTGGTGTAACGCAGGCCATTCCGTGCGATGCGGTCGAGTGCGGGCGTCGGGATCACGCCGCCGAATGTGCTCGCGACCCCGTAACCCGCATCATCCGTCATGATCAGGAGCACGTTCGGCGCGCCCTTGGGCGGCACAACGCGCGGAGGCCAATAAGGTTTGGACTGCGCGGCTGTACCCCCGATTACGCCGCCGAACTTGGGCGGAGGCGGCGGCAACTGATCACCAGGGATCGTGGTGGTGGCGCTCGGCGAGCCGGGCACGCCATTGATCTGCTGTGCCGACACCGACCCCATCATCAACATTACGCCTACCGCTACCGCCGAAGCGCGACCAATCAAGCGATTTCTCGGCATAACCACCTCC
>Ga0335082_10007415_pt1 | contig 11910 bp, 11 predicted proteins | sample Lox_Sample_41_FD_206718 | JGI IMG/M metagenome (GOLD analysis project Ga0335082, IMG submission 206718) | Soil microbial communities from Loxahatchee National Wildlife Refuge, Florida, United States - Lox_Sample_4.1 | ecosystem: Environmental > Terrestrial > Soil > Wetlands | place: USA...
GGGCGGCGGTCAAGGGCGAGCGACCCGGGCTCAGCGCGGACGCGGTGGCTGTGCTCCCACGGTTCCCGCGGCGTACCGCGCTCCGGACACCGCGTCCCTGGGGAAGGCCGCCTCGATGCTCGCCAGATCGGCGGCGCCGAGCCGCACCTCCAGCGCTCCGAGGTTCTCCTCCAGGTACTTCCGGCGCTTCGTCCCGGGGATGGGCACGATGTCCTTCCCCTGGGCCATCACCCACGCGAGCGCCAGCTGCCCCGGCGTGCACCCCTTCCGCCGCGCGAGCTCCCCCACCTTCTCGACGAGAAGGAGGTTCTTCCGGAAGTTCTCTCCCTCGAAGCGGGGGTTGTTCCTCCGGAAGTCGTCCTCGGCGAAATCGGCAGGCGTGCGGATCTGCCCGGTCAGGAATCCACGGCCCAGCGGGCTGAAGGGAACGAAGCCGATGCCCAGCTCCCGGCACGCGGCGAGCGGACCGTCCTCCGGGTCCCTGGTCCAGAGCGAGTACTCGCTCTGCAGCGCCGCGATCGGGTGGACCGCGGACGCGCGGCGGATGATGTCCGCCGGCGCCTCGGACAGCCCGATCGCGCGGACCTTCCCCTCGGCGACCAGCCGGCCCATGGCCCCCACCGTCTCCTCGATGGGCGTCGAGGGGTCCACCCGGTGCAGGTAGTAGAGGTCGATGACCTCCACGCCGAGGCGGCGAAGGCTGCCCTCGCATGCCAGGCGCACGTATCCGGGCTTTCCATCGATGCGGCGGCGGGTGGCGTCGTTGGGAGCGGCGGGATCGCGAACGATGCCGAACTTCGTGGCGAGGACGATCTCCTTCCGCCTGCGGCGGAGGATGTCCGAGAGCAGCTCCTCGTTCTTGCCCTCGCCGTAGAAGTCGGCGGTGTCCAGGAAGCTGACTCCCCGATCCACCGCCATCTCCAGCGTGGCCCGGGACTCGGCCTCGTCCGCCGGCCCGTAGAACTCCGACATCCCCATGCAGCCGAGGCCCATGGCGGAAACCTTCAACCCCGACCTTCCGAGCGTTCGCTGTTCCATGACGGGACAGGAGAATGTGCGCCCGTCGCCCGGGTTGCAGCAACAATGGCGCGACCGGCCGCCCGAGATCTCTTGGGCGGCCGGTCGCCCCCCGGACGCAGCGCAGAGTCGCGGGGCTGCGCGCACCCTCCGGATGCCGGGCGTCGATTGGAGGCGACGTCCGTCTCCGGGCCACCCCGCAGGCGACGGTCCGGTCCCGGACACCACGTGCGATCCGGCTGGGTGGCGGGCCCCAGCATCCCGTCGTCTTGCGAGCGGTGCCCGACCTCCCCCGACATCCTCGGCCGGCCTCTTCCGATCGTGCCGCCGGAGCCGGGTCCTCGAGGGTCGCCCTCGCGCGGCGGGCCGCCCCGAATCCCCCCGCCGGCTGGCAGCGACAGGTCTGGGGCCGGATCGGGCGGGCCCGCCGCCGGCGGCGGATCGCGCTGCTCCTGCTGGGGGTGGGGCTCGCCCTCGCGGCGCTCTGCGGAGCGCTCCTCGCTCACCCGGGGCGCGGGCCACCGGCCCCGCCGACGCTCGGGAACGGCGCCGCGAAGAGAACGGTCAGCCCGAGGAACGGCGCCGCGATGGCGCCGAGATCGACCCACCACCGAGCCGCGAGCATCAGGTAAGTGCGCAGCGCGGCCCGGGGCCACCCCACCCGCTCGGTGGTCCGGCTCTTCCGGGTCGAAGACGCGAGGCCGGTCGGGCACGGCGTCGCCGCAGCCTGCCCTGGCGCCGGCGGCGGACCTGGCTTATGCCTCCGGGGCTTCCGTGCCCGCGGCCTCGACATCGTCCGCCTCGCCCGTCCGGGACGCCCTCGGCAGGGGTCTGAGGAGCCTCCGGCTCAGCGTGACCGACCGGTGCAACCTCCGCTGCTCCTACTGCATGCCCGAGCCGGACTACGTCTGGCTCCCCCGCAAGGAGCTGCTCACGTTCGAGGAGCTCGACCGGCTCACCGGGATCTTCTGCGCCCTGGGCGTGGACAAGGTCCGGCTCACCGGGGGCGAGCCGCTGCTGCGCTCCGAGGTCGACACGCTGGTTCGAAAGCTCGCGGCGCGCGGCGAGGTGCGCGACCTGGCGATGACCACCAACGGTGTCCTCCTCGCCGATCGAGCCCGGGAGCTGCGCGCCGCAGGTCTCCGCCGCCTCACCGTCAGCCTCGACACCCTCCGGCCCGACCGCTTCCGCGCGCTGACCCGCTCCGACCTGCACCACCGCGTCCTGGCTGGCATCGATGCGGCTCGCTCCGCGGGGTTCCCCCTCAAGCTGGACACGGTGGTGGTCCGGGGCGCGAACGACGACGAGGTCCTCGACCTGCTCGCCTTCGCCCGCGGCATCGACGCGGAGATCCGCTTCATCGAGTACATGGACGTCGGCGGGGCCACGCGCTGGACGCGCGAGCAGGTCATGTCCCGCGCCGAGCTGCTGGCGGTGCTCTCCTCGGCTCACGGAGCGATCGAGCCTCTCGGTGCCCAGGGATCCGATCCCGCCGAGCGCTTCCGCCTCGCGGACGGGACCGTCTTCGGGATCATCGCCTCCACGACCACTCCGTTCTGCCGGGCCTGCGACCGCAGCCGGCTCACCGCCGACGGCACCTGGTACACCTGCCTCTACGCCCGCTCGGGGGCCAACCTCCGGGCGGCGCTTCGGAGCGGCGCGAGCGATGCGGAGATCGCCTCGATGCTCCGCGTCGGCTGGCGAGCCCGGGCCGACCGGGGCGCGGAGGAGCGGCTCCAGCTCGAGCGACGGGGCGCTCTGGCAGCTGCGCCCGAGCTCCGCGAGGACCCCCGGCTCGAGATGCACACCCGCGGGGGCTAGCGGCGTGCGCGCCACGTCGCCTCCCGTCGCCGAGGACCCCGACTCCTCCCTCGCGCTCCTGCTCTCCGCCGCCCGGGGGCCCAGGCCTGCGGCTACGGCGCGGAGGACACCGAGCGGCTGGTGAACGAGCTCGCCGCCCAGCTGGGCATGGCCGACGTCCAGGTGTCGAGCCTTCCCACCCAGCTCCAGCTGGCCATCGGAATCCCCGGGCAGCAACGGCTGGTCCTGCTCCGCGTCGAGCCCAAGCCGGTGGACCTGGATCGCATCGTTCGCCTCGACACCGTGGCCCGCGAGGTCAAGGATGGGCGGGTCGGCCCGCGGGAGGCGAGCGTCCGCATCGACGCCATCTCCCGCGCCAGGCCTCCCTACCGGCCTCCGATGCTCCTCTTCGCCTACTGCCTCGCGGCCGCGGGCGCGGTGTTCCTCTTCGGAGAGGATCTTCCCGAGGCGATCGTCGCCGCGATCTCCGGGGTCGCGGTGGGCGCGATCGCCGTCGCGCGGCCACGGCTGCGCGGGCTGGACCTGGTCGCCGAGCTGCTCTCCGCCCTGGTCGCCGGATTCATCTGCCAGACGGCCTCGGCGCGGATCTGGCCGCTCGATTCCCGGGTGGCGACGCTCGGCGCGCTGGTCGTGCTGCTTCCCGGCTTCACCCTGACCCAGGCGGTGCGCGAGCTGCAGACCCGGAACCTGCTCTCCGGGCTGGCCGGCCTCGGGCTGGCCGCGGTGACCTTCTTCGCCCTCGTCATCGGCGGCGTCCTCGGAGGAGCGCTCGGCGCGCGGCTCTTCGGACCGGCCCGCGTTCCCCCGGTCGACGAGCTTCCCACCGCGATGTTCCTGCTCGGTGCGGCGGCGCTGGGCCTGGCCTCCGTGGTGGTGCTCCGGGCTCCGCGCCGGGAGGCGCCCACGGTGGTGGGCTCGGCGCTGCTCTCGGCCGGAGTGAGCCACGCGGTGGCCCGGAGCCTGGGCCCCGCGCTCGGAGCATTCGCCGGTGCGGTGGTCATCGGGCTGGCTGCCCACCTCAGCGCGCACCTGCGGCGGCATCCCGTCTGGCTGGTCACCATCCCCGGCGTGCTCGTGCTGGTGCCGGGGAGCATCGGCTACCGCAGCCTTCTGGACCTGGTGGACCGGGACGTGGCGACGAGCATCGAGGCCGGGTTCCAGATGTTCCTCACCGCCTCGGCGATCGTCTTCGGGCTCCTGATGACCGACGCGCTCGGCGCGCGGTCGCGCCGGTGGCCCGACGGGCGACTCTCCACTTCCGGGTGACCCGCTCGATCCATCCGGGGGGGGGGCGCCGGGACGGCGAGCAGGCCTGTCACCGGCTCGCCGAGCGAGCAGGGTGCCCCGGAGGTCCCGGATCACGACGTTCGGGCAACTCGGGGACCGGCGGAGGTAGAGAAGAGGTGCGCGAGCCGCTCCCTCCACCAGCGGGCGCGAGCACCTGCCGATGTCACGGGACGCACAGCACGAGGCTGTCCAGCCTGCGCGGAGCCGGAGACTGCGGCGACTGGCCAACCGTGTGACCGGATGGGCGATCGTCGTCGCCGGAATCATCCTCATTCCGCTCCCCGGCCCCGGCTGGCTGGTGGTGGGTCTGGGGCTGCTGGTGCTCAGTCGTGAGGAGCGGTGGGCCCGAGGAGCCCTGCTCCGCCTGGAGCGCTTCATGCGCCGCCACGGGATGAGGACCTCCCTCCGCCGGCTCATCGCCCGGAGACGGCGCGAGCGAGCTCGGGCGGAGTCGGCGCTCTAGCCGATGCGTCGGCCGAGGAAGGCGGACGGCCCCCCTGCTGTTCTTGCGCGCGTGCCCGTGGAGCGCACGACCTCCCCCTCGCCGCCGATTCCGTTCCCGCTGTCCCGGGAGGAGCCCGGTCCCCCTCGTCGTCTGGCCCTCGAGGATCTTCGCGATCCCGGGGTTGCGGCCGCCGTGCTTCCTCCTGGCTGGCGTGGTGCAGAAGTTGGGTTATCTGAAGCCGTACCCGGCGCTGGTTCAGGTCGCCGTCGGAGCGAATCGTGAACAAGACGCGCTTCAACATCGTGTACGCGCTGGTCGCGGTCCTGGCGATCCTCTTCATCCAGGACTGGGTCCGCACGAGCCAGACCGTGGCGGTGATCCCCTACAGCCAGTTCCAGAAGCTGCTGGAGGAGGGCAAGGTTGCCGAGGTCACCGTCGGGGAGAACCAGCTCCGGGGGACCTTGAAGGAGCCCATCCAGGGCGGGAAGACGCACTTCACGACCCTGCGCGTGGACAAGGATCTCGCTGCGACCCTGGAGCAGGCTGGGGTCAAGTTCGGCGCCCAGGTGGAGAACCCATGGTTCTTCGCCCTGCTCGGGTGGGTCGCCCCGACGCTGATCTTCTTCGGGGTCTACGTGCTCCTCATGCGCCGCATGGCGGGAAAGCTGGGCGCGGGCGGCGGCGGGGGCCTGCTCGCCATCGGAAAGAGCAAGGCCAAGGTCTTCGTCGAGACCGACGTCAAGACCCGGTTCAGCGACGTGGCGGGCGTGGACGAGGCCAAGGCCGAGCTGGCGGAGGTGGTGGAGTTCCTCCGGAACCCGGAGCAGTACTCGCGACTGGGCGGCCGGATGCCGAAGGGCGTGCTCCTGGTCGGGCCGCCGGGGACGGGCAAGACGCTGCTCGCCCGCGCGGTGGCCGGCGAGGCCGGGGTTCCCTTCTTCTCCATCAGCGGAAGCGAGTTCGTCGAGATGTTCGTCGGCGTGGGCGCGGCCCGGGTCCGCGACCTGTTCGAGCAGGCCCGGGGCAAGGCGCCGTGCATCATCTTCATCGACGAGCTCGATGCCCTCGGGCGGGCGCGCGGCGCCTCGGGGCTGGTCGGCGGACACGACGAGAAGGAACAGACGCTCAACCAGCTCCTGGTGGAGCTCGACGGCTTCGATCAGAGCGCGGGCATCGTGCTCATCGGTGCGACGAACCGGCCGGAGATCCTCGACCCGGCGCTGCTCCGCGCCGGCCGGTTCGACCGGCAGGTCCTGGTGGACCGTCCGGATCGCCAGGGCCGTGTCGAGATCCTCAAGGTGCACATGCGGCGGGTGAAGTTGGCGCCGAGCGTGGATCCGGATCAGATCGCGGCGCTCACCCCTGGCTTCACCGGGGCGGACCTGGCCAACCTGGTGAACGAGGCCGCGCTCGCCGCGACCCGGCGCAAGGCGGACGCCGTGGAGCGACAGGACTTCGACGCCGCGATCGAGCGGATCGTGGCCGGTCTGGAGAAGCGCAACCGCCTGCTCAACCCGCGAGAGCGGGAGATCGTGGCCTTCCACGAGATGGGCCACGCCCTGGCGGCGGCGGCGACGACCAGCGTCGATCCGGTCCACAAGATCAGCATCATCCCCCGTGGCATCGGCGCGCTCGGGTACACGATGCAGCGTCCGACCGAGGACCGGTACCTCATGACCCGCGAGGAGCTGGAGGGGAAGCTGGTGGTGCTCCTGGGCGGGCGCTCCGCCGAGGGTCTGGTGTTCGAGCACACCTCGACCGGCGCGGCGGACGACCTGGTCAAGGCGACCGACATCGCGCGGAGCATGGTGACGCGCTACGCGATGGTGCCCGGGCTCGGGCCCGTGACCTACGACGAGGAGAGCCGCGGCTACCTGGGCCCGGACTCGATGAACCGGCGGACCTTCAGCGAGGAGACGGCCCGGGAGATCGACCTCGCGGTGCGGGAGATCGTCCAGAACGCGTCCGAGCGGTGCCGCACGCTCCTCGGGCAGCGCCGGCTGACGCTGGAGAAGGCGGCGAGGCTGCTGCTGGAGAAGGAGACGCTCACCGACTCCGAGCTGAAGCCGATCTTCGACGAGGCCCGGGCCGAGGCGGCGCAGGCCGTGCCCCGGGTGGTGTCCGGAGCCTGAGCCCGATCGCCCAGGCGGAGCCAGTCCACGAGGCGTTCTCCAGCCGTGGGGGCGAGCCCGATTCTCCTGCGCACGATGGCGCGCGCCCCGTGACCTCACGGGCCGTGCCTTCGGGCCTGGCGGACCGGAGCCGATGCGCCGAGCAGATCGGACTCCGGCTCACCCCCCTGCTAGCGTCGTCTCCGGAGGTCAGACCGATGGGAGAGCTGCCGAGTCAGGAGCCGCGGAGCGTGGTGATCGTGGGAGGGATCGCCGGCTTCCGCACGGACGTGGACGTGGGCGGGCACCACCTCGTCGTGGATGAGCCGGTCCCGGTGGGTGGCACCGATGCGGGGCCCTCGCCGTACGAGATGCTCCTCGCTGCGCTGGGGTCATGCACGGCGATGACCCTTCGACTCTACGCAGATCGTCGCCAGTGGCCGCTGGAGCGGGTCCGGGTGACGCTGCAGCACCGGAAGGTCCATGCGCAGGACTGCGCAGAGTGCGAACGCAAGCCGACGAAGATGGACGTGGTGGACCGGATCATTGCCCTCGAGGGGCCGCTGACCGAGGAGCAGCGGGCGAAGTTGCTGGATATCGCCGAGCGCTGCCCGGTCCACCAGACCCTCCGCGGACCGATCCAGGTGAACACCCGCGTGGCGTAGGTCGTCGGAGCTCGGGGTGCCGCCAGAACCTCCGGCGACCGCGATCCGAGTTCGTTTCGCGCCTCTCCTCACGAACCGGTCAACGAGCGCCGGCAGGTTCGGCCGTGCCTCGCCAGACTCGGTGTGACGGCCCGGAGGGCCTGTCCTCGTGAGCACACGGCACGCTCGCGCGCCACGGGGGGCCTGGATCACCGGCACCTCCGGCGCATCGGGTGAACGCCCCGCTCAGAAGTGCGGCGGCCGCTCGGCCACCGTGGCGTCCACGAGACCCGGCTCCATCGCCGCGAGCTTCTGGCCCATCGCGGCGAGCTCGTGTTCGAGTCGCTCCAGCCCCTGCCCCTGGGCGTAGACGACATCGCTCAGTTCCTGGAGGAGCCGCTGCTGCTCGGTGAACCGGAGCTCCAGCTCGACGATCCTCTTCTCCAGGGCCGAGCTCTCCTTCACCGGCCTCCGTGCACTCGTCCCTGTCCGCGATCTGGGCATCGATTTGGTCCCTCCCTCGTCAGCGGAGCAGGGAGCGCAAGCTCACGACTTCTCGACGCTGCAAGGTCCTGCGGCTGGTGGTCATGGTGTCCTCCGGGGAGCGGAGGTTGGGCTCCCCGGCCGGAGGAGCGCCAGCCTTTCCTTGCCTCCCTGGCTGACGCTCCGCGCCAGTCTCCCGTCCGGGCCGGTGGCCGCGCCGGGGCCGACCGTGTAGAGAGCACGCACCGTGGACGCGACCTTCCTGACCGACCTGGCCGCCCGCACCCGCGAGCTCCGCGAGCAGGGCCTGTACAAGAACGAGCGGATCCTCGTCTCCCCCCAGCGCGCGGCGATCCGCGTCGAGGGAAGAGGGGAGGTCCTCAACTTCTGCGCCAACAACTACCTCGGGCTCGCCGACCACCCGAAGGTCATCGCCGCCGCCCGTGACGCGCTCGAGCGCCAGGGGTTCGGCATGGCGTCGGTCCGGTTCATCTGCGGGACCCAGGACGTGCACAAGACGCTCGAGGCGCGGGTCAGCAAGTTCCTGGGAACGGAGGACACCATCCTCTACTCGAGCTGCTTCGACGCCAACGGGGGCCTCTTCGAGACCTTGCTCGGCGAGGAGGACGCGGTCATCACCGATGCGCTCAACCATGCGTCGATCATCGACGGCATCCGCCTCTGCAAGGCTCGGAGGCTGCGCTACGCCAACAACGACATGCGCGAGCTGGAGGCGCGGCTGGTGGAGGCGAAGGACGCCCGCTACCGCCTGGTCGCGACCGACGGCGTGTTCTCGATGGACGGGATCATCGCCAATCTCAAGGCGATCTGCGACCTCGCCGACCGTCATCGCGCTCTGGTGATGGTGGACGATTCACACGCCACCGGCTTCCTCGGCGCAAAGGGTGGCGGAACACCCGAGTTTTGCGGTGTGCCGGGGCGGGTGGACATCGTCACCAGCACCCTGGGGAAGGCACTGGGCGGGGCATCGGGCGGCTTCACCTCCGGGCGCAAGGAGATCGTCGCCTGGTTGCGGCAGCGGAGCCGTCCTTACCTCTTCTCCAACTCGCTGATGCCGGCGATCGCCGCCGCGACGCTGACCGTCCTCGATCTCCTCGAGAGCGGGGACGAGCTCAGGAAGCGGCTCCGGGCCAACGCCGAGCACTTCCGGACACAGATGACGCGCCTTGGCTTCAAGCTCGCCGGGGCCGACCACCCGATCATCCCGGTCATGCTGGGAGACGCCAAGCTGGCCTCGACGTTTGCCGACCAGATGCTCGCCGAGGGTGTCTACGTGATCGGCTTCAGCTACCCGGTCGTGCCGCAGGGACAGGCCCGCATCCGGACCCAGATGTCCGCCGCGCACACCCGCGAGCAGCTCGACCGGGCGATCGGCGCCTTTGCCAAGGTCGGGCGGGGCCTGGGGGTCATTCCGTGAGGGCCCTGGTCAAGGCGAGGGCCGAGCCCGGCATCTGGATGCAGGACGTGCCGGTCCCCGAGATCGGCCCCAACGACGTGCTGATCAAGGTCCGCAGGGCGAGCATCTGCGGCACAGACATCCACATCTGGAACTGGGATGCCTGGTCCCAGAAGACCATCAAGGTGCCGATGGTCATCGGCCACGAGTTCATGGGGGAGATCGCCCGGCTGGGAGACGAGGTCACCGGGTTCCAGGTCGGGGACCGGGTGAGCGGAGAGGGCCACATCACCTGCGGCCACTGCCGGAACTGTCGGGCCGGGAAGCGCCATCTCTGCCGCAACACGCTCGGCCTGGGAGTCAACCGGCCAGGCTGCTTCGCCGAGCTGGTGGCGCTGCCGGCGTTCAACGTCTTCCGGGTCCCGAAGGAGATCCCGGACGAGATCGCCTCGTTCTTCGATCCGCTGGGGAACGCGGTGCACACCGCCCTGTCCTTCGACCTCGTGGGCGAGGACGTCCTGATCACCGGAGCCGGGCCGATCGGCGTGATGGCCGCGGCGATCTCCCGGCATGTCGGAGCGCGGCACGTCGTGGTGACCGACCTGAATCCCTTCCGGCTCGAGCTGGCGCGGAAGCTCGGGGCGACCCGGGCGGTGGACGTGAGGAGCCAGACGCTCGGCGACGTGATGCGCGGACTGGGCATGACCGAGGGGTTCGACGTCGGGATGGAGATGTCGGGGAACGCTCAGGCCTTTCGCGACCTCCTCGGCGCGATGAACCACGGTGGACGCGTGGCGATCCTCGGGATCCCCCCATCCGAGGTGTCGATCGACTGGAACCAGGTCATCTTCAAGGGCCTGGTGCTCAAGGGCGTCTACGGCCGAGAGATGTTCGAGACCTGGTACAAGATGGTCGCGATGCTGCAGAGCGGGCTGGACGTCGCCGCGGTGGTCACCCACCGCTTCCCTGCCGCCGAGTACGCGGAGGCCTTCGAGGTGATGCGCTCGGGGCAGAGCGGCAAGGTGATTCTCGACTGGACCGACTGACGTGACCGAGCGCGCGAGGCCCGTCTTCTCCATCGCCAGCGACGCGGCGCTCGCCCGGCAGCTGTGCGCGCACGGAGTGGGGGTTCCTGGCGCCATCGAGCGCGAGGAGTTTCCCGACGGCGAGCGGGGCCTCCGACTGGCGAGCCCGGTCACCGGGGCCGATGCCGTCCTGGTGGGTGGCACCGGTTCCGACGCGGACACCCTGGAGCTGTACGACCTCGCCTGCGCGCTGGTGGAGTGCGGCGTCCACGCGCTGACCCTGGTGGTCCCCTACTTCGGCTATTCGACGCAGGAGCGTCCGAGCAGGGACGGTGAGAGCGTCACCGCCAAGACGCGGGCGAGACTGCTCTCGTCGATTCCTCTCCCCTCGGGAGGGCTGCGGGTCCTCCTGGTGGACCTGCACACCGCCGGGCTGCCCTTCTACTTCGAGGGGGGCGTGCGCCCGGTGCACGTGAGCGCACGACCGCTGTTCGTCGAGGCGATACGGGCCCACGCGCCGGGCGGCTGCGTGGTGGCCAGCACGGACGCGGGCCGGGCGAAGTACGTGGAGGCCCTGGCGAACGACCTCCGGGTGGATGCGAGCTTCGTCTTCAAGCGGCGCGATTCCGGCGGGACGCGCATCCTCGCCGTGAGCGCCCGGGTCGCCGGGCAGCACGTCATGCTCTACGACGACATGGTGCGCACCGGGAACTCGCTGCTCGCCGCGGCCCAGGCGTACCGGGATGCCGGGGCGAGCCGCATCACCGGCCTGGCGACCCACGGAGTGCTTCCCGGCGCGGCGCTGGACCGTCTCCGGGAGAGCGGGCTGTTCACGCACCTGATCGTGACCGACACCCACCGCCGGGCGCGCGCGCAGGCGGGCGGATTCCTCGAGGTGCTTTCGGTCGTGCCGCTGCTCGCCTCGGCGCTCCGGCCAAGTTGACTCGGACGTGCACGGCCCGCGCCGACCCGGCGCCGGCCGGCCCAGGACGGTCGAGGCGCCAGGCCGGGAAGGTGTCAAACACCTCGTGATGCCTCGTCATGCGCCCGGGGGGCGCCCCATGACGAGATGTTTGACACCTTTCCGTGGGCGCCTTCTCGAGCTCCGTGCCGGGCGGCCATTACGAGATGTTTGACACCTTTCCGTGCCATTACGAGATGTTTGACACCTTCCCGTGGGCGCTTTCTCGAGCTCCGTGCCGGGCCGCGTCAGTGCTCGTGCTGCTGGACGGGGGTCTCCGCCGGTAGCCCGTACTGGATGCGCTGCAGCGCTCTGCGTGCAGCCTGGGTGAAGGCGTCGTCCAGGTGGTACAGCTCGAGGAAGCGCTCCAGCTTGGGGCGAGCCTCCGAGGGCCGTCCGAGCGCGTACTCGGACATTCCTGCGTGGTACAGCGCCTGGAAGTTGTCCGGCTGGAATTCCAGGACCAGCTTCATGATCGGCGCTGCGGACACATCGTCCCCCATGTCCGCCACCGGATGGCCCGCATTGAACACCACCCCGGCCGCGGTCGCCCGCTCCGGCCCGGGCAGGCCAACGATGAACTTGCGCGCCGCCTCCATCTTGCCCCCGAGCGCCAGGCACGCCGCAGCGGCCCCCGCACCCTCCGCACCCTTCGGCGGCGGCTCCCGGAGCACTGCCTGGACGGCCTCGACGGCGTTG
>Ga0335082_10007417_pt1 | contig 11905 bp, 9 predicted proteins | sample Lox_Sample_41_FD_206718 | JGI IMG/M metagenome (GOLD analysis project Ga0335082, IMG submission 206718) | Soil microbial communities from Loxahatchee National Wildlife Refuge, Florida, United States - Lox_Sample_4.1 | ecosystem: Environmental > Terrestrial > Soil > Wetlands | place: USA: Florida...
GCGTTCTGGATTAGTGAAAGGACTAAAAGAAGAACGATGAGGACCCAAGCCCATTCCACTGTAGCGCTAATGCTGGTGCTGATGGGGGCTAGCGCTCTGGCGCAAACGCCGGTTCCTACCCGTCAAGGTGGCGGCGCACGTGCCCTGCGGCAGCAGTTACAGTTGACCGACGATCAAGTTACCCAAATTCGCGAGATCCGACGTCAGCAAGCGGAGTCGCTTCGACCGCAGCGCGAACAGGTTCGGACTGCCGCGCGATCGTTAAAAGACATGACGGACGCGGCGAATCCCGATCCTGCGGCCGTTGGGAAGCAGTTCCTGGCGTTGAAGGGCCTGCGGAGCCAGTTGCGGGATGCGCAGAAGGACTGGAACCAGAAGGCAATGGCCGTGCTGACTCCCGATCAGCAGGCAAAGCTGAAAGAGATGAGGGCAAACCGTCAGGGCGCGCGTCGTTTTCGAGGCGGGCGCGCATTCGATCAGCGCCAGGAGTAGGCGTACAACAGCGTTACCACGCCGATTACGCTAGCCAGCAGGATACTGTGCTTCAGCGTAAATCGAAACAACTTCGATTCCTCCGAGGAGGGCATGCCGGTAGCCGCCGAGGCCACCGCAATGCTTTGCAGGCTGATCATTTTGCCCATTACTCCACCGCTGGAATTGGCGGAGGCCATTACCACCGGGTCGAAGCCGAGGCGGTTTGCCGTCACCACCTGAAGATTGCCGAAAAGCGCATTCGCGGAGGTGTCACTGCCTGTCAGAAAGACGCCGAGCCACCCGAGCAGGGCGCTGAAGAAGGGAAATGTAGCTCCGGTGGCGGCGAAGGCCAATCCCAATGTCGCGGTCGCCCCGCAGTAGTTCATCAAAAAGGCAAGTCCAAGGACAGAACACACGGTCACGGTCGGCAGGGCAAGCTGCCGGACCGTATGCGCAAAAATCCTGCCGAGCACTTTGGGAGAAACCTTCAGCCAGGCGGCGGAAATCATACAGGCGAGCAGTCCGGCTGTACCTGAAGCGGACAGGTAATTCAGATTGAAACGCGCTGCGTACTGCGTACCCTCTTTCGCGACGGGCGGACTTTGCAGAATCTGCAAATGCAGGCCGGGCCAGCCGAACGCGACAGATGCCGAGTCGAGCTCTTTCTTGATACCGGGCTGTCCCCAGAGCAGGACACAGAGCACGAGAAAGAGATAAGGCGCCCAGGCGTGGAAGACTTGCCATCCCCTCAGGCTGGTTGGCGCGCCGGAATGACGAAGTCGAAGATAGATGACCAGCACCAGCATCGAGGCGAGCGACCCCAAGATGTCGGTCAACTGTGGGCCGACGAAGTTCGAGATATAGAACTGCATGCCCGCGAAGGCGACGCCACAGAGCGCAGCGGCGGTCAGTGATTCTTTGAGCCCCTTCCAGCCACCCATGACCGCCATGAGGTACGCAGGGACAAAAACAGATACCGGAGCGCAGATCCTGCCGACCCAGGCGCTCAGCCCCGCAAGAGGAAGTCCGGTGACTGCCGCAAGCGTAATGACTGGAATACCGAGGCTGCCGAACGCCACGGGGGCGGTATTTGCCAAAAGGCAGATGCCGGCCGCGTAAAACGGAGTGAAGCCAAGCCCGGCCAGCATCCCGGCTGCGACGGCAACGGGAGTGCCGAAACCCGCCGCGCCTTCCACGAACGCGCCAAAAGCAAACGCGATGAGCAACGCCTGCAACCGGCGATCAGGCGTGAGATGGGCAATCGATTCTTTGATGACCTCGAACTGTCCGGTCTCCACCGTCAGGCGGTAGAGGAAGATGGCCCAGAAGATGACCCACGAAATCGGAAACAAAGCATAGGCGGCGCCGTACAAAACCGCGGAAAGCGCCAGGTTGACCGGCATGCGATACAACGCCAGTGCGACGACGAGCGACGCCCCGAGGCCGGAGAGCCCGGCCACCCAGGAGGGCTTGCGCCGCACCCCCAACAGATAAAGCAGCGTGAAGATCGGAAGTGCGGCGGCCAGGGCGGAAAGCGCTTCGCTCCCGCCGAGCGGGGTATAGTTCTGCGGCCACATGAGCGTCTATTGTGTCGAAGTTTGGGGCGCCTGTGCAGGCTTTGTATTCCGGCGGACGTAATTCACCCAGCGGGTCTCCACGGAAGGCAATGCCAGTTTCTGCCGCCAGAGCTGCCGGAATTCCTCGCGAAAATGCGCGGCACGTGACTCCAGTCTTTCAACGATAGGTTGCAGAGCAGGATCGCGGCGAGCCCGTGATTCCAGCCCCTCGGCGGTAACGCGATAGTCGTTCGCGGTCCCGAGAACGTCTTGAATCTGGCGCAGCGTCTCAATGCGGGTCTTCAGACCCGGGCCGTAGAGCGGGCGAAAGAGCTCGAGCGTGTAGCGAATGCGCTTTGTAGCCAGCCGGAACTGGTGAAGTTCATCGGGAGTGCGCTCCGGCTCGGCGGCCTGGCGGCCCTCTGCAAACCAGTTCCGGACAAGGGGCGCCAGATGACGCCGGACGTTGGCCTGCGGGGCAGTGTGGCCGAGCCACGGAATAAGGGAATGCTTGCTCATCCTACCCCCAAACCAAGCTCACCGAGCCATACGCCGCTTTGCGATTCCACGGTGATTTCCCTCACGATCCGGCGGAGCCGGTTTTCGGCGAGGACGCGCCGCGCGCGCGTCTCTTCCCACGCCGGGTGGGCCGGGGGAAGGCGGACTTCGCCGAACAGTTGCAAAGCAATGTCGCAATCCCGGACCGAGGAAGCGGCGTCGAGCACCCTCTTAAGGCGGCGGCGGAGCTTCTTGGCAGGGCCGCGCGGCACGAGTCCGACAAAAACGCGAAGAGCCTGGTTCGCGCGCCGGATCGCGACACGGATGTCGTGAACCATTTCAGCATCGAAGCCCGCGGCCGCATCGGCGCGCGCGATTTCCTGGCCGACACGTCCTAGCAGCCGGGCCAGCGAGACGCCGGCGAAGGTCTCCATGGTTCTCATGGTTTGCCTCTCGCGACGGCCAGAGGCCGGCCGAAAGCGGTGCGGAACGTATCGGCCGCGCGCTCGACGGCCCACTGCTCGAGGCTGACGTCGCGTCGAGCCTTCAGGAAGAGCGAAACGCCGGTGTCGTCCGTCATGCACTCGATGGCATCGACGCGCTGCTCGCGGCTGCGGTCAAGGGCGTCCGCGACTCGCAGGATCGGCGTCAGTGTCTGCAGCATGCGCTGCCGCTCCAGGTCGAGATCCTGGAATTCGGGATGGCGGGGAGCTGGCAACGCTTTGCGATGGTAGCGGCACAAGAGCGCGATTTCAAGCCGCTCCGCGTCGGTGAAACCGGCTATATCGGCATTCGCGACGATGTATTGGGAGTGCTTGTGGTGGCTGGTGTCGCTAATGAAATGGCCGACATCGCGCAGCAGGGCGGCAGCCTCGAGCAGCCGCCCCTGCTCCCGCGGAAGGTGATGGAGCGGGTAGAGATCTTCAAACAGTTGATGCGCAAAAACGGCGACCTTGCGTGCGTGCTTGAGATCAACGCCAAAGCGGCGGGCCATGCTTTCCACCAACGGGCGCTGCTCGCGGGACAGGCGGGAGAGTTCGCGGCCTACCCGGCGGTCGGCCAAATCGCGCACAATCCCATCGCGCACGCCCGCAGCGGAGTAGGAAAGTGCCGACAGTTGGAAGGACTCCAGCGTTTGCAGCAGAACGGCGACGCCGGGCACGATAATTTCCGCGCGGCGCGGGCCGATGCCAGCGACCTTCCGGCGGCGGGCGAGGTCCATTGCGCAAAGTTGGCTGTAGAGGCGCCGGACTTGCGGCAACGTGGCGCGCAGCCGGTCCGCCTGGTCGCGGCGGGGGCGCGGAATGCGGTTCACGGCGCTGACAATCGCCGCTGCCGAGGCCGAGGTCCCGATCGCGCGATGAAACGGCCCGCGCCCGATGCGCCGCGCGGCAACGTTCATTTTTTCCTCAATGTACTCGTTCATGCGGTGTAAGGCCGCTGACGAGGGTGGGTCTTCCGTCAGGAAGACTTCCGTGATGCGAAGCGCCCCCAGGGGTCGCGAGTACGCCTGAGCAAGGCGGCCGTCCTCGGAAAGAATGAATTCGGCGCTGCCGCCGCCGATGTCGACAATCAGGATACGCTGCTTTGGGTGCGGCCAGCGCGACATGACGCCGAGATGGATCAGCCGGGCCTCTTCCTGGCCCGAGATGATTTCCACCGGCTGTCCGGCGATCGCCGTGGCCGTCTCGACAAACTCGTCGCGATTCCCCGCATCCCGCACGGCGGCCGTGGCAACGATGCGTGCCGCCAGTACGTCGTGACTTCGATACGCATTGACCATCCGCTGCAGGTGGGTGGAGAGAAAATCGAGAGATTCGCCGCTGATCTGGCCGTTGCGGAAGACACCTTCGCCCAGGCGCGTGACCTGGCGGTCCTCGGCAAGAATGCGCGGTGGCCTGCCGTCCTCAACTTCAGCGGCAAGCATCCGGATGGAGTTCGACCCGATGTCGATCGCTGCGTAACGCGGCATGTCGGAGGCTTACACTAGAGGGATTCTAAGATTACGATTATGACGCAATGGGCCTGGGGCGCACTTCTCTTCGCGGGCTTCCCGCTACTCGCACAGACACCTCCAGCGGAGCGAACGAAGCTGTTTGCTGAAATGGACGTTCGCGCATCACGATTTGGGGACCTGTCCCGTCAGATCTGGGAATTCGCCGAAGTCCAATTTCAGGAGACCAAGAGTGCCGCCTTGCTGCGGGACGAACTGGCAAAGAACGGCTTTCGGATTCGCGACCGGATCGGTGGAATGGATACCGCATTCATCGCCGAGTGGGGCCAAGGCAAGCCGGTGATCGCCATCCTCGGTGAGTATGACGCGCTGCCGGGTCTTTCACAGGACACTGTGCCCGAGCGCAGGCCGCTGGTGGAAGGCGCGTCGGGTCATGGCTGCGGCCACAACCTGTTCGGTAGCGCCTCGGCATTCGCGACCGTCATGGTCAAGGAACACCTCGAGTCGCACAAAATGTCCGGGACAGTTCGCTTCTACGGCACGCCAGCCGAGGAGGGCGGCGGCGGCAAGATCTTCATGATTCGCGCAGGCGCGTTCCAGGACGTGGACGCCGCGCTCGTGTGGCATCCGTGGGACCGGTCGGCGGCCGACAACCAGAGCTGGCTCTCGAACATCTCCGCGAAAGTTCGCTTCTACGGCAGGGCGGCGCACGCCGCCGCGGCTCCTGAAGCGGGCCGCTCCGCGCTGGACGCCGTCGAGGTGATGACACACGCCGTAAACCTGATGCGCGAACACGTCCCGCAGGAAACGCGGATGCACTACATCATCACCAGGGGCGGAGCGGCGGCGAACATCGTGCCCGACTTCGCGGAACTGAGCATCATCGTCCGGCACCCGGATGTGAAGACGCTGGAAGGCCTTTGGGAGCGGGTAATGAACTGCGCGCAGGCAGGCGCGATGGCAACGGAGACGCGCGTGCAAATCGAAGTCACGTCGAGCTACGCGAACTACCTTCCGAACGACACTCTGCTTTCCATCATCGACCGCAACCTGCACACCGTAGGCGGCATCACCTACACCGCGGAAGAGCGAGCATTCGCGGAGGCTCTTCAAAAGACGTTCACTGGTACGCCTCCACCGGTCGACAATGCCGCCCGCATCGAGCCCCCAAAGACCTCGCTGCTTTCAGCCTCAACCGATGTCGGCGATGTGAGCTGGGTCGTGCCAACCGGCCAGTTTGTCGGGGCCACCTGGGTGCCTGGAACAGCCGCGCATAGCTGGCAATCGACGGCAACTTCGGGCATGTCGATCGGAAGGAAGGGCATGGTGCTCGCGGCCAAAACCATGGCCCTGAGCGCACTCGACCTGTTCTACGACCCGGCACAGGTGACGGCCGCAAAGGCCTCCTTCGAACAGCGGAAAGGTGGGCTGACCTACCGGTCGCTCCTGCCGGAGGGCAGGAAACCGGCACCGCGATGAAGGCGAAGCTGGGGTTGACGGACGGCATTGCCGTTGTCGTGGGCAACATCATCGGCGCGGGTGTCTTCGCCGCTCCAAATCTCGTCGCGCGGCATGTTCCCTCCGATGGCTGGATGCTGGCGGCCTGGCTGTTTGCAGGGCTACTGGTCCTGTGCGGCGTGCTGGCCGTTGCGGAACTGGGCGGCATGATGCCGTCGAACGGCGGATTCTATCGCTACCTGAGCGAAGCATACGGCCCCCTCACGGGATTTCTCAGCGGGTGGGCCACATTCCTGATCCTTTACAGTGGCGCTTTGGCCTGGCTGTGTATGACGTTCGCGAATTTCCTCGGCTATTTCATACCGCTCACGCCGCTCGCTTCCAAGGGCGTGGCGCTGGCGTTGCTTTCGCTTTTTGCGATCGTCAATATTCGCGGCCTGCGACAGGGTGTAATCACTCAGGACGTCCTGACACTGCTGAAACTCGGAGGCGTGCTGACAGTGATCGCCGCGGCGTTTTTTGCGCCCGTTCACGCGCCGGTTGCAGCGGTTGCCGTGTCGGCACCGTCTTTCGGGCTGGCGCTGATCGGCTGCCTGTTGACGTACGACGGGTGGGTGACGCTCAGTTTCGCCGCCGGCGAAATGGAGGATCCCCAACGAAACCTTCCCCGAGCGCTGACTATTGGCATCGGCATCGTAATCGGACTCTACCTGATCGCCAACGTCGCCTATATGCGCGTCCTGACGCCGGCCGAAATCGCTTCGAGCGAGCGCGTCGCCGTCTCCGCCGTAGAGCGGGCCATCGGTCCAGCGGCCGGAGGACTGGTCGCGGCCGCCGCGTTGTTCTCCATCGCCGGCACCGTCAACGGCCTGCTGCTCTCCACGCCGCGCCTGTATCAGGCCATGGCGCGGGACGGACTCTTTTTCCGCTCGTTGACGACTCCCACAAATGCGATCGCCGCCAAGGCTGCCTGGTCGGCGCTATTGATTGTCACTGGCACCTACGAAACTCTCGGATCGTTTGCCATGCTCTCGGGCTACATCTTCTATGGATTGACGGCAGCCGCGGTTTTCGTCCTGCGGCGAAGAGAGCCCGATCGGCCTCGACCCTACAGAATGTGGGGTTACCCCGTCACGCCGGCCCTCTTCGTCCTGGTATCGCTTGCTTTCATTCTGAACACGCTCCGCGAGACCCCCGTGCCGGCGATGGCCGGCATTGCGTTGATTCTGGCTGGAGTCCCTGCTTACGCCTTCTGGCGTAAACAACTGGTTGAGGTGTCGCATGGATGAACTACTGAAATGGCGCCCTGAATTTCCAACTCTCGAACATACCGTCCACCTCATCAGCCATTCGCTGGGAGCGATGCCGCGGCGCACCCGCGACCGCCTGCGCCAGTATGCCGATGAATGGGAAACGCGCAGCATCCGCGCCTGGCCCGAGGGCTGGTGGGAAATGCCGCGCTCCGTCGGTAACCTGCTGGCGCGGCTGCTGGGAGCCGGCGAGGGCGAAATGGTGATGATGCAGAACGTTTCGATGGCGAACTGGATCGTCACCTCGTGCTTCGACTGGCAAGCGCGCCGCAACAAAATCGTCACCGAGGCTTTGAACTTCCCTTCGAACCTTTATCACCTCCGCGCGCTGGCCGGAGAAGGAGCGCGCATTGCCGTGGTTCCAAGCGACGACGGCACCACCATTCCACTCGACCGGTTCCTCAACGCGATCGACGAAGAGACGGCGCTGGTGTCGTGCTCCCACGTGCTGTTCCGAAGTTCCTTTCTCCAAGACGTGAAGGCGATTGCGGAGAAGGCGCATAGAGTCGGCGCCATGCTTTGTGCCGACATTTATCAGTCGGCGGGAACCGTGCCGGTGAATCTGCGGGACATGGGCGTTGACTTCGCGACGGGCGGCTCCGTCAAATGGCTCTGTGGCGGGGCCGGGGCCGGCTACCTCTACGTGCGGCGCGATCTCTGGCCGTCGCTCAAGCCGCGTGCGACGGGCTGGATGGCGCATCGCAATCCCTTCGCGTTCGACCCCGGCCCCATCGAATACGCGGATGACATCTTCCGCTTCCTGCACGGCACGCCCAATGTTCCGGGTATGTATTCCGCAATGTCGGGATACGAGATCCTGCTGGAAGCCGGTGTCGAGAACGTGCGGAAGAAATCGCTGCGCCAGACGCGACAGTTGATGGAACTGGCCCAGGCCGCCGGATTCGCCGTAAAGACACCACCGCTCGATGCCTCTCGCGGCGGAACGGTGACCATCGATGTCCCGCATGGCTATGAGGTAACCAACGAACTCCTGCGCCGCGACGTCCTCGTGGATTTCCGCCCTGGCAGCGGCATCCGCATCGCCCCTCATTTCTACACGACAGACGAGGAGGTCGTCCGCGTGATAGAAGAGATCCGAGGGATATTGGAGTCCCGGGCCTATGAGCGCACACCCGCCGGCGCCGCTTGAGCTGAGTCCGGAGGAGTTTCGGCGGTTAGGCTACCAGGTAGTGGACCGCCTTGCCGAACACCTGGCACACCGGGAAAGCCAGCCGGTTTGGAGGCCCAGCGATCCGGCGGTACTCGAACACTCTCTCGGACTGCCGATCCCCGATCAGCCGCGTCCGGTCGGCGACCTGCTCGACCTCTTCTTCCTTGAAATCGTCCCCCATACCATCCGCGTTACTCACCCACGATTCTTCGGCTACGTTCCCGTCCCCGGCATGAGCGTCGCCGCCCTCGCTGATACCCTGGCATCCACCGTCAACATATTCTCCGGTAGCTGGCAGAGCGGAGCGGCCGCGGCCGTCATCGAACGTAAGACGATCGAATGGCTGTGCTGTGAGCTGGGAATGCCGGTAGGCGCAGGCGGACTAACGGTCAGCGGCGGGTCGATGGCGAACCTCACGGCCCTTGCGGTTGCTCTGCACCAATGCTTGGGTGGATATCAGCCGTCGGCCATCGCCTACTTCTCAGACCAGACGCATTCGTCGGTGGAGCGGGCGCTCCGTGTCCTCGGCTTTCAAGAGTCTCAACTGCGACATCTGTCGACTGACGAACGCGGCTGTCTCATCCTCCGCGAATTGGAAGAGGCCGTCTGGAACGACCGCGCGTTGGGTCTCCGCCCCTTTTGCGTCGTTGCGAACGCCGGCACCACGTCGACCGGCGCGGTCGATCCGTTCGTCGAACTGGCTGAATATTGCGCCGCGGAAAGCCTCTGGCTCCACGCCGACGCCGCGTACGGCGGCGGCGCGGTCCTCTGCGAACGTGGCCGGAAAGCTCTCGTCGGGCTCGACCGCGTCGATTCGATGGCCCTTGACCCTCACAAGTGGCTCTTCCAGCCGATGGATCTGGGCTGTGTCCTTGTCCGCCGGGACACGGACCTCACCGAAACCTTCCGCATCCTGCCCGACTACTTGCGTGACGTCTATCGGACCGACGAAAACCGCAACTACTGCGACCGTGGGCTCGAACTCACCCGTCCCTTCCGGGCCTTCAAACTCTGGTTCGCCCTCCAGTTCTATGGGGTCGCCGCTTTTCGGGAAGCCGTCGGATGGGGCTTTCACCTCTGCGACCTGGCCGAAGCGTGCCTGCGCGACGACGCGCGTTGGGAGATTATCACCCCGGCCCAAATGGGCATTGTGACCTTCCGCCGGCGCGGCGCCTCGGACGAGGATCAGCTAGAACTGATTGACCGCATACGACTTGACGGTTACGCACTGTTGACGTCAACTACCGTGGCCGGACGCACGGCCCTGCGCCTGTCCACCATCAATCCTCGCACCACGGAGGCGGATATTCGATCTACCATCGGCCGGCTAGGGGACCTGTTGGGCATGGAGCCACAGCCGGATACTGCCGATTCTCAGTTTTTGACGTGATGAGAAGCGCGAATGGGAATATTATGTTTTGAAGGAGTGGGTCGGAGGGAGCACCTGGGCCTGGGCTCAGCGCTCGCTTCCGAAAATCGGAGCAGAAACATGGAGCAGATGTCACTTAAGCAAACGGGCGTGGTGTTTCTCTGTTTGGCGTTGATCGTTCCGGCCGGGGCGCAGACTCCGGCGGCCGCGCCAAAGCCGGCGGCAACACCCGCGCCGGCGCAAGCGAAACCAGCAACCCCGGCCGCTGTCACGGCAGCAAAGCCGGCGGTCCCCGCGGCCGCCACCAAGGCGCCCGCTTTCAGCATCGATAAGTTGGTGCAGATGGTCAAAATGAAAATGCCCGAAGCAACCATCCTGCAGGCCGTTCGCGCCAACAAGAAGGTGCTGAAACCGACCGTGGACGACCTGATGCGCCTGAAGGAGGCCGGCGCCTCCGATGCCATCATCAACGAATTGAGTGGTGTCGGCGGGGACGCCGCGCCAGCCGCTGCCGCAACGGCCGCCGTCGTGGCCAAAACGGCGGCTCCTGCCGCGCCTGCCCCGGCGCCTTACAATACCGATCTCTCGACGGTTGCCTGCCAGGCTGCCCCGGAGGTCCGCAAGCGGGTAGTCGCGGTTGAGGAGTTCGATTACGCGGCCGTAAAGAACGTCTCCCAAGCGGTATTTGGCACGCAGGTGGACATTGGCAAGGGCATGCGAGCCCTCATCGTCAAGCGCCTCTCCGAGCAGGGCAAATTCCGGCTGGTGGAGCGCGCCAAGGTCAACAAGATCATGGGCGAGCAGGACTTCGGCGCCAGCAACCGCGTCAAGCAGGGAACGCAAGCTCGCGTGGGCCGGATTCTGGGCGCCGATATCATCCTCGCGGGCGACATCACCGTCTTCGGACGGGACGATAAGAAGAAAGGGGTGAGCGGAGGCGGCATCGCTCCCGGCATCCTCGGAGGCGTCAAGATCGGCACCAAGGAGGACAAAGCTGTAGTGGCCGTGAACATCCGGCTCATCGACACCGAGACGACCGAGATCCTTCAGGCCACGGAAGCCCGCGGCGAATCCTCACGCAAAAGCAAGAACTTCGCGATCGGTGCCATTGGCTCCGGTGGGGGGGGCGGGTTGGCGACCGATATGACCAGTTCGAACTTCGCGGAAACGATCATTGGCGAAGCAACGATTAAAGCCATCGACGGCGTCTCGGAATTCCTCAACACGAACGAGAACAAGATCCCCGTGCGGAACCTCGATGCGGAAGGGCGCATTGCCACCGTTGAAGGCAACCGTATCTTCCTCACCATCGGCTCCAACGACTTCGTGAAGAAGTGCGACCGGTTTGAGATCCACAAGATCATCAAGGAGGTCACCGACCCGGTAACCAAGGAAGTCCTGGATATGGTCACCGAACAGGTAGGCCAGCTCCTGGTGACGGAGGTGAGAGACCGCGTGTCCATCGGCTTCTACAACGGCACTGCGGCGCCTCAGGTTGGAGAATTGGCGCGGAAGGTTCAGGCGACAGCCAAATAGTCTCGTTCGTTGAAGGAGGAATCAATGCGGAGAATTGGATGGATCGTGCTGGCTGCCACCGCGGCATTCGGCCAAAGCAAACGCAGTCTCTCGGTAGAGGACTTCGACTATTCGACCGTGCGAACCGTTACCCAATCGGTCTTCGGGACGCAGGTAGACGTAGGCAAGGGGATCAGCGCGCTGCTGGTGAAGCGCATCGCGCAAGATGGCAAATTCACGGTTGTCGAGCGGAACAAAGTAGGCACGGTTCTTAAGGAACAGGACTTTGGAGCAAGCGGGCGCGTGAAGAAAGGAACCCAGGCTCGAGTCGGACAAATCCGCGGCGCGGACTTCACCATCATGGGTGACATCGTGGCCTTTGGCCGCGACGATCGCAGCCGGGGCGGCGCTGCCGGCGCGGTAGTGCCCGGGGCGGGCGGCGTGGGCGGCGTCAGGCACAGCGAAGGAAAAGCGGTCGTCATCCTGAACTTCCGCATGGTTGACAACGAGTCGAGCGAAATCGTCATGACCGGGGAAGCCCGCGGCGAATCGAAGCGGAGTTCCACGAAGGGCTTCGCCGGCATCTGGGCCGGCGGCGTA
>Ga0335082_10007418_pt1 | contig 11904 bp, 12 predicted proteins | sample Lox_Sample_41_FD_206718 | JGI IMG/M metagenome (GOLD analysis project Ga0335082, IMG submission 206718) | Soil microbial communities from Loxahatchee National Wildlife Refuge, Florida, United States - Lox_Sample_4.1 | ecosystem: Environmental > Terrestrial > Soil > Wetlands | place: USA...
CGCCCAGGAAAGATCCCGCGGCTAAACGGTAGTCCTTCTCAGCCCGCAGCATGGGTTAACCCTTTCTCGCCGTGCCCGTTGAAGGTCCCTCCTCCTTGCCGAAAACCCTCGCAAAAATGGTGCCTACGTGTTTCAGGTAGTAGGTCAGATCGAAAAGCTCGTCGAGCTCCGCGGTCGATAGATGGCGTCTTACCTCCAGATCGGCGGCAAGGCGGTCTTTCAAGGTGCCGCCCCCGGTCCAGACCGCCATCGCGTGCCGCTGCACCAGGGCATACGCAGCCTCCCGACTGAGGCCCTTTTCGGTGAGGGCGAGCATGACGCGCTGAGAGTAGAGAAGCCCTCCTGTCTTCTCCAGGTTTTCCAACATCGCGTCCGGATAGACAAGAAGGGTGTCGATCACGCCCGTCAGACGGTGAAGCATGAAGTCCACCAGGATGGTGCTGTCCGGAGCGATGACCCTCTCCACCGAGGAGTGGCTGATGTCGCGCTCGTGCCAAAGCGCCACGTTTTCCAACGCGGCGGCGGCGTTGGCCCGCACCAGCCTGGCCAGACCGCAGAGGTTCTCCGTGCTGATCGGGTTCCGCTTGTGGGGCATGGCCGAGGAGCCCTTCTGCCCCTCGGCGAAGTACTCCTCCGCTTCCCGGACCTCCGTCCGCTGGAGATGACGGATCTCGGTGGCGATCTTCTCGACGCTGCAGGCGATGACGGCGAGGGTGGTGAAGTACTCGGCGTGGCGATCCCGCTGGATGATCTGGGTAGAAATCGGGGCGGCGGCGAGTCCCAGGCGGGCGCAGGCAAGCTCCTCCACCTTCGGATCCACGTTGGCGTAGGTCCCCACCGCTCCCGAAAACTTGCCGACACTTATCGTCTCTCGGGCCCGCAGCAGTCGTTCCCGGTTCCGGGTCATCTCCGCGTACCAGACGGCGAGCTTGAGGCCGAAGGTGATAGGCTCGGCGTGAACGCCGTGGGAACGCCCGATCATCACCGTATCCCGGTACTCGGAGGCTCGGCGCCTGAGGACCGCCCGCAGCTCGTCGAGATCGACGAGGATGAGATCCGCCGCCTCCCTGAGGAGGAGGGCAAGGCTTGTATCAAGGATGTCAGAGGAGGTGAGCCCCAGGTGAATGTAGCGGGCGGCGGGCCCAACCCGCTCCGCCACACAGGTGAGGAAGGCGATGACATCGTGGCGGGTCTCCTGCTCGATGGCGTGAATGCGGTCCACGTCGAAGCCCGCCTTGGCGGCGATCTCCTCCGCCGCCTCCGCGGGGATCGTACCCAGCTGGGCCATGGCCGTCACTGCGGCAAGCTCGACGTCGAGCCAGCGGCGATAACGGTTCTCGGGATCCCAGATGCGTCCCATTTGCGGCCGGGTATAGCGTGAAATCATGAGGCAACCCCTCGGGAGCAGAGACTTCCCTGGAACTGCCCCTTTATACACAGCAACATTTTTGGAATCAAGGAGTTATGTAGGCGTTCTGTAGGAAAAAGCCACGAGGCACAACCTCCGGGGCTCTCTAAAACCTGCTCGCCATAGCGTCCCGGAAGGCTCTTACTTGCCCCAAGTTCTTGACCAGGCGCAGCTTGACGCGCAGCGCCGAAGCGATGGGCTCGAGCATGGCGGCGGCTTCCTGGCGGCGGACCAGGACGCGGCTCGGGAGTGCCTGTACCCGCTCGATGAAGTCGAGAACCCTTTCACGACAGACGGCGGAGAACTCCCAGGGGGGAACCAACCAAGTATCGAGGCCCACTCCCTCCTTGTGGTCCATCATCAGGAACACCATGGGGAAGAAGGGTCGTCCTCCCTCCCGTACGGGAGTAGGCAAATAGAAGAAATCGACCTCCCAGGTCGCGGGACTGCGTGAGGAGTTCCGCAGGATGCGCTCGAGGCGCCAGGCCTCCACCGGCGGAAACTCGGGGTCATCTCTTTCAAAGGGCTCAGGTCTCACCCAGTCGTCCCGCCACCTCGCGCCCTTGCCCTCGGCCGCCGGGATTCTCGTGAAGACGAGATCTTCCTCGGGCGGAGTGAGAAGGTCCTCGTCCTCGTTGAACCGCTTCGCCACGTCAGTCGCCTGCTGGAGTGCGGCGGTCAGGAACAATGCTTCGTCCCTGGTCACGAACCAGGGAAAGTATCCCGGCAGGTGGCTCCGGAACAGGGGCCAGGAGTCGCGGCCCCTGAACTTGAGCCCCAGTTTCTTGATGATATCCCGGTCCTCCTTGTGCAGTCTCTCCCGGTCTTCAAACGAGGCCATGAGGCACTTCTGGGTGAAGGGGAGATCTTCGAAGTCTCTGCCCGTCTCCCAGGCCTGCATTTTGCCGTAGCCCGCAAGCCCCTCCGGGCCGCGGTAGACGCACAGGGCGAACACCTCTTCCAGCGCCCCGAGGACGCAGCAGTACCCGACCTCCCGGCTCCCGGGGTCCTGCACGCCGAATAGATCCGCATCGGACATCCATGTCCAGGGCTCAAGCCTTCTGAACTCGTCGGCTGCGACGTACAACTCTCTCCATTCGTCAAGGGTGGGGTCGGCACTGTGCACGGTAAGCTCCTTCTCCCACTCAATTGTGACTTTCTCTGTCAGCCCGAGATCCTGAAGGATTGGTGGAAGCCCGTTTTCCAGGTTCTTCGCGGCCGAGGGGTCCACATCCAGCCCGACAGGGTTGCGTAGGCCCTGCCCGGCTATCTACTTGGCGATCCCCATCACGGACCCTAGCTGGTCGACCGTGACAGCTTTCACGCCGCTGCGCAGGGCAGATGATGGAACGCTCGCTTTTCCGGGACGGTGAATAAGAACCTTGGTTACGTCATAACGGGAACTCCCTCTTTCGAGACGCACGAGGGGCTCCGCCATCGCGGGCACTACCGTTCGGGAAGCCTTCGCTTCAATGAACAGGAGTCGCCGATCCCCGCGGGGAACAATAAAATCCACCTCTAGACCCTGTTGATCGCGGAAGAAGTAAAGCTCCCTCGGCCGGCCCGAACTGATTTGTTGTTTGATGATCTCGGAGGCTACAAATCCCTCGAAAATAGACCCGAGAAACGGCGACCGATTCAGCATCTTTTCTGAGTCAATCCCCAGCAGGTGACAAGCAAGCCCCGAATCGACAAAATACAGTTTTGGTGATTTGATCAGCCGCTTACCGAAGTTTTCGAAAAACGGCGGAACCAGGATGATCTGACCAGTTATTTCCAGAATGTTGAGCCATTCGGAAATCGTCGGCACGGAAACCCCCAGAGGGGCGGCCATATCCGTGCGGTTCAGGATCTGGCCGCAGCGGCTCGCCACAAGGGCTAAGAAGCGCCGAAATGTTGCCAGATCTCGAATCGAGCTCACCATCCGGACATCCCTTTCGAGATAAGTCTGCACATAGGAGCGAAACCAGATGGGGCCGGTCGAAGGCCGACTCAGAACTTCCGGGAATCCTCCCTTGAGGAGAGTGACCTTCGACGACTCCAGGAGCGAAAAGGGTAAGAGGTAGAACATGGCGGCTCTGCCCGCCAGCGATTCCGTAACGCCCCGCATCGGCGGCGCTTCCTGCGATCCGGTGAGAAACCACTGCCCCTTTCTGCCGGGAGCGTGGTCGATGTGAGTGCGCACGTAGCCCAGCAGTTCCGGGACATTCTGGATTTCATCAAGAATTGCAGGGCAGCGCACCTCATCCAGAAACGAACGCGGATCTGTCCGTAGGCGGGAGATCAGGTCAGGGTCTTCAAGTAAATAATAATCTGCCTTAGGGTAAAGCTTCCGGAGAAGCGTGGTCTTGCCGGCCCTGCGGGGCCCGGTAAGGATCACGGCGGCAAAATTCCTTGCCGCCTTTCTCAGTTCGGGTTCAATCGATCGAGGGATGTATTTCATGTTGAGGATTCTAAACTAGAACTTTAAAATTCTCAACAACGATCATAACGGCATTCGGGACCGGCAAGAAGCCATTGCGGCTAACTCGAACAGGGAAGTCATGCTTTCGTGTCCGCCCCGCGCTTCATGCATTGCCCCGCAAATTGCGACGTTTGCCGGGCATCTCCCACTGTATGCTTGGCGTCCCCGCTCCCAGGTGGTGGAGGCGGAGAGGACTATATGGCCAAAATCTGTGCGGATGTTGGAGTTCAACTGGCGCATCTTCGCTCGGGCGCATGAGAGGCCGCAGTCTAGCGCTGCCGGTCCAAGGTGGCTTGGGACCTAGCGGCGGAGATGGGGCTTCTGTTGGCTGAGGCGGCGCGGCGGTTGGGGGTGTGCACCTCCGCGCTTTAGCACGCCGTCGGACGTGCAAAAGGGTTACAAGTAAGTGAATATAGGATGTCCCCATTTCCGCAAAAGCACAGAAGATTTCTTGCCTTAACCACCGGAGCCCGCTTGCTGCCAGTGGAGATTTCCTCAGGGCTCACACCAGACAGCAAGTTATAGTTTTATGGACGTCCCCGTCTCCACACAGGTCTTTCTCCATCAACGCCAGATCCACCATCTGCAGCCGCTCGGCAGCGGTGCGCAACCCCCCGCCGGCTCGCACGGTAATTCGTCGGAAAAGTCGCCGCTTCTCCGCGTTTTCGTCATACTTGACATTCAGAAAATGCCAGGCGGATTGCGCCTCATCGGAGAAAACGAACAGGCAGTAAGGATGTTCGCGGATCAACTGGTTGACGATTGGTCGCTCAAGATTTCTCTGAAGGCTCTCCGAGGCCAAGCGGCAATACACCACATGAAACGCATTATCCTCGCCGCCGCTCGCGAACAGGACAGAATCATCGACCAGCGCCTTGCGGGCAGAATCTGGCCAGCCGCGCATGCTGAGCGGCTTGTTTTCGCGCTCGTAGTTGAGTTCCTCCTAGAACAGCTTTTTAAGGCCGCCCAGATCCCGCAAGTTCTGCAGGATATTCAGAACCGTCTGTTGTCTTTCGATCTGGGCCATTCGACCTCCCTAGGCGGACAGGCATCCCTGCATGGAAATGGCGGACGGCCGTGACAAATCGGCATTCCCACTGAATCTGCTCACATCCCCCTTCAGCTGCAAGATCTCCGCAGCATGTCGAAGGGGGGTCTTGAATCATCGGGTTTCATCGATTCGTCCATGAGCCTCGGTGACCTCCTTGATACTGCTCAACTGCGGACGCCTCCACCATACATGCCACCATTGACGGATCAGGTCGAATACGACCGGGGGTGCCCCCCGGTGGCATAGGGCGTAGGGCATGGGGCATAGGGCCAAGCACCTCCGGTGAACCAGAAAAGCATGGGACACAGGTTTCGCTTCGCGAAACTCACAGATCTCCACGGGTTTCTTATTCCGTTCCGTACTTGCTGTCGCCGTCCGCTACCAACCGTTCACTCCCACGAGGCTTCGGAACGATTGCCACGCGAACGCTGCCGCCGAGCGCCTCCACAACCCGACGCAACATGCTGAGTGAGTGGCCCTCGTACGCCGGTGATTCCAACCGGCTGATCTGTTGCTGCGAGGTCCCTACCTTTACAGCAAGCTCCCTCTGCGTGAGCCCGCGAGCCTTGCGGAGCTCAGCAAGCTGAAGGGCTATGTCCCAGGCCGCTTCAGCCTGCTCGAATCTTTTCCTGAACTCGGGCTCCTGGAGTTGCGCCTCCAGGTATTCGTCAAAGTTGGTCTTCCTGTTCATCTCGCGTGCCTTTGCTCCCACTCTTGTTTCCTCGAAACCGCAAGGTCGATGTGACGCTTCGGAATCCTCTGCCCTTTCTTGATAATGCCGTGAACCAAAACAATACGCCGCCCTTGGACAAAGAAGTAGAATATCCTAGCACTCAGTCTGCCGAGGTAGCGCAGTTCGTAAATCCCGTGGGCCACCGGCCTAGAGAGTGGCGGACGGTGATAGTCGCGCCGCCTCAGCTTCGTTAGCCCCGCCAATATGGCGGCAAAATCGTCCGGTGCCGCGCCCTTGATTTCATCCAGGAATTCGCGCACAGGACATCGGCCTTCGGCCGTCTCGTAGAATTCTATTTCGAACTCCATGGCATTTTACATCAAATTTGATGTTCTTACAAGACGGTTCCGATCAGTTCAAGAAAGAATTGGGACACAGGTTGCGCTCCGCGAACCTCGCAGATTCCACGGATTTGTTCCAGGGCGCCCCTCGGGGCGATCGCGGAGGGATGGGGATCACCCTGCTTCCTCGGGTCAGAGCGACTTTCCGGCTGCTCTGGTTCATCTCGTTCTTCTCTTCGGTCTGGGCTGGGAGGTCCTAGCCGACGGTTTCTTCCTCCCATAGACCCCCCGAGGTTCTTCGACGCCGAACCCGATCTTCTTTGGCGGCCGATCGGGCGGCGCCATGAGCTGGCGGATCGCCTCGAACACCACCTTGAACTGTGCGTCATACTTCTTCTCGAGGGCCTCGAGCTTTTCGGCGAGCTGGGCGTTCGACGCCAGCATCTTCCGGAGGCGTACGAAGGCGCGCATGATCTCGATATTGACCTGCACGGCTCGCGGGTTTCTTAGCACACTCGACAACATGGCCACGCCCTGCTCGGTAAACGCGTAGGGCAGGGATTTTCGGTGCTAACCGCGTCCGGTCTTTAAGGTCGCATTTTGTGACCTTAGAAAAGCCGCCTCATCGCCGTTGAGCTGAAACATGAAGTCCTCGGGGAAGCGCTCGATGTTGCCCTTGACCGCTTGGTTCAGGACCTTTCCTTCAACGCTGTACAGCGCGGCCAGGTCGGTGTCGAGAATGACCTTTTGCCCGCGCAGCAATAGAATCGCACGCTCAATGCGCTCCATTGGAACGAGACTACGGTCAGGCACATCCACCTCCCGGCAAACTTAAGTGGAAATCGGGGACAAATTCACATTCTTACTGAACCTCCGCACTTCCTCCTTCAACTGCGAGTCCTGGGCGTACCTGGCGTCTTGCCGAGAGACTCCACTCACGCAAACGCGCAAAGCCAGAACCACTTCTTGTGGTCCAACCCCTACTATTCACGAGACTTCCGAGCACGCCGCCGCTTCTCCTTGCAGATAATGATACCGATGGACGGGTTTTCCTCCATTACTTACTTCGTTACCCAATTCATTCGGTATTACCCAATTGCCACTTCACGGTTTTCTGCCACCGGGCATTCTCACCGCGTCCCAGGCATTCGATCTGATTTTTCGTTCGCAGGTTTTTCAGGACACGTCGGATCATATCCATGCTGACATTCGGGCACTTGTTTTGAAGTTCTGCGACGCTGAAAGGTCCAGGCGACCCTGGGCGCCCTCGTATTCCATGGCGACTCCCATGGCCATGACCTCGGTCTCCAGATTGGGACGAAGCCGCCGGACCTCCGGGGACTTCCGCTAATGTCTCGATCACTCTGCACAGTACGACCCTCCGTGTGTCCATGCAGCGCTTCCCCAATTGTGCAACCAGTGGTTGCAATTTTGCCGACACGTACCCCAAAAGCATGGGACGCGAGCTTCGCTGTGCGAAACTGACAGATGCCATAGATTCCCCATTCTTGGAGCCCGCCCCGCGATGCGCCTTCAATTTTCGGATAGCGTGCCTTTCCTGCTTCATTTTGTCGAGAAATTTGGGGAACGCAGCGCGGACCGCGACCCACGGGATGAGAGCAGTTTCTCCTCTGCTCCGTTTCCGCTTGGGAACAGCGCGGCCTGGCTGTGATACGGCGTCCAGGGATCTCGTGATGGATTTCCCATTGATTGACAAGGTTCCGACCGCCGTGGCATAGTTTGCCGAAATACATGAGAGTCAGGCCTCTCGTCCAGCTTCGACGGCACCAGTACATACTTTCACGCGCCAGATTCCAGACTCCATCCCGTGCACTTCCCCGGGCCATTGGCTCATCCCGGCGAGTCCCGTGTCGAGGTCGCCCTATACAGCTCCACCGCGGCGGGCAATTGCTCGTGCCGAGGCCTGTTTGAACGGACTCCGGGCTAGGAGGAGGAACGATGCGAGCACAGGCAGGCGCAGGGATAATCTGGCTGGAGTCACTCCGTAAAGAGGACATTCCCCTTGTAGGTGGGAAGAACGCCAATCTCGGGGAGCTTTCCGGGGTCATCGGGGCGCCGGTGCCTCCGGGGTTCGCCGTGACCGGGCGATTGTTCCGGGAGTTCATGGATAAGGCGGGGCTGAGCGCTCGGGTGCGGGATACCTTGAGCGGCCTCGACACCGCCGATCTGCAAGCCCTGCAGAGGGTCTCCGGGGCGATCCGGGGCATGATCGAGGAGACTCCCGTCCCCCAGGCTCTGGAGAGGCAGGTTCTCGACGCCTATGACGAGCTGGCCCGCCGCTGCGGCCAGGAGGAGGCGCTCGTGGCGGTACGCTCATCGGCCACCGCCGAGGACCTTCCGGGGGCGAGCTTTGCCGGACAGCAGGATACCTTTCTCAACGTGCGTCGAGGTGATCTCCTCGACCGGGTGCGGGCCTGCTGGAGCTCTCTCTTCACGCCCCGGGCGATCTCCTACCGGCAGGAGAAAGGGTTTCGTCACGAGGATGTGCTTCTCAGTGTTGCGATCATGGAGATGGTCCAGGCGAGATCCTCCGGGGTCACCTTCACCATCGAGCCCGTCACCGGGGAACGGCACAAGGTCATTGTTACTGCCGCGTGGGGACTCGGCGAGGCGGTGGTGAGCGGGCGGGTGACTCCGGACGAGTACGTCGTCGCGAAGGATAGCCTCGAGATCCTTGAGCGCTTCATAGCGCTGAAGAAGGAAAGGTGTGTGCGCCGCCCGGAAGGTGACACCGCCTATATGCCCGTCCCGGAAGATCTTCAGGCGGTCCCGGCGGTGACCGACGAGGAGATCATCCGGCTCACCGAGGAGGCGAAGCGGATCGAGAGGCACTATGGTGTGCCCCAGGATATCGAGTGGGCCATCGACGAAAATGGAAGGCTCTTCATCCTCCAGGCGCGGCCGGAGACGGTGCACAGCCGCGAGGGGGCCAAGGAGGCGACCAAGATGGAAGCAGCGGCCAGCCCGGAGATACTCCTTCGCGGCCTGGGAGTGAGCCCCGGGCACGGAAGGGGGCCAGTGAAGGTTCTCGTGGACGTCAAGGAGATCCACCGGGTGAGCAAGGGGGACGTTCTGGTCACCGAGATGACCACCCCCGACTGGGTTCCGGTCATGAAGATCTCCGCAGCAATCGTGACCAACGCGGGAGGCAAGACCTGCCACGCCGCCATTGTCAGCCGGGAACTCGGGATCCCATGCGTCGTGGGGACCACGAACGCCACCCAGCTGCTGGCCGAAGTTCCTGAGGTTACGGTGGATGGTGCCACCGGGTTGATCTACCGGGGGATTCTCGCCGGAAGACAGGAGGAAGCGGCGCCCGCTGTGGTGACGGCAGCGGTGACGGCGCCTCCGGTCACCGCCACCAAGGTCTACGTGAACCTCTCCATCCCGGAGATCGCCCGCAAGGTGGTGGCGGAGACCCAGGCCGACGGAGTGGGCCTCCTGCGGGCCGAGCACCTCATGCTGAGCGTGGGAAAACACCCGCGGCTCCTCATCGAAGAGGGGGGCGGGGGCCTCATGGTGGACAAGTTCGCCGCCGGTATCAGAGAGGTGGCGGAGGCCTTTGCCCCTCGCCCCGTGGTCTATCGGTTCCTGGACTTCAAGCCCGACGAATTCCTGGAGATTCCTGGTGGGGAGAAGTACGAGCGCCAGCATGTGGGCCCGAACCCCATGATCGGCTACCGCGGCCAGTACCGCTACATGAAGGAGGAAGATATTTTCCGCCTCGAGCTGAGGGCTGTGCGTCGGGTGCGGCAGGAGTTCGGCCTGACGAACGTTTGGGTGATGGTTCCCTTTGTCCAGGCGATCTGGGTCTTTCGCGAGACGGTACGGATCATGAGGGAGGAGGGTCTGGACAACCGGACCGATCCCGATTTTCAGCTGTGGATCATGGTCGAGGTGCCAAGCAGCGTCCTCCTTATCGACGAATTCTGTCGTGAGGGCATCGACGGGATCAGTTTCGGTACCAACGACCTCACCATGCTGATGCTCGGGGTCGATCGGAATGACGCCTCGGTGCAGGAGCTCTACGACGAACGCAACCTCGCCGTGCTCCGTGCCATCGCTTACTGCATCACCGTCTGCCGGAAACACGGGGTCACAACCTCCATCTGCGGCCAGGCGCCGAGCGTCTACCCTGACTACCTGGAGTTCCTCATCCGCTGCGGCAGCACCTCCCTTTCGGTCAATCCGGATACGGTGGTGGCGACGCGCAAGATGGTCGCAGCCCTGGAGCGCAAGATCCAGATGGAGCAGGTGGTGGGCGGGACCATCAGACCCAGGGTGGCCAAGACCCCCATGGATGAGCTTTTCTTCTGGAGGAAGGTGGAGTGAGACAGGGGTCAGGGATCAGGCCTGAGTCCCGCGTCCTACGTCTTTTGCCTCTTGGCTTGGACATTCATCTCGGAACGCAGCCCATGGACCTTCTCATCGACTACCTGAGCCGGCGTTACCGCCGGGTGGTGGAGGTGGGGATCGGGACCTACTCCCGGGTGGCCCGCGCTCTCCAGGACCGGGGCCTCACCGTAACCGCCACCGACATCAACCCCCGGACGGACGAGGTTCCCGTGGTTCGGGATGATCTCTGGGAGCCGCGGCTGGAGGTCTACCTGAACGTGCAGGCCATCTACGCCGTCCGGCCTCCGCCCGAGTTGGTCCCGCCGCTCAAGAGGCTGGCACGAAGGCTGGCGGTAGACCTCATCGTTAAGCCGCTCGCCGGCGAACCCTGCGATGGTCAATTGGTCTCCACCACGGGAAGCTTTTTCTATCTGTACCCGAGCGGTGGGTCTGGCGGGAGGAAATGAGAGAGCCGTGGATCCGATGACTGCCGAACAAAAAATCATCTATCTCGTGGGAGAGCGTACCGGCCAGACTATCTCCAAGGTAGCGGAGGCCGTCCTCTCCCAGTTCGAACCCAACACTATCCAGGTGCGCGTCTTCACCATGGTCGAGGATACCGCCCTGCTCCTCTCCATCCTCAGCCGGGCGCAGCAAGAACAGGCCCTGGTGGCGTATACCATCGTGGCTCCCCACAACCGCGAGTTCCTTGAGCGCGAGGCTGCCAAGCGAGAGCTGGAGACGGTGGATGTCATGGGGAACTTCATCGTCAAGCTCGCCGTCTTTCTCGACCAGAGACCCCTTGGTATCCCTGGCAAGCAGCACCAGATCGATGCCAACTACTATCGCCGCATCGAGGCCATCGAGTTTGCGGTGAAGCACGACGACGGCAGGTCACCCCACACCCTCCACCGGGCGGATATCGTCCTCGTCGGGCTTTCCCGCACTGGGAAGACACCCCTTTCCGCCTACATGGCCCAGATGGGCTGGAGGGTCGCCAACATTCCGCTGTTCCCCGATGTGCCACCACCAGCAGAGACCTTTGCCATCGAGCAGGTGAAGATCTACGCTCTCGCCATCGAGGCGGACGCCTTGGTCCGCGTCCGGCAGGAGCGCCTTAAGTACTTGGGATTGCCTGATGACGCCAAGTACGCCGACCCAAGCAAGATTGTTCAGGAGATCGGGTGGTGCCAGGCCTTCTATCGACAGCACTCTCACTGGCCGGTGATTGACGTCTCCGGTCGGGCGATCGAGGAGGTGGCGGCGAGGATCATGCAGCTGCACTCGGCGCGCCTTCAGGCGCGGCAGGATAGACCTTCACCGCGGCAGGCGCAAACAGGAAGTTAACCCTGGGTTAAAGGGAGTGAGGACCGGGCCGTCTCGCCCTTTCTTGGGAACCGGGAGGCTCGGCAGCCTGAGGATGGCGGGCCGTCAGATAAGATCAGCCAGGGACCCGGGATGGATGAATCGTCAACCACCCGGTCGGAAGGGGTTCAAAGCGCACCCTCAAATGATGTTGATCCTGGAGCGGAGAACTCCCGAGCACTTGAAGGTCACCACCTTGCGCGGCGCGAGCATGATGGGCTGACCGGTCTGAGGGTTGCGGCCCCG
>Ga0335082_10007419_pt1 | contig 11904 bp, 13 predicted proteins | sample Lox_Sample_41_FD_206718 | JGI IMG/M metagenome (GOLD analysis project Ga0335082, IMG submission 206718) | Soil microbial communities from Loxahatchee National Wildlife Refuge, Florida, United States - Lox_Sample_4.1 | ecosystem: Environmental > Terrestrial > Soil > Wetlands | place: USA...
AAACTGCCGGAAGGCGTCTGACCCCGGAAAGGCAGGTGAAGCGGCCGATGCCCTGGATAACGAAGACCGCGGTGCTGTTCGCCTTGCTCTGCATCAGCGTTTTCGGAAACGCATACGCAGTCAAGTATGGCTCCAAACGCTCCGAGCAGATCGATATGATCGTGATCCATTCCACCGGCGGACCGACCTGCGACGAGGCCACCGGAAAACCGATCTGGGTCAAGGCGGGCACGCTGGAGGAAAATCTGCGCAACATCGAGGCGAACCCCAAGCTCGGCATCCACTACATGATAGACCGCGACGGGACGGTGCGGACCAGCGTCCCCGAAGACCGGTTCACGAATCATGTGTTCAAGTACAGCGGGCGCTCGATCGCGATCGAACTCGTCAACGACGGCGATGGACATGACCCGTTCCCCAAGGCCCAGATCGATGCACTGGTCAAGCTGCTGAAGGATATCACCCGGCGCCGGGGCATCGTCCGGGATGGCATCAAGCGGCACTCGGACCTGGATCACGGAATGCTGGAGTGCGACAAAAAGCAGCGGCGCAAGGTCGATCCCGGCGCGGCCTTCCCGTACAAGGCCGTACTGGACCGCGTGTTCGCGCCGGATCGATAACGACATGACCGCGTTCCAGCGCAGATTCGACCAGGCGGTGTGGAAGATCGTTTCCGGCATCCAGCGCGGCCGGGTGATGAGCTATGGCCAGATTGCTCGAGCGGCGGGTTTTCCACGGCACGCCAGATCGGTGAGCAAGGCCATGGGCCGCTCGGCCATGCCATTGCCCTGGTATCGGGTCATCCGGTCGGATCGCACGCTGGCGTTCGACCCCGGCAGCAAGGCTTACAGAAAGCAGCGAGGCTTGCTGGAAAAGGAAGGCGTGCGCTTCGTCGGCGGCAAGGTCGTGCCGCTCGACTCGGACAGGGGCAAATCGCTGGACGAATCGCTGTGGGGGCCGCGGTAAAAATGAAAGCCTTCGTCAGATTGATGTGCCTGTTCTGGTTCTGCAGTTTTAACGCATCCGCCACAGCCGGGGTCACTTCGGAAAAGCAGACCCTGGTGCACGACGGCCTCACCCGCAGTTATCTGGTACATGTTCCGCAGAATGTTGCGCAGCACGGCGGTCTGGTGCCGCTGGTTCTGGTGCTGCACGGTGGCGGCGGGAATGGCGAGAATGCCGAAAGGATGACGGGCTTTTCGCAGGAAGCCGACGAGGAGGGTTTCATCGTGGTCTATCCCGAGGGAACCGGCCGGTTCGGCAAGATGCTCACGTGGAATGCGGGGCACTGCTGCGGCTATGCAATGAAGAACCGGATAGACGATGTCAGCTTCATTGATGCCCTCATCGACAAGCTTACCCGTGATTACCCGGTGGACCCGAGACGCATCTACGTGACCGGCATGTCCAACGGCGGGCTGATGGCGCACCGGTTAGGCGTCGAACTCTCGAGCCGGTTCGCCGCGATCGCGCCGGTGGTCGCATCGGTGTTCGGCGATGAGACCGCGCCATCCCAACCGGTGTCCGCGCTGATGATCAACGGTTTGCTGGACAAGCACATTCCGGTCGAAGGCGGCGTTAGCGGCGGAATTTTTCCGGATGCATGGGATGGCACGCCGATGAAACCTTTCGAGGCGCAGGGAGCATTCTGGGCGCGCGCAGACGGTTGCATGAGCGCGCCAGAACGGGAAGACAGAAAGACATACAGCCTGACCCGCTACCGCTGCCCTGAGGGCAAAAATGTGGAGCTCTACCTGATCAAGGACAACGGCCATGCCTGGCCCGGCGGACAGCAGGGAAGCCGCATGGGCGACAAACCCAGCACCGCGCTGAACGCCACGGACGTGATCTGGTCTTTTTTCAAGGTGCACACGAGAGCCCAAGAGCGGCGCAGCACTCATGGCTGAGCGCTTTCCAGTACGACGAACGCGACGACGATATTTTGCTCGTCACTGATCGAAAGATGATGCCCGGCGATGCCCAGTTGCGCTATGTGCCGGCGGAGAATTTCGTCGAACCTCAGCGCCGGTTTGCCGAGACTGTCATGGCCTATGCTGATGCGGCGCAGGCTGACCGGTTCGCGCAGCCCGCTGCCGATGGCCTTGGCGAAGGCTTCCTTGGCGGCGAAACGCTTGGCGATGAATCGCGCGCAATCGGATTGAGCGCGGTATTCGGGCATCTCGTGTTCGTTCAGCATGCGTTCGGCAAGCCGCATGCCATAGCGCGTATGCATTCTTTCGAAACGCGCACAGTCGACGATGTCCGTTCCGATGCCGTATATCACCGCTGTCCCGCCAGCAATTCCTTCATTTTCCTGACTGCCGCTTCCAGCCCGATGAACAGCGATTCCGCAATGATCGCATGGCCGATATTGAGCTCCACGATGTCCGGTATCGCGACGATCTCCTGAACATTATGGTAATTCAGGCCATGCCCCGCATTCACCTGCAGCCCTTGCGCATGCGCGTGTTCCGCTGCGCGGCGGAGGCGCTCGAGTTCGCGCTCGAATTCCGGCACGCTGTCCGCATCGGCATATTTCCCGGTGTGCAATTCCACCACCGGCGCACCGGTGCGGCGCGCGGCGTCGATCTGCTTTGCGTCCGGATCGATGAACAGGGATACGCGTATGCCCGCCGCGGCGCAGCGCGCGCAGGCCGCCTGGATGGTGTCGAAATAGCGCACCACGTCCAGCCCGCCTTCGGTGGTCAGTTCTTCGCGGCGTTCCGGCACCAGGCACAAGTCATGCGGCTTGACGCGCAGCGCGATCTTGATCATCTCGTCGGTAACGGCGCTCTCCAGGTTCATGCGCGTCTGCAGCATGTCGCGCAGAACCTCGACGTCACGGTCCTGGATATGGCGGCGGTCCTCGCGCAGATGCAAGGTGATCGCATCGGCCCCGGCGGATTCCGCCATCAACGCGGCGCGCACCACGTTGGGATAGGGCGCGCCGCGCACCTGGCGCAGCGTAGCGACGTGGTCGATATTCAGCCCAAGTTTGATCATAGTTTTTGCAGCTCCTTTATCAATTCCCGCGTGTGCAGTATCTTGCCGCCGAGATGATGGTTCAGCAACACCCGCATCAGCTGCTTGCTCTGCTGCGCGGTGACCGGGTCGGTATAGTCGTCCGCAGCCATGTCCAGCAGGGTCTTGCCCAGCACCGGCAGACCCGTGTCATCGCCGTCATCCGGGAGCGCTCCGCGCTCCACGGCATAACGATAGCAGAGTTCCGCCTTGATCTCCGTGCCGCCGCCGGCTTCGCGGTCCAGCAGCAGCGCATAGCCCAGTTCCTGCAGCAGGTGCTTTTCAAAACAGCGCAGCGTGGCGGCGTGGTCGGTCTCATGCGCCAGACGGTGCAGGGTCTTGCGATAGTAATCGAACAGGCGTTCGTGCGGGTCGTCGCGCGCCAGCAGGTTGAGCAGCAGCTCGTTCAGATAGAACCCGCACATCAGCGCCGTGCCCTGCAGATAGGGCTGCCCGCCCTGCCACTCTGCACTGTGCAACGTGCGCACCTCGCCCTTTCCGAACCAGCTCAGCAGCAGCGGCTGGAAATTCATCAGCACGCCGCGCAAGCCCGACTTGGGCCGCCGCGCCCCGCGCGCCACCATCGCCAACCTTCCGTGCGACTGGCTGAACACGTCGAGAATCAGGCTGGTCTCGCGAAACGGGTAGCTGTGCAGCACGAAAGCCGATTCGTCCTGGTGCCTGTTGCGGTTCGCAGCTGTCATTCGGGGCCCGCGTCCATCAGAGCGAGCGCTCATTCATAACCCAGGCTGCGCAGCACGCGTTCGTCATCCGCCCAGCCGCTGCGCGATTTGACGAACACCTCAAGAAACACTTTTCCGTCGAACAGCTTTTCCATATCCAGCCGCGCCTGCGTGGCGATCTCCTTGAGTTTTTCGCCCTTCTTGCCGATCAGCATCGCCTTGTGCGCTTCGCGGTCGACCAGGATCGCGGCATGGATGCGGCGCAGCCTGGGCTGATGCTCGGGGCCCTCCATCTTGAATTGCTCGATCACCACGCTGGTGGAATATGGCAGCTCGTCGCCGGTGTAGCGGAAGATCTTTTCGCGCAGGATTTCCGCGGCCAGGAAGCGCTCGCTGCGGTCGGTGATGGCGTCCTTGCCATAGACCGGTTCTCCTTCCGGCAGATGGCGGCGCAGGGCCTCGCGCAATTCATCCAGCTGGGTGCCCTGCTTGGCGCTGACCGGAACGATATCGGCGAATCCTTCGTCACGGTTCAGGACATCCTTGAAATCCCGCGCGACACGCTCGGCAAACGCGAACAATTCGCCCTTGTCCGTCACTTCGTCTATCTTGTTGATCACCAGCAATACCGGCCGGTTGTCCGGCAGCAGCTTCAGCACTTCCCGGTCGCGCTCGTCGTAGCGCAATGCCTCAACCACATAGATCACCGCCTGCACGTCGCGCAGGCTGCTGGTCACCACGCGGTTCATGCCGCGGTTGAGCGCGTTGAGATGCCGGGTCTGGAACCCCGGCGTATCGACGAACACGAACTGCGCGCGTTCGTCGGTGTAGATTCCGTGGATGCGATGGCGCGTGGTCTGCGGCTTGCGCGAAGTGATACTGATCTTCTGCCCGATCAGGCGGTTGAGCAGCGTGGATTTGCCGACGTTGGGACGGCCGACGATGGCGATGTAGCCGCAGCGCAGGCCGTCAGCTTGTTGCAACCCGGTCATTTTGCCGCGGTCAGTCGCCGATAGGCCGCCTGTGCCGCCTGTTGTTCCGCATTGCGCCGGCTGGTTCCGCTGCCGCGGGCGGAAATCCCCAAGGACGGAAGGTCACATTCAACCTCGAAGGATTGCGCATGGGCCTCGCCTTGTGTCGCGATCACGTTGTAGTTCGGCAATGGCATATGTTTGCCCTGAAGAAATTCCTGCAACAGGGTCTTCGCATCCTTGCCCAGGTTCTGCACATCCATCTCTTCGAGATAGGGCACAAAAAGTTTCAGCACCACCTGTTCCGAGGCCGCGAAATCTGCATCAAGCATTACCGCGCCGATCAGGGCCTCCAGCGCGTCCGCCAGGATCGACGGGCGCCGGGCGCCGCCGCTCCTGAGTTCGCCCTCGCCCAGCTTCAAGTGGCTGCCAAGGTCGATCTTCAGCGCAAGCGACGCGAGCGTTTCTTCCCGGACCAGATTGGAACGCAGCCGCGACAGATCGCCCTCGCTCAACTGCGGATAGCTGTCGTACAGGTGTCTGGCAATGACACAGCCGAGGATGGCGTCGCCCAGGAATTCGAGGCGTTCATTGTGTTCCGCTGCATAACTGCGGTGGGTAAGCGCCCGTTCCAGCAACTTCGGCTGCCTGAACACATGCCCGAGTTTCCCGCACAGGGCACTGCTGCGCAAAGGTTCTTGTGCCTCCCGGTTTTCCGTGTTATCTGCGGGCACTGCTGGGATTGAATTCGAGATATAGACTGATGTTGGCTACCAGCGGAACCTTGACGGAATAGTTGGCACTCAGCACTGGCGTGTCCCCCGCGCTGGAGATGTCGATGTCATCCGCCTTGATCGCAGTGATGGCATCGACGGAGGCGCGCCTGTCGAAGGAATTCATGATATCGCGCGGCGTTGCCTTTTGCATATCCGGATCGCGCGCTATGTCCCTGAAGACGCTGTTGATCTGCGCATTCTCGACGTAGGCCGGGACGAGTTTCAACAGCGTTATGGCAACGATCACGAACACGAAAGCGCCGATAATAAACCCGGCTATGCCAAATCCCCGCTGATTTATCGATTTCGCAGTATTCATCGCTACTCCCCGTTTAGTTGATCGACATGCCTATGCGCTTCAAATCCGAGAAATTCATCCAGATGAAAAATGCCTTTCCGACGATCTGGTCGTCCGGCACGAATCCCCAATAGCGGCTGTCGCGGCTGTTATCGCGATTATCGCCCATCATGAAATATTGTCCATCCGGAACCTTGCAGCGCACCAGTTCGATGTCATAGCTGCAGTTCTCGCGCCCGGGAAATTCGGCCACCGCGCCAAGATGCACCGTCGGCTTCTCGGGATTGATCAGCACAGCGTGCTTGCGCTCTCCCAATGTCTCGATACGCTTCTCGGTATGCACGAAGTTCAGCCCGGTTTCGACGTAATTATATTCCCCATCGCCCTCCTGTGGCTGAACGACCCCGTTGATGGTCAGCCGCTTGTTGCGATATTCGACGATATCGCCGGGAACCCCGACCACGCGCTTGATGTAATCCAGCGACGGATCTTCCGGATAGCGGAACACCATCACGTCGCCGCGCTGCGGATCGTGCAGCGGGATGATCTTCCGGTTGATGACCGGCAGCCTCACACCATACGTGAACTTGTTCACCAGAATGAAGTCCCCGACCTGCAGGGTCGGGATCATCGAGCCGGAAGGGATCTTGAACGGCTCGATCAGGAAGGAGCGGATGAAGAACACCACCAGGATGACGGGGAAGAAGCTCTTGGCATACTCCACCCACCACGGCTCGGCAACCTCTTTGCCGCGCTTGGCCGCCAGCACGAACAGGTCCAGCAACCAGATGCAGCCGGTGACCACCAGCAACACAAACATTATCAGCGCAAAATCCATTCCTTCTCCTTATTCATCCACACGCAGGATCGCCAAAAAGGCCTCCTGCGGAATCTCCACACTGCCCACCTGCTTCATGCGTTTCTTGCCCGCTTTCTGCTTTTCCAGCAGTTTCTTCTTGCGCGTGATATCGCCGCCGTAACATTTCGCCAATACGTTTTTGCGCAACGCCTTGACGTTCTCTCTGGCGATGATATTCGATCCGATGGTCGCCTGTATCGCGACATCATACATCTGGCGCGGGATGAGTTCGCGCATCTTGGCGGCCACCTCGCGGCCGCGGTACTGGCTGTTGGCGCGGTGCACGATCACCGACAGCGCATCGACTTTCTCGCCGTTGATCAGCATGTCCACCTTGACCACGTCGGCCGCCCGGTATTCCTTGAATTCGTAATCCATCGATGCGTACCCGCGCGAGATCGATTTCAGCTTGTCGAAGAAATCCAGCACGATCTCCGCCATCGGCATCTCATACACCAGCATCACCTGCTTGCCGTGATAGCTGATATTGATCTGGGTGCCGCGTTTCTGCGTGCACAGCGTGATGACCGAGCCCACGTATTCCTGCGGCATGTACAGGTTGACCGTCACGATCGGTTCGCGGATCTCCTCGATCCTGGACGGGTCCGGCATCTTGGCGGGATTGTCCACCATCAGCACCTTGCCGTCGCGCAACAGTACCTCGTATACGACCGTCGGCGCGGTGGTGATCAGGTCCATGCCGAACTCGCGCTCCAGACGCTCCTGCACGATGTCCATGTGCAGCAGGCCCAGGAAACCGCAGCGGAAACCGAATCCCAGCGCCTGCGACACTTCCGGCTCATATTGTAAAGCCGCATCGTTCAGTTTCAGTTTCTCCAGAGAATCGCGCAACGCTTCATACTGGTTGGACTCCACCGGGAACAATCCCGCGAACACCTGAGGCTGAACCTCCTTGAAGCCGGGCAGCGGTTGCTGCGCCGGCTTGGCCAGATGGGTGATGGTGTCGCCCACTTTGGCCGCCTTCAGTTCCTTGACGCCGGCGATGATGAATCCGACCTGCCCCGCGCCCAGGCTTTCGCGCGGCTGCGACTTGGGCGTGAACACGCCGATACCCTCGGTCAGATGCTGCGCGCCGGTGGCCATGAACAGGATCTTTTCCTTGGGCTTGAGCGTGCCGTTCATCACCCGCACCAGCATCACCACGCCGACATAATTATCGAACCAGGAATCGATGATCAGCGCCTGCAGCGGCGCTTCCGGATCGCCTTTCGGGGCGGGCACCCTGGCGATCAGCGCCTCCAGCACATCCTGCACGCCTTCGCCGGTCTTGGCGGAACAGCGCACGGCATCCTGCGCGGCGATGCCGATCACTTCCTCGATCTCCTCGATGGCGTTTTCCGGATTGGCCGAAGGCAGGTCGATCTTGTTCAGCACCGGCACCACTTCGACGCCCAGGTCCAGCGCGGTATAGCAGTTCGCCACGGTCTGCGCCTCCACGCCCTGCGACGCATCCACCACCAGCAGCGCGCCCTCGCACGCCGACAGCGAGCGCGACACCTCATAGGAGAAATCCACGTGCCCGGGCGTGTCGATCAGATTGAGGTTGTACACCCGGCCATCCCGCGCCTTGTAATTCAGCGCGGCGGTTTGCGCCTTGATGGTGATGCCGCGCTCGCGTTCCAGATCCATCGAGTCGAGCACCTGCTCTTCCATTTCGCGGTCGGACAAGCCGCCGCACAATTGTATGATGCGGTCAGCCAATGTGGATTTGCCGTGGTCGATGTGCGCAATGATGGAAAAATTGCGGATTTGCTGCATAGAGTCCAAAATGAAGATCCCGCCGAAACCGGCGATTTCGCAAAGGGCGGATTCTAGCCGATTTGGGCGGGATACGCAGAACTGTAATGTTTTCCCGGGATTACTTCTCGTCCAGCTTGATCGCGATATACGAGGCGTTATCGCCCCTGCGCACCAGCAAGGCGACATTGCGCCCGTGGGGCACCTGCTTGAGCATGTCGTTCAACTGCGCCAGCGAACGGATCGGCACATTGCCGATGGAAAGCAGCACATCGCCCGGATGCAGTCCCGCAGCCAGCGCGGACGCGCCCTGCACCTCTTCCACCAGCAGGCCCCCGCTGACCTGCAGTTCCTCGCGCTGATCGGCGCTCAATTCGCTGACGACGATGCCCAGGCGCGGAATACTTTCCCCCTCGGTTTCGGAAGGCTGCTTGGAGGAGCGCGCAAGCATGTTGTCTTCAGGCATCTCGGCGACCTCGACGGTGACCTGTTTGGATTTGCCCTTGTGCCACAACTCGACCTGCACTTTGGTGCCGGGCTTGACCGCGGCTACCATGCGCGGCAGATCGCTGGAACTGTTCACCGGCTTGCCGTCGAATTTGAGGATCACGTCGCTCACCTCGATTCCTGCCTTGTCTGCCGGGCCGTTCTTCTCGACGTTGCTGACCAGCGCCCCGCCGGGTTTGCCCAGGCCGAACGATTCGGCCAACTCGCGGGTCATTTCCTGTATCGTCACGCCGATGCGGCCCCGCGTCACTTTGCCGGTGGTGCGCAACTGGTCCGCCACCTGCATCGCCACATCGATCGGTATCGCAAATGAAAGGCCCATCGATCCGCCGGAGCGGGTGTAGATCTGCGAGTTGATGCCGACCACCTCTTCATCCATATTGAATAACGGGCCGCCCGAGTTGCCCGGATTGATCGCCACATCGGTCTGGATGAAGGGCACGAAATTATCCTGCGGCAAGGAACGCCCCTTGGCGCTGACGATACCCGCGGTGACGCTGTTGTCGAAGCCGAAGGGCGACCCGATCGCGACCACCCATTCGCCCACCTTGAGCTTGTTGGAATCCCCCACGGTTATTTTCGGCAAACCGGTCGCGTCGATTTTCAGCAAAGCCACATCGGTGCGTTTGTCCGCGCCGATGACCTTGGCGCGGAACTCGCGTTTGTCCGTCAGGCGCACGGTAATCTTGTCGGCATGCTCCACCACGTGCGCATTGGTCAGGACATAGCCGTCCGAACTGATGATGAACCCCGAACCGAGCGATTGCGCCTCCTGCTCGCGCGGGATTTGCGGAGCAAAGCGCTTGAAGAATTCGTAGAACGGATCGTCCTCCGGGATATTGGGCATCCCCTGCATGCCCTGGATGATCTGCGTGGTACTGATATTGACCACAGCCGGACCCTGCTTTTCCACCAGATCGGTGAAATCCGGCAATTGCCTGGTCTGCGCAGATGCGCTGCAGACCACGCCGATCAGCAGGACCAGCAGGACCAGCAGGCCCGCGAATTTTTTCAACATGAATAGTCCCCCTTAGTACAGCTTATATGCAATCCGTCTGCGATAAATAAACAGGTCTCAAGGCAGAAGTTCATCCTTGCGTCCTGGTCGTTGCATGCCGGTGGCCCGCTCGTCATCCCACAGACGCGCAACATGAGGACGGAAAAGATTTCCGGCCTGGCCCAACGAAAGCCTTTTCAAGGCAAGGAAGCCGGCAACCAGCCCGACCAGCGCTCCCGCAACGGCGTATCCATCGCGCATTCCCTGCGGTTGCCCGGCCCAGGCACTCCCCAGCAGCCCGCCCGTGATCACCAGCAGCAACGGCAGCAGATAAACCAAGCTGATGCCGCGCAATATCGCTCCGTCCGCGACCGATAGAACGACCTCGTCACCCACGCCTGCATTGGCTGGATTGTCCACCTGAAAATTGCGGGGCTGGGCGCAAAATAATCGGGACAGTTTATCTGCCCCGCAACCCCTGCCTTTGCATTGTTCACAGCTATTCTCCCGGCTGGCCTGAACAATAGCATGCCGCCCCTCGACCTGCACAATGATGGCGCGAGTTTCAAGCATGTTCACTTTCCGTTGTAGCGTACCGAATCGAGCACCTGCATCACCGTGCGCGGAGGTACTTCGCCGACCACGGTGATCAGGTTCTTGTCCATTATCTTGTGATAAAGATTGACCGCGCCGCGACTGGAAAGCCCGTCTGCATCGTCCTCGTCCTCGTCATTTGGCTCAATGAATACGGAAATCGCGCTCAACCCGTCGGAATAGACGATTTGTGTCACCGGAGCGTGTTTGCCATGCATGCGGCGCTGAATTTCCATCGATTTCTTGAATCCTGATGGCAGCGTATCCGCCACCCAGCCGCTATGAGTGGGTGTGATGTCATTGCTTGTTTCCTCAAGCGCGGCTTTACCATGACCCCCCATGGAGTCGCATTCCTTGACCCAGGATCGATCGATATTCCCGCCGATTTGCAGCTGGGTAAAGGCATATTGTTCGACCATTTTGTTCCTGTCGCCCAACACGGCAGCCTTCAGCATCAGTCCTGAATCGGTGTGGACCCATATCTTATGCGCATAGCGCAAATTGTCATTGGGCTGAAACAGGATGACCTGGGCATTGTAGCCAGCCACCCGCTCCATCCCCAGCAGCCTGGCCTGATAGTTGGAACTCAATGCGGACAACTGCTCGGGCAACAAGGATGGGAATCCGCTTCGCTCGTGCTGGCTGCCAACCTGAACCATTTTATGGTTTCTGTAACTCCAAAACTGTCCGTCATGGCGAATGATTTCACGCGGGGGACCGTCCAGACTTTCCAGTTTCTCGTATTCGCCGTTGGCCTCGGTCAGATGAATGATGTTTGACGTCTCGACATGATTGTCATATTGATAGACGAATACGCCGCTGTAATCGGTCTGATGACCGGCAAATGCGGCGATCTCCAGCCAATCCGCCGGTGTCTGGTCTGCATGGGCATTGGCGGCGACCGCCAGCAAAAGCCCACAAAATACCAATTGCGGGCGCATTGCTAAGGATTCCCTGTATTAATCTTCATTTTGGGTTGTTCTGGATCGGGTTGTTGATATCCGGGGCGACATCGCGCCCATAGGAAACCGTCCGGATGTAGGAGGTGCCGCCATTGATATCAACGCTTGGAGAAAATTCCTGGTGTGCAATCAGATAATCATTGGAGTCGGGCTGGATCTGCATATTGGCCGGGCGCAAGGTTCCTTGTTGCATTGCCAGCTGCGGAACCATCTCCGGACTGATCTGCAGCGACATCCAGGCCACCACGCCGACAGCGGCCAGCGAGGCCGCGGCCGACAAGGCAAAGGTAAGCAGTTTGTGTTTCGTTGCCCGTACCCGGGGAGCCAGCACGACAGGTTCATCCTGCAAACGAACCCTCACCAGTGCGCTCAATCCGCAGGGTATATATTCAGGCTGGCGCAACACATCTCCGATCAGATGATAAATCTCCCAGTCCCGGTGAACATCAGAACCTTTTTTGATATGGGCAAGCAGACT
>Ga0335082_10007420_pt1 | contig 11903 bp, 6 predicted proteins | sample Lox_Sample_41_FD_206718 | JGI IMG/M metagenome (GOLD analysis project Ga0335082, IMG submission 206718) | Soil microbial communities from Loxahatchee National Wildlife Refuge, Florida, United States - Lox_Sample_4.1 | ecosystem: Environmental > Terrestrial > Soil > Wetlands | place: USA: Florida...
TGGTTCCGCGCGCAACCTTCGCCGCTTCGTAAACATCTATCCCAGGTTCTGTGCGCACCGAGATATCTTTGGAGTCAATCTGAAAGAGTTCGCGCAGTGTGAGGGCTGTGTCGCTCATTGGCGATTGGAACCTGCGCATAAATCGTTCCGGCAGGCATGGAGGCTGAACCCGTGGAAATGTCTCCCAGCCTCAGACCATACTTGCCAAGAATTTCAGCAGCTATGTTCTGCGTCTGATCACGCAGATCGGGGACGATCACGTAAGGGGGGAGGTTGGGCAACATCGGGCGGGCATGAGGGTGTCTGAACGACCGTTACGTTTATCCTGGCTCCCGGTTTGACCCAACTCCCCTGAACGGGCTTCTGATCATAGGTGGGATCTTTCCTTTGCCCGGCCCCTGAAACACCGAACCAAGCTGAAGGTTCAATTTCTCGAGCCGATTACTGGCCTCATTCTGTGTAAGGCCGTTCAGAGGCGGAACCTGGACGGTGAAGTTCTCATCGCCATGACCAGGCGTCGGCTGACCTTGAGAAGGGGCAACGAGGACAAGATTGCCAACGCTTCTCCGCATCACAGGGGAGTACTGCGGGGGTTCCTGCTGCTGGACCGTGCCAAACATTCCTGGGCCGGCAGCTGCCGAAATTTTCCCCGGTTTCAATCCTACTGATTCGTAGCTTGCCGCGAACATCGGGCACGGAAACGTGTGGAACATACGCTGCGATGCCTACCGTATGTGGCTGGGGATTTTGTCCATAGGCAAGGACAGCACAGAGCAAGAAAAGGAAAGCGAACACGGTTTTCCGGGAGCGGCCCGCGGGCATGGCGTCCCCCTGTTTCACCTACATCGAATTGGCGCAAGCATACTCCCGAGATACGGTTTCGAAAAGAAAATTCGTGAATTTGTGGTCAAAGCACATCAAGCCAGTTCTGCAACAGGTTGAAACACCGTGGATGAAAAACGCAATTTACGTCCCTCGCTCGTTGTGATGCATTGACGTAATATAAAAACTTACGTATTAATGTATCTTTTATTATCGGCACCTGAGGAATTCAAGTTAAGTTGTGAAACGGGCGGCGCACAAGATGCACTAATGCAATGAGGATCGTCAACGCTCTGCTCCTCTGAAACACACAAGCAGGTCCGACGTATTTTCGGTGGCTGGGAGTGACTCGAAGAAGCGACACCCCGCGTGTCACGGTCGCGCAAGGCTCAAAGTTGCGGCATTCCGGATCTTCCGCAACTCAGATTGGCGAAGTTGGTGTTTATGTGGCAGCACGATCCAAGAATCTCTTTCCTAACACAGTTCATTGAGGCGAACCTCGCTGATACGCGCCTTTCGATCAAGGAGGTGGCCAGTCAAGTTCAGTTATCCCAGTCTCGCGTCAGGCAGCTGATGCAGCTGCACATGCACACAAGCCCGAAACAGTATATCCGGCAGCGCAGGCTACAGCGCGCAAGGGAGCTACTTCACACTTCGTTCTTGTCGGTCAAGGAAGTAATGGCTCGCGTGGGATTTAGCGATGCGAGCCACTTTTCAAGGGACTACAAGGGGCACTTCAAAGTGGTTCCCCGATTGGACCGGCTGCCAATTCGCAGAAACGGTGACTAAATTGCAGCTGGCGAATTGGCTAAGAAATTAGCGATTCGGCCAAGACTGAACGCTTGTTGGCCAACACTCTTTCTAAATATAGTCCCCAGTACGTTTTTTTTTCCTTAAGAACATCCTTAAGGCCTGAGAGACGCAAAGCCTTCGGAGGGTAACGGCCATGCCGGAGCTTCCTGTTGTGGCGGCGGCACCTGGTAGATGTACAAAGAGTGGCGTTTTGGGGGGCAAAAAAGGAATTCCAGTTTAAGCAGCTTCTCTTCCCTATCTTTATCGGCCACTAACTTGTAAGACTCAGGAGCTAGCATGCCTGACAACGTTCAAAATGTCACCGAACTGACAGCCCAGCTGGTCGCTTCTGGCCGGCAAGAAACCGAAAAACTGGACCACCTGAAACTCGATGTGCTGGATGCAATCAATTCGGGCAAGTACCGCGTCAATCGGCGAGAGGTTCCCTTCCTCTCAAGTCAGACGCCTCGATCTGTGCCTGCTTGGGCAGCTGGGCAGCGCGTCGCAAAGACACTAGGGCCGTTCAGAGACGCTTTGGGCAAACTGTTCTGGTTCGATTTCTATAGGATCAAACGGCAAATCAAAATCGCGCGAAAGATTGCCTCCGATGTCTTCCTCTCCGTTCCAGTCGATGACATCTTGCGAGCACACAGGACACAGCACTCCCTGAAGCTTTCTGCGGGCAGTGTTTGGTTTATTGCGAATCAAATCGAACCGAGCGCGCCACTTGGCTCTTTCACCGGCCTCACCATACGATCCGGCGAAATCGCTTTCCAGGGCACCTTCACGATCACTGGCGACGTTGTTATTGTGGGCGAAAACGATGTCTGCGAGCTGAAACTCGACCTCGCCCAGCCGTCCGTCACTGCGGACACGCACTCGACTACCGGCGATGACGCTAAGCATATGGACTTGGTACTCCCGGAGAAGGCGGTCGCGGATTGCCTACCAGGCAAGGTTGTTCTTTCAACCGGGTCCACAATGACCGTCACGCTATACGGAAGCAAGTACAACCTCAAACAAGCCAACCGGCCGGGCCGATACGACAACGTCTTCAACAGGGTTCTTGTTGCGTTTGATAACGACAGGAATTCTGTCGACATATCCAATGTCGAGTCGCCTCTGGTCACTCCTTCCAAATCCGCTCCCATCGCTGAGAGTGCGTGGGCTCTTTCCATCACCCAAGGCGTGTCAGTCGACCAACTAGGTGAGGCCGCGGGAATCGGTGCTTTAGCAATGGTTTGCTCCGTCGGCCTGAACATCGCATGGGGAGATCTGGATGGCTTACCTGTCGGTTCTGAGAAAACCTATCTTCTTGCCGAGCCGGGTCGAATCAGTATCACGGTTCCCCTAGCACACTCGAAGCACAACCGCCAGAAATTTGATCTCTGGCAATTCTCGACGAAAACGGACAAAGTGGTTCGCGGGCAGGCCTCCCTGGAATATCCGAAAGACATCGCCTTGCTTTACAACTGCCTCGCAACATCGGTCGAGGCTGTGCTCGTTAAGGAAGTGTTGGCAGTCCTGAAGGTCGACCGACCACTCACGGCGGACCAGAAGCGTCCATCCCTGATGTCGGATCAGGCGGAGTTCATTAACTTCAAGATCAAGGACACCCACTACGTCTATCTCGAAGCAAAGGGAATTCTCAATCAGCTTCTGCAGCAAAAACACATCAACGCACTGAGGCCAACGGCCTTCGCACTCTCCAATGCTCTAATCAAGACAACCCAGATTGACGAGTTCTACTTATTGGGAATCGTTGAAGGGGAGCGCTCGATCAACCGAGGAGCTCTGAAGGTTGTTGTTCACATCTACAATCTTCTGCCATCGCTCCCAGATCCATACGTGGCCTCGTATTCCCTTCCGTCTATCACGACGGTCCGGGAACTCTACAGCCGCTCACCACTTTCAGGGATTGACCTCTTTGCGCTGGTGACGTGGGACGCTCCGACTTCAGTGAAGATGCTTCTCGGCTTCTCGCAGTCGAGTATCCAAGGTCTTACGGGATTCGGAACAGCTCTTCTAGCACCGCCGAGCGGTATCGAAAATGCCACGGCAGCTCCCAGCACGGTCCGTACAACCGCGCGCTCGTTCGTTGCCCGGGTAGATCCGATCGTCGCGACTCAATTGGAAGATGCTGCGAACGTGGAAGGACTCGCCAAACTGTTCGAAGCATTCGGCGCGCGCAGCAGCGGAAACCTGTATCTCCTCGATGTATCCACGAACGTCGATCTGATGGGAGTCGGCTTTGCGCCATATACCTATCGTGAGAGACCCAAAGGCGTAGCGCCGTTCCCGACTGAATTGCCGGTGAGCATTCAGGGCATCGATCTGGTGAGTTACGCGATCAACACGAAGATCTATACACTGCCGCAAATCCAGTGGGAGCCGATTCGAACGATCCAAAATCCGGACACATCCCCTTACCCGTTTCCATCGCCGACCACATCGCCGGACACGGGTAGTCCCACACTCATTGCCATCGACAACTTCAAGCTCGTACCCATCGCGCCTCGCCCGGTTATCGACAATTTTCTCTCCGCGTACAACGATGAGACTCAACCGGGCGCAGCTGCTGCGCTGTTCAATCTCCCCTTCGGTATGAAGGCAGCCGCTCTCTGGCAGAAACCCAAGGACACCGCGCTTCCCGGCGCCTTGATCGATCTCAATCAACCCGAATTCGACACAACAAGAGTCGTGGGCGGCATTCAACTCGAGATTATTGCCACCAGTCCCAATGTTGGAGATGAATTCGAAACACCTGGTTTTCGAGGCGCGACGATCCAAACGAGGAACTTGATTGACCTGCTGACGGGCACGATTCCGGTCGACGACGAAGGAAAACCACTGAGTGTGCTTGGCCCCGTGGTCGACACTATCTTTAACGGTGAGTTCAAACCCGATGGTGCCAACGCGCGCGTGCCCGTGGAACGGATGGACATCTCCGGTTATGGCGCCACTTTGTTCAGCAATTGGCTCAACCCCAATGCCGAAATTGCCGCGACCAGCCAGGCGAGGTTTGATGTCCTGATCGGGCGCACATCGCACGAGATCATTCAGGTAAAGAGCATTCTGTACCCTTGGGGTGTGCCGGTCGTTCGAACCATTACGATCCAGCGGACCAGCGGCGGCGGCGTCACCCGCTACGACAGCGGATGGAAAGCACAGGGTCCCGGCAAGTACGACTTTTCCTACTTTGAGATGGTCGGAACCACCAAGGTTCCGGTGCCAAATCCCTTCGAGTTCCATCCCGGCTTGGTTGGACAGATCGATCACGCCACATCCATCAAGGACACGGGTAGGATATATCGCAAACCAGGTGGCGTTCCCACCGACGACGTCATCATGCAGGAAGTTTTCTTCGATGCCGATGTTCTCATCGAAGATGTCGAGATCGGCGCGAGCGGTGGCTACGTTCCATCCAGAAAACAGCGCGGGTTCGTCCAGTTGTCGCCCTACCAAAAGCCACTCACGCCCCAGCAGTTTTATCAGCTGCTAACAGAGGAAGGACCACTCGGCGGCCCTGTGGATTGCGTTGTAAACGTCGGTCAATCAGGACAGACCATGCGTGTACTCCGCGCAGATGTTGCGGGTGTCGACGATATGGGCGGGCACTACGTCTTCGTTACTTCCTGTCACGGGTCGATCAAACTCCCGCGAGAGGGCTCCTGGAGTGTGGTCCGTAGACAGGAAAATTCAAACAATATCGTCGCCATTGATCAGGACTCCGGCTTATCCCTGATCCGGCAAGGCCAGCTGGGAACAACTCCAACCACGCCCTACCGATTTGCCGATTCCCCGGACATCTTGCACTCGTCCGATCCCGCTGCCGACTACGGAATCCTGCATTCCACGGGGACCCAGAAGATCCTCTACATGCGGCCCACCATTCAGCGCAATGACGCCAATATCAAGAGCACGCTGCAACCCTATTTTGCGGATTCTTTTGCGATCGTAAATTCCAAGAGCATCTTTCCGGATCCGACGACGACGTTCCCACTTGGAGCCGCGACCGGGACGAATCTTCGAATCATCGACGCAGGACAATTGCAGCTGACATCGGGAGGAAATTACACAGCGCCGGCTGGGTATACCCGCGATATCGTCCAAAGCGGCACTTCGAGACTTTACGTCGACTACTCGGATGCTGCTGGCTCAGGAAGCCCGTGCGAAATCAGCTATGCATTCGATTCGACTGCTGCCGTTCCATGGACGGCGTCCTCAAAGAATCACAGTGTCGTGGTTGACCTGGGCGGTTTCAACAGCATCGTAACGGTCTCCACCGGCTTCGACGCGTCTTACGGACAGAAAGCGTCGATGCCAAAGCCGAAAACAAAATTTGGCTCGATTCTCCAGCCCATCATGGACATGCTCAGCTTCCTGGGAGGCTCGGACATGGGCCAGGCACTCGCCGTGAGCATGAGCAATCTGAACACGACGAGCTGGCAGCCGAAGCTGCAGGGAATCTTGGAAGTGGAAATCGAATTTAAGATTCCCCCGGGCGAACTCGAGGTCAAGATTGCTCACTCCGGGCTTGACGGCAAACCGCCGATCCCGAATGAACCTGAGGCCGAACCTTTACCGACCTTCAAGCTGGAATGCGATATCGCTCTAAAAGCTTACTTCAACATGTCTCCTCAGTCTCTGACCGTCACGCATTCGGACGGCTCACCTGCCACCTCCGAAGAACTCGCCGAGGCTACTACCGACATGATTTCCTCGGGCGCCCAGCTGGAGATTGAAGGAGAGCTGCACATTCTGTGCTTCACGATTACACCCGGCGTTGCGGGAGTCTATTTTGTTGGAGTCCTGGGATTGGAGTTCGGGATCGATTCGCAGGAGGGAAAGTCCTTCGGCTTCAAAGTGGCGGTCGGTCTCGAGATCGCAGCGCAATGGCCGGTCGTAGGAGAAGTATCGGTCATGATGGCTATCGGGCTCGAAATGGAATGGTCCGACAAGGGCTCCGGAATGTTCGCTCTGATGATCTTCAAGGGTGAAGCGGAGCTGCTAGGTGGAATCATCGTGATCGGGATCCACATCGAGGCCAAAGGTGGCCAGGAGAGCGAGACCAATGCGAGCGGCGATAAGGAGACTTATGCAATATGCGAAGTCGAGTTCGCAGTGGAAGTAAGCCTCGCCTTTGTCATTCATTTTGAATTCGATGAGACCTGGCAGGAAAAGAGGCTCACGTCTTGAATTTCGGTCGATTCACCTTGAAATAGGAAAAGAATATGCCGCCATCACCGACCAAACTTACGATCATGTCGTTTCCCCAACACTGGGATGGAACGAACATAAAGGCGAACATTCTCGTACTGCCCCATGAGGACCCGCTCTCACCTTTTACGAGTGGTATCCCGGCAGGTGTGGACACGCCTTCGTTCGCCGAAGCGACGCTCTCGTTTCAGGCGATGCCGATCAGCGGCACTGAGAATATGCCGAGTCCCGCGGATGTCACTTCGAACGTCGCGGTCGTCACTGCGGCACCGGCGGATGCGAAGTCTTTATTTACACAGCTGGCCGCTTCGCTGAAAATCACGAAGCCCTCAAACATCGTCAATCCGGTAGACTCGGCCACCTACATTCAAAAATATCTCCCCAAGAGCTACCGCAATTCATTGGCATTTTCACAACCGCGAACCCCGAATGCCAAAACCGATGACAGCTATCATTGCGCGCTGAGGAAGAAAGATCCCTCCCTGCCAAAGCCGGTGTATAGCACCGATGACATCAGCTGGGGCAAGGCTTTCGCTCTCGCGCTCCGGCAGCCGGTTCTGGCGAGAAAGCTCGGTTTTATCTACACCGTCGATGTCCCGATTCCTGCTGGCACCTTCGACGAAGGAGGCTGGCTGTACTTCGACTTGCAGAGTGGCAGTGATTATTTCCAGCAGATGACGCTGACTCCCGATCTGGTCAAGAAATACGCATGCAAGTTGCCGTCTTTGTCCGGATCCAGATCCCTGTTCGCGGCTGTGCAGTTCCCGGTTTCAACCGCTCCGGTCGCGGGCAATTACGACGCCATCTTCATTGAAGCGGATGAGTACAACGATGGATTCGCAAAGATTGTGCACTGCATGCAGCCCGTTAGCGGAAATTTACTTCTTGAACAGGGACAGGAACAGGACGGCCTCCCCCCCTCGCGGGATTTCGGCATTCGCCTCGGTTGGGACGATGAGCAGATCCTGATTTGGCAAAACCGTCAGATGGCCCCGGACCCAGATCTCGGAAGCCGGTTAGACGCTCCGATGGGTGTTTTCCGGCACCGTGTCGATGTTCGGCGTCATGGCGAGCCTGATTCTGCTTGGGCCTCGTTAATGAAAGCTGAAGGGGATCTGGTTCTCAATGGCATTGATATCGGGTCGTTTTCGGGAGAACTTGGGATCGAGGTTGCGCCCACTCAACTCGACGGCCAAAAGAAGGGCATATTCTGGCTACCTTCTTATTACACGCAATGGACTGGCGGTTCGTTGATCATCAAGGATGAGAAGGCCGCGAAACTCGCGAAGACAGATTCCCTTCTGAAGAAACTGCTCACGGCAGTAGACGCCGACAAGAAGCCGCTTCTTTACGGAGAAACGTATGACTTCCGTGTGCGCTTTCTGGACATCACTGGAGGCGGACCGGACGAGAAGGACCTCAGCGTAAACGGCGGCGATGCGCCCGTCGGCACGTGCCGCTTCCGTCGCCACATCCCCCCGCAAAAAGTCTCCATTCCCCTACGTGACAATCCGCCCGCAGACGGCTCCCAGCCTACGGCGTATCCGATCTTTCGGCCGCGCCTCGGCTACCCCGCACTTCTGTATACGGGCCTTGCGAACGCCTACAACCTGCTCCTGGCGGATTTTCCGATTGCCACTACTGAGCAACGAGAGACGGGATATTTCGATCCCGATGTAACCCATGTCAAAATCGAGGTGGAAGTACAGGCTCCGGAAATGGACACGTTTTTGTCCTTCAACAATAAGGACCCGTATTATCGGCTGTTCTCCACAACCCGAAAATTTCCGAATGATCCCACGGCGCCTTTGAATCTCCGTCTTACATTCCATGACGCAGCGGTCATCAAATTCGGGGATGAGGCAGACCTCGGCGATCTTCCCTTGACGGCGAATGACGACTTTTCGCCGCTTCAGGTGCCAACCGGTCGCAACATAAGGATTCGCGTGTACGCGTTATGCAAGGAGGATCCGACGTTTGCGTACTTTGCATCCGACCATGTGCGGACGGGCAAGCCCGTCACGATCGATGCTTGGGAGGATGCGGACGATGAACGCGACTTGTTCGTAAACCAAGCAGCGACGCGGGAATTCCAGAGCATCCTGCTCCAACCCGACCCTCCACCTACACCGAACCTGGCTGCAGTGATGGCTCTGATAGGGCAACCGGAAGCGACTCCTTCCAATCTGTTCCAACGTCTGGCGGACCAGCTCTCGCTCGACACCTCGGAAACCACACTTCTCGCGAAACCAGGACAGAGGATTGTCTTTGGTTGCTCGAATAAGCTCCGGCACACGCTCTCGCCCGAGCATGGAAGCATTACCTTTGCGAACAAGACGGACCTGGTAGGCCAATGGATCACAACGCTGATTTTGGAGATTGATCGAGACTGGTCGTGGCGATCCCTTGCGAACATCAGTTTTGAAATTCGAAGGGACGACACCGAACTGGTGGGAACGATCGAGCTGAAGAATACGGTATCCCTGGTTGCGATCAATCAGGCCGACCGATCCAAAACCCGGATCGTGTTCTTCGACATTGTGGATCCTAAGAGCTTCACAACACCATTTCCGGAGCCGCTCGATATCTCGTATACGATTAAGGCGATTTACAAATCCGATCCCGGATCGAAGGATCCAGACAAAACCTTAAGGATGACTCTGCCGGTGGCGGTGCCACCAGCGCAGGTGCCCAGGCCGGCAGCGGCGGGTATTGCCCTGAGCGACTATATAAAGGATGACACCTATTCGACCGTACAGCCGCGCAAAAAGATATTGTGGATCGAATTTGAGGAGCCGGTCGCCAATCCCGAGGACGACTATTTTGTTTTCGTTCAGGCCTATGCTCCTGATTCTTTGTTACTGGCCGGAGACGAGCCTGTTGAGGATCCGAAAGAAAATCTGCCGTATCTGCCTCCCGAGTTGATTCGAGTCATCACGGAAGGGCAGTCGGACGACAAAGCTGGTCTCAATGCATGGCAGCGACTGATTCCGGCCAAAGCCAATCCCGATGGAAGCGGCATACGCCATTTCCAAGTTCCCTTACCTCCCGGGTTGAATGCGATTTCCGATGAGCTGTTTGGGTTCTTTGTGTGCGAGTTCTGCGTTGGGCATGCGCGCGTCTGGAGCACAGCTCAGGCACGGTTCGGTCGGCCGATCTGCATTACCGGAGTGCAACATCCTGTGCCACAACTGACCTGTCTGGTGGAACGGGAAAACGACGCCATCTCACTATCAGCCCCGTATGCGAATCCCGTGTACAACGGAGTATCGGTGATGCCCTCCAGTCCACGCACCGAGATTTGGGGGTTGCTGTATGTTCAGGTACTGCAAGCGGACGGAGAGGAGTTCAGGAATATCCTACTGGGCCGAAAGAGAATGATCCCGGTACGAAAAAGGGAGCACATCCGGGTTCCCAGTTTGCCGCTCTATGGGCTATGCGGCTGGAGCGAAGCGGAGGTGGCGACACTGTTGTTCACCTTGGGACTCCCAGAAGATTCGCCGCTAAGTGCTTTGGCCGTTGAACTCTTCCCCAACTACAACCGTTCAGCCGATCCGCTCGGGTCGGAGTTGGGTACGACAAGGATTTACCGGACGTCGCCACTGGAAGCTGTAGCGAAGATTTGTTGCTGTCCGACCTAGGCGGCTTCCTTGAACGGAGACACGCGAGACCAGTGGCCGTGGACCACATGAGGATGCGTTTCACTCGGAATCGCTGCTTCGTTTTCGCGCACACCCCGGGATCAATGACTATACTCACGTGTACGCAGTAAGTGTTCGGCCAAGGGCGCGGTTAGTCTGGGATAAATGTGGCCGATAAGTGTCCGCTGTTTTGGGCTTGCGTGCCGAGTATCTTTGGATTAACGCACTCGCACATTAAACCAGGTGCGAAACAGGTGCTCCCTATTTTGCGGGCCCCGAGCTTCACGTTGCGTCGTGAGCTTCTGGGGGTGCTAGATAAAGTCGCAAAGCTGACAGCGGCTCAAGCGGAGGCATTTCGAGGTGGCGAGGATTCCATGTTTGATTGGCTCGAAGAGGCCGTGGACACGGCACTGAGGGAGAAGCAGCGCGATTTTGTGTAGCTTCGAAGGCACTGCGAGGGTCACGGATAGTGACACTTGCGAGAACTGCGAGCTGGCAGATGGCACGGTTTGTCGACTAGTCGGAAAACTAGAACTCACACGAACTTGGGAAGTTAACCGTTGATCTTGGAGTTATCTGCGACGCGGAAAGTCGAAGTCAGTTGACCTATGGCATCATTGAATCGATCCTTCGGACGGTAGCGTCTGCGTCACCACTGGACTCCATGAAAAGGGTAGAGCGAATAATTTCGTGGCTCGTGTGGTTGTTGTCCTCCGCCATAATTCTGTTTACGGTTGAAAACGTTTGGCTTGAGCCCTTTGTTAGGTCTCACGTACACCGCCGTATACCGTCCCTTGTCCCATATCAGGGAAGCACTGCTTGGATGATCGCTTTTGGAGTAATGGGAATATCGTGCGCTGCCCTGTTGGTCTGTGTGATATTCCTAGTAAAGACTAATGGCCTTAACTCGGTCTGGACTCTTGGAGCCGTAACCGTTGTTGGTTCTGCGATTGTGCTTTCCGTAGTTTGGTTTCGGGCTACGGGCATGGAGCCACCGAAGCCGCACTCAGTCACCCTGCGCTGGAACGCTAGCACGTCCCTAAACGTTCAGGGCTACAACATCTACAGAAAAGCCTTGCCAAATGGTGCTGAAAAGAGGCTCAACGCTTACCTTGTGCGCGATCAGACCTTCACGGATCAGAATGTTGAGTCCGGTGTGAGGTACCGATACACGGTCAGAGCTTTCAATGGCTCCGAGAGTGCCGACTGCGTTCCTGTAGAAGTTGCTATACAGTAAAAACGGCCCGCTATCTTGTTCGCCCTGAAGAGAACAGGCGCTCCGCCGCCACCATTGCATCAACCGGAGCCTCTGCATCGGCCTCTCTTACACCAACCTTTTTCAGTCGCCTCATCAGAGCGTGCTTCACGCGGTATCTCACAACGACACCGCAGGATTCGCATAGGCCGTTGCTTTGGTACATGACATCC
>Ga0335082_10007421_pt1 | contig 11903 bp, 9 predicted proteins | sample Lox_Sample_41_FD_206718 | JGI IMG/M metagenome (GOLD analysis project Ga0335082, IMG submission 206718) | Soil microbial communities from Loxahatchee National Wildlife Refuge, Florida, United States - Lox_Sample_4.1 | ecosystem: Environmental > Terrestrial > Soil > Wetlands | place: USA: Florida...
GGTCAGCCAGAGCGCCCAGACGGCGTTCACCGACACCTTCGAGCTCCAGCAGACGGGCGGCCGGTTTCTGCTCGTCGGCTCCTCCGAGGCGAACGCCGGCGCCGCGCCCACGAACACGATCCCCGGCACCGAGCTCCAGGCGAGCGCCGGTGGCCTCCACCTGCGCAACGTCGCCGCGCAGGTCGGCCTCGACTTCCGCCAGGACTCGTTCCGCTACGGGGTGTCGAACGACTACCGGGCAATGATGGGCGGCGGGGTCTGCTGGCTCGACTACAACAACGACGGCTGGGTCGACCTGTTCGCGGTCAATTCGTACGCGGACGCGGACACCGACCGCTTCGACGCCCACGGCGGCCTCCCGACCACAGCGCTCTATGAGAACGACCACGGAACCTTCTTCGACGTCGGCAAGCAGGCGCACGCCGACCTCCCGGTGCAGGGCGACGGCTGCGTCGCCGCCGACCTGAACGGCGACGGGTGGCCCGACCTGATCGTCACGACGACGACCGGCATCGACCTGCTCTGGAACGACGGCAACGGCACCTTCACCGAGGGCGCGAGGGCCGCGGGGATGACCGCCAGCGGCTGGTACAGCGGCGCCACGGTCGCGGACGTGAACGGCGACGGCAGGCCGGACGTCTTCATCGCCGGCTACTCCGATCCGAACACACCCGTGCCGAACTCGGTCGCCGGCTTTCCGACGAACCTCGCCGGCGTCCGCGACCTGCTCTATCTGAACGAGGGCAACGACGCGGACGGGCACGCGCGCTTCCGCGAGGTCGGGGTCCAGGCGGGTCTCGAGTCCGCCGCCGACCCACGCCACGGGCTCGGCGCGCAGTTCCTCGACGTCAATGGCGACGGCCGCCCCGACCTGTACGTGGCGAACGACGAGGACCCGAACCAGCTGTACGTGAACGTGCCGTGGCCCGGCGGCGCGAAGGCCGACCCGGCGGCGCTCGGTTTCCGGTTCGAAGAGCGGGGCGCGGCCGAGAGGGTCGCCGACCCGTTCGCCGGGATGGGGATCGCCACAGCCGACGACGGGAAGGGGCGTGTGAGCCTCTTCGTCACGAACTCCCGGCACGAGCCCTCTGCCGCCTACCGCCAGCTCGACGGCGCCGGCCCGCCGGGCTTCGCGAACGCGAGGCCGTCGTTCGACCAGGCTCTCGGCAGCGAGTTCGCAGGCTGGGGTGCCTCGTGGGTCGACCTCGCCAACTCCGGGAACCCCGATCTCATGCTGACCGCGGGCGCGATCCCGGTTACCAACCTGAAGCGCGATGCCGAGCCCGTGCGGGTGCTCACGCGCGCGCCCGGTCGCGGCGGCGTCGAGCGTTTCGGCAACGCGAAGGGGATCCTCGGGCCGAAGGGGCTGCTGCTGAACGGGCGCGGCCTGGCGGCCGCCGACGTGAACAACGACGGACGGATGGAGGTCGCGATCAACACGATCGGCGGCAAGCTCGTGCTGCTGCAGCCGACCGGCCGGAGCGGCCACTGGCTCGACGTGCGGCTCACGAAGTTCTCGCCCGGAGCCGTCGTCACCGTCCTCCTGCCGGACGGACGCCGGCTCGAGCGCGAGGCTCAGGCGGGCTCCAGCTACCTCTCCTCCGAGGATCCGCGCGTCCACTTCGGACTCGGAGCGGCGACGTCGGTCAGGCAGCTGATCGTGCGCTACCCGTGGGGCGGCCAGAGCCGCCTCGACGACGTGGCCGCCGACCAGATCGTCCCGATCGACCCGCCGCCGCGGGTCGTGCTCGCGGCGCCGGCGGCGGACACCGATCGCGTCGCAGCTTGCACGCCGGCGAGCCTCGGCGCCGAGTCGATCGCGACCGCGTGGGACAAGACGACGGTCGCAGTGCTGCGCGCCGGCCAGGCGGGCGAGCCGGTCCAGGCGCGCAACCTGTTCGACGTGTCGGCGGCGATGTGGGACGCATGGGCCGCCTACGACCCGAAGGCGCGCGGCTACTTCGTCGACGAGAAGCAGCACGCCTCCGACGTCGAGGCTGCGCGCCGGGCCGCGATCAGCTACGCCGCCTACCGGCTGCTGCTCTGGCGGGCGTCGTACGACGCGAACCTGGGCCGCACGTTCCCGTTGCTGACCGGGCGGTTGCGCTCGCTCTGCTACTCGCCCGAGTTCACGAGCACGACCGGCACGTCGCCCGCCGCGCTCGGCAACCGGATCGCCGCGGCCGCGATCGCCGCCGGGCGGAACGACGGCTCGCTCGAGGCCCAGCACTACGTCGACGCGAGCTACGTGCCACAGAACGCGCCGCTCGTGCTGAGCCAGCCGGGCTCGACGGTGCACGACGCCACGTTCTGGCAGCCGCTCGCGCTGGCGCAGATCGCCGCGAAGGGGCTCGCTCCGATTCCGGCGAAGATCCAGAGCTTCGTCGGTGCACAGTGGGGGCACGTCCACGGGTTCGGGCTGCGGCCGTCGGCGAAAGGGCTGCCGATCGACCCCGGTGCGCCTCGCACCGGCGACCCGTCCGGGGTCGCCTACAAGCAGGCAGCGGTCGACGTCATCCGCGCCACCTCTGAGCGCCGCTCTCCCGTCGTCGCAGCGACGTCACCGGTCGCCTGGAACGCCCTGGCAGCGGCGACGCCGGCCCGAGGCCTGCAGCGCGACGTCCGGCTCTACTTCGCCCTCAACGGCGCTCTGTCCGACGCCGCGATCACGTCGTACGGCGCGAAGCGCGCTTACCAGGCGCCGCGCCCGATCTCGATGATCCGCTACCTCGGCTTCACGGGCCAGTCGACCGACCCGAAGGGGACGTCGTACAACGCAGACGGACTGCCGCTCGTGCCCGGGCTGATCGAACTGGTCACGCAGGCATCGAGCGCGCCGGGACAGCCACAGGCCTCGCTGCGCGCCGACGTCGGGCAGGTCGCGGTGCTGTCGGGCGGCCGCTGGGTGCTTGCTGCCGGGTGGAAGCCGCCCGCCGACACGCCGGCGTCCCCAGGCTGGGTGGCGGAGTCGAGCACCTTCGCAGCGGCGGCGAACGAGGTGCTGTCGGCGCTCACCGGACGCTCGTTCGCGAAGCAGTCGGCCACAGCGGAGCAGTCGAGCGTCGAGAACGGGATCGACCTCCCGGCCGACGTGGCCGCGGGCCGCGCGCTCGGCACCCGCGTCGGGAAGCTGGCGCTCGCACGGGCGCAGCGCTACGCGGCGGGGAAGTAGAACCGGCTAGCGGCCCGAGCGAACCTGCAGCCTGCGGGCGATCGTGTCGAGCGTGACGGCGAGCAGGAGGATGATGCCGGTGACGATGTAAATGACACCGGACTGGTAGCCGGCCGTGTTCAGCCCGTTCGAGACGGTCGCGATCACGAGCGCGCCCAGGAACGCGGCACGCACCTCGCCGCGGCCGCCGAAGAGGCTCACGCCGCCGATCACCGCGGCGGCGATCGAGTTCAGCAGCAGCGTCCCGCCGCCGAAGTTGAGGTCGACCGAGTTCACGTTAGCGGCGAGGATGATGCCGCCCACTGCGGCCATGGTGCTCGAGATGATGAACACTAGGACGCGGATCCGCGGGACGTTGATGCCGGCACGGCGGGCTGCCTCGGCATTGCCGCCGACGGCGTAGACATGGCGGCCGAAGGTCGTCCGCTTCGCGAGGAACGTCAGCGCAACGAGGGCGATGACGACGAGTACGCCCGCGAGCGGCAGCCCGTGCGGGATCGTCGCGTGGTTGCAGATCGCGACCGTTCCGAAGGCCGCAACCGCAACACCGACCAGCTTGGCGATCACGACCCCGGGATGCTCGATCGCGACGCCGGCCCGACGCTTGCCGATGACGCCGGCGAGCACCGTGATCGCGTACAGGCCCGTGATCAGCGCGGCGATCAGCCAGCCGGCGGTGTCGGAGAAGTAGTAGCTCGCCGTGTAGTTGATCCAGCGGTCCTGGATGATGATCGAGCCCGGCTGCTCGAGCACCTGCAGGATCACGCCCTGCCAGATCAGGAAGCCGGCGAGCGTGACGACGAACGACGGGACGCCCACGAACGCGACGATCGAGCCCTGTGCGAGGCCGATCACCGCGCAGACCAGGACCGCGGCGACCATCGCCAGCAGCCCGTTGATCTGATGGCCGCTGCCCGGCAGCTGGAGCTCCGCCACCGTGAGCGCCCCGATGCCGGCCACGTAGCTGATCGAGAGGTCGATCTCGCCGAGCAGGAGGACGAACACGACGCCGTAGGCCAGCATCGCCGTCCCGGCCATCTGGACGATGATGTTGTCGAAGTTGGCCGCGGTGAAGAAGTTCGTCGCCTTGAAGCTGAAGAAGACGACGATGAACACCATGCCGACGACGATCGGCAGGACGCCGAGGTTCCCGGTCTTGACGTTCTCGATCGCCCGCTGGAGGAAGCCGGAGTCTTCCGCGGCCTCCTCGGCCGGCGGAGCGGTGTCCGGGCCGACGACCTCGACGTCCGTCGTCACTCGCCCGCCGCCCCTGCGGTCGCCGGGATCCCCGAGACTTTCGTGGGCACGCCGGCGGTGATCGCCGCGACGACCTCCTGCTGCGTCGTCTTGTCGCGCTCGTAGACCCCGACGTTCCGGCCGAGCCGCAGAACCGTGATCCGGTTGGCTGTCTCGAAGATGTCGTGCAGGTTGTGCGAGATGATCACGACCGCCAGGCCCTGCTCGCCCAGCCGCCGGACGAGCGCGAGCACCTGCTCGGTCTGGGCGACACCGAGCGCCGCGGTCGGCTCGTCGAGGATGACGAGCTTCGAGTTCCACATCACGGCGCGGGCCACGGCGACCGACTGCCGCTGGCCGCCCGAAAGCGTCGCGACCTGCTGACGGATCGATCTGATCGTCGTCACCGCCAGCGACTTCATCGTCTCGGCCGTCTTCTGCTCCATCACCGGCTCCTTGAGCCGCTGGAACGAGTCGTGCGCCTCCCGGCCGAGGTACATGTTCTGAACGACGTCGAGGTTGTCGCACAGCGCGAGGTCCTGGTAGACGACCTCGATCCCGAGCCGCGCGGCATCCCTCGGTCCGTGGATGTGCACCTCCCTGCCGTCGAACAGGATCTCGCCGCTGTCGGCCGAGTGCGTGCCCGCGATGCACTTGATCAGCGTCGACTTCCCGGCGCCGTTGTCGCCGACGAGCGCCATCACCTCGCCGTTTCGCACCTCGAAGTCGACGTCGCTCAACGCCTGCACCGAGCCGAAGGACTTCGTGATGTTGCGGAGCTGGAGGAGGGGCGTCGTCTCGGTCACAGGCGCGAAGTCCGAGTCTAAACCAGCGGAGGCGCCCCCGTGGGGGCGCCTCCACCGTCAACCAGACGTTCCTACTTGCAGTACTTGGCGTACTCCCCGATGCACACATCGCTCTTCTTCAGGAACTTGTCCGTGAAGAGCCGCGTGTAGTTCGACTTGGTGATCCAGATGACCGGCAGCGCCTGAGTCGGCTCCTGCTTGCTGCCGTTCGTCCTGGTCTGGTTCGAGATCGGCTTCTGGCCGTGGAGCAGGTGGAGTGCTGCCGCAGCCGCGGCAGCAGCTTCCTGGGGCACGTACTTGTACACGGTGCCCGTCTGCCAGCCGGCGAGGATGTACTGGACGCCCTGCGGCGTCGCGTCCTGCCCGCTGAGCGGGATCGGCGGGAGACTGCGGGCCTTGAGAGACGCAACCACGGCGCCGGCGATGTTGTCGTTCGCCGCGATCGCCGCGTCGATCTTGTTGTTCGTCTTGACCAGCATCTGGGCGAAGATCGGGCCTGCGTTCGTCGCCAGCCAATCCGGGACGAACTGCTGCGGGCCCTTGGTCAGCTGGCCGTGCGCGAACATCGGGTTCAGGACGGCGTCGTTGCCGCTCTTGAACCAGAACGCGTTCTGGTCGGTCTGCCCGCCCCACAGCTCGGCGACGACCGGCTTCGAACCCATCTTGCCCTTCGCCTCGAGCCCCTTGATGATGCCGTTGGCCTGCGCCTCGCCGACGGCCTTGCCGTCGAACGTGACGTAGATCGACGCGGTCCCGCCGATGACCTGGCGGTCGTAGTCGATCGCCTTCCCGCCCTTCGACGTGAACAGCTTCTCGATCGCCGCGGCCGAGCCGTTGTCGAGCGCGGTCTCGACGACCACCTTGGCACCGGCGGCCAGGCACGCCTGCGCCTGAGCCTTCTGCTTCTGGGGGTCGTTCAGTGCATTGGTGATCGAGTACGTCACACCGGCGGCCTTGAGGGCCTTCGCGAAGTCCGGTGCGTCGAACTGCACCCAGCGGACGGACGACTTGGTGTCCGGCAGCAGGACGCACACCTGCACGCTGGCCTTGCCCGCCTTCGAGCCCGCCAGAGCGGTGGTTGCGATCAGCGCCGAGACGCCGAGCGCGGCGACAAGCAGCAGAACCAGAGGTCTGCTAAGTGCTTTCTTCAAGGTGGTCTCCTCTATTTCGCTGACGGAGGGGGGTCAGGGGTCGAACCAAGTTCGCGGAAAATGATGCCAGAGTCAAGTCCAAGGCGCTTCATGAATTGCGGTGGCCGGTTAGGCTCGGCGCATGAAGACAAGCCTTGGCATCTGGGCGTTCGGCGCCATGGCCACCCGGTTCAATCCCGGCGGATACAAGCCGGAGCTGGCCGGAGCGACGACGGTGAGCAAGGTCCGCACCGCCGTGGAGGGCCTCGGGGACCTGATCGACGACTACGAATTCCACTACCCCCAGGAGCTCTCATCCGAGAACCTGGCGGCCGTCTCGGACGCGCTGGACGGCCACGGGATCTACTGCATCGCGAGCGGCTTGCACCTCGACCCGCGGTTCGGCAAGGGCGGGATGTCGTCGCCCGACGACGCGACCCGCGCCGAGGCGATGCGGCTCACGCGCGAGGCCATCGATCTCGCGGCCGAGGTCGGGGCGCAGATGATCATCTGGCCCGGGATCGAGGGCTACAACTACCCGTTCCAGACCCCGTACCGGGAGTCCTGGGCCCGGTTCGTCGACGGTGTCGGAGAGGCCGCCCAGCACGCCCGCGGCCGGGGTGTGACGGTGTTCCTGGAGCACAAGAACTCGGAGCCGGCGATGAAGATCCTGATGCGCAACATCGGGATGACCCTGCACGTGATCCACAAGCTGCGCGCCCAGGGCGTCGACAACGTCAAGGTCAACATGGACTGGCAGCACCTGATCATGAACGGCGAGAACCTCGCCGAGTACGCGGCGCTGCTCGCGGCGGAAGGGCTGCTCGGGCACCAGCACGCGAACTCCGGCTGGGGGACGTTCGACGACGACAACATGGTCGGCGCGACCGCGTTCATGGAGACGCTCGAGCTCGCGATCGAGCTGCGCCGGGCGCGCTACGGGGAAGGCGGCGAGCGGCTCGGGTTCGACCTCTATCCGTACACCGAGGACGCAGTGGGCGCGGTCTCGAGGTCGGTCGTCCAGTGGCGCTTCATCGACGGTGTGGCCTCGCGGATCGACGAGACCGAGCTCCGCAAGGCGCAGCAGGAGAAGGACGCCGTCCGCGCCTACGAGCTCGTCTACGCCGCGCTCGGTGCCTGATGCTCGCGGCGTAGGCTCGACGGAGCCGCGCAGGAGGGAAGGGGGCGGCTCTGCCGCCCCCGGAGTGGAGGTGCTGATCGGCCTCGACGTCGGCACGTCCGGCGTCAAGGCTGTGGCGATCTCGCACGACGGCCGGGTGCTCGCGAGCGCCGAGGAGGGCTATGCGCTCTCGACACCGAGGCCGGGATGGGCCGAGCAGGATCCCGAGGACTGGTGGAACGCCGCGCAGGCGTGTCTCGAGCGGCTGCCCGACGGGCCGGTCGGGCTGTCGGGACAGATGCACGGGCTCGTCGTCCTCGACGCGGACGGCCGGGTCCTGCGGCCTGCGATCCTCTGGAACGACCAGCGCACGGCGGCCGAGTGCGCCGAGATCGAGGCGCGGATCGGCCTCGAGCGCCTGGTCGAGCTGACCGGGAACCGGGCACTGACCGGCTTCACCGCCCCCAAGCTGCTCTGGCTGCGGTCGCACGAGCCCGACACCTACGCGCGGATCAGCAACGTGCTCCTGCCGAAGGACTACGTTCGGTTCCGCCTCACCGGCGAGCGGCTGATCGACGCCGCTGATGCCTCCGGGACCCTGCTGTTCGACGTCGCCCACCGGCGCTGGTCGGACGAGGTCCTCGACGCCCTCGAACTGCCCGCCGAATGGCTCCCAGCGGCCTACGAGTCGACGGAGATCGCCGGGGCCGGCGACCAGGCGGCCGCCGCGCTCGGCGTCGGCATCGCCTCTCCCGGTCCGGTGTCCGTCGTCCTCGGCACGTCGGGCGTCGTCTTCGCCGCGCTCGAGTCGTACGCCGCCGACCCGGAGGCGCGGGTCCACGTCTTCTGCCACGCCGTGCCCGAGACCTGGCACGCGATGGGCGTGATGCTGAGCGCGGCCGGTTCGGCCGCGTGGGTGCGGCGCGCGCTCGGCCTGGACTTCGAGACCCTCGACGCGGAGGCGGCTGGCTGGGAGCCGGGGACCGAAGGGCTGCTGTTCGCGCCGTATCTCGCCGGGGAACGGACGCCCCATGCGGATCCGGACGCCCGCGGCGCGTTCACCGGCCTCTCGCTCCGTCACGACCGGGGTGCCCTCTGGCGGGCGACGCTCGAGGGCGTCGCCTACGGGCTGCGGGACTCGCTCGAGCTCCTCCGCGGACTCGGCGTCCGCGCCGAGGTCGGCCGCGTCTCGGGCGGCGGCGCGCGCAGCGGGCTCTGGCTCCAGATCGTGGCCGCCGTGCTCGGGCTGCCGCTCGAGCTGACCGAGTCGGAGGAGGGATCGGCCTACGGCGCAGCGCTGCTCGCGGGCGTGCGGGCCGGGGTCTTCCCGGACGCCGCCGGCGCGGTCGCTCGCTGCATCCGCGTGCGCGAACGGGTCGAGCCCGACGAGGCGTGGCAGGCTTCGTACGACCGCGGCTACGACCGTTACCGGAAGCTCTACCCCCTTCTGCGACCACTGGAGGATCGATGAGCCTGGAAGGCAAGACCGCAGTCATCACGGGCGCGAGCCGCGGCATCGGCGCGGCGCTCGCGCACATGCTCCACGAACGCGGGGTCAACGTCGGCCTGGCTTCGCGGAGCGGCGCCGACCTCGGCCTCGACCGCGTGGTCGCCCGGCCCTGCGACGTGCGCGACCTCGCTGCGCTGGAGCAGCTCTGCGCGGCGACCGCCGAGAGGTTCGGCGGAATCGACATCGTCGTGCCGAACGCGGGCGTGGGCGCGTACGGGCCGTTCCTCGAGCTCTCGCGCGAGCACCTGGACGAGATGCTGGACGTGAACCTCAAGGGGACTGTCTACGCGATCCGGGCTGCGCTCCCGCACATGCTCGGGCGCGAGGGCGACGTCGTCACCCTCGCCTCGGAGGCGGGACGCCGGGGCCTCCCGAACGAGGCGGTCTACTGCGCTTCGAAGTTCGGGCAGGTCGGTCTGACGCGCGCGCTCGACCACGAGCTGCGGGAGCGCGGGATCCGCTGCACGAACATCTGCCCGGGAGGCGTTGCGACCGACTTCGCGCTCGAACCCGGCCGCGGCCGCACCGAGGACGCGCTCGCCGGGATGATGACGGCGGAGGACGTGGCGGAGATCGTCGTCTTCGCGCTCGAGCGTCCGCGGCGCTTCCGCATCCTCGAGACCGCGCTCCGCCCGATGACCGAGGCGTCGTGGGGCTAGCGCTTGCCGATCGCGTCGAGGCGGTAGCCGCCCTCGAGCATCGCCGGCGCCCGCTGCTGCAGGCGCTCCCACTGCGGGACGTCCCAGCCGAAGGAGTCGGCCAGGCGCACGATCATGTTGAAGAGACCGCAGACGAGCGTCGCGTCACGCAGGGCCTGGTACGAGACGCCGGCGGCGCGGACGGCGTCGGCGTCGGCCGGCTCGAGCTCGTCGGGTCGCAGCGTCTGCTTCTCGAGGAAGGCGAGCGTCGCCGCGAGCTCCGGCCGGAGCGGAGCCGTGCGCCAGTCGGCGACGACTGCCTGCCAGACTTCCTCACCGAGGGCGTACGACGCAACTGCGCCGTGGGAGCCCATTCAGAAGGGACACTGGTTGAGCAGCGACGTGAAGGCGGCGAACAGCTCTCGCTCGCCGGCGCTCCAGTCCGACGGTCCACGCATCACCTCGTCGAGCTCCTCGGAGAACGGCGTGCCGAACAGATCCGGCCGGTAGAGGAGTGTCTTGACCACCCCGAGCGGCTCGCTGCCGGACCGCTCGCGGATCACGGCGAGGATCGCCGCTTCGTCCGCGGCGTGCCCCCGGTCGAGGACGTCGAGCCGGATCATCCGATCGCCCTTCTCGCCGCGTCGAACCGGCGGAGCCCCTCGCGGATCGCGACGCCGACGGTCTGCTCGAAGATCTCGTCCTCCGAGCAGCCCGCGCCCTTCAGCGCCTCGACGTCTCCGTCCGTGATCGTGTAGGCACGCTTGCGCACCTTGTCGAGGTAGCCCGCCATCGCGGCCGGCGCCGGCGGCAGCGCGTCGGCGTTCGCGCGCAGCCGTGTCAGCGGTTCCGTCACGGCCGCCAATCTAGCGGGTCAATCGTCCTGGTCGACCGGCCCGCGCTGCTCCTCACGCTGATGCCACGGCTGGAAGGTGACGAGCAGGCGGTCGATCCGCTGCCCCTCGACCGACTCGACGTGGAAGCGGACCCCGTCGTGCGCGACTTCGTCACCCGGAACCGCCGCGCGACCCAGCTGGCCGAAGACGAAACCCGCGACCGTGTGGTAGTCCTCCTCCGGGATCTCGACGTCGAACGTCTCGTTGAAGTCGTCGATCGTGAACGTCCCGTCGATACGCACCGTGTCCTCGTCGACCCGCTCGACCGTCTCGTCGGGCAGGTCGAACTCGTCTTCGATCTCGCCCACGATCTCCTCCAGCAGGTCCTCGAGCGTGACGATGCCCTCCGTCGAGCCGTACTCGTCGATCACGATCGCGAGGTGCTGGTTCGTCCTCCGGAACTCGGTCAGCAGCGCTGCCAGATCCTTCGTCTCGGGGACCATGTAAGCGGGCCGGACGATCTCGGCGAGATCGACCGCGGCGAGGCCGCGGTCGTAGATCGCCTCGACGAGGTCGCGCACGTGCAGCACGCCCACGATGTCGTCGAGTGAATCGCGGTACACCGGGTACCTCGTGTACGGGGAGTCGAGCACCGCCTGCAGGGCCTCCTCCGGCGCCAGCGACAACGCGATCGCGGCGACCTCGGGCCGCGGGACCATCACGTCGGCGACTTCCTTGTCGGCGAAGTCGAAGACCTTGTAGAGCATCTCCTGCTCGCCCTGCTCGATCTCGCCCTGCTCGGCGGAGCTCGACAGCAGCATCCGGAGCTCGGCCTCGGAGTGCGCCTCGCCCTCGGCGCCCGGAGGCTCGAGCGAGAGCGCGCGCAGGATCGCCTCGGACGAGCGCTCGAGCAGCCAGATCAGCGGGCGAAACACGACGAAGAACACACGCACCGGCGCGGAGACCCAGAGAGCCGTCCGCTCGGGATGCCCGAGCGCGATCCCTTTCGGCACCAGCTCGCCGATCACGACGTGGAGGTAGGTCACGATCAGCAGTGCAAGCAGCACGGCGAGGAACGAGGCCATCACGCTGTCGAACCGCTTTGCCAGAACCTGCTCGCCGAGGGCGCCGATCGCCAGTGAGGAGATCGTGACGCCGAGCTGCATCGCCGCGATGAAGTGCGGCGGGTCGGAGGTGATCTGAAGCACGCGATGGGCGCGCCGGTTGCCCTCGTGCTCGAGCTCCATGATCCGCGTCCGCCGCGAGGTGACCAGCCCGTACTCGGCCGCGACGAAGAACGCGTTCACCGCGATCAGCCCGAACAGGGCAAGCAGCTCGAGAGGAAAGGTCACGGAGTGCGCCCGGCCGGCGCGCGCGTACTGGGCGGCAGATCGTCGTCCACGCGAATCAGTCCAGCGAGTATAGCCGCGCGCGCCGGCGTCACGAACATATGTT